>Ga0315900_10005214_pt1 | contig 17933 bp, 19 predicted proteins | sample LakEriMetagenome_FD_203521 | JGI IMG/M metagenome (GOLD analysis project Ga0315900, IMG submission 203521) | Freshwater fungal communities from buoy surface, Lake Erie, Ohio, United States - Buoy 12 MA114 | ecosystem: Environmental > Aquatic > Freshwater > Lake > Lake biofilm | place: USA: Lake... | reverse complement strand
CGCCGCGAGCGGAGGGCCGCTGCCCGTGGCGGCGCCGGACTCCGCGAGTGCGGGCGGCGCGGCGCGCTCCGGCGCCTCGGGACGAGCCGGCGTGGCGGGGCGCGCCTGCGTCGCGGGACGCGAGGGCGACGACGCACGCACCGGCCCGCTGCTGGCCACGCGCCACTCCCCCTTGGCCGTGCGGCAGGTGACGAGCCTGAAGCGCTCGATGCGCCGATCGATCACGTGCTGGCCTCGCAGCTCGCGGCACGCACTGCCGCTGCGGCGGAAGTCGCGCGTCGCGCCGACGAGTCCCCACGTGCCGCTCGCGTCGTTTGCCCAGCGCCGTGTCGCGCCCAGCGGGGCGACGAGCGCGCCGCGCGCCGCGTCGAGGAAATAGCGCGAGTCGTCCTCGTCGAAGTCCTCGAACGGGGTGCCCTTGAGTGCGCCCGACAGCGGGGCGAGCGCGAGCGGACCGGCGCCGGTGGGCGAGGGGGTGAGCTTCGCGGATTCGGTCTGCGCGCCCGAGCGCGTCGAGCTCGAGGCGACCGCCGCGGCCGCCGGTGAGCCGGCGTCGAACCCGGCGGCTGCGATCATCGCAGCGCCGAGGAACGCGGTCGCGAGCCTGGACTTCATCGTGGTGCGGGCAGGCTCGACAGGATGCCGAGCCGCAGGTCGGCGAAGCGCGGTGCGAAGCCGAGTTCCTCGCGGATGCGGCGCGAATCGACGCGGCGCGATTCGGCGAGGTACGAAAGCAGGCCCGGCGACAGCACCTGCTCCGCTTCCGCGCGCGTGACGAGCCGCGGCGGCGGCAGGCCGGCCAGCGTGGCCACGCGCTCGAAGTACTCGGTCATGCTCGCAGGGTTGCCGTCGGTGACATTGTAGACGCGCTCGGCGGCCCGCGGCGCGCTGCCGGTGAGCAGGCACGCGTTGACGAGATCGTCGACGTGGATGCGGCTCGAGTAGCCTGCCTCGGAGTGCCGGATCATCGGTTCGCCGCGCTTCAGCCGCTCGATCGGCAGGCGACCGGGTCCGTAGATGCCGGGCACCCGCAGGATCGTCCAGGCGACGCCCTGCCGCGTGCACCACGTGCGCACGGAGTGCTCCGCGTCCACGCGGCGTGCGGCCCGGTCGGTGCCGGGGTTGAGCGGGGAGTCCTCGTCGACGACCGCGCCCTGCGCGTCGCCGTAGACGCCGGTCGTGCTGACGTAGACCACGCGGGCGGGCGGCGCCGGCAGGCGAGCCAGGAAGCGCTTCACGCGCGGGTCCGTGGTGCCCGAGGTCGGCGGCGGCACGAGGTAGTAGACGACCGAGGGCGTGCCGGCGCGCCGCGGGACGGCGGCGTCCGCATCGTCGAGGTTCCACGCGCAGGCGTCGATGCCCTGCGATTCGACCCGCGCGGCGGACTCCTCGGAGGCGGTGATGCCGACCACGGGGCCGCGCGGCAGCAGTGCGCGCGCGAGCCGCAGGCCGACGTACCCGCAGCCGACGACGAGATAACGCGCGCTGGTGTGCACCCCGGTCTCCTTGGCGCCGGCCCGCGCGAAGGATACCCCGGCCCCGGACCGCGCGCGTCGGGGGCGCGCGGGTCGCGGCCCGGCCCGCACGGGGCTGGTCAGCGCGCAGCTTTGTCGGCAGGATTCGGGGCCCTTCCGAGCCGACCCGCCATGCAAGTCACGCTACGCCCGCAGGGCCGCACGTTCGCGATCGATGCGGCCGACACGGTACTGGACGCCGCACGTCGCGCCGGGCTCGTCCTCCCCCACAGCTGCAAGGGCGGCAACTGCGGCTCGTGCCGCGCGCGGCTCGTGTCCGGGCGCATAGACTACCCGCGCGGCAGGCCGGCGGGGCTCGCGGATGACGAGGTCGCGCAGGGCTACGTGCTGCTGTGCCGCGCGCACGCTCTCGAGGACCTCGTGCTCGAAGCGCGCGAAATCCGGCGCGCCGGCGAGGTCGAGACGAAGCAGCTGCCGTGCCGCGTCGAGCGCCTGCAGCGCCTCGCGCCGGAAGTGATGGCGCTGTACCTGCGACTGCCCGCGGTCGAGGACTTCGAGTTCCGCGCGGGCCAGTACCTCGACATCCTGCCGGGCGACGGGAAGCGGCGCAGCTTCTCGATCGCGTCGCCGCCGCACGACGCCAGCCTGATCGAGCTGCACGTACGGCGTGGCAACGAGTTCACGGTGTCCGTCTTCGAGACGATGCAGCCGGGCCACCTGCTGCGGATCGAGGGGCCGCTCGGCCGCTTCGTGTACCGGGAGCCGGAGGCCGGGCAGGCCGAGGGCCCGGCGATCCTCGTCGCCGGCGGCACCGGCTTCGCGCCGATGAAGTCGATCCTGCGCCACGTGCTGGAGACCGGCGGCCGCCGGCGCCTGCACCTCTACTGGGGCGCGCGCAACGAGGCCGATCTCTACGACGACGCTTGGCTGCGCGAGCGTGTCGAGCGCTTCCCGCAGTTCCGGTACACGCCTGTGCTGTCGATGCCGTCGGACGAAGAAGCCGCCCGCCACCGCACCGGCCTCGTTCACGAGGCCGTCCTGACCGATTGGCCGGACCTCGCGAACGCGGACGTCTACGCTTGCGGGCCGCCGGCGCTGGTGGACGCGCTGCGGGGCGCGCTGCCGTCACGCGGGCTGCCGCCCGACCGGTTCCACTGCGACTGAAAAAGGGGTTGGACCCCGTTTCCCACCACGCGGACAGTCGCATGCGGCAGCGATTCGGTCGCGTTCCCGGTGTCGTCCTGGTCCTTGACCCACTGGCGGGCTGCGCGAGGACTGCTGCGCTCGGCGCGGCCATCGAGTCGGCCGCGCACGATGATCCGGGCGAGACCGAACATCCGCGCACGATTCTCCGCTCGCCGGCGTGCTGCGGGAGCCTCCGTGTGGACTCGAGTCGTCGATCGGGAAGCCGGGCCGGCCGAGGCTTCGACGAAGCTAGCGTCCCTTCGTCCGCGGCGTCGAAAAAGGGGACTGTCCCCTCTTGACCGCGAGGTCGGCGCGGCGGCCCGTCGATGCGGCCAGTCCTTCCGTCAGCACCTGGATCGCACGCTCGCGATCGCCGAGCTGCTCCAGCAGCCGGGCCAGCAGCTGCGCGGTCTCGGGCCGCCGCTTCACCGCGAAGCTGGTCTCGAGGTAGCTGCGCGCCTTCCCGTAGATCTCCGCGCGCACGCACAGGCGCGCGCAGGCGACGAGCAACGCCGGATCTTCGCGTCGCGCGCGCAGCCAGCCCTCGGCCTTCCGGAGGCGCGCCAGCGGATCCGGAGCCTCGAGTTCGCCGTACAGAGTCGCGGCCGGCTCGTGCCACTCGTCGTCGAGCAGTTCCTCGAGCAGTCCGGCCGCGCGTTCCGCGCGACCGTGGCGCGCGAGCGCCCGCGCGCACGCGACGACGATCGCCGGCCGCCGGCGCGCCGCGCGCGTCGCCTCGTCCCACACGGCCTCGACCGCGGGCAGGCCACCGCGCTCCGCGGCCACCTTCAGCATGTCGAGGTAGAGGTTGTCCATGATCTCGTCGACCTGCGCCGACCGTACGCCGCGGGTGTCGCGCAGCCGGGGCTCGAGCTGTCGCAGCTTCTCGAAGTCCCCGCGCTGCCGGTAGGCGCGCGCGAGCAGCAGTAGCGGACGCGGGCCGAGCCGGCCCAGCTGCTCGAGCGCCTGCAGGGCCTCGAGCGCGGCGTCCACCTGGCCGTGCTTAAGGTGGGTTTCGGCCTGCATCACGAGTACGGGCCCGGGCGCGTCCGGCGCCGCCTCGCGCGCCATCGCGAGCCACGCGTCGCGCCGGTCCGCGCGGCCGAGCAGCTCTGCCGCCCGCGCCGCGACGAGGTAGTGCACCGCCGGCTGCGCGGCATCGCGCGCGCCGCGCGTCAACGTCACCTCCGACTCTTCCCAGCGTCCCGCTGCCATCTCGAGCAGGCCCTGGTCGAGGTCCTCGCGGGCCCGCGCCCGGCGCTGCAGGAGGCGGTCGCTCGCTCGGCGGCGGGATCGGTGCGTCAGCGTCAGCAGGCCCTGCAGCAGCGCGAGGGCGAGCAGCAGGAGCAGCACGAAGGTCGGCACCGACATCTCGACCAGCCGGCCCAGGAAGCTGATCGCGACGTAGCCGTTCTCCGGCAGGAGCGTGTTCGCCAGCACCGTGCCGACGATCAGCGCCGCGACGACGAGCAGGCCGCGCTTCACGGCGCACCCGCCCGCAGCAGCCGCAGCGACGCGGAAACGTCGGGCAGCTCGGCATCGACGCTGGCGGTCGCCAGCGACGCCAGTTCGCGCGCGAGCGCCTGCACGCCCGGGTCGCGCGCGTCGTAGTGGCGATCCACCCAGTCGCGCGCTTCGCGCAGGCCCTGCGCATAGGCCGGTGCGTCGCCGCGCCAGGCTGCGAGCCGCGCCGCGAACAGCAGCGTCTCGAGATGCTGGCGGCGCACGCCCTGTTCCTCCATCGACACCAGCTGTATCGAGGCCTCGCTGACGCGGCGCACGCTGACGAGGTCCTGCAGCGAGGTCGTGAACCGGCGCCACGCGCGAGCGACTCCCGGCTCCGTGCCCGGCGGCTCGTCCGCCGCGCCGAACTCGGTGCGGATGGCACCGAGCATCGGCAGGCGGCGCGCGTCCTCGCCCGCCCGTGCGAGACGCGCCGCCAGCGCCCGTGCGTCGATCGTCGGTACCGCGCGCAGCTGCGCGAGATCCCGCGCCAGCTGCGCGCGCGCCCGGAACAGCGCCGGGTCCCCGGTCATCGCGAGCCGCGCATCGGCTGCCTCGAACAGCGCCGCGGCGCCCGGTGCGTCACGGTCGAGCTCGAGGCGGCGCACCGCGAGCTCCACGAGCTGCGCGGCCTCGACGCGGGCGATCGCGCGATCGGGGGACTCGAGACGCAGCCGCAGGCCGTCGAGGTCTGCGCGGGCGGACTCGACCTGCGCGGGTACCGAAGCGAGCCGCTGCAGCGCCGCTGCGTTCGCGGCCTCGCGCTGCTCGAGCGCCGCGAGCTGCGCGCGCAGCGACTCGAGGTCGCGAGCGGCGACGAGCCCGGCGCCGCGCTCGCGCTCCAGCGCGCGTTCGAGGGCGATCTGCCGCCACGCCAGCATCGCGACGAGCACGACGGCGACGATGCCGGCGAGCAGCGCGAGCGCGCTCTGCCACGCGACGCGCGCCAGCCGCTGGCGATCGCCGAGCGCGCGATCCGCCGGACGATCGGCCGATGCGTCCGTACGGGGTTCGCGAACACGCGGGTCGGCCGCCGACCCGGTCGTTCCTTCGGGGGTCTCGGGCATGCGCTCGGACGAGCGGAAGAGGGAAGATCAGGGGCGCGTAGTATGCCGCCGCCACTTCACCAATGCATCCACGAGGCTGGCGTCGTCGGCCGCTGCGGCGACGATGCGTTCGCCCTCGTGGCCCATCGCCGCGGCGGCCTGCGCGATGCGCGCGCCGCCCGCGAGCAGCGGCGTCCGCTGCAGGTGAGCGCGGCCGTCCGGGCCCAGGATCTCGAACAGGCAGCGCAGCAGTTCCGCGCTGGTGGCCGTGACGACGTGGATCGCGCCGGCGGCCCACGCGCTCTCGACCGCGCGCACCGCGCCCGGCGCCGGCGCGGCGCAGGCGCGTTCGTAGACTGCCGCGAACACCACCTCGGCGCCTCGCGCGCGCAGCTCGTCCGCGAGCAGTTCGCGGCCGCCGTCGCCGCGCACGATGAGTACGCGCTGCCCACGCACGCGCGCGAACTCCGGGCTGGCGAGCAGGCTCTCGCTGTCGAAGCCGGAGGCGGGCACCAGCGCGACCGGCCGGCCGGCCTGCTCGAGTGCCGCCGCGGTCGCCGGCCCCACGGCCGCCAGCCTCGGCGTCTGCGGCCCTTCCAGCAGGAAGAGGCCGTGCCGGACGGCGTTCGCGCTGACGAACATCACCCAGTCGAAACGATCCACCGGGCCGAGCGAGGCGCGCAGCGCGGGGCGACCGTCGCGCGCGCGGATTTCGATCGCCGGGAAGCGGAAACTGCGGGCGCCGAGCGCCTCGAGACGGCGCGACAGCGGCTCGGCCTGCGGCTCCGGCCGCGTCACCAGCACGCCGAGGCCGGCGAGCTCCGCCATCTCAGCTCGCGCGTAGCTCGGCGAGCAGCGCGCCCGCGCCGGCCGCCAGCAGCCGGTCCGCGAGCTCGGTGCCGAGGCGCACGGCATCCACCACCGGACCGGTCACCGCGTCCCTGTAGACCCGGCGACCGTCCGGCGAGCCGACGAGGCCCTCGATCCGGAGACCGCCGTCCACGTGGCGAGCGTGGCCGGCGATCGGCGATTGGCAGCTCCCTTCGAGCCGCGCGGCGTAGGCGCGCTCGGCGACGAGACACTCGCGCGTGGCCTCGTGGTTCAGCGGCGCGAGCCAGCGACGCATCTCCGGCGTGTCGCGGCACTCGATGCCGATGACGCCCTGGCCGACCGCCGGCACCGAGACGCCGAGGTCGAGGTACTCGCTGATGCGGTCGCCCCAGCCGAGCCGCGTGAGGCCGGCCGCGGCCAGGATGATCGCGTCGAACTCGCCGGCCTCGAGCTTGCGCAGGCGCGTGTCGACGTTGCCGCGCAGCGGGTGGATCTCGAGGTCCGGACGCAGCGAGCGCAGGATGCACTGGCGACGCTGGCTGGAGGTGCCGATGCGCGCACCCTGGGGCAGGTTGCAGAAGTTCGGGTGGCGCACCGACAGGAACGCGTCGCGCGGGTCGGCGCGCGGCAGCACGCAGGCGATCGCGTATCCCGGCGGCAGGTCCGCAGGGACGTCCTTCATGGAGTGCACGGCGAGGTCCGCCCGGTCCTCCGCCATCGCGACCTCGAGTTCCTTGATGAAAAGACCCTTGCCGCCGACCTCGGCGAGCGCGCGGTCCTGGATACGGTCGCCCTGGGTGACCATGGGCACCAGCTCGACCTCGAGGCCGGGGTGGGCGCCGCGGAGCAGGTCGGCGACGTGATTGGCCTGCCAGAGCGCGAGCTGGCTGCGACGGGTGGCGATGCGGAGCGTGGGCATGGAGGACTTCTGCCGCCGTGGAAGGCCGCCATTGTCCATTTTCCGGCGGGTGAACGCGAAATGGGGACATTACCCATGCCCCGGAAAAGGGGGGCGGACCCCTCTTCTACTGGAGACGGCGCAGGACTTCCGCCGCCAGCCGCCGGCTGACCTCCAGCCGCAGTTCGGTGCCCCGCAGCCGGACGTGGTACCGGCCCTCCGCGTCGCGCTCGACCGCCTCGACGTGCCGTACCGCCGCCAGCGCGCTGCGGTGCACCCGCACGAAACGGTCCCCGAATTCCTCCTCGATGGAGCGCAGGGATTCCTCGATCAGGTCCTCGCCGCCGGCGTGGTGCAGCGTCACGTACTTCTGGTCGGCCACGCAGGCGCGCACGTCCTCGACCGGCACGAGCTTCAGCTGGTCCCGGGTGCGCACCGCGAAGTGCGAGGGCACCGAGGACGGCGTGAGCGGCGCCAGCCGCGGGCGCGTCAGGCGTTCCGCCTTCGCGAGCGCCGCCTCGAGCTTCTCGCGGCGGATCGGCTTCAGCAGGTAGCCGATCGCCTGCGCGTCGAAGGCCTGCAGTGCGTACTCGTCGTAGGCGGTCGTGAACACGACCGCCGGCGGCAGCTCGAGCTTCGCGAGGTGCCGGGCGGTCTCGATGCCGTCGAGCCCGGGCATCCGCACGTCGAGCAGCACGACGGCCGGTTCCAGCTTCGACACCGCGTCGAGCGCGGCCGCACCGTCGCCGGCTTCGCCCACGACCTCGACGCCGGGGAGTTCCGCGAGCAACCGCCGGAGGCGGTCGCGCGCCGGCGGCTCGTCGTCCACGATCAGCACGCGCAGGTTCATGCCGACCCCCTCGCCTGCGCGCGGAGCGGGAAGCGCACGCGTGCGACGTAGTCGGTGCCGGCCTCGCCGAGTTCGACCGCGGCGTCGCCGGGAAACGCGAGTTCCAGCCGCTCGCGGATGTTCGCGAGCGCGACGCGGTTGCCGGTCCGCGCCGGCACGGCGCCCGTGCCTTCGGGCGGCCGCGGATTCGTCACCGCGATCTCGATGCGGCCGTCCGCGGCGCGCGCCTCGACGATCACCTTGCCGCCGCCTGGCAGCCGCTCGATGCCGTGGTAGATCGCGTTCTCGAGCAGCGGCTGGAGCACGAGGCTCGGCACGCGCGCGTCGGAAGGCACGCCGTCGGTGCGCCACTCCACCGCCAGCCGTGCCCCCAGCCGCAGCTGCTCGATCCGCTGGTAGGTGCGCGCGACCTCGAGTTCCTCGGCGAACGGCACCTCGTTGCGCGTCTCGGCGAGGCTCGCGCGGAACAGGTCGGCGAGGTCCTCGATCGCGGCCTCGGCGCGCACCGGGTCCGAGCGCGTCAGCGCGGCGATCGTGTTCATGCTGTTGTAGAGGAAGTGCGGGCGGATGCGCGCCTGCAGAGCGTCCACGCGCGAGCGCGCATCGCGCTCGACGTTGCGGCGCCACTGGTGCGTCACGTACCAGTAGCGCAGGCCCACGCCGCCGACGATCAGCGCGATCGCGAGGTTGCCGGCGACGAACGCGAGGTGGCTGCGCGCGAGCATCGGCCCCGTCTCGAAGCCGGTGTAGAGGCCGCGCGCCGCGCCCCACCATGCGGCTTCCGAGACGAGCGCAGTGACCAGCAGCAGCAGGGCGAGAGTCGCCGCGGAGCCGCGCACGACCCCGAGCCGCGCCAGCGCCGGCCGGAGGTAGCAGAGCGCGGCCGCGCTGCCGAGCGCGATCCAGACGAGGAACAGCGCGGTGCGCGCGAGGTCCTCGACGAAGCTGCTGCCCAGCCCGACGCGCGCGACCGTGACGACGAACGCCACCAGCACGGCGATCAGCACGACCACCAGCACCATCCGCGGCGCGCAGAAGTCCGGCAGGTAGAACCCGCCGTCCGCCGCCGCCGGGGGCCTATTCACGCCCTCCACCGAACATCGCGTCCTTCAGGCGGAACAGCGTCGAGATGTCCTCGTCGCCGTGGCCGGCCTCGATCAGCCGCCGGTAGTGCAGCAGCGTCATCTCGATCAGCGGCAGGTGCACGCCATGGCGCTCGGCCATCTCGCGCGCGATCTTCAGGTCCTTCTCGTGCAGCCGCACGCGGAAGCCCGCCGGGTAGTCGTCGCGAACCATGTTCGGCGCACGGTTGACGAAGTACCACGACGAACCGGCGCCCTGGCCGAGCGTCTCGATCACGCGGTCGAGCGGCAACCCCTCGTGCTTCGCGAACGCCATCGCCTCCGCGGCGGCCTGGATGTGCCCGGCGCAGAGGATCTGGTTCGTGGCCTTGGTCGCCTGGCCGTAACCGGTCGGCCCCATGTGCGTGATCGTGCGGCCCATCGTCGCCAGCACCGGCTTCGCGCGCGCGAAGGCTTCGGGCGTGCCGCCCGCCATGACGGCGAGCGTCGCCTGCCGCGCGCCCTCGACGCCGCCGCTGACCGGCGCGTCGACGAACTCCGCGCCCACCTGCGCGAGCCGCTGTGCGGCCTCGCGAGCCGTGGCGGCGGACACCGTCGAGCAGTCGATCACGAGCAGCCCCGGGCGGGCGCCCGGCAGCAGCGCGTCCACGACGCCGAGCACGTCCGCGTCCGCGGACACGCAGAGCACGACGCACTCGCAGGCACGGGCGAGCGCAGGGGGGGCGTCGAACGCGGTGCAGCCGGTTTCCGCGGCGAGCGCCGCGGTCTTCGCGGGGGTGCGGTTCCAGGCACCGGCGAGCAGCCCGGCGCGGTGCAGCGACCGCGCCATGTGCGCGCCCATGGCGCCGAGGCCGACGAATCCGGTCTTCAACGGGAACTCCAGGCACGTCGCGCCTGCGTGCGGCGCGGGACCCGAAGCCTATCGCAGCGCGGGCGCGCCCGCGTCAGCGGCCCTCGGCGGCCGCGGCGCAGGCCTCGTCGACCTCCCGCTTCGCGTTCAGGCGCGCCGCCTCGAGCTCCCCATCCGTCAGGTAGATGCGTTCCTTGTTCGGGCCCTCGCGGAACAGGCGGCGCGAGCGGATGTAGTTGTCGTACCGCTCCTGCGCCTCCTTGCACTGTTCGGTCCGCACGTTCGCGAGATCGTTCTGCACCTGGTTGCGCAGCTGCGCCTGCGCGTTGGGCGACAGGCGGTCCGGTTCCGGCGCGCTCGGGGCGGCGGGCGTCGCGGGCGCGCGCGGTGCCGGCGCGCGGGCGGCGTCGCCGGTGCGGCGCCCGAAGTAGGTCGTCTCGATCGAGATCAGGGTGCCGTCCGGCGGCGGCGGCCGGTCCGTGTAGTGGACCATGCCGCGCGTGTCGCGCCACTTGTAGACGGTGGCGTCCGCGGCGGGCACGTAGGCGAGCGTGCCGGCGAGCACCGCCAGGGTGCCGCAGGCCACCGCGCCGGCTCGCGCGCGAGCGGCGCCAGCCTTGAACCAGTCCTTCGCGAGCCAACCCGTGATCGCGGTGCGCATCGGCATTCCCCGTCAGAGTGCCTGCAGGTCCGTCTCCCCGGTGCGGATCCGGATCGCCTGCCCGATGGTCGTCACGAAGATCTTGCCGTCGCCGATCTTGCCGGTGCGCGCGGCCCGGACGATCGCTTCGACGACGTCGTCGGCGCGGTCGTCCGCGACCGCCACCTCGATCTTCACCTTGGGGAGGAAGTCCACGACATATTCCGCCCCACGGTAGAGCTCAGTGTGGCCCTTCTGGCGGCCGAACCCCTTGACCTCCGTCACAGTGATGCCCTGCAGGCCGACCTCGGCCAGCGCTTCGCGGACGTCGTCCAGCTTGAACGGCTTGATGATGGCGGTGACGAGCTTCATGTGGCGCTCCGGCCCCCGGCGGTCGTGGCGGGGCCGCCCGGCCGGGCCCCGCTGTGTGTGCCAGTCTAGCAGCGGGCGCCCCGGCGGACGGGGGGCGGGGCCGGGGTCAGGCCGGTACGATCGGGCGATGACTCCGTCGCCTGACGTCCGTTCCGCCGCGCTCGCCCGCGCGCCCTCGTCGTCATGCACGCGGCCTGGCGGCGAGCGCGGCTAGGTGCTCCGGGTGCGCAGCGCCAATTCCCTGCTGATCCTCGCCTCCGCGCTGGTGTTCTTCTTCGTGCAGGCGAGCCGCCCCGAAGCGGTGATCGCGACCTTCGCGCTCTGGCCTTTCGGCACGCACGCGGTGCCTGAGCTCGGGGGCACCGTCGGCTTCGCGCCGTGGCAGCTCGTGACGTACGCGTTCCTGCACGGCAACCCGCTGCACCTGTTCCTGAACCTGTTCGCGCTCTGGATGTTCGGCCGCGAGTGCGAGCAGGTGCTCGGCACCGCGCGCTACCTGCAGCTCTACTTCGCCGCCGTGCTGACCGCGGCCCTGACGCAGCTCGTGGTCGTCTCCGCGTCGGGCGAGCCGTCCCCGACGGTGGGCGCCTCCGGCGGCGTATTCGGCGTGCTGCTGACCTTCGCGTGGCTCTACCCGCGCCGCCGGATCGTGCTGCTGTTCCCGCCGGTCCCGATGCCGGCATGGGCCTTCGTGACTCTGTACGGCGTGGTCGAACTGTGGCTCGGCGTCAGCGGCACCGCGGCCGGCATCGCCCACTTCGCCCATCTCGGCGGCATGCTGGGCGCGTGGATCGTACTGGTGCGGTGGCGGCAGGGACGGATCTCTGGGGACCCCGGCAGCTGAACTCCAGCGCGCTCCCCGCGGGGTGGGTCCATTGTCGTGCGAGACCCGCCCCGCGCAGGATGTGCCTGCACCGACGCGTCGGGCGGCCCGGATGCCATCGCCGCCGTGGCGACGGCGCAGCGAGGTGTCCGCGGCGCTCGCCGCCGCCGGCGAGCGCGTCCGTCTCTACGTGCCGCTCGGCCGCGACTGGTGGCCCTACGCCGTCCGCCGGATCGGCGAGAACCCCCGCAACGCCTGGCTGCTGGCGCGCTCGGCCGTGAGCCGAAGCCAGGTCCGGGTTGTCGCGGGCCGCCCCGCGTTGCGCGGCGCTCCTTCCCGTCCCAGCACCAGCGCCCCGCAGCACGCCCTTCAGGAGCGAACCGCGGGCCGCCCCGCGGTTCGCGGGCTCGCAGCGCCGGCAGGCGACTGCGAGCCAATGAAAAAAGGGCGGACCGAAGCCCGCCCCGAGGGGGTTCCTGGGTGCCGGCGCGTCTGCGCGCGCCGGCCCCGGTTACCGTCAGCTGTAGGCGCGCTCGCCGTGCTCGGCGGTGTCGAGGCCTTCGCGCTCGACTTCCTCCGTCACGCGCAGGCCGATCGTCATGTCGACCAGCTTGAAGGCGACGAACGACACGATGCCCGACCAGAGGATCGCGACGCCGACGCCCTTCGCCTGGGCGATGAACTGCGTGCCGATCGAGTACGCGCCGACCTCGCCGGTCACGTAGTCGATCACGCCGGTGCCGCCGAGCGAGGGCGAGCAGAACACGGCCGTGAGCAGCGCGCCGAGGATGCCGCCGACCGCGTGGACGCCGAACACGTCGAGCGAGTCGTCGTACTTCAGCTTCGACTTCATCCACGTGACGGCCCACAGGCAGACGGCGCCCGCCAGCACGCCGATCACGATCGCGCCCATCGGGCCGACCCAGCCGCACGCCGGCGTGATCGCGACGAGGCCCGCGACCGCGCCCGAGGCGGCGCCGAGCATCGTCGGCGCGCCGCGGGTCAGCCACTCGAGCAGCACCCAGCCGAGCGTGGCGGCAGCGGTGGCGAGGATCGTGTTGACGAACACCTGGCCCGCGAACGGGTTGGCCTCGAGGTTCGAGCCGACGTTGAAGCCGAACCAGCCCACCCACAGCAGCGAGGCGCCGATCATCACGAGCGGCAGGTTGTGCGGCGGCATGGCGGTCTGGCCGTAGCCGATGCGCTTGCCGAGCACGATCGCGCCGACGAGGCCCGCGATGCCCGCGTTGATGTGCACCACGGTGCCGCCTGCGAAGTCGAGCGCGCCGTGCTGGAACAGGAAGCCCGCGGTCTTCAGCGCTTCCTCGGCGGCCTCGACGCTGGTGTACGCGTCGGGACCGGCCCACCACCAGACCATGTGCGCCATCGGCACGTAGGAGAACGTGAACCAGATGACGATGAAGGCGAGCACCGCGGCGAACTTGATGCGCTCGGCGAACGCGCCGACGATCAGGCAGCAGGTGATCGCGGCGAACGTCAGCTGGAACGCGAAGTACACGTACTCGGGGATGTAGACGCCCTTCGAGAACGTGGCCGCGAGCGAGCTCGAGTCCATGCCCTGCAGGAACAGGCGATCGGTGCCGCCGATGAACGCGTTGCCGTTCGTGAACGCGAAGCTGTAGCCGTAGATCGACCAGAGGATGGCGATCAGGCAGAAGATGATGAACACCTGCATCAGCACCGACAGCACGTTCTTCGAGCGGACCATGCCGCCGTAGAACAGCGCGAGGCCGGGGATGGTCATCAGGATGACCAGCATCGTCGCCGTCATCAGCCACGCGATGTCGCCCTTCTCGGGCACCGGCGTGTCGGCGGCGAACGCCGCGGGCGCCAGCAGCGCGAGCGCCGCGACGATGAGCACGCCGAGCGCGGTTTCGCGCCAGCGCGAGGCCGGCCACGCGCGGGCCGTCTGGGTGGTGGGAAGCTTCGAGAGTTGCACGGCGTTACCCCTGTCTTTTTCGAACCCGCGTTATCGGACCCGTAGCCGGAAGGCCGGCGGGCTCCTCCGGACGTTGCTCATACCGCGTCCGGCCCGGTTTCCCCGGTCCGGATGCGCACTGCCTGCTCCAGATTCATGACGAACACCTTGCCGTCGCCGATCTTCCCGGTGCGCGCCACGTTCGTGATCGCTTCCACGACCGTGTCGCAGACCTGGTCCTCGACGGCCAGCTCGATCTTCGTCTTGGGCACGAAGTCCACGCGGTACTCGGCACCGCGGTAGAGCTCCGTGTGGCCGCGCTGGCGGCCGAACCCCTGTACCTCCGTGACGGTCACTCCCTGGACGCCGATGTCCGCCACGGCCTGGCGGACCTCGTCGAGCTTGAACGGCTTGATGATGGCGACGATGAGCTTCATGAGCCTTCGCGTATTCCTGCCTCATCGCGCCGCATAAGCCCGGCTTGCGACGTCCCTGTCTGGAACTAAGCTGCGCAGCCTGTAGTGCAGCTTCCATGCCACGCGCGGGAAGCAGCGATTACCCGCGGCGAATCAGCCGCTTACGTCGGAAGGGCGCACGGAGGCGCACGGCGATGCACCGTCTTGGGGCGAGCGGGGCGCTGGCCTGCCTGAAAGCGGGGCGCGCAGGGAACTTGATTCGGGGCCGGTGCGGCCCCAGCGTAGAATTCGGGACGGACCGCGCTGGAAGGAGTGCCCGCCATGGCCATGAACCTCGACCCGCGCTTCCTCGACGACCTCGCCCGGAAGCTCTCCGAATCGGTGCCGCCGCAGCTGCAGGCGCTGAAGTCCGACATGGAAGCGAACTTCAAGAGCGTGCTGCAGGCCGGGCTGAACCGGCTGGATCTCGTCACGCGCCAGGAGTTCGACGTGCAGGCCGGCGTGCTCGCGCGCACGCGCGAGAAGATCGGCTCGCTCGAGGCGCGTCTCGCGCAGCTCGAGGCCGAACTCGCGCGCAAGGAGCAGGACGAGCGCGAGCGCGTCGAGCCGCCGCTGCAGTAGGCGGCACGCGCCGCTGGCGCACCGGGCGCCCGGGGCGCGCCTTCGGACCGCGGGCCTTCGCCCCGCGAGGCTGCCCGTGAGCCTCGCCACGGTCCTGACGCGCGCGCAGTTCGGCATGGAGTCGCCGCTCGTGCGCGTCGAGGCGCACGTCGGCGGCGGCCTCCCGGTGTTCTCCGTCGTCGGTCTGCCCGAGAAGGTCGTCAAGGAAAGCCGCGAGCGCGTGCGCGCCGCGATCGTCGCGTGCGGCTACACGTTCCCGAGCGGCCGCATCACCATCAACCTCTCGCCGGCGGAGTTTCCCAAGGAAGGCGGGCGGTACGACCTGCCGATCGCGCTCGGCATCCTCGGCGCGGGCGGCGCGTTTCCCGAGCACGCGTTCGCTGGCGAGGAGTACTACGGCGAACTCTCGCTCGGCGGCGAACTGCAGCCTGTCCGCGGCGTGCTGCCCGCGGCCTGCCGCGCGACGCAGTGCGGCCATCGCGTGGTGCTGCCCCGCGCGAACGTGCCCGAGGCGCGGCTCGTCGCGGGGGCGCGCGTCGCCGGCGCGTGGCACCTGCGCGACGTCGTCGAGCACGCGACGGGCGCGCGTCTGCTCGAGTTCGCGCCCGGCGCAGCGCCGCGGGTCGTGACGGGAACTGGGCCGGATCTCGCGGACGTGCGTGGGCAGGCGCACGCGCGTCGCGCACTCGAGATCGCCGCGGCGGGGCGGCATTCGCTCCTGATGATCGGCCCGCCCGGCGCCGGCAAGAGCATGCTGGCCGTGCGACTGCCGGGCCTGCTGCCGGGGCTGTGCGACGACGAGGCGCTCGAGTGCGCGGCGATCGCGTCGCTGGCCGGAACCACGGGGCTGCCGGGTGCAGTGGGCCTCGGGAGCGAGGCCGAGCACGCATCCGGCCCGGCGACCGCGCACGGTTCCGGCGCGTCCGCCGGCACGGGCGGCGCCGCCGCTTCGGCCTGGGGTCGCCGCCCGTTCCGCGCGCCACATCACACCGCCTCCGCGATCGCGCTGGTGGGCGGCGGCGGCGTGCCGCGGCCCGGCGAGATCTCGCTCGCGCACCACGGCGTGCTGTTCCTCGACGAGCTGCCCGAGCACGACCGTCGCACGCTGGAAGTGCTGCGCGAACCGCTCGAGACCGGCCACGTCTCGATCGCGCGCGCCGCGCGTCACGCGAGCTTCCCGGCGCGCTTCCAGCTCGTCGCCGCGATGAACCCGTGCCCTTGCGGCTGGCACGGCGACGCGGAACGCTGCCGCTGCACGCCGGCGCAGGTGCGGGCCTACCTCGCGCGCCTGTCGGGCCCGCTGCTCGACCGCATCGACCTGCAGGTGCACGTGCCGCGCGTCGAATACGAAGGCCTGCGCGCGCTCGCGCGCGGCGAATCCACCGCGACGGTGGCCGCGCGGGTCGCCGCGGCGGCGGAGCGCCAGCGGGCGCGGCAGGGCGGGCCGAACGCGCGGCTCGACTCGCGCGAGCTCGAAGTGCACGCAGCGCTCGCGCCGGAGGCCGAGCGCCTTCTGCAGTCCTGTGCGAAACGCTGGCGGCTGTCGGCGCGCGCGTGCCATCGCGTCATCAAGGTCGCGCGCACGATCGCGGATCTCGCGGGCGAGGACACGCTCGCGACCGAGCACGTCGCGGAGGCGCTCGAGTGCCGGCAGCTGGATCGCGGGGGCGGGGCGTGACGCGCCTCACTCCCGCGGCGGCCAGGCCCCCGCGTCGATCGTCTCGCGGTACGCGTGCCAGGTCGCGTGGCCGATCAGCGGCATCGTGACCGCGAGGCCGACCAGCAGCGTCGCGAACCCGACCACCACCGCGCCCACGATCAGCAGCACCCACACCGCCATCGCCGGCTTGTTCTTCAGCACCGCGTTGATGCTCGTCACCACAGCGGTCACGCCGTCGGCGCGGCGGTCCACGAGCATCGGCAGCGCGAACGCGCTCGCGGCGAACGCGAGCAGGGCGAACAGGCTGCCGACCGCGCTGCCGATCGCGAAGAACGAGACGACGTCGGCGAGCGAGGGCTCCGCGAGCTCAGGCCAGAAGATCTGCAGCGCGCTGCCGGCGCGCACCCAGACGAGCGCGATCACGAGCAGGATCAGGGAGTACACGAGCGCGTCGCCGAGGCTCGCGCGTTCGGCGACGAGGCAGCGGGTGAGGGAAGGCTTCTCGCCGCGTTCGAGCTGCGCACTGAGCGCGTAGAGACCGAGCGCGAGCACGGGCGCGACGAACACGAACGACGACAGCAGGAGGATCAGCATCCAGCCGTTGCCGAAGGCCCAGGCCACGTAGCTCACGAGCACGCTGAGCAGCCAGATGCCGGCGCCGTAAGTCAGGCTCTGGCGCGGCGCACGCTTCAGATCATGCCAGCCGAGCCGCAGCCAGCGCAGCGGCGCACGCGCCTCGAGCCGGCGGCAGGGCGCCGCGAAGGGCAGTGCGTCCGAGGGCGCCTGCGGCGTGGTGTTCGTCACGGGTTGGCCCTCCCCCAGAGGCGTCACCCGCGTTCGACTGTACATGAACGCGAAAGCCCGGCACGAGGCCGGGCTTTCGGGGGCGAGCCGGCGAGTCCGGCCCGCGTCGGTGCGTCGGGATCGACTACTGGTTCTTCGCCACCATGTAGTCGACGGTCTGCCTGATCAGGTCGTCCGGCCACGCGGCCTGGCCGCCCTTCGCGGGCATCACGCCGTTCTGGCCCTGGAAGCCTTCGATCGCGTGCTTGTAGAGCGTGTCCGTGCCCTGCGCGATGCGCGGCGCCCAGGCCGCCTTGTCGCCGGACTTCGGCGCGCCCGCGATGCCGGCCGAGTGGCATGCTGCGCAGCCCACCTGGTAGGCCTCTTCCGCGGACGCCGGGATCGCAGGGCCCGCGCCGGCACCCGCACCGCCGCCGGCGGTCGGGCCCGCCGCGGCCATCATCGCGAGCGCGCTGTTGTCCTGGCCCGCCACGGCCACGCGGCCGAACGGAGCGAGGCGCTCCGAGATCTGCTGCTGGACCTTGGGGTCGTTATCGGCGCGGGCGTCCTCGAACGGAGTGCCGATGAAGCGGGCGATCGCGAAGAGGACGAGCGAGATGGCGACCAGGATGCCGAGCACCACGCTGAAGATGTTGAAGAAATGATCGTCCGCCTTGCTCACGAAGCCTCCAGGAGACCGCCAGACTCGTCGGGGATGCGCCGCAGGGTTCGCTCGAGGAGCGGCCTCGCGCGGCGTGCCTCCGCCGGCCGGGGCGGAAGGGCCGCTCATTATAGCGGCAGCACCCGCACCCCAGAAGGGCGGCGGTTGGACGGCCCGAGCGCACGGCGGGTAGAATCCGCCGACCTGAGACGAGCCCCGCCAGTCGGGGTCGCCGCCGGCCCGGCCGGCGGCACGCTCAGTTCGCGCGCCCGTAGCTCAGATGGATAGAGTGACGGTC
>Ga0315900_10005213_pt1 | contig 17935 bp, 16 predicted proteins | sample LakEriMetagenome_FD_203521 | JGI IMG/M metagenome (GOLD analysis project Ga0315900, IMG submission 203521) | Freshwater fungal communities from buoy surface, Lake Erie, Ohio, United States - Buoy 12 MA114 | ecosystem: Environmental > Aquatic > Freshwater > Lake > Lake biofilm | place: USA: Lake... | reverse complement strand
CTTCTCGCGGATATGGCAGGTGTTGAGCACCACCAGGTCCGCTTCCTCGCCCTCCGGTGCCGGGGCAATGCCCTTGTCGGCCAGCAACTCGGCCATGCGCTCGCCGTCATAGACGTTCATCTGGCAGCCGAAGCTCTTGACCCGATAGGTCTGGGGGGCGGTGGTGGGCTTCATGAGGGGTGCGCCTTTAGCGCTGATGGACGCCGGGTTCAACGCCCGCAGCGTCCCAATGTTCCACGTGAAACATTGGCGATTCGGGGGTCAAAGGGGGGTCTAGGGGGGGTCTAGAGGGGGTGTAGAACTATCTGGACAGGGTCGGGAAATTCTCCAAAATCTGCAGCGCACATAGCTCAGTCGGTCGGATATTGTCGCTTTGAATACAATCGATTATAACTGCAATCATGGATCAGATAGCAGCATCCGATTTAACACAGTGGTTAAACGAAAATCAGGGAGTGCTGGCGGTTTCGCTATTCACTGTCACAATCTTATTCGGTTGGCTGAGTGGAATCTTCGCAAATCTTCGAAGCAAGCCCCGCCTTTTGCTTTCAACTATAGAGGGTCCTACTTTTGTTTGCACCTTTGGCATAAGCGCGAGAACTGAGCATTACGATATACATCGAACCGGAATCGCTCTCTATTTGAGAATTAGCAATGTTGGGACTGCGCCGACTAGCATTGAGAATATCTCGGTCGGCTACCGATGGGCAATTCACCCTTCTTCGAAGGATTGGTGGAAGTATGGGCTTTTTCGGTTCTGGCTGAACGACCAAACCTTAGCCATAGCGGATTTTCAAACACCAGTAGGTGCCGAAAACACGAAATTTTATCCATTCCTATGTCAAACTAGCGTGATCTCTGGCAGCAGCTCAGACACTTTCCTTGAAGTAGGAAAATCAACGAACGGCGTGGTATATTTCGAACAGAATGACAGCTATGGAGGCTGCTTTCCGTACTCATTGAACCATAAAGTAAGCTTGAAAGTCGTTGTGACTGACGTTTACGGTAAAAAACATCGAGCCAAGTTCGACGTACCGAAGGTGAGTCTAACCGAAGCCCGTAAATATAATCCGCGCTTCGGCCAGACTTTGATGACAATCAGATCACAAAATGAGATTTTCGACCTTCCAACTGACGCGCACGGAAACCTAATTCCGCCGCAGATCAGCGAAGATGATACCAGAGCCGCTGCTACCCCACCGTCGCCTTGACGATCTTGCCGGGCGCACGCGGCGGTTCGCCCTTGGGGATGGCGTGGACGTGTTCCATGCCGCTCGTGACCTGACCCCACACGGTGTACTGCTTGTCGAGGAAGGTCGCGTCGGCAAGGCAGATGAAGAACTGCGAATTGGCGCTGTTCGGGTTCTGCGCGCGGGCCATCGAGCACACGCCTTCGACGTGGGGCTCGGCATTGAACTCGGCCGGAAGATCGGGCTTGTCTGAGCCGCCCATGCCGGTGCCGGTCGGATCGCCGCCCTGCGCCATGAAGCCCGAGATAACGCGGTGGAAGATCACCCCGTCATAGAAGCCTTCGCTCGCCAGCTCGGCGATGCGCGCCACGTGCAGCGGAGCCAGATCGGGGCGCAGCTTGATGACGACGTCGGCATGCTCGCCAGTGCCATTGTCGAGGGTGAAGGTGAGGGTTTCGGCCATTGTTCGTGTCTCCTGATTCCTCAACCCACTCATGCTGAGCTTGTCGAAGCATGGTTTGCGCGGGCGCCCTTCGACAGGCTCAGGGCGAGCGAGGTTTGATTTGCGAGGGCAGGCCATACGCAGCCAATCGCCGCCTGTCACCCTCCAGCCTTGCTTTTCATTCCTCCCCCCGTAAACGCCGCATATGGCCGACGATCGCACCCTCGACGACGATCTGATTATCGCCGATGCCGGCGAGGCCCTAGTGCGTCCGGATGACCGCGTCGATGACGAGCGCCATGACGAGGAAAACCGCCTCAAGCCCTCCTTCGTCAGCGCGGTCCATCTCGCGCTCGAAGCGGGCGACAAGGGCGCGGTCTATGACCTGGTCGAACCGCTCCACGCGGCCGACATTGCCGACCTCATAGAGCTGCTCGAACGCTCCGAGCGTGCCGCGCTGGCCCGCGCGATCAGCGATCTCATGACCTCCGACGTGATCGCGGAGCTCAACGATTACGTGCGCGAGGATCTGATGGAGGCCCTGCCCGCGCAGGCGGTCGCCACCATCGCCGAACAGCTCGACACCGACGACGCGGTACAGCTGATCGAGGACCTCGACGAGGACGACCAGCGCGCCGTCATGGCCGAGCTGGAGCCCGAGACCCGCGAGGCCGTCTCCAGCGCGCTCGCCTATCCCGAAGAGACCGCCGGACGCCTGATGAGCCGGCACTTCGTGGCGGTGCCCGAGCATCTCACGGTCGGCGATCTGATCGATTACCTGCGCGAGGACGGCGATCTGGAGCATGACTTCTTCGAAGTCTTCGTGATCGACGAGGCCCACCATCCGGTCGGCACCTGTGCGCTGTCATGGGTGCTCACCACCCCGCGGGGTGTCCGCCTGACCGATGTGATGAAGCGCGACCAGACCCTGATCCCGGTGACGATGGATCAGGAAGAAGCCGCGCTGATGTTCCAGAAATACGCGTTGATTTCAGCCGCGGTGGTGGATGAAAGCGGGCGGCTGGTCGGCCAGATGACGGTCGATGATATCGTCCACATCATCTCCGAAGAGGCGGGCGAGGACGCGCTGCTCCTGAGCGGTGCGGGCGATGGCGACATCAACGAACCGATCCGCGAAGCCTATGCCGCGCGCGTGCGCTGGCTGATCGCCAATCTCGGCACGGCGGTGGTCGCCTCCTCGATCATCGCCTTCTTTGGTGCTGCGATCGAGCAACTGGTGGCGCTCGCGGTGCTCATGCCGATTGTCGCCTCGATCGGCGGCAATGCCGGGACGCAGACCATGGCCGTGGCGGTGCGCGCGATTGCGACCAATCAGCTCACCCGGTCCAACACGCGGCGCATCCTGTGGCGCGAATTCCGCGTCGCGCTTTTGAACGGCGGCACCATCGCGCTCTTGATCGGGCTGGCGGCAGGCGTGCTGTTTGCGCCGATGATGGGTGTGGTGATCGCGCTGGCGATCATCATCAACATCGCGGTTGCAGGCCTCGCGGGCGTGCTGGTGCCGGTGATGTTCGAGCGGCTGGATCAGGATCCGGCGGTCGCCTCCAGCGTCTTCGTGACGATGATCACGGATTCGATGGGCTTCTTTGCCTTCTTAGGTTTGGCAGTGGCGATGGGTCTGGTGAGGTTCTAATTCTCTGCCCTGACATAAGGGGAGAGAGACATGGCTGGACGCGTGGCAGGCAAGGTGGTGCTGCTGACGGGGGGCGCAATGGGCCTCGGCAAGGCGGCGACGAAGGCTTTGCTGGCCGAGGGGGCCACGGTCGTCATCACCGATATCGACGAGGCCGCAGGCCGCGCGACAGCCGCTGAGCTCGGCTGCGGCTATATCCGGCAGGACGTCACCGACTGGGTGCGCTGGCAGGAGGTGATCGCCGAGGTCGAACGGGCGCATGGCCGGCTCGATGTGCTGGTGAACAATGCCGCGATCACGGTCTTCGGCTCCATCGCCGACATTTCGCCGGAAGATTTCCGGCGCTGCTACACCGTCGATGTCGATTCGATCTTCATGGGCTGCAAGGCGGCGATCCCGCTGATGGCCAAGGGCGGCGGCGGCTCCATCGTCAACTTCTCGTCCGCGGCGGGCAACAAGCCCTCGCCCGATCTTGCCGCCTATAACAGCGCCAAGGCGGCGGTGGTGACGCTGACCAAGAGCATCGCGCTCTACTGCGCGCGCGAGAAGAACGGCGTGCGGGTCAATTCGGTGCAGCCGGGCACGATCCTCACGCCCAACGTGGAAAGCGTGATCGCGGGCACCCCCGATCCCGACGCCACCCGCGCCGCCTTCTCCGTCGCCCAACCCATCGGGCGCATGGGCGAGGTCGATGATATTGCCCATCTCGTGGTCTATCTCGCCAGCGATGAAAGCAAGTTCGCCACCGGCGCGCCCTTCATCGTCGATGGCGGCCTCAGCATCGCATAGGGAGAGGCGGGCCATGCTGCACAGCGCCGAGGACCGCTTTGCCATCCACGATCTGGCTGCGCGCTACATGCGCGGGCTCGACCGGCTGGACGAGGCCCTGCTGGTCGAACAGTTCTGGCCCCATGCGCGGCTCGAATACGGGATCTTCTCGGGCGGGCCGGCGGACTTCGCCGCCTTCTGCATGGCGGCGCTCAAGGACCATGATCGTAACCAGCACATGCTCGGCCAGCACCTCGTCGATTTCGTCGCGCCGGACGAGGCTTACGGCGAGGTCTATTACCAGGCCTATCACCGCATCACCGACGCGACCGGCGGCAAGCGCGATCTGGTGATCGCGGGGCGATACGTGGATCGCTACGAGAAGCACGGCGGGGTCTGGAAGTTCGCCTATCGCTCCGAACTGGTCGACTGGCTGCGCGATGATCCGGCCTCGGACGCGATGCTGGAGGGCTCGCCCTTCATCATCGGCGCGAGGAAGCCCGCCGATCCGCTCTATGATCGCCATGCCATGAGGAACACGCGATGAAGCCCGATCTCACGGCTCCGGCCGATCCCGCGCTGGCTCCGGGCGAGGCGCGCTGCCCCGGGCCTTCGATGCAGGGTATTCTCGATGCCGACGGGGACAATCCGCCGCCCGCAATGCGCGAGCAGGCCTATCGCTTCCTCGGCGACGAGGATGTGCCCTTCGCGCGCTACACCGATCCGGCCTTCCACGAGCTGGAGATGGCGCGGCTGTGGCCCAATGTCTGGCAATGGGCCTGCCGCGAGGAGCATATCCCCGAGCCGGGTGACCGCTATGTCTATGACGTCGGGTATCATTCGGTGCTGGTGGTGCGCGGGGCCGACATGGCAATCCGCGCTTTCGTCAATTCCTGCCCGCACCGGGGGATGAAGTTCGCCAGCGAGGGCTCAAGGGGCGTGCGGCGCGCCAATATCCGCTGCCCCTTCCACGGGATGAGCTGGAACCTCGACGGCACCCTGCGCGAAGTGCCGTGCCGCTGGGACTTCCCGCATATCGAGGACGAGAATTTCGGCCTTGATGAAGTCGCCTGCGACACCTGGGGCGGGTTCGTGTTCATCCACATGGGCGAAAACCCGCCGCCGCTGGCCGATCAGCTCGAGGTGATGCCGGAGCATTTCAAGCTCTGGCCGATGGATGATCGCTATGTCGCGCTGCACACCGAAAAGGTGCTGCCGGCCAACTGGAAGATGGCGATGGAGGCCTTCCTCGAAGCCTTCCACGTGCTCGAGACCCATGCCCAGGCGGTCTACACCGCGGCCGACGCCAATGCGCAATACGACATTTTCGGGCGGCACGTGTCGCGCTTCATCCACGCGGTCGGCGTCCCCTCCCCGCACCTCAAGCAGGATGTGAGCGAGGCCACGCTGTTCGGCAAGCTGGGCCGCGATCCGGCGAGCCTGCCCGAAGGCGCCAAGGCCCGCGCCGAACATGCGCGGCTCCTGCGCGAGGAACTCGGCGCGGCCTTCGGCACCGATCTCTCGGGCGTGTCCACCAGCGAGATGATGGATTCGATCGAGTATTTCCTCTTCCCCAACGCCTTCTTCTTCCCCGGCATCGGCATCCGCCTGTGCTACCGCTTCCGCCCGCTGGGGCCGGACGAGTGCCTGCACGAAATCCTCATCCTCCAGCCCCTGCCCGCCAGCGGCGAGCGTCCGCCGCCCGCCACGCCGATCCGGCTGGAGGTCGCGGACAGCTACACCACCGTCCCCGGCTTCGCGCTGGCGGAGATCCTCGATCAGGATACCGACAACCTCGCCCTGCAACGCGACGGGGCCAAGGCCTCGCGCAAGGGGGCGCAGACGCTCGGGAACTATCAGGAAGCGCGCATCCGCCAGCTGCATCTGACGCTCGACGAATACCTCTCCGGTTGACTTGCGCGGCGGGGTGCCGGAAAGCCGCCCCATGCCGCTTCATCTGACCAAGATCGCCTTCGGGGCGAAGAGCTACGCGCATCTCGAAAGCTGGTATGAGGGCCGGGGAGCGATCGCGCTCACCACCCGCAACCGCCCGACCCGGCACGAGGAATGCGTCGGCGGCTCGCTCTTCTGGATCATCAACCACGCGATCGTCGCACGCTCGCCGATCCTCGGGTTCGAAAAGACGCAGGACGGGCGCTGGGACATCGTGCTGGAGCCGCGCCTGATCCGCGTCCACCAGCAGCCCAAGCGCGCGCATCAGGGCTGGCGTTACCTGACCGAGGACAAGGCCCCCAAGGACGTCGCCGCGGGCGAGGATATAGGCGATGCCCTGCCCGGCCGCCTCGCGATGAAGCTGGAGCGATTGGGCCTCGTCTAGGCCGGCTCAGCCCGAATTGCGCGCCTTCCTGACCAGTTCGGCAAGGTGCAGTCCGGTTCCGCCGATCGATCGCCGCGCATGATCCGCGCCGACACTCGCCGCACTCGCCGCCGCCTCGGCAAACAGCCGCCCGCCGACCGAGACCACCACCGGCTGTTCCGGCAGGGCCATGCGGCACAGCGCCACGGTTTCGCGCAGGCGGGCAATCGCGGTCTCGGCGCAATAGGCATCCGAGAGGGCGATATCGACCGCATCGTGCTGCTGTTCGGCAAGCTGACGCGCGAGCGCCTCGCGGCTGGTCGGAAAGGCCATCTCCACCCGCCAGCCGGCATCGGTGAGATGATCGGCGAGCAGCACCGTGCCCAGCATATGCGGCTCGCCCGGCGCGGTCGCCAGCAGGATCGAATAGCGGCTCTGGCGCAGGCTCGTGGCATTGGCCTTGGTGCGCACCGCATGGCCCGCCAGTTGCAGCATGCTGAGGCCGATGGTGAGATCGAATTCGCAGGCCTGATCGGCCAGCCACGCATCGCCCATCGCGCGCGCCACCGGCTCGATCAGGTGCGAGACGATGTCATCCGCGCTCCAGCCCTGTTCGACCATCGCGGCCAGCTGCGCATTGACCCGCGCATCATCCCCGTCGAGCGCCAGCCGTGCGAGCTGCGGCACGTAATGGGCCAGGGCATGCTGGGCGAGCGTGCTGTCGGAGCCGGGGCGGCGCTCGGCCTCCATCTGGCTGTAGATCAAGAGGTCCCAGCCCGAAAACAGCCGGCTGGCGATGACATGCTCGGTCAGCACCTCGATCTTGTGGTGGCGGGGGTCGCGGCGGATCGATTCCCACACCTGCGCGAGCGCATCGGGCGGGCCTTCGAGTGTCTGGAGAAACCGCCCGTTGTCATAGAGCAGCAAGCCGGTGATGCCGAGCTCGTGATTGCGCGCCTGTGCCTGCGCGGTCAGCGCGTCCAGCTCCGCCTGCGACAACGGCGTGACGACGCGACTCTGATAGGTCAGACAGCTGATCCAGCTTTCCGTACCTGCGTTCAAATGTGCCGAATGCGCGTGCATTCCACCCTCCCCATGCGGAGCGGGACTGCAGGAATACCGGCAGAGCTTCTTGTGCGAGCTCCTTTGCGATAATCCGGCGGAGATCCCTATCCGCGGATTTCTCGACTTCCAAAGAGGCAGGCAGACCGCCGTCCTGCGATCTGCCGATTCCGCCCCCCTTTGCCGCCTAGGGGGCCGGAAGATGCACAAGGTCACCTATCGCGGCGCTTACGTCAAACCCTTTTGACGATTCATTTGCCCGCAGGCGCGCTCCACCACGAGAGAGTCTGGTTGTCATGGGCCGAAGTCCACACCCCCTTGGGCGTCCAGCGCAGCGCCCCGCTGCCGACCGCGGCCCCGAGTCGCGCGCGAATCTTCAGATTCGCAGGGTCGATCGCCACCAGCGTCTGGTCATCGGTGGTGCGCAGCCACACCAGCCCGCCGCCGGTGTCGATATCGCCCCATTTGAGGTTCGCGCCGACCTTGGTGCGGCCTGCCAGCTTGAGGCTTGCCGGATCGACCTTGGCGACCGTGCCGTCACCCTGTTCCTGCACCCACACCGCGCCTTCGCCCGCCGCGAGGAAGCCCGGGGTGTCGCCGAGACCGATCGAGCCGGTGACCTTATTGGTGGCGGGGTCGATCCGCTGGAGCAGCTTGCCCTCGCTCGACACCGCCCAGATCGCATCGAAGCCATAGGCGAGATACCACGTCTCGGGCGCGACCGGGATCGAGGCGATCACCTTATTGGTGGCCGGATCGATGCGCGCGACGGCTCCGGCCGGATCGCTGGCGATCCACACCGAGCCAGCGCCGGCAACGACATTGGTCTCGCCCTTGGGATTGGCAATGCCGCTCGGGATGGTTGCTTCGAGCGCGGCGGTCTTGAGGTTGATGCGATAGATCTCCCCGCCCTTGCAATTGGCGACCCACAGCGAGCCTTCGGCAATCGCCATGGTGCCGCAGGGGCGCGGGACGGGGACGCTCTTGAGCATGGCGCTGGTCGACCATTGCTCCACCCGTCCGTCATTGGTGACCCAGGCAGTGTCGCCGTCGATCGCGATGAAATCGGCAAAGCCGGGCACCTGCAATGCTTTTTCGGTCAGTTCCACTGGCGGGCCCTCCGCAGGCGCAAGGGGTTCATCGGCGGCGCAGGCGAGCAGCGCCATGGGCGCGAGGATCAGCGAGAGCGGGCGGGCAAGCGGACGGGGCATCATGAGCTTCCTTTCCTCGGCAGCACGGAAGGCCATCTTACGGCCCTACGGGAACCAGAATAGGCATATTACATTTCATCACAATCGTAATAATTCCCCATGGACAAAGCCACGCGATGGGGAGATGCTGCGACTGCGAAAGGAATCCGAATCATGCTCCATCTGGCGAAACGCGCAGGCCGTCTTCTTCTCATCGCCTGTGCGCTCGCCGTGGCAGCCTGCACCCCTTCCGCCGATGAAAGCGCCGAGCCGCGCACCAGTTTCAACATCGGCTGGTCGATCTATGCCGGATGGATGCCCTGGCCCTATGCCGTCGAGGCGGGGATCGTGAAGAAGTGGGCCGACAAATACGGCATCGAAATCAACTTCGTGCAGGTCAACGACTACGTCGAATCGGTCAATCAATACACCGCCGGCAAGCTTGACGGGGTGACCGTGGCGAACATGGACGCGCTGACCATTCCGGCTGCGGGCGGCAAGGATACCAGCGCGATCATCCTCGGCGACTATTCCAACGGCAATGACGCCGTGCTGCTCAAGGGCGCGAGCGAGACGTCCGCGATCAAGGGCCGCGAGGTCTATCTGGTCGAGCTGTCGGTCTCGCACTACCTGCTCGCCCGCGCGCTCGAGAAGAACGGGATGAAGCTAACCGATGTGAAGACGGTCAACACCTCGGATGCCGACATCGCCAGCGCCTTTGCCGCGCCTGCGATCAATGCCGCGGTGGCGTGGAACCCGCAGGTCACCACCATGAAGGGCGTGCCGGGCACTTCTGCCGTGTTCACCAGCGCCGATATTCCGGCCGAGATTCTCGATCTCTTGGTGGTCGATACCAAGACCCTCAAGGCCAATCCCAACCTCGGCAAGGCGCTTGCGGGGATCTGGTACGAAACCATGGCGCTGATGGCGAAGCAGGACGCAGAGGGCGCGGCGGCGCGCGCCGCCATGGCGAAGCTTGCCGGCACCACGCCGGAGGAGTTCGAGGGCCAGCTGGCGACCACCTTCCTCTACACCGATCCCAAGGCGGCGCTCGCGGCCATGTCCTCGGCCGAGCTCGTCACCACGATGCAGCGGGTGCGCGACTTCTCCTTTGCCCAAGGCCTGTTCGGTCAGGGCGCGCGTTCGGCGGATGCGGTGGGGATGGAGTTCCCGGGCGGCAAGACGCTGGGCGACAAAAACGCGATCACCTTGCGCTTCGATCCCACCTTCATGCAGCTCGCCGCCGACGGCAAGCTCTAGAGCCTGCGCGGAGCAGCTGCGATGCGCTGGGTGAACCGCACCATCGGCAAGGGGCAGGGCCTGCTCCTGGGCGCGCTGCCGCTGGCGGCGCTCGGCATCGTCTATATCCTTGCCGCCGCCAGCCGCCATGCGGCCAACCCTGCCGACAAGATCCTGCCCCTGCCCTCGGCCATGATCGAGGCGATGGCGGGGCTGCTGTTCGAGGCCGATCCGCTCTCGGGCCAGCTCCTGTTCTGGGCCGATACGATCGCGAGCCTCAGTCGGCTCGGCATGGGGCTTGGCATTGCGACGGCGATGGCGCTGCTGGTGGGGCTGGTGCTGGGCGCGCTGCCGCCGGTGCGCGCAGGTCTCGGCCCGCTGGTGACCGGCATCGCGGTGATCCCGCCGATTGCGCTGCTGCCGATCCTGTTCATCGTCTTCGGCCTCGGCGAGACGGCCAAGGTGGCGCTGATCGTGATCGGGATCGCGCCCTTCATGATGCGCGATGTGGCAGGGCATATCACCGCGCTCCCGCGCGAACAGCTGGTCAAGGCGCTGACCCTGGGGGCGAACTCGTGGCAGGTGCTGCTGCGCATCGCCCTGCCGCAAGCCATGCCGCGCCTGATCCAGTCCTTGCGCCTCTCGCTTGGCCCGGCATGGGTGTTCCTGATCTCGGCCGAGGCGATCGCGGCGGATGTGGGGCTTGGCTACCGCATCTTCCTCGTGCGGCGCTACCTCGCGATGGACGTGATCATCCCCTACGTCATCTGGATCGCGCTGCTCGCCGTGGCGATGGACTTCGCGCTCACCCGCACCAGCCGCTTGCTGTTCGGCTGGGCGCACAAGGCGGGGCATTGAGCCGATGCTGAGCCTTACCAACATCTGGGTCGAATATGGCGAGAAGGTCGTGCTCGAGCGCATCACGCTCGACATTGCCGAAGGGTCCTTCGTCTCGGTGATCGGGCCGTCGGGGGCGGGCAAGAGCAGCTTGCTTCGCGTCATCCTCGGGCAGGACCGGCCGAGCCGCGGGCGGATCATGCTCGACGGCGCGCCGCTGCCGCTGGAGTGCGGGCCGGATCGCGGGGTGGTGTTCCAGCGCTATTCGGTGTTCCCGCATCTGACCGTGCTCGGCAACACCATGCTCGGGCTGGAACTGGCGGGCGCGCCTTTCACCGCGCGCCTGTTCGGCAGCGCCCGGCGCGCGGCGCGGGCCGAGGCCGAGGCGATGCTCGAAGCGGTGGGCCTCACTGACAGTCTCGATCTCTACCCGTCCGAGATGTCGGGCGGGATGCAGCAGCGCCTCGCGATTGCCCAGGCGCTGATCAAGCGGCCGCGCATCCTGCTTTTGGACGAGCCCTTCGGCGCGCTCGATTCCGGCATCCGGGCCGACATGCACGCGCTCATCACCCGGCTGTGGCGCGAGTTTGGCCTCACCATCATCATGGTCACCCACGACATCAAGGAAGCCTTCGCGCTCGGCACGCGGGTGCTCACGCTCGACAAGCGCCGCCACGATCCGCACGCCCCGCACCGCTATGGCGCAGGCGTGATCTACGACATCGCGCTGACCCGCAAGACCCCCCCCGGCGCGGATGGTGCGGATGGCGCGGATACGGACGCTGGTATTACGATTGACTCGATTGGTAATAATTGAGATGGCCAAAGCATGAGCACAGAACCCTCCCGTCTTGCCCGGCTTTCGATGAGCCTGCCGGCAGACCTGTTCCGCCAGCTCGACGTGATGGTCGAGGAGCGCGGGCTGCCCTCGCGCTCGCAGCTGATTGCCGAGCTGATCCGCCATGCCCTCGCCGAACACGAGGCGCTGACCCGGCCCGAGGACATGCTCGCAGGCACCGTCACCATCGTCTACGCCGGCGCCGGCGGGCGGGTGCGCCAGCAGCTTGCAGAAACCCAGACTGCCTATCTCAAGGAAGTGATCTCCTCGCAGCACGTGTTCCTTGAACAGGACCAGTCGCTCGAAGTGCTGCTCGTGCAGGGCCCCGCCGTGCGGCTGAAGCAGCTGTGCGATGCGCTGCGCAAGATCAGGGGCGTGCAGCAATTGCAGCTCGTCACCACCACCGCCCTGCTGCCGCCGCTGCACGAACAGGACGGCGCGCCGCTCTCCCCTTCCGGACAGGAGGCTGCGGCATGAGCGGCACCGCCAATCCCAAGGCCGCGCGCGATCATGCCCGCGCGCAGGGCGGCACGGTGGTGGAGTCCATGCCGATCCTCCCGCCGGTCGCCGCCGATCTGCCTGCTGGCGTCGATCCCGCCGACCTCGTCTGGGAAGAGACCATCGCGCCGGGCGGCTATGCCTCGCGCCGGATCGCGCGCGGCACGCGGCTGCGGCTGATCGACACGCAAGGCGAGGCCTGCGCTTCGCTCAACCTCTTCAACGCCGACATGCCGACCGAGCGCTTGAACGTCGCCGACACGGTCAAGGTGCAGTGGAACGCCTATCTGGGCGCGGGCAAGCTGCTGCTGAGCGACATGGGCCGGGTGATGATGAGCATCCTCGCCGACGATGCGGAGACCCACGACACCTTCTGCGGCACCTCCAACGCCGCCACCAATGCGGCAAAATATGGCGAGGGGCGCAATTCCGGCGCCTTTCCGAACGGGCGCGACCGGCTGATCCTCGGCGCGGCCAAGCACGGCCTCACCCGCCGCGACGTTCACCCCTGCGTCAACCTGTTCAAGGGCACGACAATCGAACTCGACGGCACGATCACGCCCGTCATCGGCCCCTTCGCGCCCGGCCGCTCGGTGATCCTGCGGGCCGAGATGGAGCTGATCGTGGTGATCGCCAACTGCCCCCATGTGCGCGATCCGCGCCCCGAATGGCACAGCACCCCGCTGCGCGTCTCGGCATGGCGCGGCCCTGAGACCTCTGAAGACGATATCACGCGCAACGCCACGCCAGAGGGCCTGCGCGCCTTTCTCAACACCGAGGACCTCTACCGCCGCTGACCCTTCTTGCCCGCCCCCTCTTCCCTGCAAGGCCAACCATGACCAACGACCCGGCCCTCTCCGGCCTCACCGGCACCATCATCCACGACGAGATCGTCCCTGCCCGCGCGCCCTGGCTGCACCATGTCATGGCGGGCGAGACGCTGCGGATCGTCGATGTCGAGGGCAATCAGGCGGTCGACTTCCTGATCTATTCCGCCGCCGACGATGCCGAGCGCTATTCGGCGCAGGATACGGTCGCTGCCCAAGGCAACCTGTTCCTCAAGACCGGCACGGTGCTGCTCTCGAACGAGGGCAATCCGATGATGACCATCGCTGCCAGCGCGGTCGAATATCACGACACGATCGGCGGGGCCTGTTCGTGCGAATCCAACACCTTGCGCTATGGTCATCACACCAAGTCGCAGCATGCCTGCGTCGACAACTTCCTTGAGGCCAACCTCACCGAAGGGCGCGGCAAGCGCGACATGGTGTCAAACATCAACTTCTTCATGAACGTGCCGGTGGAAGCGGACGGGACGCTCGGGATTGTCGACGGCATCTCGGCCCCCGGCCTGACGGTCGATCTGCGTGCGGAGATGGACGTCGTCGTCGTCGTCTCCAACTGCCCGCAGATCAACAATCCGTGCAACGCCTTCAATCCCACGCCCGTGCGCATGATTGTCGCCCAGAACGGTCCGGCGTGAGCTTCGACACCGTCCTCATCGCCAATCGCGGCGCGATTGCCACCCGCATCATCCGCAGCTGTAAGCGGATGGGGCTGAAATCGGTCGCGGTCTATTCCGAGGCCGACGCGGGCTCGCTCCATGTGAGTGCGGCCGACATGGCGGTGTGCATCGGCGCAGCCCCTGCCGCCGAAAGCTATCTCAACGTCGCCGCGATCCTTGCCGCAGCGAAAGCGTGCGGAGCGGGCGCGATCCATCCGGGCTATGGCTTCCTTGCCGAGAACGCCGACTTCGCGGAAGCCTGTGCGGCCGCCGGCATCGCCTTTATCGGGCCGACGCCCGCAAACATCCGCACCTTCGGCCTCAAGCATTCCGCCCGCGCCCTTGCTGCCGCGCATGATCTGCCGCTCGCGCCCGGCACTGGCCTGCTCACCGGCGAGGACGAGGCGGCCGAGGCGGCGGCGCGGATCGGCTATCCCGTCATGCTCAAGGCCACCGCCGGCGGCGGCGGGATCGGCATGCGCGTGTGCGAGAGCGAGGCGGCTGTGCGCGAGGGCTTTGCCGCAGTGATGCGGCAGGGCGAGGCGAGCTTCGGCGATGCGGGGGTTTTCCTCGAACGCTACATTCCGCGCGCGCGTCATATCGAGGTGCAGATCTTCGGCGACGGCGAGGGCCGCGTGATGGCGCTGGGGGAGCGCGACTGCTCGCTCCAGCGGCGCAACCAGAAGGTGGTGGAGGAAGCCCCTGCCCCCTGCCTGGCGCCCGAAAAGCGCAGCCAGCTGATCGCGGCGGCTGTGCGGCTGGGCGAGGCGGCGGGCTATCGTTCTGCGGGCACGGTCGAATTCCTCTATGACGCCCAGCGGGACGATTTCTTCTTCCTCGAAATGAACACGCGGCTGCAGGTCGAGCACGGCGTCACCGAGGAGGTGATGGGGATCGACATCGTCGAATGGATGATCCGCGGCGCAGCAGGCGACTTCGCCATGCTCGATGCGCCCGCGCCCGTCCCCAGCGGCCATGCGGTGCAGGTGCGGCTCTATGCCGAAGACCCCGCGCTCGATTACCGCCCGACCACCGGCACGCTCACCAATGTCGCCTTCCCCGATGATATCCGCGCCGAGACATGGGTGATGGCGGGCAGCGAGGTGAGCGCCTTCTACGATCCGATGCTGGCAAAGCTGATCACCCATGCGCCCACCCGCGACGGCGCGATTGCGGCGATGCAGAACGCGCTCGGCACATCGCGCATCGACGGGATCGAGACCAATCTCAGGTGGCTGCGCGACGTGGTGCGCCATGAAGGCTTTGTCAGCGGCGACGTAAGCACCCGCCTGCTCGATGGGGTGCGCGCGCGCGCGGCCAGCATCCGCGTGATTGCGGGCGGCACCTCCACGAGCGTGCAGGATTGGCCCGGGCGGCTCGGGCTATGGGATGTGGGCGTGCCGCCATCGGGGCCGATGGATGATCGCAGCCTGCGCCTCGGCAATCTGCTGCTCGGCAATCCGGAAGGCACGGCGGGGCTGGAAGTCACGGCCAGTGGCCCGACGCTGCTGTTCGAAACCCCAGCCCGCATCTGCCTGACCGGCGCGGATTTCGCCGCGAAGCTCGACGGTGTCCCGGTGGCGCTGGGCGAGCCGATCGACATTGCCGCGGGCCAGACCCTCGCGCTTGGCCGGGTTACGGGCGCAGGGATGCGCGGCTATATCCTGTTTGCCGGCGGGCTCGACATTCCGGCCTATCTCGGCAGCCTGTCGACCTTCACGCTCGGCCAGTTCGGCGGCCATGCCGCGCGCGCACTGGTGGCGGGCGATGTGCTGCATCTGGGCGGGGCACCGACCGCCGCGCCGCTCGCCGCGGCCCACCTGCCGCAGCTCGGCAAGAGCTGGGAGCTGCGCGTCCTTTATGGCCCCCACGGCGCGCCCGATTTCTTCACCGACGGCGATATTGCCCGCTTCCTCGAAGCCGAGTGGCAGGTGCATTACAATTCCAACCGCACCGGGGTGCGGCTCGTCGGCCCCAAGCCCGAATGGGCGCGGCGTGACGGGGGCGAGGCGGGGCTGCATCCCTCGAACATCCACGACAATCCCTACGCCATCGGCGCGGTCGACTTTACCGGCGACATGCCGATCATTCTGGGGCCGGACGGGCCTTCATTGGGCGGTTTCGTGTGCCCCTTCACCGTGATCGCGGCGGACCGCTGGAAGATCGGCCAGCTGGTGCCGGATGACCGCGTGCGCTTCGTGCCGGTGAGCATCGCCGAGGCGCAGGCGCTGGACGCGGCCCCGGTCGGCGCTGCCCCTGCCCCCGTAAGCCCCTGCGCCATCGACAGCCTCTCGCCGATCCTCGCCGAGATCCCGGCCTCCGGCACCCGCCCGCGCACCACCTATCGCCAGCAGGGGGATCGCAACATCCTCGTCGAATATGGCGCGATCGTGCTCGATATCGAGCTGCGCATCCGCGTCCATGCGCTGATGCGCGCGCTGGAGGATGCGGCCCTCCCCGGCGTAATCGACATCACCCCCGGCATCCGCTCCTTGCAGCTGCATTTCGACGGGACGACGCTCGATCAGGCGGGTGCGCTCGCAGCGCTGATGGCCTGCGAGGAAGCGATGGGCGATCTCGATGACTTCACCATTCCCTCGCGCATCGTCCACCTGCCCTTGAGCTGGCGCGATCCGGCGATCACCGAAACCATCGAAAAATACATCGCCGCCGTGCGCGACGATGCGCCGTGGTGCCCGGACAATATCGAGTTCATCCGCCGCATCAACGGCCTCGCCGATGCCAAGGCGGTGGAGGATCTGATCTTCGCTGCGAGCTATCTCGTGCTCGGGCTTGGCGATGTCTATCTCGGCGCGCCGGTCGCCACACCGGTCGATCCGCGCCACCGGCTGGTGACGACCAAATACAACCCCGCGCGCACCTGGACCCCGCCCAATGTGGTCGGCATCGGCGGGGCCTATATGTGCATCTACGGGATGGAGGGACCGGGCGGCTACCAGCTGTTCGGGCGCACCATCCAGGTGTGGAACACCCACCGCCAGACCGATGTCTTTGTCGATGGCAAGCCGTGGCTGCTGCGGTTCTTCGACCAGATCCGCTTTTTCCCGGTCAGCGCGGAAGATCTCGCCGAATGGCGGCGCGATTTTCCCGCCGGGCGCCGCAAGATCCGGATCGAGGAGAGCACCTTCCGCCTCGCCGATTACCGCGCCTTCCTCGCCGACAATGCGACAAGCATCGCCGCCTTCGAACACACCCGCCAGGCCGCCTTCGATGCCGAGCGGGCGGCGTGGGAGGCCTCCGGCGAGTTTGACCGCGTCACCGATCTGCTCGCCGATGCCGCGCCCGCAGCCGATGCGGCGATCGACATTCCCGAAGGCGCGGACCTGATCGAGGCGCCCTTTGGCGGGAGCGTGTGGAAGCTGCTGGTCGCTCCGGGCGACGAGGTCGCGGCGGGCGACGTAATCGCGGTGATCGAGGCGATGAAGATGGAATGTCCGCTCGAAAGCCCGGCCAGCGGCACCATCGCCGCGCTCTATATCGAGGAGCGCCAGTCGCTCCAGCCCGGCACCCCGATGCTGGCCTTGCGGAGGGCGTCATGAGCGCTCCCTCGCGCCTCTCCGCGGGAGCCATCGCCGCGGCCGTCAATGGCGGCGAGACCAGCGCGCTGGCGGTGATCGAGGACACGCTTGCCCGCCTTGCCGCCTATGACGCAGTGCAGCCGCAGGTGTGGATCAGCCGCACCGCGCCCGAGAGCCTGCGCGCGCAGGCCCGCGCCATCGACGCGCGCGTGGCCGCTGGCGAGCGCTTGCCGCTGGCGGGCGTGCCCTATGCGGCCAAGGACAATATCGACGTTGCAGGCCTCGCCACCACCGCCGCCTGCCCGGCCTTCTCCTACCACCCCGAAGCATCGGCGGGAGTGATCGAACGGCTGGAGGCGGCAGGCGCGATCTGTATCGGCAAGACCAATCTCGATCAGTTCGCCACCGGGCTTGTCGGCGTGCGCAGTCCCTATGGCATCCCCCGCAACACTTCGAACCTCGCCTATGTCAGCGGCGGTTCCTCCTCCGGCTCGGCGGTGGCCGTAGCGGCGGGGCTGATCGCCTTTGCGCTGGGGACGGATACGGCGGGATCGGGCCGCGTGCCGGCGGCCTTCAACCACCTCGTCGGATTGAAGCCCACCAAGGGCCGCTGGTCCACGCGCGGACTGGTGCCCGCCTGCCGCTCCATCGACTGCATCACCGTCTTCACCGATGCCGTCGCCGATGCGCGGCTGGTGGACAGCGTCATCGCCGGGTTCGACCCCGAAGACCCCTTCTCGCGCCCGCTCGCCGATGTGGCGATCACGGGCAGGCGCATCGGCGTTCCCCTGCCCCACCAACGCGTGTTCTTCGGCGATCTGCAATCCGAGGAGCTTTACAAGCGCGCGCTCGGCGTG
>Ga0315900_10005212_pt1 | contig 17942 bp, 15 predicted proteins | sample LakEriMetagenome_FD_203521 | JGI IMG/M metagenome (GOLD analysis project Ga0315900, IMG submission 203521) | Freshwater fungal communities from buoy surface, Lake Erie, Ohio, United States - Buoy 12 MA114 | ecosystem: Environmental > Aquatic > Freshwater > Lake > Lake biofilm | place: USA: Lake... | reverse complement strand
GGGCGCATGCATGCAGCCGCACGCAGGGGGCGGCGCCCTGCTTCAGTCCTGCAAACGTTCGTGGATGGGGCTCAAAGGCGTGAATGACGGCCTCGGGGAAGGGCTTGAGGAGGTGATTGCTGTAGTCGCCATGGTGTGCACCCACGTCAAGCATGACCGGCCGGGGTGTTTTGACCAGCGAGGGCAGGAGGTGCTGGATGGCCCAGAGCTCACCGGACCCTTCCATGGTGCGCCAGTTGTTGAATCCCATGCCCTTCAGCGCCAGGTGAAAAAGCCAGCGATGGACGGCGAAAAGACGGCGGCGTGCTTGAAGTGGCATGTAGGGGCGGGGGTTGGGTCAGGCTGAGGCTTTCAAAAGGGGGCTGCCATGGGGCACGAAGAGCAGGTCGAAGTGGTCGAGCATGTTTTCATCATCATGATGCGGGGCGATGATGTCGAAAACCACCCAGCCGCGGGATTCCATGAAGTTCAGCAGGTCTGACATTCTACAGGCGCCTTGCTGTCTTTCCCTTGGGGTGCCCTCGATCATGACCAGGGAGCACTTCGGCAGGGTCTCGACAGCCCCCTGCAGAACCTTGAGGTCGTAGCCTTCGGCGTCGATCTTGAAAAAGATGGGGGCAGGCAGCGGTTGCTCTTTGAGCAGGTTGTCGATGGTGCGGATGGGGACCTGAACCTTTTCCGTGGGGGTGGTCTGGTCGGCGGGGCCGAGGAGGGAGGATGACTCGCCCTTGGCGGCCACCTGAAACTCGGCGGTGCCTTCGACGTCGCCTGCGGCAACGCAGGCGATCCTGACATCGACGCCCCGTGCCTTGGCGTCACGGGCATGCTGTTCGAGGGTAGGCAGGCATTCTTTCCGGGGTTCGATGAGAAGCTGGGCGGCCCTGGGAAAACGGCTCCAGATGGCGGGGGTGCCAAGCTCGGTGCCGACATCGATGATGGAGGCGGCCTGGAGCCCGCGTGAAATGGCGAAGTCAAGCGCCCCGCGGGTGCCCTGGCGATGGCAGCGGCGATGCATGCGCTGATGGACATCGCGCCGGACGAGGGTGTGGGGAATCAGCCTGATGAGAGGGCTTAACAGGGCCTTGAGCATGGGGTCAGTGGGATGAGGTGAGGGTCACTTTTTTGCCTAGAAGGATGCGGCGATGAACAAAGAGCACGTCAGCCCAGGCGGCCACGCCGTTTTTAAGGTGCATATCATAGACGTTTACGAGCACATAGTCACGATCCAGCAGGAAAGAGAACACCTTGTCGAAACGCGGCATGCCCTGGTAGAGGTCGCTGAAGATCAGCTCGAAAAACACGCAGTCGAGGCGCCCTGCTTCCATCATGCCGACGGCTCCGCGCATCACCTCCAGATCATAGCCCTGTGTGTCTGTCTTCAGGATGCTCAGGTGCTCGATGTCATGTTGACGGCAGACCTCGTCCACGGTGGTCATTTCGACTTCGCGAACCTCCTGAATCCTGCCCCATCCAGACTCTCCCAGAGGCAGGACGGAACTCATGGTGGACTCCTCGTTTTCGTTCAGCGTGATGCTGCCAGGCGCAGCGCCCAGGGCCTTTTGATGAAGATGGACGTCGGGCATGTCAGACAGGCTCGCCTTCAGCAGGCCGAAGGCCCGGGTGCCGGGCTCAAAGGCATGAATCAAGGACGCAGGGAACAGTTCACGCATGGATTTTGTCGTCTGCCCGGCATTGGCGCCGACATCAAACATCACAGGACGGGGGCGGACCTCCTGAAGCAGGTCCCTGGCCGCCAGCAGAGGCAGCCGCACTTCATTTCTGCGTGCTTTCTTAACGATTTGATAGCCGAGGCTGTTGATGCCGCGGTGGAGCAGCTTTTTCAGGAAGTCTGGCAGGTGGCTGCCGGTGTTGGGGGCTGGCATGAGGTTCGCTGGGTAAGGTTGATGAAGTCTGTTCAGTTCAGACATGCCTGACAACGGGCGCCCAGTGGACGGTGTCCGCCCGGACTGAAAAAGGCGCCAGGCCCTGGGCTCTTGCCAGGTATTTGCCGGTTGAGCGCTCCTGAAGCAGGACGATCACGGAGTAACGGCCTGCATTGAGCTCGATTCTGCCCAGGGGGATGCGGAAGCTGCCACGGTGGAAGCCGTCCGTGTCCGGCTCCCAGTCGTGACTGATGTCAGGAAAGCACATCACGGGGTTGAGCCCCTGGTCGAGCACGTACAGCGAAAGTTCGGAGGGAAGGAAGGCGGAGTTCACCCGTGCCTCGAACTGGAACTCACCGGAATCACCCTGGACAAGCTCCACGGCTTTTCCCGGTTCGCCGGGGGCGGCGCCCTCGCGGCGGATGCTGGCGCCCTCGACGACTGCCTGGCCGGACCCGGACACGCTGACGGGGGTGTCGAAGCATTCCATGTAGGCTCCGATGCCTTCACCGATGTTCGAGGTATGGGTATGAACGCGGCCGTTGCGCATGACCATCACGTCGGTGCAGAAGGTCGAGATCCACTGCATGTTGTGGGAGACGAAGATCACCGCGGAGTCCGCCGCCATTTCACGCACGGCGTTCAGGCATTTCATCGTGAAGCCCATGTCCCCGACGGCGAGGACCTCGTCCAGCAGCAGGATGTCGGGCTTGGTGACCACGGCGGCGATGGCGAAGCCGAGCCGGACCTGCATTCCTGAGCTGTAGCTCTGAACCGGCGCGTCGATGAACTCCCCGATGTCGGCAAAGGCCTCGATGGCGTCGAACTTGGCCTCGATCTGCTTCCGGGTCATGCCAAGGATGGAGCCGTTGACATAGACGTTTTCACGTCCTGTGAGAAGGGGGTTGAATCCCGCGCCGAGGGCGATGAGGCCGCCCACCCTGCCGCGCAGCTCCACCTGGCCGTGGTCGGGCTTGATGAGGCCGCTGAGCATCTTGAGGATGGTGGTCTTGCCGGCGCCGTTTTTCCCGATCAGGCCGAGGCATTGACCACGCCTGACCTGGAAGGAGATGTCTTCGACCGCCCAGAACTCATGAGGGCGCAGAGAAGGCCTGGATCCTGGCGCGGCGCCTCTGGCGGTGCCCACAGGCTGCCATCCCATGAAGTCATGCAGGATGTCCTGGACGCCGTAGAAGAGCGATCGTTTCAGGTCTCGGCAGAATCGCTTGCCAAGATGCCGGCAGTCGACCAGCACATCATCATCAGAGGACACGGACATTGGGGCGGCGAGGAACGGGGTCGGGTTACATGCCCATGCGGGCGGTCAGGTGCGGCATGGCGGTGCGCATCCCCGAAAGCATCAGGCCGATCACCAGGATGGCGCCGCCTGCGACCATCAGAACGTCGGGTATTCCTGAAGGCAGTCCATGGAAGACCCAGTCGCGTGTGGAAAGGATGACTGGAGTGATGGGGTTCCAGGCCATGAATTCGGCGAATGCCCCCGTTTTTGGAGGGGGGTAGACGACGGGGGCGAGGTAGATGGCGACGGAAAAGAAGAGCACGAGCCCCTGCTGGACATCGGCATACAAGGCGCTGAGGGGCAGGAGGATCAGGGCGACGGCGAAGCCCAGCAGGACGCTGGTAACCACGGCGAGGGGGACGAGCGCCAGGGTGGTTTGAACGGAGGCTCCGTAGTAGATGAAAACGGCGCTGGCGACCAGGATGTAGAGCATGCTGTCGAAGAGGGCGCGCAGCGGGGCCACGGCCAGGAATGCGCCCAGCGGGATTTTCAGCTTTGAAAAGACAGGCTTGGAAAGCTGGAAGATCTGGAGAGGCAGAACGGCGGCGCGATTGAAGCTGCTCCAGAGGATGGTGCCCACCAGAACAAAGAGAGGATAGGGGATGTCCGGATTGGAAAAGGCGACGACGCGCGACCTGTTGAGGATGATCCAGACCACGGTGGTGGCGAGCGGGGGAAGAAAAAGCCAAAGATAGCCCAGCAGGCTGCCGCGGAAGGTGGCCTTGAGGTCACGGCAGAAGAGAATCCAGGTCATCTCCCGGTGCGTCCAAAGGTCTTGGAAGGCAAGCAGCAGCGAGCCCAGAGGGCTGCTTGAACCTGGGCCGCTATGGTAGCGGGTGATGCGCACGGTCTTGTTCAGGTCGGTCATGTGCGGTCCGTGGGAAGGATGGAGGATGCCAGGATGAGACTTGTCAGCCGCTCCAAGCAGTCAGGTATGCTGAACTCATCCGTATGGAGGATGATTTCCGGCGCATTGGGCGCCTCGTAGGGGGAGTCGATGCCTGTGAAGCCGCGGATTTCTCCGGCCCTGGCCTTGCGGTAGAGGCCCTTGGGATCGCGCTGCTCGCAGATGTTCAATGGGGCGCTGACGTGAGCCTCCAGGAAGATCACGCCATCAGCGGCGCAGGACTCCCTGACGCGCTGTCGGTCGGCTGCGAAAGGCGAGATCAGCGAGCAGACAACAATGATGCCAGCCTGGGCCATCAGTTTGGCGACCTCGCCCGTGCGGCGGATGTTTTCCGACCGGTCGTCGGCGCTGAATCCCAGATCCTTGCAGAGACCATGGCGCAGGTTGTCGCCATCCAGGATGTAGGAGGGGCGGCCGATTTCATGAAGCCTTGCGTCAAGCCCGACGGCCATGGTGGACTTACCTGAGCCGGAAAGGCCTGTGAGCCAGACCACCAGGCCCCGCTGGCCGAGGAGGCCGGAGCGCATCTGATCCGACACACGAGTTATTGTCCAGGAAAGGTTGCCTGAAGCAGGTGAGATGCTCATGGGTCAGGAAATTGCAGGGCGGAGGCAGGCTGCCGCCATTGGTCGCGCCCGGGACGCGGCCTTGTGCTGGGTGTTGATGTTCGATGGCCGCGCATGGGAGTGCGGCTGAGGCTGGTCACAGGAGGGTTTCCAGCAGCCGGCTGGAAAGGATGGCATCCAGCTTCCGGTGAAGGGAGGCGGCGGCCTTGAGGCGTTTTCGGATCAACAGGACGTCGGACGGGCCCTGCTGGTCGCGGGCTTTGGCCGGGGCTTCGGCATGAAGCGTCCGGTCGATCTGATCTCCTGCCGAGGAGAGCTTTTTACGGATGCCCGGCAGGAGGCCGTCACGGACGATCAGCCTGAAGGCGGTCTCCGCCTCGTAAAAGTCGCGGCGGTCACCGGTCACGGGGACATGGCGCACGGCGTGCCATTGCTCGAGATGGCGGATGGTCATGCTGGCGCTGGCCTTGCTGATCTGCAGGTCGGAGGCGATCCTCTCCAGGCTCATCGGGCCGGGGTGGAGGTAGAGGAGTGCGTACATTCTTCCGATCAGCCTGCCGAGGCCGAAGGCGTGGGTGGTGTTGCCGCTGGCCTCGATGAAGCGATGCAGCTCCTTCTCCCAGGAGGAGGGCTGCGTTCTGCTTCTGGCAGGAGCTGACGGCATCGTTTAGGAAAAACTGAACGATCATGAGTCGATGTCGGCGGTGTTGCAAGCGTCAATTCCTCCACATGACAAGTTAGGCCGCCGGCGTGCCGGCATCACGGCAGTTGCGCGGAAGCCGCACCTGCGCTTTGTCGACGTGCATGCCCCAGACCCCCACGGAACCGGAATTTGACGAGTTTGCCTCCGACTACCAGGCCGCCCTGCAGAAGGGGCTTTGCCTGACCGGGGAGGGCTCGGCCTACTACGCGTCGGGCCGCTGCCGCTGGACGGCGGCCAGGGCTTCCGCTGAAGCAATGAAGGTTGGGCGTGTGCTCGACTTCGGCTGCGGCACGGGGACGGCCACGCGCTTCCTGCTGGAGGCGTTTCCTGGATGCCGGGTCGTCGGGACCGATCCTTCGGAGGCCAGCCTGGAGGTCGCCCGCCGGGATCATGCCGGGCTTGCCGCCGAGTTCATCGCGCCGAGGGACCTGCCGCGGGCGGGGGCGGCCGACCTGGCCTACTGCAACGGCGTGTTTCATCACATCCCGCCGACGGAAAGGCCCGGCGCCGCGAGGTCGGTCTTTGAGGCGCTGAGGCCGGGCGGCTGGTTTGCGCTCTGGGAGAACAATCCCTGGAACCCGATGGTCTGGTATGTGATGAGCCGCGTCCCCTTTGACCGCGACGCCATCATGCTCTGGCCTGGCGAGACCGAGGACCTGCTCAAGGGGGCCGGTTTTGAACTGGTGGTGACACGGTTTTGGTTTGTCTTTCCCGCTTTCCTGGCGTGCCTGCGGCCGCTGGAGCCCCTGCTTTCCCCCTGGCCTCTGGGCGGTCAGTATGTCGTTCTGGCCCGCAAACCGCTCTGACCGGGTGCTGCGGCCGGTGCTCCTGACGCTGAGTTGAAGCCCGGTGCGGGTTGACTCATTCGCTCCCGGCGGCATTCTTCATTCCTATCGAAATCGTTCCCCTGCATGATCTCCCTGCGTTCCACGGCCTCCGTCATCCTTGGACTTGGCGTCCTTGGCATCACCCTTCTGCATGGTCAGGAGCCCGGGCAGGTGACGGACTTTGCCTCCCTCGAAAAACTGGCCGCCCAGCTTGCCCTGAAGCCCTACAAGGCGCCGTCGCAGAAGCTGGACCCGTTTTTCGAGGAGCTGAAGTACGACGGACATCGGCAGATCCGCTTTCGCAGGGACAAGGCGCTCTTTGCCGACCTGGGCGATGTCTATCGTGTCGAGTTCTTCCATCCTGGCTGGATGTTCAAGAAGCCCGTCCAGTTCTTCTCCGTCCGGGGGCAGGGCTCGCAGCCGGTCGGCTTTGACCCGAAGCTTTTTGATTACGGTGAACTGAAGCTGCCTGAGAAGTTCGTCCCTCCCACCGGCTATGCCGGTTTCCGCATCCTGGCGCCCGACGCCATGCTGAAGAAGCCGTTTGAGTTCATGGTGTTCATGGGGGCGAGCTACTACCGGGCCGTCACCACGGAGCTGGGCTATGGCATCAGCGCGCGCGGCGTGGCGGTGAACACGATCGGCGGCAAGCCGGAGGAGTTTCCAGACTTCACCCATTTCTGGATGGTGCCGCCGAAGCCGGGGGACAAGTTTTTCAAGATCCTGGCGCTGCTCGACGGGCCCAGCATCACGGGGGCCTACCAGTTTGACGTCATGCCCGGAAAGTCCACCGAGACTCTGGTGAAGGCGACCCTGCACCTGCGGCAGAAGGTGGAGATGCTGGGCATCGCGCCGTTTTCCAGCATGTTCTGGTTCGGGGAGAACAGCCACCCGAAGCCCTATGACTTCCGGCCCGAGGTGCATGACAGCGACGGCCTGCAGATCGAGATCGAAGGCGGGCCTTCGATCTGGCGTCCGCTGGATGTGAGCCGCGACCTGCGCCTGAGCATCCTGGAGACGGACCGGCTGAAGGGCTTCGGTCTTGCTGAGAGGGATCGCGACTTCAAGAACTTCCAGGATCTCGAGGCCGTCTATCATCGGCGGCCGGCGGTCTGGGTCGAGCCCCGGGCCGGCTTTGGAAAAGGCAGCGTGGTGCTGGTCGAGCTGTCGACGGGGGAGGAGACCTGGGACAACATCGTGGCGATGTGGAAGCCGGCGGTGCTGGCGGCGACGCCTCAGGAGGCCATGAAGTTTGAGTACCGGCTGGTCTGGCTGGAGGAGCATCTGCCGGGCACCCTTGCCAAGGTCACAGCCACCCGCCGCGGCTTCGTCATGGACAGCGACGACCATCTCTATGTCATCGACTTCAGCCAGGGCATGATTCCTTCCGGCAGGCCGGAGGCATGGGTGCCGGACATTGATGTCATCATCAGCAGCGGGGAAGCGAAGGTGCTCGACAAGCGGGTCATGAGGAACGGCGAGACCGGCGGCTGGCGTGCCTTTTTCAAGCTGGACGTGCCTGAGAAGACGAACCTGATTGAAATGACCTGTGATCTCAAGGATGGCGGCAAGGCCTTTTCCGAGCGCTGGATGTACCAGTGGCGTCGTTGAACGCAACCCTGCCGCGGGATGGCTCATTCCAGTTCCGGCGGCACATTGCCGTAGGTCCAGGGGGCGCTGAACGGCGGTGCGCGAGGAGGCTCGGGAAGCGGGCCGGGCTTCATTTCACGCGTCAGGCTGATGCCGGTGTCGGCGAAGGTGCGTCCTGCCGTGATGACCAGGTTGGAATAGGCGGTCAGGCGAGTCTCATAACCGCCTCCACCAGGCCCGAAAGCCTCCTCCGTGGGGACATAACCAACGATGCCGTTGGCGAGTTCGACGGGAAAGGTGAAGGGGAAGGGGCTGCCTTTCTTGATGTCGAGGCCGAACTGGCAGAAATACTCCGCCGGATTGCTGACAAAGGCGGCGGGGCCGATCTGGATGACCTGGACCTCTGCCTCCACCTCCGGGGAGATCCTGCAGAGATGGTCGAGCATGAGGATTTCCTTGGCGAACAAATAGTCCGTGGTGTCGCCCTTCGGTTTCCCCGTTTTCACCACATCCAGGCTGCGCTGGAGACGGGCGGCGGAGGGTTTTCTGCGGGGGATGGAGAGGGTTTTCTGCCGTGTGTCGAGCGCGGCCTCGGGAGTTCGGGGCATGGAAAGCAGGACGCGCACGGCTTCGGCACCGACACGGCCGCCGACCAGCCTGGCCCAGTCCTCCGGGGCCGGAGTGCGCCAGGGGCTGAGGTTGTCCACCTGGGTGACGTCGCCGCAGGCGCCCTGCATGAAGACCACTGGCGCGCGGGTGTCGAGCGCCCCCTGGATGGTTTTTTCCAGGTAATGAATCCAGTTGGCTGAGATGCCGCCCGGGTTGGTGGTGGCGTGGCAGGCGTAGTTGACAATGGCGCCCAGGAGCCTGCCTTCCAGATCCCAGGCGCCGATCACACCCACCTGCGGGTCGATGGGGCCGGCGTATTCCAGGATGTCCGGGTTTCCCGGGCGTGGGTGGCTCCAGCTCCGGCCGTTTTTCATGCGCAGCCGACGATTGAAGGCCACCTTGTCCTCATGGCCGAACCCGTAACCCAGGAGGGCGGGCTTTTGGGCCATCCGTGCGGCACGCACGCCTGCGACGATCTCCTGGGTGACACGTGTCAGGTAGCCAGGGTCGGCGCAGGAGCTTTCCTCGTAGGCCAGCTTTTTCACCAGGTCGGAGGCGCTGTCGAATTCACCGGGCATGACCATGCCCACGGGACCGGAGGAATGCGAATGTGAGGCGCCGATCATCACGGCATCGCCTGAGATGTGGAGTTCCTTTTCAAGGGCCGCCCTGGCTTCAGTGACGATTTTCCGCGGCACCACCAGCGTGTCCAGTCCGACCAGGGCGACGCTTCGACTGCCGTCATCGAAGAGCGCCACGCGGACCTTGCAGGCGTCGTGAAAGCGAAGGTGATAGCTTTTCCCATAGCCTCCCGGCTGCTCCATGCCGATGTCCGGAGTGATGTCACGTTCCGCGAACCCAGCCTGGATGGCGGAGGCTGGCGGAGGCGCCTGCTGGGCGGTGGCAAGGAGTGGCAGACCGGTGAGGAGGAGCAGGGCGCGGCGCATTTCGTGAATACGGGTGGCTGACCGTCGGGCTTGCCGCAGATGACAAGGACGGGTTGCGCGGATGGATCGCCACGGTAAATCAGAAAGGATGACTGTTCTGCATTCCCTGGAGGAGCTCTCCCTGCTGCCTGGACCGGTGGCGCTGGCCATCGGGGTGTTTGACGGGCTGCACCTGGGTCATCAGGAGGTGATCCAAGCGGCCCTGGAGCATGCGCATCAGCACCAGGGAACGGCGGTGGTCATGAGCTTCGAGCCGCATCCGCTGGCCGTCCTGAGACCGGAGGCGGTGCCGCCCAGGCTATGCGGCCCTGCCTACCGTCGGCTGCTGCTGGAACGCCTGGGGGTCGGCAGCATGCTGCTGTGTCCTTTTGATGAAAACACCGCCTCCACCCCGGCGGAGATGTTTCTCGACACCTTGACCCGTGACTGTCGGCCGCTGGGCTGCATTTCGGTGGGCTATGGATGGACTTTCGGCAGGAACCGTGGCGGTAACATTCACTTGCTCATGGCCCATGGTGAGCGGGAGGGGTTCGCCGTTTATGGGGTGCCTCCGGTGCGGGTGGATGGACAGGTCGTCAGCAGCACCTTGATCCGTGATGCTGTGGCCGCGGGTGAACTGGGGCGGGCCTCCAGCCTGCTGGGGAGGGAATACGCGCTTTATGGCGAGGTGATGCAGGGCCGCCGTCTGGCCCGTCAGCTCGGGTTTCCGACTGCAAATGTGCGCCCGGAGGCGGAACTGCTGCCTCCTTACGGAGTTTATGGAGTGCAGGTGGAGGTGGACGGACAGATGTGTGCGGGCGTTGCCAATCTGGGGGTTCGGCCCACGGTCGAAACAGGTGAAGCCAGCCCTTCCCTGGAGGTGCATCTCTTTGACTGGAGCGGCGATCTTTATGGGCGAAGCCTTGAGGTGAAGCTTGGGGATTTCATCCGGCCGGAGCAAAAATTTTCAGGCCTTGAGGCGTTGAAAAAACAAGTCGAGGCGGATGTCATCCTGGCCCGTGGGCTTGCCGAGGCCAGGGCGGAGGGCAAGAACGGGTGTTGACGCCGGAGGTGGCACCAGCTACGAAAACGGCCTCTTTCTCGCCAAATGTCATCTCCCCAGGACTCCCGTATCCTCATTGTGGATTCAGACTCAGACTTTCTGAGCTGGGCCTGCAATCATCTGAAGGCTCCTGGAGTAACGCTGGGCACGGCCGAAAGGGCGGAGGAGGCCCTGGCATCCTATCTGAAGAACCGGGCGGATCTCGTGCTCGCCGAAGTCAGGCTGCCCGGCACCAGCGGCATCGAGCTGCTCAAGCGGCTGAGGATGAGCGACCCGAATGCGATGGTCATCCTGTTCAGCGGCCTGGCCAGCAACAGCAATGTCATTGAGGCGATGCGCCTTGGCGCCTATGACGTGCTGGGCAAGGAAAAGCTGCCCTATGAGCTCAGGACGGTGGTCGAGAGCGCCCTGCGAGCGAATGAATCCCGCCGCGTCACCCGCGCCCAGGCCGCCGAGGTGCCAGCGGAGACCATCCAGGAAACCATCATCGGCCGGTCGGCTCCGATGCAGGAAGTCTTCAAGATGATTGGCAGGGTGTCCCGCAGCGATGCTCCGGTGATGATCACCGGGGAAAGCGGCTGCGGCAAGGAGCTGGTCGCCCGGGCGGTGCACAAGTTCAGTCCCAGGACCCAAAAGGAGTTTGTCGGCATCAACATCACCTCCATTCCCGACAACCTGATGGAGAGCGAGTTGTTCGGGCACGAAAAAGGCAGTTTCACAGGGGCAGTCAACCAGAGGGTCGGCCGCTTTGAGCAGTGTGACGGCGGCACGTTGTTTCTGGACGAGATCGGTGACATGCCTCTTGCGGTGCAAAGCAAGCTGCTGCGAGTGCTCCAGGAAGGGGAGTTCTGCCGGGTGGGCAGCAATCAAACCTTGAAGTGCGATGTTCGGATTCTGGCCGCCACCAACAAGGATCTTGAAGCCGAAGTGGCCAAGGGCACCTTCCGTGAGGATCTTTTTTACCGGCTCAACGTGGTTCGGATTCACATCCCGCCCCTACGTGAACGCAGGGAGGATGTGCGCCTGCTTGCCGAGTTCTTCCTGCAGCGCCAGTCCGCCCGTCGCCGCGGGCCGGTCATGAGGTTTACCGAGGATGCCCTGGCCCTGCTGGAGGCCTACGACTGGCCGGGCAACGTCCGTGAGCTTGAGAACACCATTCAACGTGCCTGTGCGCTGGCCAACTCTGACGTGCTGCTGCCCTCGGACATCCCGCTGGGCAGCATTGCCAACAGCCGGTTCACCCATCCCACCAACACGGTGACCCGGATGCGGGACGCCCTCAGCAGCCTCATCAGCGTCGCCCAGACCCAGCCTGACATCGACCTGCTCCCGTGGGTGGAAAAGGAACTCTGCCGGCTTGCCTTGCGTCACTTTGAGGATGATGCGGACAAGACCGCCAAATTCCTGGGCATCAGCAGCGAGCAGGTTCGCTCCCGTGCCGACCAGCATACCCCTCAGGCGACCGCGCCCACCTCGAAAAAAACCAGTGGCAAGAAGTCGGCTGCGTGACCTGGCCCTCGTGCATCAAGGGAGTTCCTTGATGCGGATGTTCCGCCACATCACTTCCTTGCCGGCAGCTTCCTTCTTCTTGCCGATCCCATGGACTTGCAGGGCGATCACGCCCTCCTGGGTCAGGTCGTCGCTGAAATCGGCGGCGGGCACCCCGTTGATGAAGGTTTTGATGCTGCCGCCGACACATTCAATGCGCGCCTTGTTCCAGTCGCCTGGTTTGAAAGCCTTGCGTGCGGCCTCATTTTTTTTCAGGTCAAACAGCCAGCCGCGTCTGCCTTCATCATAAACTCCGCCGGTGTAGGCACGGGGGCTGGGATCAATTTCATATTGATAGCCATGCACTCGGTCGGCCGGAAACTTTCTCTTTTTGCCTTGGATCTCCACCTCGGTCTCCTGGGTGTAGTAGTTGCTGCGGAACTGGATGCCGGAGTTCATGGACGGATCGACCTTGAACTCCACCTCCGTGATGAAATTCCGATATTTCCGGGAGGTGCAAAGGAAGGAGTTGCCGGTGCCGGGCACCGTTTTGCCGATGATCACTCCATTTTCGACCCTGTACTCCGCGGTCCCGCTGTGCTGCTCCCATCCTTTCAGGCTGGTTCCGTCGAAGAGGGATGTGAAGCCTGATTCCTCGGATTCGGCTGCCTGACACAGGCAAAGAGAGGCCGAGATGAAGGTGGTCATGAAATATTTGGCAGGGCTCATGGGCGCATGGAACGTCATCAAAGGCATTCATTTTTCCGTCATTTTGAACGACTTGGATTCATGCTTCATCAAGGAGAAAATATTTAATGCAGTTTCTGACAAAAGAGCTTTCTTGGGGCTTCCCCCAACCATGTTACCCAACCTGTTTTTTGCGGTGTTGACCGCTCTTTTTGGTGGCTGCCGCCTGCGCGTCATCCTCCTGTTTTGGTTTGCCGGTGCGGGGTGTCTGAATGCTCAGATTTCGAGCGTGGAGAACCTTCAGCTGCTGCTGACTCAGAGTTCCACCCCTGTCGCCGTCGATCCACAGGTCCGCGAGGCCAGGGTGAATGCCAACCCCAATGTTTTCTACGCCGCGCCCGGGCCCTGGGGCAAGCTTCGCTGCGCTTACATCTATCTGGAGGCCCCCAAGTCACTGGTTGACAGTTTTCCCCTGCCCAACACCCAGCCTAGATGGGGCTTTCCGGAGTCTTCGCTGCCGCAGCTTGGAGAGTTTTTGAAGGATGCCGGGCTTTCGCAGGCCATGGTGGATGCGCTGCTCGATCCAAAAACCCTCGTGAAAACGGATGGCATGGTCTATCTCTTCCCCCGGCCACCCGACCTCGAAGCCCTCACCCCGCAGACCCGGGCCGCCATCTACACGGAGCTTGCCAAATTCCCCACCAATGAGTTCCACATGGATCCCGTGCTGATCATCGGCAGGGATGTGAAGGAATGGTATCGGACGAGCAAGCTCCGGCCTGACATGGTGACGCTGATTGAGAAAATGACCTACAAGCGGGGTGAGACCATCGCCTTCAGCGACATTCCAGTGCTCCTGGGCTACGCACAGGGGGAGGCCGAGGCAAGGTCGATCTTCAAGGCGATGACGCGCACCCGCGGGATCATGGTCAAGATCGAGGCTGACCATAACACCAATGTGGAGGAGGTGGTGAACTACTGGTCCCTGGGGATCGGCCTGCGGCGCAAGGACGTCGAGCCTCTTCTTCAGTCGATCATCGACACGGATGGCATCGAGGCGCTACCGCTTTCCCACATGCTGCCGGCCCTGGTTCGCAAGCTGGTCTACACCTACCCTGGCATCGATCTGGCCAAAAACGGCCTGCTGCCAGACTGCCATTGGACGAGCCTGAACTTTTTCAACTACGACCCCCATGAGTATCTGATCGACTCGCGGCTGGCGACGAGCGCCGTGTTGGAGCGTTTTGAGCCGGTGAGCCCGCCCTACAAGTATGGGGACGTCTTGTTTTTTCTGAGCAAGGAAACCGGTGACGCCTATCATTCCTGTGTGTTCCTGGCCGACGGCCTTGTCTTCACCAAGAATGGACGAAACCTTCTCTCCCCCTGGCTCATCATGAAGCAGGAGGATGTCGAGAAGATCTATTTGTATCGTGGCGACGGCCGCGTGCAGGCTTTCAGGTTGAAGCCGACCGGGGGGTCTTAGGCCCGCAGTTCGGCTGTCACCTCAATCTCGATCAGGGCGCCCAGGGGCAGTCCGGCCACGGCGACGGTGGAGCGGGCAGGCTTATGGCCCTGAAAAGCTTCACCATAGATCGGGTTCACCTTGGGGAAGTCCACCATGCTGGTGAGAAACACGGTGGCTTTGACGACATGGTTCATGTCGAGGTTTTGAGCCTTGAGGAGAGCCTTGATGTTCGCCAGCACCTGCCTGGCTTGTCCTTCGACGTCTGCCGCCTCGATTTTGCCTGTGGCGGGCTGGATGGGGATCTGGCCCGAACAAAAGAGAAGGCCGCCGCAGCGAACCGCCTGGGAGTAAGGGCCGACCGCTGCCGGGACATTGGGGGTGTTGTTGACGAGTTCCATGGTGCCCCGGGTTTTGCGCCGGGGGCGGGGCTGCGTCAAGCCGCGGTCGAGGGTTCCTGGTCAGTTCGAGGTTTCGATGAAGCTGAGCAGGTCCGCCATGTCCTGCACGCTGAGTCCGCCCTCCAGGCCCTCGGGCATCAGGCTTTGTCCGCTGGAACTGCTGCCCAGGATCTGGGCACGCTGCAGCGTGACTTGTGCCCCCCCCATCATCTTCAAGCTCATGCTGCTGGCGTCATCCGCCGTGATGACGCCCAGGATGACCTGGCCGTCCCGGGTATTCACCTGGTAGGCGATGTATTGGGATGCGACCTCCTTGTGAGGCTGCAGTATGGCCGTGAGCAGGGCCTCTCGTCCCTTGGTTTTGACGGTGGTCAGGTTGGGGCCGACTTCAATGCCCAGGCCATTCGCCTGATGGCAGGCCATGCAGCGCGAGATGTAGTGGTTCTGGCCGGCCTTGGCGTCACCTTTCATGCCGACGGCCGGCGCAAAGGTTTTCATCACCTCTTCACGGGACGGGGGAATGACGGACTTCAGGACGATGGCGGCTTGTTTGGCGATGCTGGAGTTCTTATGGTGAGACAAGGCTTGGACCTGGGAGGCGCTAAGCTCCCTGGCTTCGGGGCCCGCCCCGGCGTTCATGGCCTCCAGCAAGGCAATCGCGCCGTCATCGCGGGAAAGCAGCGTCGTCAGGGCAGACTCGCGGGCCTTGGGCTTCAGTGTCGCCCAGGAAGCAAGCATCGGCCTGGCGGCGGACTTGCCTAGCAGCTGGTTCAGGGCCTTGACGGAGGCGGCCTGGAGCGTCTCCGCCTGGTCTTTTTTCAATCCGTCCAGGAGGGCAGTCTCCGCCTGATCCTTGTCTGCGAGGGCCAGCAGCCCTATGGCCTGGAGTCGTTCAACTTCGGACGCCGCAGGGTCGCGTGCCGTGGCGGCGGCCTGGGTGAAAACGGCTGCGAGCCGTCCACCCTTGTCCATTACGGCAATCGAGCTGCCGCTTTGGCGAAGACCGTCCGCGAGGGCCTTGAGCCCGCCCTGACGCATGGATGTGTTGGTGTCCGGAGCGGCAAGCCATTGGATAGCGCTTTCGACGGCGGCCGGTTTTTTCTGACGGCCGATCATGGTCAGCAGGGACTCGGCGAGCACGGGTGTCAGGGCCTTGGAGTTCTTGGGGTCAAACGACTGCAGAAGCTGGAGGGGATCGGTGCCTTCGCTGTTGAGCAGGGCCGCCACAATGAGCGGGCTTTCCGCCGAGGCTGCCAGGAGGCTGGCCTGGCGTGACTCGGGCGTGCTGCCGGCGCTGCCTTCAATCCCGTCAAAGTATCTGCGGAGAAGCATGGCGTAGGTGAAGCGCACACGTGGGGAGGCGTCAGAACCGAGGGATTGCATGGCGGCGGTGATCCGGGCTTCCCGGGGCAGCAGCAGGCCGAGCAGGGCGGCTTTTTCCCTGACCTGCGGGTCCGGGTTTTTCAGCGCGAGCTCCACATCGCCGGCATCCAGCCCCTTGAGGGAGGCGAGGGTGTTGAGGACGTGAAGGGTCTCCAGGCTGGAGGCAGGGTGTGAGAGGCGCTGTTTCAGTAGGGGGACGGCCGACTTGTCCTGTTTCTCGTAGAGCAGGCGCTGGGCGGTGTCACGATGCCAGCCGTTTGGATGGCCGAGGGCCTGGACGAGTTCTTCGACACCGGCCGAGGCAAGCGTGACCTTCCGGCCTTTGCTCGGTGCTCCGCCATCGGGCAGGATGCGCCAGATGCGTCCCCGGTCGTTGCCGCTGTTCAGGTCAACATGCTTCTTGATCTCGTCCGGGATGCTCCAGGGATGTTCAATGACCTCGCGATACATGTCGCAGACGTAAAGGCAGCCGTCGGGAGCGTTGGCAAAGTTGACGACTCGCACCCACGTGTCCTTGCTGGCGGCGAACTCGAAGCCTCGTTCGTCGGCCGGGCGCTCGCCCTCCAGGTTGATGCCGTCCCCGGCATAACGAATGATCTTGCGATGGATGAGCTGGCCTCCGGCGTCGCCGCTGAAGCTGTTGTTCACGAAATCCGGCCCGTAGGCGTCCCCCCGGTAGATCGTGGTGCCCGTGGCGCCGGTGAAGTAGCCGCTGACACGACCGCCTCCCTCGACGGCTCCCTTGACGACCCCGGCGATGCGCCAGCGGGTGCGGATGATGCGCCAGGGTTCATCGGGGCTGATGCGGAAGACCTCGGCGGCCCCTCCGTCCACGGCGATGCTGCGCCTGCTTGGCGGCATGTCAAAGTGGGGGCTGCGCGGTGCCAGGCGGTCGTCGTAGAGCCAGTATTGCAAGTGGTCGGAGTTCGAGCAGCCGAACTTGCGGCCGTAGTTGTCAAAGCTCATGCCATACTGCGCGCCGCCGGCCTCGAGGCCGAACTCGTGGGTGAGCGGATCAAACCAGAAGTCACGTCCGCCAAGCTCCTGCTCCGGAAGCTCGGGACGTTTCAAGCACTTGATGACGCCGCGATTGCCGCCTCCGGCGAGGACGTGAACGCGGTTGTCCTGCCCCCACTGGAAGCTGTTCATGAGGCCCTGGACGTTGAGGATTTTCAGTCCGGTGCCAAAGCCGGTGTAGATTTTTTCACGCACCTCCGCCCTGCCGTCGCCATCCCGGTCTTCAAAGCGCCAGATGTCGGGCGTGGCGCCGACGTAGAGGCCGCCGTTGGCCCAGATGAGCCCGGTGGGCCAGGGCAGGTCGTCCGCGAAGACGCGGGAGGTTTCGTAGAAGCCGTCGCCGTCCTGGTCCTCGAGCACGGAGATGCGGCCAAGATGGGGCGTGACATCGCGCATTTCCGAGTAGTCGATCATTTCGCAGGCAAACATGCGGCCGCGTTCATCAAAGCAGACGGCGATGGGATCGCGCACCTGGGGTTCGTGCGCGGCGGTCTCCAGCTTGAAGCCCTTTTTGACCTGCCAGGTGGCCGGGGCGTCCTTCGGTGCCACAGCCGGGTAGCGAGGCAGGTCCCTGGCCGGGTCGACGCTCACGGCGTTCTGGGTTTCTCCATAGGCTTTGGCGTAGGTGGTCTTGGTCTGGATGCCATCCTTGGAGGCCTGTCCGAACATCGGGGCAGGGAGCATCAACAGCAGGACGAAGGGCGGCGGAATCAGCACTTTCATGATTGGTTTTCTACCAACGCCGGGCGGCGGCTGCCTTCCAGTCCGGCCCCGGACGGCTTCCGGTATTTTTGGCATGGCCCGCTGATGCTGGCAAAGAGCAGTTGCCTGATTCCCGGGAACCGTGAAAAGAATGGCAGCGTTCCCTCATCTTTCCGCATGTCCCTCGGCCAACTGCTCCTCACCGGTGTCCCCGGTCCTGAACTCGATCCTGAAACCGCCGCACGGTTCAAGAAGCTCCAGCCCGGCGGCTTCATATTGTTCGGCCGCAACATCCAGTCTCCGGAGCAGCTCCGGAAGCTCATTGACGACCTGCGTGATCTTTCCGACATCGAGCCCTTCATCACCATCGACCAGGAGGGGGGCCGCGTCTCCCGGCTGCGCCTCATTGGCGAGGAGCCGCCCAACGC
>Ga0315900_10005211_pt1 | contig 17944 bp, 17 predicted proteins | sample LakEriMetagenome_FD_203521 | JGI IMG/M metagenome (GOLD analysis project Ga0315900, IMG submission 203521) | Freshwater fungal communities from buoy surface, Lake Erie, Ohio, United States - Buoy 12 MA114 | ecosystem: Environmental > Aquatic > Freshwater > Lake > Lake biofilm | place: USA: Lake... | reverse complement strand
GCTGGAACTGCGCCACAAGCTGGTGGAGACTGCGGGCGGGGCCGGGCCCCGCCTGGAGCCCCACCTGCTGACGATGAGCGCCACACCCATCCCGCGCACGCTGGCCATGACCTACTTTGCGGATCTGGCCGTCAGCACCATCGACGAGCTGCCGCCCGGCCGTACGCCCATCGTCACCAAGGTGTTTGCCGACAGCAAGCGCGAGCAGGTCATCGGCCGCATCCGCGACGAGGTGCAGCAGGGCCGGCAGGTCTACTGGGTGTGCCCGTTGATCGAGGAAAGCGAGTCACTGGACCTGCAGAACGCCACGGAGACGCACGCCCAGCTCAGCGCCGTGCTGACCGCCGCCCTGCCGGGCTGCCAGGTGGGACTGCTGCACGGCCGCATGCCGGCTGCCGAGAAGGCGGCCGTGATGGCCGAGTTCAGCAGCGGACGCATGGGCGTGCTGGTAGCCACCACCGTCATCGAGGTCGGCGTGGACGTGCCGAACGCCAGCCTGATGGTGATCGAGCATGCCGAGCGCTTCGGCTTGGCGCAGTTGCACCAGTTGCGCGGGCGCGTGGGGCGCGGCTCAGCCGCCAGCGTGTGCGTGCTGCTTTACACCGGCCCGCTGTCGGACACCGGCAAGGCGCGTCTGAAGGCCATGGCCGAGACCACCGACGGCTTCGAGATCGCGCGGCGCGACCTGGCCATCCGCGGCCCGGGCGAGTTCATGGGCGCGCGCCAGAGCGGGGCCGACCTGCTGCGCTTTGCAGACCTCAACGGCGACACGGGGCTGCTGGAGCAGGCCCGCCGCATCGCGCCGCGCCTGATGGCCGAACACCCCGCGGCCGCGCGTGCCCATGTGGCCCGCTGGCTCAGCACAAAAGCGGAATACCTCAAGGCCTGAGCAAGCCGCCGACAATCACGCCCCATGACCCTGACGGAACTTCGCTACATCGTCGCCGTGGCCCGGGAGCGGCACTTCGGCCGCGCCGCCGAGGCCTGCTTCGTCTCGCAACCCACGCTGAGCGTGGCGGTGAAGAAGCTCGAGGAAGAGCTGGACGTCAAGATCTTCGAGCGCGGGGGCAACGAGGTCAGCGTCACGCCGCTGGGCGAGGCCCTCGTGCGCCAGGCGCAGGTGGTGATCGAGCAGGCCGCCGCCGTCAAGGAGATCGCCAAGAGCGGCAAGGACCCGCTGTCGGGCGCGCTCAAGCTGGGCATCATCTACACCATCGGGCCCTACCTGCTGCCCGACCTGGTGCGCCAGGCCATCGAGCGGGTGCCGCAGATGCCGCTGATGCTGCACGAGCACTTCACGGTCAAGCTGCTGGACATGCTGCGCAGCGGCGAGATCGACTGCGCCATCATGGCCGAGCCCTTCCCGGACACGGGCCTCGCGGTGGCGCCGCTGTACGACGAGCCCTTCATGGTGGCCGTGCCCAAGAGCCACCCGCTGGCCAAGCGCAAGAAGGTCAGCGCGCAGGAGCTCAAGCAGGAGACCATGTTGCTGCTGGGCGCGGGCCACTGCTTTCGCGACCAGGTGCTGGAGGTGTGCCCGGAGTTCGCGCGCTTCTCCAGCAACGCCGACGGCATCCGCAAGAGCTTCGAGGGCTCATCGCTGGAGACCATCAAGCACATGGTGGCCTCGGGCATGGGCGTGACGGTGGTGCCGCAGCTGAGCGTGCCCAAGGGGCCGCAGCCGCATGTGGCCTACCTGAAGTTCGAAGCGCCCGTGCCCACCCGCCGCGTGGTGCTGGCCTGGCGCCGCAGCTTCACCCGCTACGAAGCCATCGCGGCGCTGCGCAACGCGGTGTATGCCTGTGAGTTGCCGGGGGTGAAGCGCTTGTCGTGAGCCCAGCCAGCGCGTCGACGGCGCGGCTCCGATAATCTGCGGTTTCCCCAAGCGGCTCTGCGCCGCGCCCGCCATGTCCAGCCCCCTGCAGGCCCAGGTGCGCCGCCGCCGCACCTTCGCCATCATTTCCCACCCCGACGCGGGCAAGACCACGCTGACGGAAAAGCTGCTGCTGTTCTCTGGCGCGATCCAGATCGCCGGCTCGGTGAAAGCGCGCAAGGCTTCGCGCCACGCCACGTCGGACTGGATGGAGATCGAGAAGCAGCGCGGCATCTCGGTAGCGTCTTCCGTCATGCAGATGGAGTACCGCGACTGCGTGATCAACCTGCTGGACACCCCGGGCCACCAGGACTTCTCAGAAGACACCTACCGCGTGCTCACGGCCGTGGACGCGGCGCTGATGGTGATCGACGCGGCCAACGGCGTGGAGCCGCAGACGCGGCGTTTGCTGCAGGTGTGCCGGGCGCGCAACACGCCCATCCTCACCTTCGTCAACAAGATGGACCGCGAGGTGCAGGAGCCGCTGACGCTGATGGACGAGATCGAGCGCGAACTCGGCATGGGCGTGGTGCCTTTCACCTGGCCCGTGGGCATGGCCAAGTTCTTCGGCGGCGTACTGGACCTGCGCAAGCACCAGATGCGCGTGTTCTCACCCGGCGAAGACCGCGCCACGCAGGATGACGAGATCATCGAGGGCCTGGACAACCCGCTGCTGGCGCAGCGCTTCGGCGCCGCATACGAACAGGCCGCGGGCGAGGTGGAGCTGGTGCAGGAGGCCGCGCCCGGCTTCGACGAGGCCGAGTTCCTGGCCGGGCGGCAGACGCCCATGTTCTTCGGCTCGGCCATCAACAACTTCGGCGTGCGCGAGGTGCTGGATGCCCTGGTGGATCTGGCGCCCTCGCCCGGCTCGAAGCCGGCGATCCAGCGCACGGTGGCGCCCGACGAGCCGAAATTCACCGGCGTGGTGTTCAAGATCCAGGCCAACATGGACCCGGCGCACCGCGACCGCATCGCCTTCGTGCGCGTGGCCAGTGGGCGCTTCGAGCGCGGCATGCGGCTGAAGGTGGCGCGCAGCGGCAAGGAGATCCGCCCCAACACGGTGGTGGCCTTCATGAGCCAGAAGCGCGAGCTGCTGGAGGAGGCCTTTGCCGGCGACATCATCGGCATCCCCAACCACGGCGTGCTGCAACTGGGCGACACGCTCACCGAGGGCGAAGCCCTGCAGTTCACCGGGCTGCCCTTCTTCGCACCCGAGATGTTCCGATCGGTGGAGGTGGCCGATCCGCTGCGCACCAAGCAGTTGCGCGCGGGCCTGACGCAGTTGGGCGAGGAAGGCGCGATCCAGGTCTTCCGCCCGGTGGCCGGCAGCGTGCTGCTGCTGGGCGCCGTGGGCCAGCTGCAGTTCGAGGTGGTGGCGCACCGCCTGGAGCACGAGTACGGCGTCAAGGCGCGCGTGATGCCGGCGCGCTACAACGTGGCGCGCTGGGTCACGGCCGAGACCGGCGACGGCCCGGCCGCTGATGAGCGCGAACTCAAGCGCTTCATCGACGGCAACGCCCACCGCGTGGCCCTGGACGCCGTGGACGCGCCCTGTGTGCTGCTGGAGTACGCCGGCGAGCTGCGCGCCATGCAGGACAACTGGCCCAAGATCCGCTTCCACGCCCTGCGCGAGCACGCGGGGCTGGTGTTCCAGAAGCAGTTGGAGGGGTAGGGCGGCCGCAAATCCGGGCGGCCAGGGCGGCCGGCGCGGTCGATGCAGCAGCCGCCCCGCGCCGGGCAGGATCAACCGGTTCGCCCGGGCCAAGCCTCAGGGTCTGGGCAGGATCACCTTGTCGATGACGTGGATCACGCCGTTGCTGTTGAGCACATCGGTAGCCGTGATGGCCGCCTTGCGCCCGCGCTGGTCCGTGATCGCCAAGGTGGCGTCCACCGTGAGGGTCTCACCCTGCACGGTCGTCACGGCCGCGCCCAGAGGCACATCGGCCTTGAACACCGCACCACTCAGGACGTGATACGTCAGCACCTTGACCAGCAAGGGCTTGTCCGCGAGCAGTTGTTCCTTGGTCAGGCCCAGCTCCGTCAGCAGCGCGGCAAAGGCTGCGTTGGTGGGCGCAAAGACCGTGAACGGCCCAGGCTGCGACAGGGTGCCCACGAGGTCGGCAGCGACCACGGCCTCCACGAAGATGGAGAAGTCTGGAATCGACTGCGCGGTCTGCACGATAGTCTTGTCTGCTGGCAGCAGTACCTTGTCGATCACGTGAACCACCCCGTTGCTGGCCAGCACGTCGGTGGCGGTGATCTTGGAGGTGCGGTTTCGGCCATCGGTGATCACCACGTCGGCGCCAGCAGCATCCACCTTGAAGAAGCCTCCCTGCACGGTGGTCACGCCCTTGCCCAGCGAGATGTCGGCCTTCTTCACCGCACCAGAGACGACGTGGTAGGTCAGCACCTTGGTCAGCAGCGGCTTGTCCGCCAGTAACTGGGCCTTGGAGATGCCCAGTTCGGTCAGCAAGGCGGCAAAGGCCTCGTCGGTGGGCGCGAACACGGTGAAGGGGCCCGGGCCGGACAGCGTGGGCCCCAGGTCAGCTGCGTTGACGGCTTCGGACAGCACCGTCAGATTCGGGGTGGCGCCGGCGGTATCGACAAGGTTGCGGGCATCGCTGCCGCTCCCGCAGGCAGCCAGCATGCACACCCCCAAGGCCAGGGCCCAATTCTTGAAGTTCAGTATCACGGTCGTTCTCCTGTTCGGTTGGACATGCATCAGCGCGATGTCAGGCACCGCCGTGCCAACGGCATCCAGACTGCACGGTCTGGAGTTGAACCGCATGGTTTCCAGATGAACTGACCAGTCTCAACGTGATGCTCGATGACCCCGTCGGCCGCACCGCACTGGGGTGACGGTACGGCGCAGCCTGGCATGACCTGACGCAGTTCACGGGCGTCGTGATGTCTTGATGCCAAATTGATGCCATGATGTGGGCATGCGCACCACCCTCAACCTTGCTGACGACGCGCTCATCGCAGCGCAGACGCTGGCACGGCGCCAGCAGATCTCACTGGGTGAGGCCGTGTCGGAACTTGTGCGGCGCGGGGCCAGGGCACCGGCCGGCCCCACAGCGCGAAGCGCCGACGCGCCTTTGCGCGGGCGCTTTGCCTTGCTGCCCAGGCGCGACGAGGCCATCACCGCCGAGCACATCCGCGCCCTGATGGAGCGCGAGGGCCTGTGAGCCAGTCCCTGGCCGAAGTGCGCGAACCTGCGCCATCCAGGCCCTGGTCGCCACCCCGTTCCTTGCTGGACGTCAACGTCTGGATCGCGCTGCTGGACGATGCGCACCAGTTCTCCGAGGAGGCCAATGCCTTCATCGACTCGACTGAGGCGCGCATCGCGACCTGCCCGCTGGTGGAAAACGGCGTCATCCGCATCATGGCCATGCCCAGCTACAGCCGTGGCGGCGGCCTGCCGATGAGCCTGGTGCGCCAGCGCCTGCAGCAAGCCTGCACCAGCCTGGACCACGCCTTCTGGCCCGATGACGTCTCGCTGCGGGACGACACGCTGGTGGACTTCTCTCGCGTGCAGGGGCACCAACAGGTGACCGACCTGTACCTGCTGGCCCTGGCCGTGCGCCACGGCGGGCGCCTGGTCACCTTCGACCGCGCCGTGGCGCTGAGCAGCGTGCGCGGCGCAACACCTGAACACCTGCTGGTGCTGTGATGTCCGGTCACGCCGCGCTGCGAGGGCGCTTCTCGCTTTATCTCAACCTCATACGCTGGGACCGGCCGGCGGGCTGGCTGCTGCTGTTGTGGCCCTCGTTGTCGGCGCTGTGGATCGCGGCGGATGGCTTTCCCGGGTGGCACCTCACGCTGGTATTCGTGCTGGGCACCGTCCTGATGCGCAGCGCCGGCTGCTGCGTCAACGACGTGGCCGACCGGGAGTTCGACCGCCACGTCAAGCGTACGGCCCAGCGCCCGGTGACCTCGGGCGCCGTGTCGGTGAAGGAGGCGCTGGCCGTGGGCGCCGTGCTGGCGCTGGCCGCCTTCGCCCTGGTGCTGACCACCAACCCGCCGACCATCCTGCTGTCGTTCGCCGCGCTGGTGGTGACGCTCTTGTACCCCTACGCCAAGCGCGTGGTTTCGATGCCCCAGGCGGTGCTGGGCGTGGCCTTCAGCTTCGGCATCCCGATGGCCTTCTCGGCGGCGCAAGGCGGCACGGCCTGGAGCCTGGCGGCAGTGAACGCCGCGGTGCCCTGGCAGGCCTGGGCGCTGCTGGTCTCCAACCTGTTCTGGGTGCTGGCCTACGACACCGAGTACGCCATGGTGGACCGCGACGACGACCTGAAGATCGGCATGAAGACGTCGGCCATCACGCTGGGGCGCTGGGACGTCGCCGCCGTGATGGGCTTTTACGCCGCCTACCTGCTGAGCTGGGCGATCCTGGGGCGCGCGCTCGGGCTCGGCTTCGTGTTCCTGCTGGGCATCGCCGCCGCCGCTGCGCAGGCGGGCTGGCACTACGCCCTCATCCGCAGCCGCACGCGCGACGGCTGCTTCAAGGCCTTCCGGCTCAACCACTGGCTGGGGTTTGCAGTGTTCGTCGGGGTGGCGCTGGACCTGGGGCTGCGCTGAGGGCCTGGGGCGGCAGGGTCTCGTCCAGGCCTGTTCTAGGCGGGCAGCGGTTGCAGCGACCCTGCTCACGGGGAATTCCGCTCAAATAGACTCCCATTGAATGATGCTTTGGTAAATAATTGTCTCTTTTCTGGAGACATTACTTGATCGAAGTCCTTGCTGTCCGTCTGATCGGGGACTTTCAGGAGCGGCCGCTGCCGGCGGTAACGCGGCGAGAGGTCTCGCCCTCCGGGCTGCCGGGCAAGATCGATGTCCTGATCGGCATGCGCCGCTCGGGCAAGAGCTGGCGCATGGCGCAGGCCATGGGCGACCTGTTGGCTGCAGGCGTGCCCAAGACCCGGCTGCTGCATGTCAATTTCGACGACGAGCGCCTGCAACCGCTGCGCGCTAGCGACCTGCATCACCTGCCGGAGACCTTCTTCCGGCTCTTTCCGGAGAACAAGGCGCAGCGCTGCCACTTCTTCTTCGACGAAATTCAGAACGTGCCGGGCTGGGAATCCTTCATCCGCCGCATGCTGGACACCGAGAACGTGCAGATCATGCTGACGGGGTCGTCGGCCAAGATGCTCAGCCGTGAGATCGCCACCACGTTGCGCGGGCGTTCGCTGGCCACCGAGATCTTTCCCTTCAGCTTCCGCGAGGCCCTGCGGCACCGCGCCCTGGACGACACGCCGGCCGAAGCAGCTGGCAGTGCGCGGCGGGCCAGGTTGTCGCATGAACTGCGCGCCTACCTGGAGGCCGGCGGCTTCCCGGAGGTGCAGGGGCTGGCCGCTCACCAAAGCGTCGCCATCTTGCAAGAGTATGTGGATGTGGTGATCCTGCGCGATGTGGTTGAGCGCCACGGCGTGGGCAACGTGACCGCGCTGCGCTACCTGATCCGGCGCCTGCTCAGCGGGCCGGCCACGACCTTCAGCGTCAACCGCTTCCACAACGACCTGCAGTCCCAGGGCCTGGCCTGCGGCAAGAACGCGCTGCACGAGATGCTGGCTCATCTGGAGGATGCCTATCTGGTGCAGGGGGTAGCCATTGACAGCCGCTCGCAACGCCAGCGCCAGGTGAACCCGCGCAAGATGTACCCCATCGACACTGGCTTGGCTCAGGCCTTCCGCCCTGGCCCGGACGCCGACCGTGGCCGCTTGCTGGAAACGCTGGTGCTGCTGGACCTGCGACGTCGCGGCTTCGAGACCCACTACCTGCGAACCGAGGCCGGCTACGAAGTGGACTTCATCGCACGATCGCCTGACGAGCCGCCGGCCCTCATCCAGGCCTGTGAGAGCCTGCGCGATCCCGCGACCCGAGAACGCGAGTTGCGCGCGCTGGCTGCTGGCATGAAAGAACGTGGCATAGCCCGTGGCACCGTCGTCACACTGGATGACGACGAACGGATCGACACCGGCGCCGGGCCCGTCGAGGTGGTGCCGGCCTGGCGCTGGCTCCTGCGCCCTGCGGGTTTCCTTGGCCTTCCAGCCGCCGCGAGCTGATGCAAGATCACGGGTTTCCCCTTCTGTCCAGGAGCAACGTCTCATGAAGTTCACCCGCCGCCTCGTTCTGGCCGCCACCGCCCTCGCGCTGGTGGGCACCGCCGCCCACGCCCAGCAGTTCTTCCGCATCGGCACCGGCGGCACCGCCGGCACCTACTTCCCGGTGGGCGGCATGATCGCCAACACGGTCAGCCAGCCCGGCAAGATCGCCTCCACCGCCCAGGCCAGCGCCGGTTCGGTGGCCAACGTCAACGCCGTGGCCGCCGGCCAGCTGGAATCCGGCTTCTCGCAGGCCGACGTGGCCACCTGGGCCCATACCGGCACCGGGGTCTGGGAAGGTCGCCCGCCCGTGGCGGGCCTGCGCCTGATCGCCAACCTGTACCCCGAAAGCGTGCACATCGTGGCGCGCAAGGGTGCGGGCATCAAGACCGTGGCCGACCTGAAGGGCAAGCGCGTGGCCCTGGACGAGCCCGGCTCGGGCACGCTGATCAACGCCCGCAGCATCCTGGCCGCCTACGGCCTGAAAGACTCGGACCTGCGGCCCGAATACATCAAGCCCAACCAGGCCGGTGACAAGCTCAAGGACGGCTCGCTCGACGCCTTCTTCTTCACCGGCGGCTGGCCGGCGGGCGCGATCTCCGAGCTGGCCTCCGCTGGCGCCGGCATCGAGTTGGTGGCCATCGACGGCCCGCAGGCCGATGCCATCCGCAGGAGCTCAAGCTTCTTTGCGCCCGACACCATCCCGGCCGACACCTACAAGGGCGTGGCCGCGGTGAAGACCCTGGCCGTGGGCGCGCAGTGGGTGACCAGCGACAAGGTGGACGCCAACCTGGTGTACGAAATCGTCAAGGCGCTGTACTCGGCCGACGGGCAGAAAGCCATGGGCGCCGGCCACGCCAAGGGCAAGTTCATCACCAAGGAGAACGCGGTGCAGGGCGCAGGCATCCCCTTCCACCCGGGCGCGGTGCGTTTCTATCGGGAAGCAGGCGTCTTGAAGTAAGCATCTACTATCCTTGAGAACACGGGCGGTCGCTGGGCCGCCCGTTTGCTTTCAGAGAACCCCATGACCACCACCGCCCTGCCCGACGACAAGCAACTCCAGGAACTGGAGCAGAAGTTCGACCCCGAAATGCGCTTCCGGCCCCTGGGGTTGAGGGCCACCACGCTGGTGGGCGGGCTGCTGATCGCGCTGTCGTTGTTCCATTTCTACACAGCCGGCTTCGGGCTGCTGCAAGAAATCACCCACCGTGGCGTGCACCTGGCCTTCGTGCTCGGCCTGATCTTCCTGGTGTTTCCGCACCGCGCGGCGCTGCTGAACCGGGCCCAGCCCTCCAGCCTGTGGAACCCGGGCGGCGTGCCCTGGTTCGACTGGGTGCTGGCGGTGGCCGTGGCCGCCTCGGTGCTGTACATCCCGTGGATCTTCCATGACCTGATGTTCCGCGTGGGCAACCCGCTGCCGCTGGACGTGGCCATGGGCACGGTGCTGATCGTGGCGCTGCTGGAGGCCACGCGGCGCAGCATGGGCTGGCCGCTGCCGGTCATTGCCATCGTGTTCATGGCGTATGCGCTGTTCGGGCCGGCCTTTCCGGGCCTGCTCAAGCACGCGGGCTCAAGCTGGGGCCAGCTCATCAGCCACCAGTACCTCACCAGCCAGGGCATCTACGGCGTGGCGGTGGGGGTGGTGGCCACCTACGTCTTCCACTTCGTGCTGTTCGGCGTGCTGGCCACGCGCATCGGCCTGGGGCAGCTGTTCCTGGACGTGGCCTCGGCCGTGGCCGGGCGCTACGCCGGCGGGCCGGCCAAGGTCAGCGTGTTCGGCTCGGCCATGTTCGGCATGCTGTCGGGCTCGTCGGTGGCCAACGCGGTGACGGTCGGATCGCTGACCATCCCGGCCATGATCCGCGTGGGCTACAAGCGCGAGTTTGCTGGGGCGGTAGAAGCTGCCGCGTCCACGGGCGGGCAGATCACGCCGCCGGTGCTGGGGGCTGCAGCCTTCCTGATGATCGAGTTCCTGTCGGTGCCGTACCAGACCATCATCGCGGCGGCGGCGGTGCCGGCCTTCATGCACTTCTTCGGCGTGTTCATGCAGGTGCACTTCGAAGCCAAGCGCTACGGGCTGCGCGGCCTGACGCCGGAGGAAATGCCCAAGCTGCGCGAGTCTTTCGCGCAGCGCTGGCCCACGCTGATTCCGCTGGTGCTGCTGGTCTTCATCCTGGTGTCGGGCCGCACGCCTTACCTGGCGGCCTTCACCGGCATCACCTCCTGCGCCATCGTCGGCCTGACCACGCGCGTGGGCGGTAACACGGCGCGGCACTGGGGCCTGCTGGCGGGGCTGCACGCCCTGCTGCTGCTGATCGTGTTCGGCGGGTTCCAGAGCCAGGAAATCAAGCTGGCGATCTTCGCCGTGGGCGCGGTGGCCACGCCCTTCCTGCTCAAGGCCCTCAAGGTGCAGGGCCGCATCGGCCTGCCGGTGCTGGTGGAGAGCCTGGGCACCGGGGCCAAGTACGCGCTGGCCGTGGGCGCGGCGGCGGCCACGGTCGGCATCGTCATCGGCGTGGTCACGCTCACGGGCGTGGGCTTCAAGCTCAGCACCATCATCACGGGCGCAGCGCAGGCCGTGGCTGGCGGAGTAGGCTCGATCATCCCTGCGGCGTTGGCCGACCCCAAGACGCTGACCCTGCTGGTGGCCCTCATCATGACCGGCGTGGTGTGCATCCTGTTGGGCGCGGGCATCCCCACCACGGCCAACTACATCATCATGGTGACGGTGGCCGCCCCCACCCTCACCCTGCTCGGCGTGGAGCCGCTGGTGGCGCACTTCTTCGTCTTCTACTACGGGGTGCTGGCCGACATCACGCCGCCCGTGGCGCTGGCCGCCTACGCCGCGTCCGGCATGGCCGGGAGTGACCCCTTCAAGACCGGCAACACCGCCTTCAGACTCGGCTTGGCCAAGGTGCTGGTGCCCTTCGTCTTCGTCTTCTCACCCAGCCTGCTGATCGTGGCCAAAGGCTTCACCCCCTACGACTTCACCGTCACCTTCGTGGGCTGCATCCTGGGCATCACGCTGCTGGCCGCAGCGCTGTCGAAGTTCTTCCTGGTGGAGATGACACGCACCGAGCAGCTGATGTGCGGCGCCGCCGCGCTGCTGATGATCGCCCCGGGCTTGACGCCCACGCTGATCGGCTGTGCGCTCGCAGTGCCGATGCTGATGCGGCATGTGGTGGCGGCCCGAAGGCTGCGCGCAGGGCTCGGTTGACGAGCCACCCCATGGCGGGAGATGCCGACCGCTGCGATCCGCCGGGGCTGAGCGCCGACACGCTGGTCATCGCCTGCGGTGTAGTGGCCGCCCTGCACGTGGGCAAGCTGCCACCCGCCCTGCCGGTGCTGCGCGACGCGCTGGGCGTGAGCCTGGTGCAGGCGGGCTTTCTGCTGTCGGTGGTGCAGGCAGCGGGCATGGTGTTGGCGCTGGCGCTGGGCCTGGGCGTGGCCCGCCTGGGCTTGAGGCGCTCGCTCATCACGGGCTTGCTCATCCTGGCTGCCGCCAGCGTGGCCGGCAGCGTCGCCCAGGGCGCGGCGGGTTTGCTGCTGGGACGGGCAGCCGAGGGCGTGGGCTTTCTGCTGGTGTCCCTGTCAGCCCCTGCGCTGATACGCGCCCTGGTGCCGCCCCAACGGCTGAGCCTGCGCATGGGGCTGTGGGGCACCTACATGCCCACGGGCATGGCCCTGGCCCTGCTGATCGGGCCGATGGTGATGGCGCGCTGGGGCTGGCAAGCGTGGTGGCTGGGGCTGGGCCTGCTGGCCGTGGCCATGGCCGCGTGGGCCTGGTGGGTGCTGGGCTGGGACGACGCCGGCACCAGCCCCCTGCGAGCCACAGCGCAGCCCAACACGGCCTGGACCGGGGTGCTGCGCCAGACGCTCGGCCGGCGCGGCCCCTGGTGGGTGGCGTTGGCTTTCGGCGCCTATTCGTCGCAGTGGATCACCGTGGTCGGCTTCCTGCCGACCATCTATGCCGACGCCGGTGTGTCGCAGGGCACGGCGGGCCTGCTGACCGCCCTGGCCGCAGCGGTCAACATCATCGGCAACGTGATGGCCGGGCGCTTGCTGCACCGCGGCCGCCCACCTGTGCTGTTGCTGCTCATCGGCTTCACCACCATGGGGCTGACCGCGTTCGCAGCCTTCGGACTGCCTGAGGCCACGACGGCCACCGGGCGCTACACCGCGGTGCTGGCTTTCTCGGCCGTGGGCGGGCTGATCCCAGGCACGCTGTTCGCCTTGGCGGTGCGCGTGGCGCCGCACGACCAGGCCGTCCCGGCCGTGGTGGGGTGGACGCTGCAATGCTCGGCCCTCGGCCAGTTCATCGGGCCGCCCATCGCAGCCTGGTGGACCTCCCATCACGGGGGCTGGTCGCAAACCTGGGTCACGACCGCCAGCGCGGCGGCGATGGGGCTGCTGCTGGCACTGGCGCTGGGACGGACACTGAAGCGGACCCTCGTGCGGGCAGCAGAGCCGGCTCTCAAGCGCTGACGGCCTGGCGCCTACCTTTGACACCCTCCCGCCATTCCGGGCTCTCCTGACGATTCCTCCTCCCTACCTTCCGGCGGCGGGCGGGGCAATCACGTTCACATGGGCGTCGTCCGGGCCCGCTTCAGGCGCCGCAGCACCTCGGCCTGACCCGCGTATTTCCTGCTCAGCGCGGCCTGGTCCGCATCCAGGGCGCGGCATCCCAGGCTTTGCACTGCGGCGGCGATCTGGGCTCGGCGGTCTTCGTCGTAGGGCTCCTCGCCGGCCCAGTGGTTGCACCCCACGGCACGCCGGATGAAGTCGCTCACGTCAGCGGGCATGCCCTTGCGCAGAGCGGCCAGCGCGGGCGGGTCTTCGGTCGCCGCCGGCGGGGCGGGGACGCTGAGTGCCGTGTTCAGGGCTGTCACCCGGCCATCGGCCCCAAACCACACCTGCCCATGGCCCAGCATGGCGCCCTGGTCGCGCACGAACATGTTGCGCGGCAGTCCCTGGGCGATGGCCTGACGAAAGCCCGCGGTGAAGATGAGTTCGTAGTCCGCCAGCAGTTGCTCGGCCGCGGTGTAGCGGCGTAGCCCTGCCGTGGTGTCCACACGGATGGGGTAGCGGATCAGGCGCGCGGCCGTCCTGCGGTCGTCGCGCTGCACGGCGCGCCAGAAGGCCTGGGCATTGCGGTGCAGCGTTTCGGCGTCGCGCACCCCGATGGCGCCATATCGGCTCTTCACCGACCCTGCCGTGCCGCCATCCATCTCCAGCAGCACGGGCAGGGCCGTGTCGCCACCGACTTTGCGCCAGGTGCCAAGGATCACTTCGCACTGCAAGGTGCTTGAGCCGAACCTGCTCTGCGGGACGGCCTCCGGGAACTCGGCCTCGAAGCGCGCGGTCGGCTGACCGGCGGCGTCCAGTTCCTCCAGCATCACGCGGGTGGCGTCCAGCATGCGGCCGCGCAGCGCGATGTCTTTCAGTTGGGAGGCGTAGAAGTACACGCCCGTGATCTCCCCCTGGCCGAACACGAGTGTCATGCGGATGCGGTGCTGGCCCGCGATGTGGCCCTCGTAGTTCCACAACCAGCCGGGCTGCACCTTGGTGCAGGCTGCCCAAGCCTGCACGGATACCAGCAGCCACAGGCTCAAGACAGCGAGGCGAGAAAGTTGAAAAGACATGCGTGAGGGTCTCCAACAACGGGGCTATTGGCGCGGACTGCAGCGCACCACCTGGCTCGGCACCAGCTTCAAGTCGGCCAGGGTCAGGCGTGCCTGGGTCTCCAGCGCCACGCCCAGCCCCTGCGCCTGCCAGCGTGCGGCTTGCGGACATTGGGTTTCAGTGGCCTCGCCGCTGGGCATCCAGAAACTGATGCCGGTGCGGTCGATCCGGTAGGGCGAGGAGTAGGTGCCAGCATAGACCTTCGCACGCTTGTCCAGGTCCCAGATGATCAGGCCGCGGGGTTCTGGCGCCGTGCCGCTGTCCAGCAGGAGCTTGGATCCCCGAAGGGCCAGAAAATACTCGGCGTTCTCGTTACGGATCTCCAGGTCTCCGGGGCGCGGCATGTAGCTGCAAGCCCGGCGATCGTCCCCAGGGCCCCTGCGCTGGACGAGAAAGTCCGTACCTGTAGCGTCGGTCGGTCGGGCCACGACGCGGTAGCGGCCCCCGTCATGGCAAACCACAGCCCCTGCGGCGCTGGCCAAGATGGGCAGCGCCGCCAGCAGCAGGCCTGCCGCTTGGGGCGCCCACTTCATTGCTGTACCTCACACACTGATGGCGCTGGTGAACGTGAGGCGGTTGCCGAAGGGGTCGGTCACCGTGAAGTCACGGGTGCCCCAGGGCATGGCCTGCACCTCGGCACGGTTGTGGCTCGCATGCCGGGACATCAATTCGGCGCACAGCGCATCGACGTCGTCCACCTCGATGCGCATCGAGGCGCCAGGCGTGGCGTCACCATGGTGCTCTGACAGGTGGAGCGCACATTCGCCCCGGGCCACACCCATGTACAGCGGCAGCCCAGGCTCAAACCGGTGCTCGAACACCACCCGAAACCCCAGAAAGTCGAGGTAGAACTCGCGCGCCTTGGCCTCGTCAAAACTGCGCAGGATGGGGGTGGTCTTGCGGAGGGTGGTCATGGGGTTGTGCTCCTTGTGGCGTACTCCAGCGCCCAATAATGATCCCAGGTGGTAATGCGGACATCGCTGGCCAGCCCGGCGACGGCCTCGCGCAGTTGGGCGTCAGTGGGAAAGTTCTTCAGCACGCGGTGAGTGCTGCCATCTTCCAGACGGCGAAGCTGCCAAGTGTCGCCCTGGGCATCTTCTGCGCTGACGGGCGTGCTGCTGCCAGGCACGAAACGGTTGTCCAGGAAGACAACACGGGCTCCCGGCTCCAGGCAGGCGTGCAATCCCTGCAGGAACTCGCGCAAGCGGGCGCGCGGCACATGGGACCACCAGAAGCCAGCAAAGGCGGCGTCGAAGCGCTGGCTTGTACGCAAGCATTCGTGGAGGGCGAATGCGTCCCCCACGCTGAACAACACGCGCTCGGGCGGCACACGCCGGCGCGCTATGTCTAAGGTCTCAGGCGCTGCATCCAGCGCCAGCACCTCCGAGGCAACGGGTGCGATCAAACGCGTCCAATACCCTGTGCCACAAGCGACCTCCAGCACCCGACGGCCCGCCACGCGCGCCGGCAGCCAGGCTTCGATCTGCCGCAGGTCGGCCTGGCGTTCGGGCTTGAGATAGACGCGGTCGTACTCCTCGGCGCGAGCGGCGTAGTAGGCCCGCATGTCGTCTTCACCAAGGATCATGGTCTGGATGTCTGTTCGAGGGCAGGCGCAGTTGCGCGCGTCCTGAAGGTCGGGGCAGACGAGGTGCAGGCTGTTCACTGAGCAAGAAAACCCCCATCCACCGCCAGCGTGTGGCCGGTCACCATCGAGGCCGCCGGGCTGGCGAGGAACAGGATGGCGGCGGCCACCTCCTCGGGTTCGGCCATACGGCCCAGGGGCGTGACCGCTCGCACGCGCTCGCGCACGGCATCGGTCAACTCGCCGATGAAGCCCGTGCGCGTCCAGGTGGGCGCCACGGCGTTGACGCGGATGCCGCGCGCAGCCCACTCCACCGCCTGCGAGCGGGTGAGGTTGACCAACGCGCCCTTGGTGGCGTGATAGGCCGGGTTGGGGTAGGGCCCGGCACCCGACAAGCCCATGATGGAGGCCGTGTTCACCACGGCCCCTCCTTGCGCCGGCATGGCCGCCGCCGCGGCCCGGGCGCACAGGAAGCAGCCGGTCAGGTTGACCGCCAGCACCTGGTTCCACTCGGCCAGGGGCAAGTCCAGGCTGGACTTGCGGATCGAAACGCCGGCATTGTTGACGAGGATGTCGATGCGGCCGTGGCGCTGGGCGATTTCCCCGAACACGCGTTCGATGGCGGGGGCGTCGGCCACGTCCAGCGCCAGGGCCTGGCTGCCCGGCAGCGCCGCTGCTGCCTGCTGGGCCGCCGCCAGATCACGGTCCAGCAGCACCACGGTGGCACCCGCCTCGTGCAGCGCCTGCGCCGCCGCAAGGCCGATGCCCTGGGCCCCGCCAGTGACCACCGCCACGCGGCCCTCCACCCGAAAGCGCGCCAAGGTGCTGGAGGAGGCAGGCGGCGAGTTCATCGAGTCCATGGGAGGCATCTCCTGAGCGGTGCGTGGGAAGTGGGTCGGTGGTGGGGCGGCGGCCGGGGTGTTCGGACGATGGCTTGCATTCTGCGACGCGACCGGGGCCGGGCCGGCCTGCCCAAGCCACCGGGCTGCCATGCCCCAGCCCAGCCGAGAGTGCTTCGTGCACGGCCAGACTGGACCGGCACTGGCCGGCACAGGGGCTATCCTGCCCCCCATGCACCACGGCCCCGAACTGCGCCTACTCCTCACCTGGCATCTGGCAGGGTTTGATCCCCAGAGCCTGCCGGCCGACGGCCACAAGCGAGCCGCCGTGGTCTTGGGGGTGACGCAGGAGGGGCACGGTGCCGAGGTGGACGGCCTGCCGCACCACACCGGGTGGAGCACCGCGCCCGCCCTGCTTTTGACGCGCCGCGCCGGCGGGCTGCGCAGCCATGCCGGCCAGTGGGCCCTGCCGGGCGGCCGCATGGACGATGGCGAGACGCCCGAGCAAGCCGCGCTGCGCGAACTGGGAGAGGAAATCGGCCTGAGGCCAAGCCCCAGCGCCGTACTCGGCCGCCTGGACGACTACGCCACCCGTTCGGGCTACCTCATCACGCCCGTGGTGGTGTGGCTGGACGCGGCGCACGCGTTACAGCCGAACCCGCAGGAGGTGCATAGCGTGCACCGCATTCCCGTCAGTGAGCTGATGCGGGCCGACGCTCCCATCCTGAACGTGGTGCAGAGCACGCAGCGCCAGGTGCTGCGCATGCCCATCGGCACGCGCTGGATCGCCGCGCCCACGGCCGCGTTTCTGCTGCAGTTCCGTGAGGTCTGCCTGCTGGGCCGGCCCACACGCGTGGCGCACTTTGACCAGCCAGCGTTTGCTTGGAAGTGAGCTTGCGAATGAGCCCGGGAATGTCAGCCTGGGAATACGAACCGAACGTGGCGAAGCGTCCGGAGATGGGCTCGGGGCTGAAGCAGCCGCGGCACAGTGCCGTCGAAGCTCACGTCCCGCAGAACGTGCGGTAGCAGGCCGTCACTTCCGCAGGCGCAGGCTCGGCGAGGGCAGCATCCTCGGGGTGCTCGTCAAAGGGCCGGCGCAGCGCCTGCAGCAGGCGCTCGAAAGGGGCCAGGTCACCGTGGTCGGATGCGGCCGCCAAGGCCTCTTCGACGCGGTGGTTGCGCGGGATGATCCAGGGGCTGGCCCGGCGCATGGCCGCAGCGGTCTCAGGCCGGGCGGCCGCGGGGGACTGCCCATCGTGCAAGGCCAGGCGTTCGCGCCAGCGCGCCAGCCAGGGCTCCAGGGCACCAGGTTCGGCAAAGCGTGGGCGTAGGCGCGAGGTGCGCGCCGCATCGTCCGCACCGCAAGCCGCTTCATCCGCCAGGAAGCGCCAGGCCTGGGTGAAGTCCACCCGTTGCTGGTGCAGCAGGTCCAGCCAGTCGCCGGCCAGGTCGTCGTCGGCCTCGGCTTGAGGGTCCACGGCCTCCAGGGCATCCAGCCCTTCGGCACCTCGCGCACCAGTGGCCACCATGCCCGGTACCTCGCTTGCCAACCCCAGCTTGGCCCGCTGCCCGCGCCGCAGCGCCGCCTCGAACCAGCCGGGAACGGCGTCCAGCACCTCGGTGGCCCGCTCCACGGCGCGTTGCGGCTCGGCGTCGATCAGCGGCAGCAGGGTCTCGGCCAGGCGGGCCAGGTTCCAGCGCGCGATGTGCGGCTGGTTGGCATAGGCGTAGCGCCCGCCATGGTCGATGGAGCTGAACACCGCTTCCGGGTGGTAGGCCTCCATGAAGGCGCAGGGGCCGAAGTCGATGGACTCGCCCGAGATCGTCATGTTGTCGGTGTTCATCACGCCGTGAATGAAGCCGACAT
>Ga0315900_10005210_pt1 | contig 17945 bp, 12 predicted proteins | sample LakEriMetagenome_FD_203521 | JGI IMG/M metagenome (GOLD analysis project Ga0315900, IMG submission 203521) | Freshwater fungal communities from buoy surface, Lake Erie, Ohio, United States - Buoy 12 MA114 | ecosystem: Environmental > Aquatic > Freshwater > Lake > Lake biofilm | place: USA: Lake... | reverse complement strand
AAATTAGTATTTGAAGTTGGATTCCAAACCATATCATCACCTTGATTTTCTTTTTGGTAGCTATCCTCACCAAACGCCATATTCAATCTCTCACCGGTTTCAATGTTAATTGCATAACCAGGGAACCAACCCATACCTGTGGTTGATGTTAATGCAGCGTCAGTTGTGTTACAACCCGGAGATCCAAATGGAATACCATTCTTATCTACAGACTTTACACGTCGAGGCTCAAAGAAGAATGAGTTTCCATTAGCTAATTCAGAAACTTCTTGCATTTCCAGAACCGGGCAACGAGTCCACTTAGATTGATCTTTTGTGTAAACAATAAGTACACTACTGATCTTTCTTAGATCAGTACTTGCTCCATAAGGAATAGAACCATTGTTTGTAACCGAATTCGTATTTGGAGAATTATCTCTAGCGCTAATTGCACCGTTATAAGCTGGTCCACCAAAATTACGAGTTGCAGTGATTGAATAATAGCCTGCACATAATGGATATGGTGCCCAAGTTCCATCAAGTATATCGCCAAATTGTTTTGCCGGATCAACAAATGCCTCAATATCACCAGTAGCATCTTTTGTGTAATATGCGTCTATTTGTCCTGCTGTTTTATTAGTTCCACATAAGATCCAATTTTGCGGGCTACCTCCGTCAACATCCTTTATTGGATTTAACCATTTTGTGCTGCTATTTTCATAAACCATACTTGCACCTAAGAAGGTTTCAGGCGCAGGACCAGAATATGAACTTGATACACCACCAAAGTTTGTAAAATTAGCTAACTCTCCTGGGTCAGATACTTGACCGATCTTCACAGCAAAACCTAATTCAGGGAAGAATGTTTCATCTCCAACCTTTATTGGTTTAATTGCAAAAGCAGTGGAACCAGATGCTGAATTACTTTGCTCAGCACTCAAGTTTGGATAATACATTTTTCCATTGGTCTTATCATAAAGCTCCCAACTGATACTGTCAGGATTTACAGTATTAATATTACCTAGTGTTGTAACAGTAGTTGTGGTTCCAGAAGTTACTGCCACTGTTTTAGTAAGTGCGTGACTAAAGCTAGGTGCGGTTTTTGTTCTGAAATCAACTAAACGGAAAGTGAAATCTGCCGGTATGATACCTAAAGGATCAACAACTTTAACAGAGATCGGACCTTGGCCATTTTCATAAGTTACTCCTGGAACAAATGTATTTGTTACAATAGCATCTTCTGACGACTTTGTTAATGTCATTAAATTCCCTCCGTTACCTTGCCCTTCAAGACGAGTTACTTTAACTCCAGCTCCAAAGCTTGATTGCATTGAATTTCCACCATACTGGAATATAGGATTATTAGGAATAGCCGATGCTCTTTTTGTTTTTCTTCCTTCTAAGTAAGGTCGCTTTTGTCCAAGATAATTAGCAGTTTGCGATGAGTTCGGAGAAACATCTTCTGCGTAAGTCAAGTAGTTATTGTAAGCATAAGCAACCGCGTAGTAGAAGTAAGTTTTGTTATTTATCAGAGCTTTATTTTCACCGGTAGCAAAAGCATCTTCAGTTATACGGAATGTTGAAACCATTCCCTTGTCATTTCCGTCAACCATTACAGATGGCACATAACCGCCTACTGCATTATTTAACACATAATTAGTTAAACGAGAAACACCATTTTTTACGTCACATTGAAAAACAGGAACAGCTTTTGTTATATCCTTAAGATCCGTTGAAGTTACTTTATCATCCTTAACTTGATAAACGATATAACCTTCGAAGCGATAATTTTTATCAGGATTTTTAACTGCTTGAATTGTTGAAGATGGATCAGAGCTGATAGAAATATCGATCTCGTTATAATCGTTATTAAAATTATTGAAGTTATTACTTAAACCCTTTTTATTAGTCAAATAAAACAATAATTCACCATCCAATTCCTGAATGGTCATATCCGGTGCTTCAGGTCCATCTAATAATTTGAAACAATTATCAAATAAAGCTTGAGCTTTATCATCGGCCGTTTTCAAAAGAGTTATCGATTCAAGGTTTCCACCTTTATTAGCTGTTTGTGCCCAAGGCATTCCAAAAGTTACGTTGTTAACAGCGCCAGGTTTAAGTGTAAAAGGTCCTGCAGATTGCAAGAAACGACGGTCACCAGCAAGGTTACCTGCAGTTCTTTCAGTCCAGCCAGTTCCGGCAACCGGATCACCATCATAAACATAGTTCACAGGAGTTGATCCACCATATGCATTTCCGTTTGCTGTAAATGGAGAACCATCTTTCCAGAAACCGGTCATGTAGTAATAATAGTGAATTGCAATATCAGGATTTACAGTTTGATTAGGGAATGGACCGATATTATTATTATAATAAAGGAATTTACTCATTTGAATAGTTTCCCCGATCTCGTCAGTTCCAGCTGTAGGACCAGTTTGATCTGCATCAAAGTCATTATCAATTCCATCATTCGGGTCTGCAAGAGGTCCGCGGAAAAAGTCGCAACCAATAGCAGGAGGATAATCACCATAACCAGGTGTGCCACTAAAGAGAATAAGGTCAGTTTGATTAGCATTATAAATATAACCTAAACCACGTTTTGTGTCACAACCAACATAATCATCCAAATAGTAACCTAAGTCGGCATCATTCCAAATTGTGAAATAAGTTTTATTGATCTGAAAAGAAGAACGGTTGTGAATCTCGTAACTATAAAAAGTCATGTTATTGATCTCATCATTTGTTTTAAAAGCAAAGGCTTGGGCTCTTACTTCAATACCAATAGGAACACCTTGTGTTTCTGAGTGAACACCGCCTTTGTCGTTGTATACCCAAAACAAAGTTTCGTCTCCGTAAAGTTTTGCTTTACAAACACCGAGATTATTTTTTGTAGCTTTATTGAATACATCATATCCAGGGTAATCACCTGAGAGGGGGTCGTAAATACCATCGTTATTCACGTCTTCAAATGGTGCCAAGTTTAGTGCTTGCCCTAATGATGGGTCGGCATTTCCAGGCCATGCACTAATGTTTGAAGTAACTGGGCCGCCTGCAATTACAAAATTATCTACTTCAGTTCTTGTTACTCTGAAGATCTGATCATACTTATTACAAACGTCAGGGTCTGCCTCTGCGTTTGTTGTATCCAATGGTCCCGGCCAAAAGTCAATACCATTTTGACGATAGGTCATAGCGGCAACTTTTAACTGCCCACCGGCATCATAACCACCGATCCATACAGCTCCTGCAAATGCAGAAGATGCTGCTGAAGCACGGTTAGTTGAAGCAGGTATATAGTAATAAGCATTTGTGTTACCGAACAGATCCCACCACATATCACCACCATTAAAAATGATGGTTCTTACGTTATTAACCCATAGCTCTTTTGCAGCTCTTGGCGTAGCGCAATTACCTAATGCTTTACCAGCCATACCAGCCTGTTGTTGGGCTTTGATAGCTCTTCCTACATCTACTCCTGATTTTTCTCTAGAAAAACCAGCAAGTGCGGAAAATGTGCAGATATATACTATTAATTTTCTCATGATCATCTCTTTTAAATTTTTAAAACTCTAACAATAATCCAAGTCTGATTTGACGCGGCCTATTAAAGAAATCAGGGTTTGCCATTCTTATTGCGTATAGATCCCTAAAAGCTTGAGGGCTATTCGCAGTAGCTAATGCTGCAACAGCTTGTGACGATTGTAAATACCCGTCATCATCAGGATTTCCAGTAAACGCGTAAATACCTAATACGTTTCTATTGTTAAATAAATTCAACACTTGTAAGTAAATATTTAAGTTCGCTGTATTCTTGTTTTCAGAATCTTTCTTACCCCAAGTTAACGGAATGTTTTTGTCGATACGTAAGTTACTTCTGATGCTCCATGGTAAACGAGAGCCGTTGATAGTACCTGCTATGTTTGAACGTCCACCGCCATTAAGTGCAACCGGAGTTGAAAAACGAGTATAAGGAGTTCCTGAACCGATAACACATGAAAGATTCAAACCAACATCTTCAAAAATATTTAAAGTTTTTCCACTCTTACGTTTGATCTGTGGTCCTTTGTATTCTTTCTCTGATCCAAAACGATAGTCATAGATCAAGTTGATGGTGTGTCTTTGATCATTATCTAAAGGAATTAATATCCTTAGATTAGGTTGGCCCGAACTAGCTAAGTTACCACCACTAGTATTATTTGAACCTGATCCTTCAGCAAACTGCAATGTATAGTTTGCTTTGAATGATGAACCACCACTTCTTCTAAAGTCAAATGTTACAGTTAATCCTTTAACAGTACCGAAATCGATATTGTCAAGCATTAAGTAGTTACGTGGATAAGCACCAACAATTGCACGGAACTGAGTCATATTTCTCATTTCCCTGTAGAAAGATGTAATTGTCATAGAGGCACTTTTTCTTTCATTAAGAATCTGAGAGAATCCTAATTCATAATCAACAGTACGCTCTGGCTTTAGATCAGCGTTTTGCACAACAGGATTTCCACTTTGAGAAGCCATGAAATAGTAATCGAATGGATTTAATCGGTTACCAAAATTTAATGGTCGCTTTGTTAAAACATCATAGTGTGCGAAAAAGTTAGCTACGTCAGAAATAGGGAAAGAAAAAGCTATACGTGGCATTGCATTAATTGCAGCAACATAGTTCTTAAATCCGTCAGCCGACATTGGTTGGTTATAATTGCTTTGATCTTTTAACAAAGGTACTTGACGTCCATTATTTGCTGCAATAAGCGCGGGGTCAGAAACCTCATTACCTTCAAGATCATACCAAGTGTTACCATCTCTGTAACCCTTTATCTGATAATTACCTTCAGTAGGAAGATTAGAGATATAAACAACAGAACTTTGAGGAAGATTACCCGGCACGGTGGCAGCAAAATTTGCCGGAAGGCCTTGTTGAGATTTAAGATCGCCAATAGTTGTTGCATCATGTAATACATATTTATCTTTAAGTACTTTTTGATTTGCATCATAACGGTCAACACGTAAACCTGCATTGATCTTAATATCTTTAAAGTCAAATTTGTCCATCAAATAAACTGATGCATAGATCGGCTTATAAACACCAACAGGGAAAAGGTTTCTTTTGGTCGCTGGATCAACGGCAAGGAAATCATCAATTCCAACGTCATCCTTATTCCTTTTACCAGTATGGTCAAATCCAACATAGCTTACATAAGCATTCCCGGTTGATTTATCAATCACATCTTCAACACTAAACATATCAAGGCTGAATGTTTCCGGATCCATACCATCAATATTTAATTGCTTATTATAATCCTTTGGTAAGCCTAACTTCTCTAACAACTTTTCTGAAAACTGAGTTTGTTTGTCGGCTTGATATTTGTAATCAAAGTAATAGTAAGGTATTGAGCCGCTAAACTGAGGTACCAATTGAGGGTTTGCAACATCAAGATTTGAAAGGTGAGCATTAGCAATTTGACGCATACGGATCCATAAACCATTTCCGCTAACACCGTATGAACTTACAAACCTTTGGTCAAATTCTAAACCAGCAGTTACCGCGTGATTTTTTATATCTGCATTAAAACTAGCAGTGAAACGTAATTGATTAAAGTTTGTTTCGCTGTATCCGCCAGGATAAGAACCAAAGTTCAAATACATTCCATAAATTGAAGATGGGCCATCTCCATTTCTTAAAGCGTTATTTCCAACAACTTGGTTAAGGTCGAAAATATTGTTTTGTTCCTGTGAGAATAAATACGAGGTATAAACAGTTGCATCAGGATTTTTATCTGAAGGCGTAAAAACAATTGGCGTTGGGAAACCTCCTTGGTAAGTATAGGCTACAACAGTATCACCATTAGCCACAAATTCCGGATCATAAGCGTAGTTAAATGCGAAATCTCTTTCAAGCCTTGTCTGATCGAATTTTCCGATATAACCATAATCAAAATAATTTCTCTTATGCTTTAAGCTTTGAGAAACACTTCTTGTTCTTTCATAGCTAGCCTGAAATTTAAAGAACGCGTTAGAGATAACTGATTGACTCTTTTCTTTGCTAGTAGTACCAGTATTGAATTTTTGCGTTAATGAAACATATGGTCTTAATGTTATATTTGTATTATAAGCAGTGTTGGCTGCATTAAATACTTGACCAACTTGGCTAGCACCGCTACTTCCACCATATTCAACAAACCCACCCACGGTGATGTTAGTGTTCAATGATGGTTGCCAATCAATTTTACCATTAAAACTTAGCGCGCGAGCAGCTGCATTAATTCTAGTCTTTCTAGTGATCATATCATCTTTTGTAACGTACTCTGATGATCTTAAATATCCTGATCCTGAAGGGGATTTTAAAAGTGGCTTGTCTTTTAACTCTTGAAGCTTTTCATCCTTTAAGGTATATATCGGTAAAAAAGAAGGGTCTGGTTCTTTTTGATATGTACCTTGACCTGATACGAAGAAGCCTAAAACTGTGCGTTTGTTACCTGAAGTATCTTTCTTATTATAAATTGGGCCACCTAAACTAAAACCTAAAGAGTTGTATCCGTAAGGATCGGTAATTTGTGAAGAGATCAATTCAACCCCACCAAAAAACTTTGATTGAGGGCCCCTGGTTGAAATTGATACAGCACCAGAGGTTAAGTCACCATAACTTGCAGGCACACCACCGGTAATTACCTCTAATGAACCAATGGATTGTTGTGGTAAATTAAGACCACCAATAATTTTCATACCATCCACAAAATAAGTTGTTGTAGCTCCGCGACCTCCACGAACGCTGATACCTGCGCCCTCATCTGATTGAAATACACCACCGGTAGTTGCTGCCACCGAGTTAATGTCTTTTGTAGCAAGATTTTGATATTCTTCACGTGTTACAGTTTGACCTGTTTTTGTGTCTGGATCAATTAGTGGAACTTGATAAGTAATAACCTCAACCTCTTCGAGTTGAACGCCACCGTCGTTTGAAAGACCAATTGTTACGTAGGCAGTTTTACCTTCACCTACGATCACATCTTTAATTTCTTGGGCTTTGTAACCAACATAAACACCTTTTACATTGTATTTACCAGGGCGTAGAGGTTTAATTAGAACCTCACCATCCATGTTGGTTGTACCTACTGCAACTTGCACACCGCCTTGGTATGCAACTATGTTTGCAAAAGGAATAGTTTCCTTAGTTGACTTGTCAATAAGTGTAACTTTAATTGCACCGTTACCATCTTGCCCTATAAGGGAGAAACCGGTTAAAACTAATAAAGTGAGCGCGAAATAAATCTTTTTAATCATATTGTTAAAATACCTTAAATTCTACAATAATATCTAAGTGGTTAAAGTTATAAATGCAGTCCATATATACCAAACTATTTTTACGTTGAGTTATTAAGTTATTGATTATCAAATCCTTTTTTGTTTATAGAAAATATGGTTACCATTTTTTTATCGAAGTTACGGTAAAAAACTAATTTGAAAATTAATGTTAAATGATGTGGCGAATTTAATTTGATAAGTGGTAAAAAGACGGATTTAACTGGATTTTAATGATATGCTCATTAAACCCTCTTTTTCCGGTTAGAGCGTTTCTCAACGGGTTTGTTTTGACGATTTCTTTTTGATTTTCGTTTTGTGCGCTTCATCTGCTTTAACGTTTCCTTAGATTGAATTCGTTTGTGATGTTTTTTGATCGCTTTTCTCTCTGCCTTCTCTTTTCTTCTTCGCTCGCGAGCCTCACGCCTGTCGGCCTTCCGGCCCTTTCGTTCACTTTGAATTGACTTTTCTTTTGGGCCTGTTCCTTTCTCATTTTGAGCAACCGAATTTGCAAAAAGTGAAATAAAAAATATGCAAATAAAAATACGTTTCACAACTATTTATATTTTACAACTTCCACTCCAAAACGCGTTAAAAAATCAACACCTTCATCATTCGAAATGCCCTTAAATTCAGCATAACTATGCTTGTAAAAAACCTTTGAGATCCCAACGGTGTATATAACTCTTGCGCAAGAGATACATGGCGAAAGTGTAACATATAAAGTGGAACCCTTCATGTCCATTTTATTATTAGCACCATACAAAATGGCATTTTGTTCGGCATGTAAAGCCAAAGAGCAGCTGCCTTTACTGTCGCGCGGGCAGCCGTGTTCGGGCCATTCTACGTCGCAATTATGCGTGCCGGCAGGTGGGCCATTGTAGCCTAATGAAATGATACGTGTGTCTTTTGTAAGAACAGCGCCAACCTGAGCTTTAACGCAATGCGATCGCGTGGCCAATCTCTCGGCGAGTTCCATATAAATGGTATCGAATGTTGGTTTGCTCATAATTTAGATCCCAATTTTAGTATTAACTATTGCAATGATCTCCGCTTCTAATTTCATAGCACTCTGCTCGATCTTTTTTCCATCGTCTATCATTTTTGCAACAAAGGCTTTATCGTCGTATCCACTGCAATTGATTCGCACATTCATGTAAGCCCCCAAAACTGCACTGCGAGCGCATAGTGCAGCCACACCGGCATCGGTTACTGAATTAGGATTTCCAATTTCTACCATCGTTTTTATTAATGGCATACTATCATGAACTAAATTCATAACCATAAAAGGAACTTCAATGGCGAATTTTGTTGCGTCGTTTATGGCATGTGTTCTTAATTTCTTTTCCTCATCGGTTGCTTTTGGCAAACCAAATGCTGTCATTATCTTATTGAAGGCCTTTGTGTCGAGATCAACCATTTTATTTAGCTCATCTTTAAAATACTGTCCTTTTTCGGCATAATTAGAGAATTCTTCCCAACGATCGTCCCAGCCTTTTTTGTGAGAACTTAAGTTTGCTACCATAGTTGCCAAACTTGCGCCTAAACTTCCCATATATGCTGAGATAGATCCACCGCCGGGTGCAGGACTTTCTGAAGCAGTTTCATCGGCAAATTCGAGCAAGGTCATGTTCACCAATTTTGAGTCGAACTTATCTTTTAAAAGATATTCAATAATTCTTTCTTCTGGTTTAAATGGAGAAAGCTCATCCAAGCCCATAGATTTTACAGCGATCTTTATCAATTCTTTTTCGCTAACACCTGTAGAGCGCTGTTGTTTTCTAAGAAAATATTTTCCGGCGTCCAATAACGACTTAAGTGGAATTAATCCAACCAATTCGCTACCTGTAACGCGAATTCCGCGCTGTTGCGCTTTGTTGCATACTTCATCAAAAGCAGCATGAACCGAAGCAATATTAATGTTAGTAAGGTTCATTGAAATTTGCGCAATTCCATACTCTTCAATATACCAACCTATTGCTTTTACTGATTTTAAAGTTCCAGGAATCGACTTTGGTGATCCATCAGGATTCGTGATTATTTTTCCGGTTACTTTATCACCTTCGCGCATCACACGTCCTGCTTCACGCACATCAAATGCGATAGAGTTGGCACGACGTGTTGAAGTTGTATTTAAATTTACATTGTAAGCCACTAAAAAATCGCGCGCACCAATTACTGTAGCACCACGCTTGGCATCAAATTCTGCAGGGCCGGCATCAGGTTTCCACTCCGGTAATTTTATTTTTTTGAAAAAACCTTCGTATTCTCCATTTCGGATCACTGATAAGTTACTTCTCTTTTTATCAGGCTGCGCATTCTCATAAAAATAAACAGGAAGGTTTAATTTCTCGCCAACCATTTTTCCCAATTTTACAGCATAGGTTGCTGTTTCTTCCATGGTGATATTGCTAATTGGAATTAACGGACAAACATCGGTGGCGCCCATACGAGGATGCTCACCTTTGTGTTTACTCATATCGATCAATTCGCCTGCTTTTTTAATTGCTAAAAACGCTGCTTGCACCACTGCGTCGGGAGTTCCCACAAAAGTAACCACCGTACGATTAGTAGCCTTTCCGGGATCAACATTCAATAATTTTACACCTTCTACACTTTCAATCTCGTCGGTGATCTGCTTAATGATGCCCATGTTTGAGCCCTCACTAAAATTTGGAACACATTCTATTAATTGTATCATAACTTTAGATCTTTATGCGTTAAATTTATCTCTTTAAAACGTTTGCAAGTTTGTACATGATCGTTCACCAATCCAACGGCTTGCATATTGGCGTAACAAATCGTGCTGCCTCGAAATTTGAATCCTCTCTTTTTCATGTCTAATGCCATCGCGTCACTTTGGGCAGATGTTGCTTTGATATCCGACTGGACCTTTAATTTACCAACGATAGGCTTATTATTTACAAACTTCCATATGTAAGTGTTAAAACTTCCAAACTCTTTTTGTATTTCGATGAAAGCTTTTGCATTCGCTATCATTCCGTTTATTTTTAATCTATTACGAATGATACCCTCATCTTTCATTAAGCGTTCAACATCTTTTTGTGTGAATTTAGCTACTTTTTTATAGTCGAAATTCTCAAATGCCTTTTTAAACCCCTTGCGTCGGTGCAAAATGGTTTTCCACGAAAGTCCGGCTTGAAAACATTCGAGAATAATGAACTCAAAATGCTTTTTATCGCTTAAAACCGGAACGCCCCATTCTTTATCGTGGTATTCTTGCATTAATTTATCGTTTCCGGGCCAATTACACATATAAAAAGAGTGTCAAATATAATTCATTTAACCGCAATAATTAAATAACTTTGCTAACCAATGTTTAACCAGCAATTATTGTCGCTCATTAAAAAAGAATTCACATTAGAATTCAGACAAAAAGCCTCTTTGAGTGGTGTTTTAGTTTATGTTGTTGCCACAATTTTTATCTCTGCTTTAAGCTTCAATAAGATCATTAATCCTGCTGTGTGGAACGCGCTTTTTTGGATCATCTTTTTATTTTCGGCCATTAATATTTGTGGTAAAAGTTTTAGCAAAGAGAGTGGTGGCGCTGCGCTGAATAATTATTTTCTATATAAACCTCTAACATTTTTTACCTCTAAACTTATTTACAATTTCATCTTCTTACTTAGTATCAGCTTGATCACTTTGTTCTTTTACTCATGGTTTGTTGGATACCTTATCCAAAACCTGATCCTCTTTACAATCGTTCTTGTTTTGGCGTGTATGGGTTTTTCGGCCATTCTGACCCTAATGAGTGCCATTGCTTCAAAGGCAGAAAATAACAACTCGTTGATGAGCATTTTAAGTTTCCCTGTGTTGATCCCAGTATTGATCTTAGTGTTAAAAATCAGCAGGCAGGCCATCGACGGACTGGCTTGGAGCGTGAGTTCTGATTTTCTATTGATCTTAATTAGCGTTAATGCCATTTGTATTGTGCTTTCAGTGCTATTATTTCCTTATCTTTGGCGAGCCTAAAAAAACATGAAGAATTGGTACAAAATAGCATCGGTAATTTTGATCATGTATACGATCATTTTCGGATTGATTGGCGTTGTACCTCGGCTTGCAATTTTAAATGAGACCATTAGAAATCTTTATTACCATGTACCACTTTGGTGGGCTATGATGTTTCAAATGGGAATTTCGCTTTTTTACAGTGTAAAGTATTTAAAAGGCCAAGATAAAAAAGACGAACAATTTGCGTTCAACGCCGCCTTAGTTGGTATTTTATTATCTATTCCGGGATTGATCACCGGAAGTTTGTGGGCAAGATATACGTGGGGCACCTGGTGGACATTTCAAGACCCAAAGCTGAATGGCGTAGCAATTGGAATATTAATTTATGTGATCTACTTTATTCTTCGAGCTAGCATTATTCAAGAAATGACAAGAGCACGTGTAAGTTCAGTGTTCAACATCTTTGCCTTTGTAATGTTCATGCTATTCATTATGGTATTTCCACGTTTAACTGATTCTCTTCATCCGGGAAATGGTGGCAACCCGGCTTTTGGAAAATATGATCTAGATAATAAGATGCGTTTAGTATTTTACCCAGCCGTGATCGGGTGGATGTGTTTTAGCGGATGGATTTTGAATATACTTAACAGGATCTCATTAATTAAATTAAAGATAGATGACTAAGAAATTATACTTATTTGTATTTATGTTTTTTGCCTTATTTGCAAATGCGCAGGAAACAGAAATGGCCGATACATTTAGATCAGAAGGAAAGATCTATATTGTAATTACCGTTCTTGGAATTGTATTTACATGCATTATTGGTGTTTTAATTTTTCTGGAACGTAAATTAAGCCGTTTAGAAAAAGAAATAAAAGAAAAGAACTAAAATGAAAAAATTATACATCGTTGCTATTGTAGTTATTGGCGTTGCCATTGCGGTGATCATGATGTCGTTAAAAAACACTGCCACCTATTCTGATTTCACAGAATCTGCTTCAGATCCTGAAAGAGAATTTCATATTGTTGGAAAATTGGATAAAACGCAAGCTCAAGTTTATGAGCCGCAGATAAATCCTGATGAGTTCAGTTTTTTTTTAACTGACAATAAAGGTACAACCAAGCAGGTAGTTTTACATAAAAGTAAGCCGCAAGATTTTGACAAGAGTGAACAGATCGTGCTGATCGGTAAAATGCAACATGACACATTTCATGCCAGTGATATTTTATTAAAATGTCCTAGTAAATACAACGATGCAACCCCAAAAATAGAGCAGTAAAAACAACTTGAACTCTTCGATCGAATATATAGGTGAACATCTGTGGGTTGGAAAACTAGGTAATGGTTTTGTTGTTCTCTCGTTTGTTGCAGCCTTGATTTCCTTTTTAGCATTTTCACTTTCCACCAAAAGATCAGACTACTTAACTTATGCACGAACAGCTTTTAAAGTTCATGCCGTAGCGGTTGTTGGAATTGCAGTTACATTATTTTATATGCTACTCAATCATTATTTTGAGTACCAATATGTTTGGCAACATAGTAACAAAGGCATGGATATGAAATTCATACTCTCTTGTTTTTGGGAAGGCCAAGAAGGTAGCTTCTTACTTTGGACCTTTTGGAATGTTGTGCTGGGCCTTATACTAAATCGTGTATTAAAAAACAGTGAGTGGGAAGCTCCAACAATGGCTGTTTTTGCCTTGGTGCAAATATTTTTAGCGAGTATGATCCTCGGCATTTACATTGGTGACTATAAAATTGGCACTAATCCTTTTCTATTACTTCGTGAGCATGAACAATTCAGAAACGCACCATTCCTTCAAAATCCAAATTTTCTAGCAAAAATAGATGGCAGAGGATTAAATCCTTTATTAATGAACTATTGGATGACCATACATCCTCCAACACTTTTCTTAGGATTTGCTTCAACTTTGGTTCCATTTGCATTTGCCATTGCGGCATTTTGGAATAAAAAATTCAATGATTGGCAAAAACTTGCTCTCCCTTGGACATTCTTTAGCGTTTGTGTTCTTGGAATTGGAATATTGATGGGTGGAGCTTGGGCTTATGAAGCATTAAGCTTTGGTGGCTTTTGGGCATGGGATCCTGTTGAGAATTCATCGTTAGTACCTTGGCTTGTCATTGTTGCTGCCGCTCACACAATGATCATCAATAAAAATAAAGGCGGCTCATTATTTACAACTCATTTTTTATCTATTGCAGGTTTCCTTTTGGTTCTTTATTCAACTTTTTTAACACGAAGCGGGATCTTAGGCACATCAAGCGTGCATGCATTCACGGATCTAGGAATGACCGGACAGTTAGTGTTATATGTATTAACTTTTGTTTTTATAAGCGTTACACTATTGATCCACGATCCACTTATCAAATACTCCTACATCATTGGCTCATTGCTTATTTGGTTCTTTAGTTTGATTTACGGTCACCAAAAATTAGCGCTTGAAATTTGGTGTATTGCTTCTGCACTATTGACATTTTGGTCATATATTAAATATTTCCCTAAGGAGAAGGACGAAGAAGCTTTATACTCTCGTGAGTTCTGGATGTTTGTTGGTAGTTTGATCTTGCTCTTGATTGCGATGGTGATCACCTATTTCACATCATTGCCTGTTATCAATAAACTTTTTGATCTGAATTACGCCCAACTTAAGGTTCAGGAATACAACGATTTTATTTTACCTTTTGCAGTGATCTTGGTTTTATTGATCGCCGGTGCGCAATTTCTTAAATACAAAAAAAATAACGCCAGATCATTCTTCAAAAGTTTAATACTAAGTTTTGGTTTAGCATTAGCCTTTGGTTTGGCTGCAAGTATTCCACTGTATTTCAATTCGAGTAAATTTGAAACGTATAATAAAATTGGTTACACTTCAATTTTGACCTCTTCACTCTTCGCTGTATTTGCAAATCTCGACTACATGCTTAGAGTTTTAAAAGGACGCATAAAAAAATCGGGTTCTTCCATTGCTCATATAGGTTTTGCCTTGATCATGATCGGCGTATTAATATCAACGTCTAAAAAAATAACGATCTCTAAAAACACCACTAAACAAAATGTAAGTGACCTGTCGAAAGAATTTGACAACCAAAAGAGCATGTTGTTAGCCAAGGGTGATACAGTGCCGATGGGACCCTATATGGTAACATTTAAAGGCAGGGAAAAAGTTGGTATCGATTACTACTTTGTTGTAGACTATTTGGCTGCAGGGAAGGATGATAAGTTAGAATATCAGTTCACTTTAAAACCTAAAATTCAAGACAATCCCATCATGGGAACCGCCGCTGAACCAGGAACAAAGCACTTTTTAGATAAAGACATTTATACAGTGGCTTATGCAGATGTTAGAACACAAATTGATTCTGCCAATCTTGGCAAATTTAAACCACCAACAAATTTTGTTGGACATGTGAAGGACACTATTTTCGCGGGCAATGCTATTATTGTGATCGACTCTTTACAAACAAATGTAAATGAGGCAGAATACAAAAAGAGCGACTCCCTATTAGAAGTAACCGTAGTATTGAAAGCGTACGATACGCAAAAGCATGTTTACGTTGCTAAACCAAAATATATCATTAAAAATAATACCCAAATTCCAGGTGAATATATTATTGAGGAACTTGGATTAAAATTTGTGTTCTGGAAAATAAACCCCGACGAAGGCACCATAGAAATAACCATGAGCGAACGCGTTGGAAATGCAAAAGACTTTATTGTAATGGAAGCTCATGTTTTTCCTTTCATTAATATTTTATGGCTGGGATGTATCATTATGGCCATAGGCACCATGATAGCCATTATGGAGCGTATTCACCAGATAAGAAGAAAGAATGCTTGATGCAAAAACGAATAACCCATCCATCATTCGTCGCAAAATAATAATTGTTGGTTGCGGAAATGTAGCCTGGCATTTGGCCAAACAGCTTTATAAAAAATTTGATCTCATTATTTATAATCATAAAGCGAATAAGGCTTTAGAAGAATTTAAAAAGGAGTTTAATGCTCAAACATTTAGTTCCTTAAAAAAGATCATACCAAATGCGGATGCCTATTTTATTTGTGTGAAGGATAGTGCTATTTCATCTGTGATAAAAACTATATCACTACCAACAGCAAGCAATATTTTAATATGTTCAGGGAATTTTGACCTGGCAAGCGTAAAAACTAAATTTAAGTGCCTTTCTATTTTTTATCCTCTACAAACATTCTCGAAGCAAGATAAAATAAAATGGAAGGATACAATGCTAATCATTGACTCACTATCGCCGGCCGCATTTTTAAAAGCTCAAAGCGTTGGTTTGAATTTTACAAAAACAATTGTACAACTTAACTATCAGCAGCGTTTAAAATTGCATTTAGCAGCAGTGTTGGTGAATAACTTCACAAATGCTTTGTATGTGGAGGCAGATAAGATCCTTCACTCTGTAAAACAAGATCTGAATATCACTACACTAATGCCACTTATTAAACAAGGTGTAAAAAAACTAAAGTATATGAGTCCCACGGCTGCACAAACCGGCCCGGCTAAACGTAAAGATAAAGAAGTGATTGAAAAACATTTGAAGATCCTCAAGGGTAATAAAGAGCTCGAGCAACTATACACATTACTTAGTGATCTTATTGTTAAACAACAAAAGTAATATGCTAAACTTTAAACAGGCCTTAAATAACATCACAACATTTATATTTGACATTGATGGTGTACTTACAAATAACACTGTTTTTGTTACTGAACAGGGTGAATTGTTGCGAAACATGCATTCGAAGGATGGATACGCCATTCATTTAGCGATCAAAAAAGGCTATAAGCTTATCATCATTTCCGGCGGAAATAATGAAGCGGTGAAAAAAGTACTAGAACGTGCAGGCGTACATCATATATTTATTCGCCAAGCAGACAAACTGCAGTGCTACACAGATCTTTTAATAGAGCACTCCTTAAGCGATAAAGAAATAATGTATATGGGAGATGATCTACCCGATTGGCATGTTATGAAGCGTGTTGGCGTTGCCGCTTGTCCTAATGATGCTGCCACAGAAATCAAAGAAATATGCCAATACATTTCCGATAAAAAAGGAGGCGAAGGCTGTGTGCGCGATATTATTGAACAAACCATGCGAGCTCAACAAAGCTGGGAAATTGACAATTGGTAATTAGCAATAATGATTTTCTTAGTATCTTTAAACTAAATGACAAACTTTTTAAATAATAAATTCATTGCTTTTTTGAAGTTGATCAGAATTGAGAATCTTGTCATTGTGGTTCTAACTCAAACTTTTTTACATTACCTCGTATTTCAAAAAATATTCACGGAGGCAAATATCCCAACAAATATTTACATTAAGCTATTTGGATTAATTGTAATTAGCACGGTATTAATTGCAGCAGCCGGTTATATCATCAATGATTATTTTGATGTAAAAACCGACCTCATCAATCATCCGGAGACGGTAGTTGTAGGAAAAGTGATCAAAAGAAGATGGGCTATTATTCTTCACATCACGTTTACCGGGCTTGGGATCATTCTTGGAATGTATACCGCCTTAAAAACCGGATATCTGCGCTTGGCGCTTTTTCACATTCTTACTGCCGCTGCACTATGGTTCTATTCAACTCATTTCAAAAAACAATTATTGGTTGGCAACATTGTTGTATCGTTGCTTACTGCCGCTGTTCCATTTATAACATTTGTTTTTGAGATCGCTTATCTTCAAAAAACAATTCCTGAATTTGCAGCAAATAATATCCCTGTTATTCTTACCGCCTCAAAGATCACTCTCATTTTTTGTCTCTTTGCTTTCATCACTAGCTTAGCTCGCGAAATCATAAAAGACATGGAAGATGTTGCCGGCGATAAAGCCACCGGTGGCAAAACCATGCCGATCAGTTGGGGAATTCGCACTAGTAAAACCGTTTGCTTTTTTCTTATTTCAATAACTGTTATTTTATTGCTAGTAGTGATCTACAACTCCATTAAATTCAATGGAGAACCTATCACTACTCCAAATATGTATATACTTTTCGGGCTCGTTTGCCCACTCTTAACCCTATTATATATGATAGTGACCGCAAACAACCCTAAGCAATTTAAACATGCTAGCTTATTATTAAAATTTATAATGTTGTTAGGCATTGGCTATTGCTGGATATTTTATTTAGGTTAATATGAATACCACAGAAAAACTACTCAAAGAATTTCCTTATAAATTAATACTTGGCTCTGCTTCTCCACGCAGGCAAGAATTACTAAAGAGTCTTGGATTTGAATTCATAACAAAACCAATTAATGCCAACGAAGATTTTTCTTCAGAACTTAAAGCACAAGAGATTCCCATATATTTAGCAGAGAAAAAAGCAAATGCTTATCCTGATCCATTAAAAGAAAATGAAATACTCATTACTTCTGATACAATTGTTTGGTGCGAAGGAAAAGTTTTAAATAAACCTGCGGATTTTGCAGAAGGAAAAATAATGTTGGAATTGCTGAGCGGAAAGATGCATGAAGTATTTACATCTGTTTGTTTAAAGAGTAAGAACAAGCAAATTACCTTTTACGATGCCAGCAAAGTGTTTTTCAAAAAATTAAAAAACGAAGAGATCGAGTACTACTTGAATAATTACAGTCCTTACGACAAAGCCGGCGGCTATGGCGTACAAGATTGGAT
>Ga0315900_10005205_pt1 | contig 17957 bp, 22 predicted proteins | sample LakEriMetagenome_FD_203521 | JGI IMG/M metagenome (GOLD analysis project Ga0315900, IMG submission 203521) | Freshwater fungal communities from buoy surface, Lake Erie, Ohio, United States - Buoy 12 MA114 | ecosystem: Environmental > Aquatic > Freshwater > Lake > Lake biofilm | place: USA: Lake... | reverse complement strand
CGGCATGAACAGGCGGTTGCCCAGAGGTGTGGACAGGCGGCAGCGATCAGGCAGCTGCACCGGGGCAAAACGCCTGAAATCGGGCGTTCTGAACGGCTGAATCAGTGAAAACCAGCCCGAACGGAGCGCAATCAGCTCTCCGGAGGGAAAAACGCGGCCATTCAGGCGGTTTTTCCGCAAACTCCTAAGCGGATGGCGCAGAGCGACCCAGCCGCCGGAATCGCTGCGCCCCCAGTTCCAGTACGCCCTGAGCAGCGCAGCGTTCCGCTCTCAGAAAGACGGCTTGATCACCTCCAGCACCATTTCGTACTGCAGAATCAGGTTGTTGTGCAGGCTGCTCTCCCGCAGGAACAGCTCCTGATCCACCGGCCGCTCGGGGTGAAGCGCGTACCAATCATCGCTCGGATGGAGGATCAGGTTGCGCAGCTCAAAATCCACATCCAGGTACAAGCCAAGCGGTGAATTGGCACTGCCCTCTTCGGCCCAGAGGCGGTTCTCACGTTTGGAGAACAGCCGCAGCCCCAGCGGCGTCACCACCCGCACATGGGTGGGATCATCGAAAAAGTTCTGATGCCGGAAGTGCGGCACCACGATCCGGATCAGGCCGCCGGGGCCGCTCACCCGGTAGAGCTCGCGGATGATCCCGAAATACACCTCCGTGCTCGCCCCGAGATGCTCCAGAACATGGATCATCTGAATGCGATCGGTGCTGTTGTCCGGCCAGGGCCAGGGAAACACCTCCAGGTCGTGACGAACGTCCGGCTCACCGAACTTGTCCACATTCAGATACCCTTCGATCGGGTTGTTGCCGCAGCCGAGGTTGAGTTTCAGGAGATCCATCGCTGCTCGGTTGATCCGGTGTGCGGGCGGTTCTGGGGTGCGGACGGCAGGCGCCAGAATCGATTCTGCTGCCGTCAGGGCCCCATGGGTGTCCAGCCCCAGTCCGGTGCCGGAGATCCCCAGGCTGCCGTGCTGCGCTTCCAGGCAGAACTGTGCCTCCAGCCCGACGCGCTGGAGCCCCTGCTCGGGCTGGGCCTGGCGCAGCTGGCGGCCGGGAACCCCGCCGCCGCCTCCGAGCCGCTGCTCACCGCGCTGCTGCTCCATCCCGATTCGGCCGATGCCCACGCCGCCATGGGGCGGGCCCTGCGGCTGCTGGGCGATGCGGAGGGGGCCCTGGCCTGCCTGGAGGAGGCCCTGCGGTTGCGGCCGGCTGATCCCGGCTTCCAGCTGCAACAGGGCCGGGTGCTGGTGGATCTCGCGCGGTTCGAGGCGGCGGCGGCCTGCTTCCGCCAGGCCGTGGCGGGCGACCCCGCACTGCTGGAGGCCTGGGCCAACCTGGGGGCCGCCCTGCAGATTCTCGGCGACCTCGAGGGATCCGCCGAGGCCAGCAGCCGGGCGCTGCAGCTCGACCCCGAGCACGCCAGTGCCCGCTGCAACCTCGGGCTGGTGCAGCTGTTGCAGGGCAACTACGAACAGGGTCTGGCGAACTGCGAGCATCGCTTCCGCCGCGCCGGCGGGCTGGGCCTGCTCAAGGCCCAGCCGCCCTGCGCGCGCTGGCAGGGCGGGCAGTTCCCCGCCGATCAGCGGCTGCTGCTGGTGGCCGAGCAGGGCCTGGGCGACACGGTGCAGTTCAGCCGCTACCTGCCGCGGCTGCGCCGGCTGGGCCTGGCGGTGGAGCTCTGCGCACAGGAAGCATTGCACGGGCTGATCCGCCACAGCAGCATCGACGCGGCACCGCTCAGCCCCGAGCAGGCCAACGGCTGGAGCCACGGCACCTGGCTGCCCCTGCTCTCGCTGCCCCGGCTGCTGGGGGTGGAAGCCCACGATCCGCTCGAGAGCGCTCCCTACCTGCGGGCCCCGTCGGAGCGGCGGCATCACTGGGCCGGCCGCCTCGCCACTGAACCCCGCCCGCTCATCGGCATCCACTGGCAGGGCAATCCCCGCCAGGAAACCACCGGCCTGCGCGGGCGCTCCCTGCCGCTGGCGCAGTTTGCTGCGCTGGCGGCGGCCTGCGGCGAGGGCCGGCTGCTGTCGCTGCAGAAGGGCCCAGGCGCCGAGCAACGGCAGGATTGCAGCTTCACCAGGTGTTTCGTGGCCTGCCAGGAGGAGATCGATCAGGCCTGGGACTTTCTCGACGCCCTCGCCCTGATCAGCTGCTGCGATCTGGTGATCACCTCCGACAGCTGCGTGGCCCATCTGGCCGGCGCGATGGGCCATCCCACCTGGCTGCTGCTCGCCGCGGTGCCCGACTGGCGCTGGGGCCTGGAGGGGGAGCGCACGGCCTGGTATCCCTCGCTGCGCCTGTTCCGCCAACACCAGGCCGGCGACTGGAGCGAGGTGATGGGGAGGGTGGTGGCCGCACTGCCGCGGTTCCTGGCGGAGAGGGAACTAGCGGGCTGAGCGGGCGGTGGCGCCGACCGGAGCGGCGTTCACTTCTGGCGTGGCGAACGAGGCGGGGCTGCGCACCTCGATGCGGAAGAGATTGGCGCCCGCGGGGAAACGCCGCCGGTTGAGGATCATCTTGACAATGCTGATGCGGTTGAGGCGGCCCGGAAGCAGCAACGAGCCGATGGCCTGGCTGCGCCGCTTGCCGCTGAAGCGCACCACCCGGCAGGCGGGGTACTCCTCACCGATGCACAGTTCCGCCGAGATCGTGGCCGGCGGCACGGTGAGGATCACGTCGTTGTTGGCGAGGTTGAACCAGGCACGCAGCGGCGGCGGATAGGCATCGAGCGGATAGCGGAAGATGTAGAGACGACCCTTCCTGGTGGCCTCGATGCTGAACACGGCGCTGCCCGGAACACCCGGAATGCTGCTGATCCGCGGCGCGCTGAACGTTGTTGGATCGAACACCAGGGAGCGCCAGCTGGGACCGGCACTCACCAGGGGGAGCAGGGGGAAGCGGCGCCGCAACAGCGAGAGCTCCTGGGGCAGCGAGGCCGGCGCCGAAGCGATCGCGAACAGGGCGTAGCCATCGCCGCTGAGGCTGCAGCCTGGGGTGCGGCGGCAGAGGGCGCTGGCCGCCTCGGGCTCCTTGAGGCTGAAGCGGTCGAGGGCGAAGAGGCTGTAGCCGAGGCGGCGGGCCAGGCTGAGTTCCTGGCCCAGGCCGAGCACGGATGCCATCGTGAAAGCACCATCGGCGGCACTCAGCTTGGGGGCGCCGAAGTTGCTGTCCAGGCCACCGCGGCTGGGAAACGCCAGAAACGTGTCATACACCCCGCGGCGGGCCGTGCTCTCCACAAATCCCGCCTCGGGATAGGTGGTGTAGGGAGCGAACCACACTTTCAGGGGCGCGGCGCCCGCCGGGGTGCGTTTCTGGAGCATGGCCTGCAGGGATGGCGCACCCGTCCCATCACCGGCACGGGCCGCTGGCCGTCGCAGCGGATCCGGCTGAAGCCAGCGGCCGCTGTAAAGGATTTCCAGCAGCAGCGTGAGGGCGAGCAGGGGCCAGAAGATCCGCAGGGGATCGTTGGGGCCGAGCAGCTTCGCAGGGGGAGCGGTTCGCTCGGTCATGGCTGGGCAGAGCGCGGGAGGGCCTGGCGCCGCAGGCACCAGAGATCGAATTCGGCCAGCAGATAGAGCAGGCTGGCGCCATACACAAACACCGTGAAGCGGTTGAGCGAGCGCATCACCGGTGTCACCGTGGCGGCGAACAGGGTTCCCAGCCCACCCATGGTCATCACCAGCAGCCCGATCGCGCTGGTGAGCAGCAGCAGCACGGCCAGGAAGCGGCGGTCGGCATCGGCCAGGCCGGCTGAATCCGCGCGCTGCTGAGAGGCTGCGGGCTGGGCCAGGCGGCGAATGGCCCCGATCGCGGCGATCGGAATCAGCAAGCTGCCGGTGGACCAGAAGAACGACTCCGAGCCGGTTTCGATTCCGGCCTTCTGGAGCGTGGCGATCGTGGCCATCACCTGGTGGGAGGGGATGAACCAGGTGAGTGGCAGCAGGCCGTAGCGGAACTGATCGATTGCCACCCGTGCGGTCGACCAGCTGGTTGGCACCCCGACCCCGGTGGGTGCGAAGGCCGCCAGCAGCTTGGGGAGAAACAGCAACACCAGCACGGCCACGAAGCCGGCCAGGAAGAGTGCGCCGCGGGTGGCCAGGTTGCGCAGTTGCTCGAGATCGGCGCTCAGCAGCAGTAGCAGCAGTGCCAGGCTGGCGCCCAGCAGCAGCAGCGAGAACACGGTGTAGTAGTCCTGGCAGGGCACCGTGAGCAGGCAGGCGATCGCGCCGGTGCCCAGCATCTGCCAGGTCGTGTCGGTGCTCAACATGGTGCGGCGCAGTTGCAAGCAGGCCACCAGGGCCGGCAGCACGGGCAGCAGCACAGAAAGACCGATATGACCGCCGCCCACCCGGGAGAAGGCGCAGGGAGCCGTGGCGATCAGCAGCCCCGCCAGCAGCGCCGTGCCGCGGCTGAAGCCCACCCAGCGGCAGGCCAGCGCAGCCATCACCACGGTGAGCAGCTGGCCGAGAAGCAGATAGCTCTGCAGCGGCGAGAGGCCCAAAGCTGGGCTGAGACGGCAGCCCGCCTGGGCCAGCAGCGTGGCGGGCAGGCTGCCGCCCCACAGAGTGGCGCCACCGTTGACAGCACCCCCGAACCAGCCCAGCTGATAGGCAGGGCTGCTGCAGCTGGCGGCAACACCGAAGTTCTCTCCCACCTGGTCGGCCAGCGGATCGGCGAGCTGCTGGATGGTGGGCCACCAGGCCAGGGCCGTGAGCAGCAGCACCAGCAGCAGCGGCAGGGCGCTCGCCCGCAGCTCGTGCCAGAACCCGGCGCGGGTGGGCGGAGCCGAAACGGCCACTCGTTGCGGATCGGAGGATGCACGCAGGATGCCACAGCCTGCCCAAGGGCACAGCGATGCGCACCCCTTCGGTGGAGAGGCTGTCGCTCTGGCAGGCCCCTAACCTGCTCTTATGGCCCGCCCCCAGATCACCCAGCCGCCGCCATGAAGGCCGTGATCCTGGCCGGGGGCCTCGGCAGCCGAATCGCCGAGGAAACGCACCTGCGGCCCAAGCCGATGGTGGAGATCGGCGGCCGGCCGATCCTCTGGCACATCCTCAAGATCTACAGCCAGCACGGCATCAACGACTTTGTGATCTGCTGCGGCTACAAGGGCTATGTGATCAAGGAGTATTTCGCCAACTACGCCCTGCACAGCAGCGATGTGAGCTTCGATCTGGCCGCCGGCACGATGGAGGTGCACCGGCGCGAGGCCGAGCCCTGGCGCGTCACCCTGGTGGACACCGGCGAAGGCACCGCCACCGGCGGCCGCCTGCGCCGGGTGGCCCATCACCTGGGAGAGGGGCCCTTCTGCCTCACCTACGGCGACGGCGTGGGCGATGTGGATGTTGCTGCGGTGATCGCCTTCCACCGCGGCCACGGCCGCCTGGCCACGGTGACGGCAGTGCAGCCGCCGGGGCGCTACGGCAGCCTGGAACTCGATGCCCGGGATGGCTCGACTGGAGTGGTCACCGGGTTTGCCGAGAAGCCGCCTGGCGACGGCGAGGGCAACTGGATCAACGCCGGCTTCTTCGTGCTGGAGCCGGCGGTGCTGGATCTGATCGCAGGCGATGCCACCACCTGGGAGTTCGAACCGCTGGCCGAACTGGCCCGGCGCGGCGAGCTGCGGGCCTGGCGCCACGCCGGCTTCTGGCGGGCGATGGACACCCTGCGCGACCGCAACCAGCTCGAGGAGCTCTGGGCCACGGGCCAGGCCCCCTGGAAACGGTGGTGACGCCAGCGCCAGCGCCGCCAGATCCAGCGCCAGTGCCATCACCAGCGCCAGCGTCACCACCAGTGCGGCGCCCCGATCACTCCTTCTGGCAGGGTCGGCGGGTGCTGCTCACCGGCCACACCGGCTTCAAGGGCAGCTGGCTGCTGCTCTGGCTCGAACAGCTCGGTGCCCGCGTGTGGGGCTACAGCCTGGCCGCGGAGCCGGAGCCCAACCTCTTCCGCGAGCTCGCCTCCCTGCGGCCGGCCAGCACCTGGCAGCACCGCGAAGGCGATCTGGCGGATCGGCAAGGGCTGGAACAGGTGGTGCGTGACTGCCAGCCGGAGCTGGTTCTGCACCTGGCCGCGCAGTCGCTGGTGCGGCGCGGCTACGCGGATCCGCTCGGAACCTGGAGCACCAACCTGATCGGCTCGCTCCATCTGCTCGAGGCCCTGCGTTCGCTCACGCACCCCTGTGCCGTGGTGATGGTGACCACCGACAAGGTGTATGCGAACCGCGAGTGGCTGCAGGGTTACCGCGAGACCGATCGCCTCGGCGGCCATGACCCCTACAGCGCCAGCAAGGCGGCTGCCGAACTGGCCATCGCCAGCTGGCGCGCCAGCTTCTGCGGATCGGCAGCGCACCAAACGCCCCATCTGCGCATCGCCACCGCCCGCGCCGGCAATGTGATCGGGGGCGGCGACTGGGCCGACGATCGCATCGTTCCCGACGCCATGCGCGCCCTCCAGGCCGGGGAGGTGATCAGCCTGCGCCACCCGGCGGCCACCCGGCCCTGGCAGCACGTGCTCGAGCCGCTGGCGGGCTACCTGGTGCTGGCCGAGGCCCTGCTGCTCGAACCGGAGCCGCCGTGCGAGGCCTTCAATTTCGGCCCTGCGCTGGCCAGCAACCGCAGTGTGGCAGCGCTGCTCGCCGCGATCCTGGCCCACTGGCCCGGGGAGTGCCGGGCGATGCCAGAGCCGGAGCCCTTCCATGAGGCGGGCCGTCTGCATCTGCAGATCGACAAGGCCCATCACCGGCTGGGCTGGAGCCCCCGCTGGGACTTCGACACCACTGTGGCCCGCACCGTGGCCTGGTATCGATCCCACCACCGTGGAGCCGATGCCCTGGGCTGCTGCCTGGAGGATCTGCAGGCCTACCGGTCGGCCTGAGGCGGCGGCGCCGGTTGCCGCGGGAGCAGCAGCAGCAGCGACCGCTCGGGATTGGTGCCGGCCACGCGGTAGAGGCGGAAGTCGTCGCGCAGGCTGAGGCCCAGGTGCATGAGGGTGCTGTTCGGGCCCACGCCGAGCAGGCCGCTTCACGGCAGAGCCAGTGGGCAGCGGCCGGCTCTCCGAGTGGGCCTTCTCCAGCTGAGTCAGCCGCCTGGCCTCCTCGACCTGCATGCCGCCGTAACGCTGTCTCCAGCGGTGACAGGTCGGCTGCGTCACCTCGATGACACGGCTAACGTCGGCGACAGCGACGGCGCCCTGGGGCCCCTCCGGAAGCACCCCTTCTCCGCAACGCTCGTTGAATCCGCGCGACACCACACCACATCTCTGGTGTCCGCATTCCCGAAACCCGTGAGCCTCACTGCAGGCCCCCATCCGCCTGCCGCCACCAAGCTGGTTCAAGCTCGCCATCAACCCGCGAAACCTCGCAGCCAGCGCAGCCAGTGCAGCCAGCGCAGCGGGCGACTGGCACGCCTCGGCGCCTGAGCCTGAGGGGGGCTGTCGGATCACACCGATGAGGGCTTGCGGCAGCTCGTCATCCGCAACCACCGCAGCATGCAGGAGCAGGTGCGACTCCTGATTGAGCGGGAGGTGCGTTACGCCCAGGTGGGCGCTGTGGATCGCTCCCGGCAAACCCCCGCCCGCATGGGTCATTCCTGAGGGCTGCGGCTGCCGGCTGCGTTTTTTCGAGACCATCCCCAGTTCGCCGGTGCTGCCGGGTAGATGGAGGTTCTCGATGGCAACTCCCTGCTGCTGAGGCTATGGGGGCATGAGCTCACGCTGCAGCGCCACGGCTGGGAGATCGCCTTCCAGCGCTCAGAGCTCGATCTGCAGCCACTCCACTCTCAAGCCGTGATCGGTGGCTGCTCTGCAGAGGGACTGATCGAAGCTGGCCAGCCGGCACCTCTACCGCAAGCAGAGAGCGATGTGGAGGGCATCGCCGGCCCGCAGCGGCGTGGCCTCGTCGAGGCACAACCTTGCGGCCACGGCGAAATCAGCCATTTCCACCGCGACCACCTGAAGCCGTGCCTCCCGAAGTTCCTCAAACCGCTTCCAGGCCTCATCGCGTTCAGCCCTGCTGATCGCCTGGCGCCGGCCCTGCATCGCCAGGGCTGAAGCCAGCTCCGTCTCCACCCAGCTGGAGATCAGCCACGCCGTGGCAGCTTCCTGGCGGAGCAAGCGATGGGCGGCAGTGGTTCCGGGTTCGTGCACCAGGCTGGCCACCACCAGGGAGGTGTCGAGATAGGTGCGGTTCAATAGCGCGCCCCTTCGCGCAGCTCGGCCACCAGCGCGGCGGCGTCGCAGCTCGGATGAATGGGTTGGCCGGTGGTGGCGCCGAGAAATGCCTCCAGATCAAACTCCTTGCCAGCTGAGCCGCTGGCGCGCACCATGCGGGCGACAGGCACGCCACGGCGCGTGATCTCCACCGCCTCACCCCGCTCCACCCGCTGATCAGTGCCGAAAAATGAGCCTTGGCTTCGGCCACGCTGAGGCGCTGCATCGTTCCCATGCATGGGTCATCTGACCAAGTTGGCTGCGTCGCCGGGCGGCCCGCTGCTCGCTGCCAACGCCGTAGGCGGCTCGCCGCCATCGCCCTGCCTTGAAGGGGTGAAACGCAACCAGCGCGTCGATCGGCGCGATCTGGCGGCCCTGCGGGCCTTCGCTCACGACGACCCCGCAGCCGAGCTGCTGCTCCTCTTCCTCGCCGCGGAACCGCTGCTGATCGGCGGCATCCGCTGCGAACCACTCGAACCCTGGCTGCAGCAGCTGCAGCCCTGGGCGGCAGACCCGCGTGCATGCACTCCGCATGGAGCGTGAAACCATCCACCCAGGGCTTGGCTTCACACCCCATGGCAACCCTGCAGATCAGAGATCTGCCCGATCCGCTTCACCAGATCCTGCAGCTCAGGGCCCGGCGCAACCGGCGCAGCCTGAGCCAGCAGGCGCTGAGCGACCTGCAGCAGGCCTGTGGTGGTGATCTCCGTGAGCGGCGCCGACAGGCACTCACAGAGTTGGCGGCCCTGGCCAGGGAGGAGGAAACCCAGCCGTTTGCTCCATCACCCGGAGCTCTGATCCGCCAGGATCGCGAGCGCTGACATGACCGCAAGCAAGCCGGCCGGGTGTTCGGGCCGGAGGAGCTGGAAGCGGCCGTAGCCAGCACCCTCGATTTCTGGCTCACCTCTCCCAAACTGCCCAAGGAGACTCGCCTCCAGCCCGGCGATGAGGTGATCACGGTGGCGGCGGGCTTCCCCACCATCCTGGCCTTCTGCCGCCGGAACGACCTGTGCCCTGGCCCTTGCGGGCTGCCTGGCCGACGTAGCCTGCCACCACGAGGATCCCGCCCGATGAGCATCACCATCCAACGAACGGGCGCAGCCGTTCAGGTGCTGGAGGGAGCACACACAGTTCCGGAAGTGACACCGGTGCAGCTGTTCACCGCGGCGGAGCTGCAGGAACGCGAGCAGGAGCGCCGCGCCATGCTGGATCTGCGGATGCCTTCCTTACATCCGGGGTGATGAAGACGAAGACGCCGGAGAGCTGTTTTTCCTGTGATGCCTGGGCCATGGGCGGGCCAGTTCGTGGTGATCCACTGGCCTCACTCCGATCAGAGCAGCAGCAAACGCCGTGCGGCTCTGGTGCTGGATGAGCCCGATGCGCACGGCGACAGGGCCATACTCCAGCAGGGTGGCGTCGGCGGTGATCAGCTGAAGCCCTTCGAGACGGGCCTCGGCAAGCAGCAGCCGATCGAAGGGGTCCTGGTGATGGAGGGGGAGCGAGGAGGTCATGGCGGCGTGCTCCTGCTCGCGCTCCGGGGTGATGCGGGCATCCCCATTGAGCCACCAGAGCAGCACATGGGTGTCCAGCAGGTGGCAAGGGGTTTGCCCATCTCACGCGGGCAGGTCGGCGCTGAACAAGGCAGCTGCCTGCTGATCAAGCGCAGCGTTGAAGGCCGGATCGAGGTCGGAGCTGGTGATGCTCAGGCTGCCGCGGCCCCGCAAGCTGGCTTGGGGCGATCCAGGCATCAGGCGCACCAACGGTTTTCCGGCTCTGGCGATCCACACCTCCTCACCAGCCAGGGCCGCCTGCACCAGCTCGGAGAGCCGGGCTTTGGCTTCATACACGTTGGCTTGCCGCATCGGAATCAATCCTGCCCTGACCAGACGAACCAGGCCTGAAGGCGATCCATCTCGGGTCTGCTCAGTCCTGCCGCGGCAGGCACCGGCCATGGCTGATAGGGTCCGACCAGTGACGCTGGAGCCGGTGCGCGACACAGGGCCATCCCCGGAACGGCCCGACGGGCAGGGCCTGCATACGCTGCGCGCGGAGATCCTGGCCTTGAGCCGGCGCTATGCGGCCCTAGCCCACAGCCGACACCTGCCGACGGATGATCCCCAGCGGCCGGCCTGGAGCGGCGGCCCGATTCCCTATGCCGCCCGCGTCTTCGGACCGGAGGAGGTGGAAGCGGCCGTGGCCAGCACGCTCGACTTCTGGCTCACCCTGGGCAGCGAGGGCGCCGCCTTCGAGAAGGAGCTGGCGGCGTTTCTGGGGGTGCGCCACAGCCTGCTGGTGAACTCGGGCTCCAGCGCCAATCTGATCGCCATCTCGGCCCTCACCTCGCCGAAGCTCCCGCCGCAGCGGCGTCTGCAGCCCGGTGATGAGGTGATCACGGTGGCGGCGGGCTTCCCCACCACCGTGGCGCCGATCGTGCAGGTGGGAGCGGTGCCGGTGTTCATCGACGCCGACCCGATCACCGGCAATGCCCGCTGCGAGCAGCTCGAGGCCGCCTATGCGCCTGGGAAGACCAAGGCGGTGATGATGGCCCACGCCCTCGGTAACCCGTTCGATCTGGCCGCCACCCTGGCCTTCTGCCGCAGGCACGATCTGTGGCTGGTGGAAGACAACTGCGACGCCCTCGGCAGCAGCTACTCGATGCCGCGGGGGCTCGCTGAAAGCCTGGGTTTTTCAGACAACAGCCCCGGCCTGGATGAGGGCCCCGATCGGGTGGTGCGCTACACCGGCACCTGGGGCGATCTGAGCACCCAGAGTTTCTACCCGCCCCATCACCTCACCATGGGCGAAGGGGGAGCGGTGAACGTGGTGCGCGACCCCAAGCTCAAGGTGATCGCCGAGAGCTTCCGCGACTGGGGCCGCGACTGCTGGTGCCCCAGCGGTGTGGACAACACCTGCCACAAGCGTTTCAGTTGGCAGCTGGGTGAGCTGCCTGAGGGCTACGACCACAAGTACACCTACAGCCACCTGGGCTACAACCTCAAGCCGCTCGATCCCCAGGCGGCGATCGGCCGGGTGCAGCTGCGGCGGCTGCCGGCGTTCATCGAGGCCCGCAAGCAGAACTGGGAGAGGCTGCGAAGGGGCCTGGCGGAACACGAGGATGTCTTCGAGTTCGCCCTGCCCACCCATGCCACCGGCTGGGATCCGCAGCAGAGCTTCTCCTGGGATGACACGGGTTGCCGCAGCGACTGCTCCTGGTTCGGCTTCAAGATCAGTGTGAAGCCGGGAGCTCCTTTCAGCCGCACCGAGCTGGCCCAGGAGCTGGATCGACACCGGATTGGTAACCGCATGCTGTTCGGGGGTAATCTGTTGCGGCAGCCCGCCTTTGTGCAGTTGCGTCAGGATCGGCCTGAAGCGCTGCGGGTGGTGGGGGAGATGAGCGGATCCGACGAGATCATGAACACCACATTGTTCCTGGGAACTTTTCCGGGACTTACAGATACCATGGTGTCGCGTGAAGTAAGCGTTATTAACAATCTCCTCTCCCTGGCCCATCCTTTTTGATCTGCAGATTTCAAAATGAATCTTAAAAGCGTCTTGGTGTTCGGTGCGGGTCTTCACGCAAAGAAGCTCGCCAAAGCGTTTCAAAGCAAAGGGATAGACGTATTGGCTTTTGTTGTGAGCGGTGAATGTCACGAAAAGGCAATTAATAGCATTGCCGTTCATTCTTTTTTGTCGCTGCCCGTCGAGTTAAAGAAGAAGGCGGTAGTTGCATGTGGCGTCTTCAATCATCGCGATTCATACAAAAGCCTTGCAGTCCTCTTCGAGCAACAAGGCTTTAATGATGTTGTCTGGCCCTGGGAGTACTATCACTATCTTCATGAAGAAATGGGGTGGTGTTACTGGCTTGAGGCATCGCCGAAGACACATGAAGACTGGAAAAAGGATCATCGCTACGCTGAACTCGTTTCGATTCTCTCCGACGACGAAAGTAAGTTAATTCTACAGAGAACATTGGACTTTAGATCCGGTATAGACATTGACTTCTCGTCTTATCAGTCTGATCATTGCCAATACTTTAATGATCTCACCTTGGGATCTCTTTCAAAAGATAAGCCCATTAGATTTCTGGATGTAGGGGCTTATGACGGAGATACGCTCAAGGACTTATTGGCAAAGTGTCCAGTCTCAGATGCTGTTTTGATCGAACCCGACAATCTCAATTTCCAAAGACTTGTTTGCAGCCTAAAGACCATGTCATCCAATTATCCCGGTCTCAGGCCCTGCGCTCTGCCTGTCGGAGCAGGGAGCGAATATGGAACATTCACAATATCCGGATCTGGAGACGCAGCATCATTGCACGGTGAAGTGCCTGCAGATAACCGGCCTACTGATATGGTTAGAGTACTGCCTTTAGATGACATTCTACCCGCTGCTTGCTTTGATATCATAAAAGTTGATGTTGAAGGCCATGATCTTCCGGCTCTTCAAGGCATGAAGGAAATCATATGCCGTTCCAAGCCAGCTCTTTTGATGTCTCTTTATCACAGGCCGCAAGACATCATAGACATACCTCTTGCGGCAAGAGAAATATTGGAAGGCCATGACTACAAATTTTATCTTCGCCAGCATCTAAATAATACCTTCGAGTCGGTTATGTATGCCTTGCCAGCGTAGACTTATTGTGAAAGTATCTGATTTCGTTGCGCAAAGACTTGCATTCTTAGGAGTAAACCGGTGCTTCGCGGTAACCGGTGGCGGCGCCATGCACCTCAATGACAGCTTCGGGGAGGCGTATGGCATCAGCTGCACTTACATGCACCACGAGCAAGCCTGTGCGATTGCAGCCGAAGGCTACGCCCGGATTTCGGGAAGCCCGGCTGTCGTCAACGTCACGTCCGGGCCAGGCGCCATCAACGCCCTGAACGGCGTCTTCGGAGCCTTCACAGACTCAATCCCGATGATCATTGTGTCGGGGCAGGTCAAGACCGAGACCCTGCTGGAGAGCATCGCCGGCACAGCTCCTCTGCGGCAGCTGGGAGACCAGGAGGCCCGCTCAGATGCATACATCCCGGCATTCGTCAAGTCGTTTCAGTCACTCCGCTCGCCTGAGGAGTGCAACCTTGCCGTCGATCATGCCGTACAACTGGCGACGAGCGGTCGGCCCGGTCCGTGCTGGATCGAGATTCCGGTTGACATTCAGGGGGCACGCTGCGATCAGCTCGCGGCTCACCTGCATCAGCCCCTGCCTCCCATTGACGATGAGGAGCGGCCTCCCTCCGCCACCCCCGAGGATCTGACCGCCTTCGCTCAGTTGCTCCAAAACGCCAAGCGACCCCTGCTCCTGCTGGGGACAGGAGTGCGTCTCGCGAAGGCACAGGAGGCTGTGCTGCGGTTCGCCGAAACGATACATCTGCCGATTGTGACGGCGTGGACCCACGATATCTGCGACAACATTCACGAGCTGTTCGTGGGGCGGCCGGGAACGATTGGAACGCGTCCGGGAAACTTTGCGGTGCAGACCTGTGACTTGCTGATTGTACTTGGATCGCGCCTGAATATCCGACAAGTAAGCTATAATTGGTCCGCTTTTGCCTCGCATGCACAGATTGTGATGGTCGATATCGATCGCGCCGAGCTGATGAAGCCCTACCTTCGGATCTGCGTGCCGATCCATGCCGACATCAGGGAGTTCATCCAGGCGGCACAGGAGCACATCACATCCTCATGTCCCGAGATGCTAGGAGATCAGGCCATGGGCGAACGGGGGCAATGGGTCTCCCGCCTGCGAAGGGTGTGCGACGAGCATCAGCCATCTCCCGATGACTACATGCTGCCAGCCAAGGGAAGCGGCATCAATCCATACCATTTCATGTTCGCGCTCGCTAGAAGCCTGCATCAGGATCATCGAATCGTCTGTGGAGACGCGACCGCCTGCATCGTCCCCTTCCAGATCATTCCTCTCGTGGGACAGCAGCGCATGTTCAGCAACAGCGGCTGTGCTTCGATGGGTTACGATCTCCCTGCTGGAATTGGCGCTGCCTTAGCTGCACAGGATTGCGGACAGCACGCCGCAACACTGGTCCTGGCGGGCGATGGATCACTGATGATGAATCTTCAGGAGTTGCAGACACTGGCAACTTCTGGACTGAACATCCTTCTTTTTGTGCTCGATAATAACGGGTATCTTTCAATCAAGCAGACCCAATCCAACTTCTTCGGTCGTGAGCATGGTGCCTCGCCAAGGTCCGGTGTGACCTTTCCTGATTTCGCCCGAGTCTGCGAAGCTTTCAACCTGCCCGTGACCCGCATCGGTGACACAGATGATCTGGATGAAACTCTACAGAGCCTGATCGAGAACTCCAACATTCCCCGCGTCTGCGTGGTCAGACTCTATGAGGAACAGGAGTTCGAACCACGTCTGAAGTCCAAACTTGTTGACGGGGTGATCCGAACACCAGAGTTGGATGACATGTTTCCCCATTTATCTGAGGATACACTCAATTCCGTAAGAACCTTCCTCCTGGGCCAAGCAGCCATTATTTGAGCCATCGACTCCTGAAATGATCTCGCCAACTGATCGCTTCACCTTTGAAAATCTATTTGTTCTTGAGCTTGCTAATAATCATTGGGGTGATTTAGGGCGAGGGCTGAAGATTATTCGCGACTTTGCCACTGTTGCGCGAGTCAATTCCGTGCGAGCCGCGATCAAACTGCAGCTCCGTGATGTTGACAGCTTTGTCCATCCCTCCTTCAAGGAATATACGGCATTGCGGTATATCAAGAAGACTGAGGCTACCAAGCTTTCCATCGATGAGTTCAAGACACTCATTGACGAGATTGTCAACAGCAGCTGCATTCCGATGGCGACACCATTCGATGAGGTATCCGTAGATCTCTGCGATACATTCAATCTTCCCATTATCAAGATCGCCAGTTCAGATATCGCCACCTGGCCACTGCTGGAACGTGTCGCAAGACTGCGCAAGCCCGTGATCATCTCTACAGGTGGAGCCTTTGCCAAAGCAATTGACGACTGCGTCCGTTTCTTCGATAACCGCAATATCCCACTAGCCATTAATCACTGCGTTTCCCTCTATCCGTCTCAAGATTGCGAGCTTGAGCTGAATCAGATCGACTACCTCCGTGAACGCTATCCAAGCCATGTCATTGGATTCTCCACCCATGAGATGTCGGACTGGCAGAATTCTATGCTGATCAGCTATGCAAAAGGAGCCCGGACCTGGGAGCGGCATATTGACATTGATTATAACGATGTCCCCGTCAGCCCCTATTGCTCGCTGCCTCATCAGGTCGATCAGTGGTTTAAAGCGTTCCATAAAGCCGTTGAGATGTGCGGGGGGGCAAGCAACGCGCGGCGCAACGTCACAGAGAAAGAGAGAAGATACCTTGATGAACTGGTTCGAGGGGTCTATGCCAGGCGAGACCTCCCCCAGGGTTATGTCTTCTCCTCTGATACCTTCGACGAGGATTTTTATCTTGCCGTACCTCTGCACAAAGGGCAGCTTTCTTGCCGAGAGGTCATCAATGGAGAAAAGCTGACAAAGCCTCTCTCTGGCAATGACATGCTGACCATTGATCACATTGACGGTCCGTACAGTGAAAACCCGTCGCTGCGTCAGAGCATCCTCGACCGTGGCCTTTCAATTTGATGTGTGAAGCTGACAATCATGTCGGTTCTCTGGGGCAGCTTCGTGCTCTCATCTTTGATCTTGACGGCACCTTGGTCGACTCTTCTCAAGGAATCCTCACAAGTCTGACTGAAGCCTTCCAGCAAGCCGGCGTTGAACTGACACACCCCTTGGGGCCCTCCCTGATCGGCCCTCCTCTTGATGACATTATTGTGTTTTTGAACCCTCAGCTCAACAAATCACAGAGATCAAGGATCGCCACTTGCTTCAAGCGTAACTACGACTCTTGGGGATACAAGAAGACTATACCCTTTGATGGCATAGAGAGAATGCTTCATCAGTTCCGCAGTCTTTCGATCTCACTACACATCACAACGAACAAGCGGGCCACGCCAACTCAGTTGATTCTGCAGCACCTTGGCTGGGAAGAAATCTTCACGTCTGTTTACTGCCCAGACTCCATCGCTCCAGCTTCAACCCAGAAGCAAGAGTTGTTAGCAAGCCAACTTCGTGCCGAGCATTTGTCAGCCCCCTGTTCCCTGTACATCGGAGACCGCCTGGAAGATTGGCATTCGGCAAAAGCAAACGCAATGCGCTTTGCCTGGGCGCAATGGGGATTCACGGCTGAAAGCTTAAGCTTCGATGACGATTCGATCCTTCTGTCCTCGCCAGATTCCTCCCTGCTGATCAGCGCACTCCGATGATCACTTCCTTCTGTGCCATGAGTGCCAGTGGCCGCTTTCGAGATGGCCCGGGAGAAGCTCTCTTCCCAGGGTCCATGGAGCTGTCGTGTGCCGCCCCCGGCATTATGGCTCCTGGCGTCGTGATCCCTGAGCCGATCCGTGGAAAGCTTCATAGCTAGGCAGCAAGCCAATCCGTTCTCTGTCAGTGGTCACGCCAGACTGCTGCTCACCGGAGGCACGGGCTTCTTTGGCAGGGCGATTCTTCGTCACCTTGTGGCCACTGGAACGCTCTCGCACCACACCGTTGTCGTGCTCAGCCGCGATCCGAAGAGCTTCCTGACGGCTTACCCCGAGTTCGATGCTCTAGCCCCCCTTTCCTTCCACAGGGGAGACACCAAGGATCGTGCCAGCCTCCCCTGGGGAGAGGCCTTCACGCATGTGCTGCATGCTGCGGCGGATTCAACCGCTGTATCTCAGCTCCAACCCCTGCAGCGCTTCCACCAGATCCTGGACGGTACCGCCAATGTCCTTGACCTCGCTGTCGCCACCGGCGCGAAACGCTTCCTGTTCACCAGTTCCGGTGCTATCTATGGCCCTCAGCCAGCCGATCTGAACGGGTTCGCGGAAGACTGGCTTGGAAGCCCGGCTCTTGCTGATCCAGCGACCGTCTACGGCCAAGCCAAACGGTCCGCAGAGCACCTCTGCGCTCTGTATCGGGAGGCCCACGGTTTGGAGACCGTGATAGCTCGCTGCTTCGCCTTCATCGGCCCGGATCTGCCATTGGATGTGCACTTTGCCATCGGCAACTTCATTCGGGATGCCCTTGCCGGCCGGAGCATCACGATTGCGGGAGATGGAAGCCCTCTAAGAACCTATCTCGACCAGACTGATCTTGCCCATTGGCTAGGGACTCTGTTGCTGGAAGGACACTCAGGCGAAACCTACAACGTGGGATCGGATGAAGTCATTAGCATCACTGAGCTTGCTCATCTTGTCAGGGATCTGATTGCGCCGGGAACACCGGTACGCATCCTGGGTAGACCGGACAATGCGATTGCGAGAAATCGCTACATTCCCAACATCGAAAAAGCCCGTGCTCTGCATGGCCTTACTGTAACAGTACCATTGGAGCAAGCGATCCTTACCACAGCTCAGGCTCACAGGAAACAGCCGGTCTCCCCCAGCTGACTCACGATCCGCCGGGTTCAGACTGATCAATCAGGCAAAACAGTCAATTCTGATAGCTGAACCGACTCAGGATCAATTGCATTGCAGCGGTGTGAACTCACTTCGCATGGCCCGACTGCATGAGCTCGGCATCTTGCCCCCCCCCTCTGCCAGGAAAGTTGACGCCTGTCCATCCCGAGCACTTCAATCACCAGGGGGCCTGATGGGATCGATCAATGCGTCGTTACAGCGAGGCCGTCAAGGCTGATGTCCGCCGCCGGATGGGGC
>Ga0315900_10005203_pt1 | contig 17958 bp, 14 predicted proteins | sample LakEriMetagenome_FD_203521 | JGI IMG/M metagenome (GOLD analysis project Ga0315900, IMG submission 203521) | Freshwater fungal communities from buoy surface, Lake Erie, Ohio, United States - Buoy 12 MA114 | ecosystem: Environmental > Aquatic > Freshwater > Lake > Lake biofilm | place: USA: Lake... | reverse complement strand
GAGTTCAGCTTGGAGCTTACAGCAACAAATTGTTTTGGGACATCAGCTCCTGAGACAGTAAATATCACAGTCATGGCTGACAATAAGTTTAAACCATTCTTGATTGACATCGAGAACTTTGGAGTTGACGGAGCGTCAGCTTGTCTAATAACTCCTTTATATTCAGTACTTTATCATAACGGAGCAGGTGACATCCCAGTTGTTGGTGACTATATATACAGGGATGCATTCAGCACTCAACCATTTATGGGTGGAGATATGTGGTACAAGGTCTACAGCTCTTTAGATAGTTTAGAGGTTAGCAACTTCGGTAAGGTGTGTGACGCACATACGTGTTAATTAGTATCTTTGTATTATGGCTGAACAGACGGTAACATATTCAACGAGCGAAGATTCATGGACATCATTCTGGTCTTATATTCCAGATTGGATGATAGGCATGAATAATAATTTCTACAGCTGGAGGAACGGTAGTCTTTATAAGCATAACACAAATAATATCAGGAATAGGTTCTACTATGAAGATGTTCCAGCACAAGATGGTGGCGGCATAAACTACCCGTCTACAATGACAACTATATTCAATGATAATCCATTCTCCCCTAAAGTATTTAAGACTGTTTCTATGTATAGTACTGATACATGGGATGTTGAGGTGGAGACGGATTTAAACACTGGATATATTGACAAGGATTGGTTCAAGCTTAAAGAAGGACATTGGTTTGCTTTTATCAGAAGGAACGACAACGAGATAGATTTAAAGGCTACATCGACACAAGGCATTGGGGCACTTACTTCATATGCTGCTCTTACACTTACGTTCAACTTCAATATTGGATCTAACTTAAGTCAAGGAGATAAGGTATACAGGATAAGCAACACGGGGACATTGGTTCTAATTGGAACTGTTGCATCTCACACACCTTTATCTATAACGCTCGTATCAGCAGCGGTTATACCTGTACCTGGTGATAAGATAGTATATGTTAAGAATAGTACAGCTGAGTCTTATGGACCTAGAGGATACTACATGCAGACAACACTTACAAATCAAAATACTGATTATGTAGGACTATTCCATATTAATACAAATTCTTTCTTGAGTTTCCCAACTTAGTAAAAATTGACTATCTTTGTGCATAAAAGATAATTCAAGATGATAGGAGCAATTTTAGGAGGTTTATCAGCAGTTGCCTCTGGGATATCAGCAATAAAAAATTTCCAGTCAGCACAAGATGCTCAAAAATCTGCTAATCTTTACGGTCAGCAGTTGCAAGGAATAAAGGAAACAAATGCATTGTTAGGCCTTAAGTCACCAGACATTAGTGGACTACAGGCACAGCAGACGGCAGCTCAGACGGCACAAGCTACTCAAGCTATTCAAGGCATGGGTCCAGAGGGTGCAGCACAAGCAGCAAATATATATCAAGCAGGACTTCAGCAAAACGCTGAGAATATGCAACGTCAAGCCGAGGCTGACTTCCAAACTGATTTAGCTAAGAGACAGAACGAACAGCAAGTGCAATTTAGAAATGTAACTGCACAAAGAGATTTAGCTACATCTAGACTTGAAGGCGCACAGGTAGAAGCAGCTCAAAGAAGAGCAAATGTACAAAGTGGAATTCAAGGCTTAGTTGGCGGTCTTGGAATGGCTGGTACAGATTTTCTTACAAGTGAAAAAGGAGACTATGGTAAATTGTCTGGTCTTTTGGGTAATCTTTAATTAGTTAGATATGCCAGAATACGCAGGATATACAGGTCAGAAATCCATAGATTGGCTTTCTTTAGCTAAAGGTATTAAAGGAGATATAGATCAAGGTCTTAAGGCTCGTGAAGAAAGAAAGGCTGCCGATGAAAAGTTATTTACTGACGCATCTAAAAATTTAAATTCTTGGGAATCAACTCAAGATAAGTCATTTAACACAGTCGTACTTGGTGGACTAGATCAAGCTAGGAATAAAGCTCTAGAATGGAATAAGGCTTTAAAGTCTGGAGCTATATCTAGAAATGAGTACCAAAGAAGAATGTCAAATCTAAATGAATCATTTGATTCACTTACAACAGCTACAAAGAACTTTGACCAATATGTTACATCTATAAATGATAGACAACAGAAAGGTCTGTCTTCATCTTTTGAGATGTTCTCCGCATTAATAAATTCAGACCTTCAGAACGTAGGACAGAAATCATTAAATATTGGTGATGAAGGAGATTTCTTTATGGTATCTGATATTGATGGAACTGTGCAGAATGTTAGGAACTATACTAACATGAATAACATCGTTGATAATAAAATAGATGTTGCTGGTTCAGTAGATAGTATAGTTTCTAAATGGGATCCAGTTGTATTGCAAGAATTAAAAGCAGGTGGTGTTGTAGTTTCATCTGAAGACCCTAGGCTAAATGATCCAGCATACAAGGCGGCAAAAGAAAATCTTATCGGATCATTAGTAGACCCTAAAAATGCTAGAGGTGTAGTTAGTGTATTACTAGATAATTCTAATCTTGAGTATGAGATGTATTATACTAAGGATCAGAGAAACGACTTGATAAACAAGGCTATAGCTAAAGAAGAATCAATTAAAGGCAAGGCTATGTCTGCTGACGAGCAAAGAGCATTTGCTGAGAAGTATGACAGAGAAAACTTAATACAAGTAGTACAAGATAACAGTGGTAACTACCAACCAGTCATTAACGACAAGATGATTGAAGATGCTAGAAGAGTAGTTGGAGATCAGATTGAAATACAGCTAGGCTGGAAGAAAGAGTCAGATAGAGGCTTTGCTCCACAAAGAGGAGGCGGTGGTGGAGGAGACGAAATGACTTATACTGAAGAAAAAGATATAGCTAAACAGAAAGAAAATCTTAAAAAATTCCAATTAGGATACGTAGCTACATTGAATGCATTTGGAATGACTCCTGATGGAGGTAGAGGTGGTACTAAAGATTTTAGCGGATTAAGTAATAAGTATAGATATAAATTTGAAAATGGTACTGTTAAAGTGTATCCAGTATCTGACAAGAAAATGACTGGAGATCCAATAGAGATAGTAACTGATCCAGAAGGATTGGCAATTTATGCTGTAGGTGGTGCTAGCAAAGCTGATGCCACAACCAGATATAGAGAAGGAAGAACTCAATACAGAACTGCAAAAGGATTAAGTGGTAATACAAAAGAAAACAAACCTGCTTCAAACGCTCCTACATCAAGAGCACCTAGAGGATAATAAAAATAAAAAAAAATATGCCTGGATACACTTCAGATTTATACAATTACATAGTAGGACTTGATCCTACATTTAAAAATGACGTAAGCCTTGAACAGTTTAAGTCTAAAATGTCAGATACTGGTTATTCAAAAAAAATGTATGACTGGGTTGGACAAAGTGATAAAACATTCCATTCAGATGTATCTTTTGATGCATTTAGAGAAAAACTAGGTTATAAAAAAAAAGGACCTACGGTATTACCGTCCGTACAAAAACCAGCACCCATTTCTTCGGGTATTCAACCCAAGGTAACTCAAAAGCCTTCGGGTACTTCTGTATCTCAAAAAAATAAACAAATAGAAGTATTCACAAACTTCCCAACTAAAGAAGAAAACGAATACAGAATTGTAAATAATAACTGGCAAAGAAAAGAGCCAGGTAAAGAATGGTCTACAGTTAGGGATTCAAATGCTATTATAGGTCTTAATAAACAATATAAAAAGAATATAGTTCCTAACGAAGGATTTGAAGGAATATCATCTAAATTAATAGACAATAGTGAAGAGACTGTAGTTCCTTACTTGCAAAAAAACTATGGAAATCTAGGCTTTAAATTTGAAGAGACTGGAGCTGGAGATAGAGTAAGAGTTGTTACTGAAGACGGAAAAAATTCTGAAATTTTTACATTAGATAACTGGACTGATGAAGGTGATTCATCTGAAGCAGTTAGATTAAAAGCTTGGTTAAAAGAAAATACAAATACAATACAAAGAGAAAGATACAGCAAAATAGATAGCGAAATATCTTCTATAAAGAATGCAAAGCCAAAAGAAAAAGCAGATTTAACAAAAGATGCATTTGCCAATATGTCTGCTGGAATTCCAGATGATTTATCTTTAGATATAAAAAGTCAATTAAAGTTAAAAGAAAAGGAAAAGGAAGCAATGCAATACAATAAGAGTAGAATGAATGCTCTTATGGATGATATAAGTAAAGCTAAGAAGACCGAGGGTAAGATAGATGATGCAGAAGCTAGAGCTAGAGTTGCTGCAATCTATGGAAACAAAGATGAAATAGCTAAACAAAATAGATATATAAACAATAGTCTTAACGATATAGCTAGGGTAAGCACTGCTACAAATCAAAGGTCAAAAGAATACGACCAAGACGTAGTAAAATGGCAAGCTGATTTAGAGCAAAATAATGGAGTTGAAACACCAGAATTAGCTGAAAGAAAAAAAGCTCTTGAAGGAAGAGCTGAAATGCTAAACAAGGAAGTAAGTGATTTAGACCAAAACTTAAAATTAAGTAAAGCATATCAATCTCAATTGGATGATATAGCTGGTGAATATATGTTGTTTAAAGAATCCAAAGGTTCTACTGGAGGGGCGATGGTAAATAACTTTGTAAAAGGAGCAACTAATATATTAAGATTTGCAGGATTAGAAAGGTCATCTCAAGAAGAATTAATAAAGGCTATTGGGTCAGATTACACAACTAAAGAATACGCTACATCTAAAGACAGAAGTGATATTGAAAAAGTTTTATTTAGTCTTAGTAACAGTATAGGTGCTGCCGTAGGTGGCGGTGGGGTCGCTGCTCCTGTTTCATTTTTTGCACAATCTTATTACGATGTAAAAGATGAAATGGATGACAATCCAGATTTTAATGGTGTTCCAGAGTTAGAAAAAACATTAGTCGCTGGAACTATTGGAGTTGCTGTTGGTTTCTTAGAAAAGTTTGGATTAGATAGATTGATGTCTAAGACTCCAATAGGTAAAAATATAGTAAATAGAATACTATTAAGAAGTGTAAAAGACTTACCTAAAAAAGCAACAGCTGAAATGCTTGAGGAATCAATCAATTCAAACATGAAAAGATTGCTTGCAAAAGGAGCTTTGAATGTTGCTGGAGGTATGATTGTTGAAGGGTCAACAGAATTTGCTCAAGAATTAGCTGAAGGAGGAGTAAAAGAATTATACAATGAAATGAAAGGTAAGGAGATGTTTCAATCTCCAGAAAGTTTATTAGCTCAGTCATTTGAAGCAGCATATTTAGGAGCGATGGGAGGTGCTGTAATGCAAGCTCCTGTGCAAGCAGCAAATGTAATTGCCACAGGGTTATCTAATAAGAATAAATTATTAGCAGAAGTATTAGAAAAATCAGTAACTGATTCAGAGTTAAAATCTATGATGACATCTAAGATTAAGACTCAAATATTAAATGGAGAAATAACAAAAGAAGAGGGTCAAAAACAATTGGATGCAGTCAATGAAGCAGCTGTAACATTTGATAAATTACCAGACAATATAACTGAGGAATCTAGATCTAAGTCTTTTGATTTATTGATAGAAAAATCAAAAATAGAAAAAGAAATTGCAGGCAAGGATGAAAATCTAGTTTCTGCACAGAAGGCAAGAATTGCCGATATTAATAACGAACTAAAAACCATATCAGAAAATGCCACTAAAGAAAGCAACATCGAAGAAGTCACAGCAGAAGGCGGTGGCTTACAACGTGAGGGAGTTAATGAAGGACAACCTCAAGTCGGGGAAGGAGAAGGGCCAGTCGGGGAAACCACGCAGCAAGGCACAGATCTTGGCAATCGCCCTGTCGAAGGCAGGGGTGTCCAAGAAGAAGGGGTAGAAACCATTGATGTCTATCATGGTGGATCAATGGATGAAAAGACTGGTGATATTTATGTAACAGAAGATAAAAATCAAGCTACTGAATACGCTAAAGGTAATCAAGGGAATGTTATTAAATATACTATACCTAAAAATGCTGTAGCATCTGAGCAAGATGTAACAAATGCTATATCTGAACTTGGGATAGAGGTTAATGATGAATCAAGATTGTATGAATTGATAGACCCAAGATTTGAAGAAACTTATATTGGAGATGACAATAAACAAAAATTATTTGATTCTTTAAAAAACAAAGGATTTGAAGCTGCTTCATTTATAGATGAAGATTTATCTTTAAATGAAAAACAAGGAGTAAAAAATATAGTTGTATTTGAAGCTGAAAAATTATCTCCTTCTTCTGTCACTGTAACAGAGAATGAAGCTGAAAATCTTTATGATCAAGGATATAGACCTGTAATTGATGGGCAGATTCAAGTTGACTATAATAAAGAAAATATTGGTGATTTATTTGAGAAATCAGATAGAGCCGAAATGTCATTACCGACTGAACCAACAGTCACAGAAGAAGTAACAACTGAAGAAGCAGTTACTCCTGTTTCACAATCACAAAATGAAGTAACAATAGATAATGCACAAGATGTAATATCTAAATTCTCTCAAGATGAAAGGCAATATAAAGCATCTGAAGCAGCAAGAAAAGTATTAAAAGCACTTCCAAAAGCTAAAATATTCTTACATAATAATGCTAATGAATATCAAAATGCTATTGCTTTTGGATATGGTCAAACTCTTGAGCAAGTAGCAAAAGATGAAGAAGGTGTTAATAGATCTTCTGGTACTATACTTCCAAATGGAGAAATACATATAGACATGTCTGTAGCTAACTCGGCTACTGTATTTCATGAAGCATTTCATTCTGCATTATCTCAACTAGGAGTTAAGTCTGAAGCAATGAATACTATGGTTTCTGGACTTAGTAAAATAGTTAAAGACAAAGCATTAATTGATAGAATAAATAAATTCAGTAAGAAATATGAATTTGCTGAACAATCTGAAGAATTCTTAGCTGAACTTGGTGGAATAATATCAGATGGACAAGCAGAATTGCTTTCACCTAATAACATTCAGAAATTTAAAAATTTAATTAATAACATAGCTAGAAAAATAGGATTACCTGCTATATTCTCTGAAGCGGCTGGACGACAAGAAGTATTAGATTTTATAAATAGTCTGTCTACAAATATAAAAGGAGGAAAAGAAATACAACTTGGAAAAAATGAAACAGGTATCACTGAGGAAATAAATCCATCTGCGCCTAACACTGGAAAAGATGTAGATACTTCTTCATTAGAAAACAGAAAAAAATCTTTAATACAAGATCTTGGATTAGTAAGACAAAAAGAGATAACTCAAAGATTAAAAACTGGAGTAAAATTATCAGATCTAGGAAAAGTGATATCTCACTTGACATTCTCTGACAGACTTGTTACTGGAAAGGTTGGAGATAAAGACTATCTTGGAGGTATACTATTTGCAGCTGCAACTAATAGAGTATGGGCATCTTTCTCCAAAGGAAGAGTCAGTTCTATAATAAATGGAATGCCTGTAAATGAAGATGGATATAGATATCTAATGCCAGCATTACTTACTGAAGAATCTCATATGTCAAACAAAGACATGATGAATACATCTCTAAAGTTAGTAGAGGATGCTGTATTAAACGGAGATATAGATCCTAAATCTGCTAACGATAGAATAAACAAGGCATTAAAAAGAAAAGGATTAGAGAAGTATCTTAATATATATAATAGTTCAATTGGTAAAAATTTAACAGCTGAAAGCGTAAAAAATGCCATAGATGAAGCTATTGTAAATAGTGATAGTACATTTGACAATAGAAAAACATTCTTAGAAGCATTACTTGGTAAAGCTGATATTGATTTAACTAAAAGATTTGGAAAACTTCCATCATTCTCTGAATTAGCAAATGGACTTGCTGAACCAATAACAGAAGGACATGAATACGGTGATATACTTTTGGTTATAAGAACTAAAGGAAATCTTGTTGCTGTTCAACCGAAAGAAGGAGATGCAGATTATCATCCTTCTTATCCTTGGGTCATCCGATCAGTAGATGAAAATGGAGATATTTCTGATGTTGAAACATTAATATTTGATAAATCTTATAATGCTATAAATGTATTTCCTAAGGTTACAAATAAAAGTGGTAAAACTTTAACATACCAGGATTATGTTGATAAATATGGAGATAAAGCAAAATCATCATATTTAGGATATATTGGTGGTAGGTCTACAATGTCTACATCATTAACTGAAGAAGTAACTATTGAGGCTGAACAAAAAGAGAAAGTGTCTGAAGTTTCTGGGAAAAGAAAAAAACAGTTATCTCCAGAAGCAAATGAAGCTTTGAATAAAGCAAAAGAAAAATACGATATTTCAATTGATAGAGGAAATTCTGAAACACAAGCTAAACAATCAGCAATTGCTGATTTAAAAAAGAATGATTGGTATGTAAATACAGATGATACACAAAGAGAAGATGCTGTAAGATCATTAAAACAATTCTTTGGTGAAAAGATTAAAAAAGCACCATCTGTAGCTAAAATAATGGGCCAGCCTAAAGCTGAAACTGTTACAATGACAAAAAAGAAACTTCGTGATGAGTTTATTAAGGCTAGAAATTCAGCAGCAATTGAAGGAAGAAATGACCTTAAGTCAAAACAGAGAGCTATAATTTCTGCTATTAATCAAATGAAAAGGGGAGGTATATTTTCCTCTAAACAAGCATCATCACTTGCTAAAAGAATTGTTTACTTAAATGTAGATAATCCCGTGATGGTAGATAGATTTATAAATTATGCAGAAAGATTATTTGAAAGAGCCGACTATCAAGAAGTATTAAAGAATGCATTTGGATTAAGAAATAAAATAAGAAAGGCTGGCAAGTCAAAAGATAAACTTCAAGCTGAAGTTGCTGGAATGGCAAAGAAATTCGCAAGGATAGATCCGTCTTTGGTTGAAGATATAGATATGTACATGGAAATGGCTGAAAAGGTATACAATGCTGTAAGGCCAGTAAGATTAATTAAGACTGGACTTGTAACAAAGATAGCAGCCGACATAGCTCAAATATCAGAATATCAAACTGAAGAGATAAAAAGACAAGAAGAAATACTTAAGAATGAGGCAATGGATATGCATAAATATCTTGTTGATTCTGGAGCGATAACTTCTGAAATGTCCTTAAAAGAAATAAAAGATGTAATAACTATTCTAGAGAATGATCCTGAAGCAGATGTTACAGACAGAGAATCTATAATTAGAGACTACGTTAAAAAAGCATTTGATGTATATTCAGGTATTATAATAGACATGGTTAAAACTGGTGTTGATCCAATGACAGGAGAGGAGATATCTTTCGATGAAAAACAAAAAGATATTATCAAAAGACTTATTGGCATTGATACTGACTTTATGAAGCTAGAGGATGCCTATAAATCTATTGAAGCATTGGATAACTTCATAGTAAATAAAATTACATCTGGAGTTGAGGCTATAGTAAATAGTTATGAAGGAAAGCTTAATGCTGAGGCAATGGAGAGATCTGGAATTAAAACTAGATCTTTAAAATTATTCTTTAGTGGTCTTGGAGGTAGATTTTTTGCTGAATATTTTGCATCACTACCTGTATTAATTGATACAATGTTTGCTGGTATAAATGCAGGTCAAAGATTCATGAATCTATCAGGACTCAATGAATTTGCAAATGGCGTGGCAAAGGCTACAAGGGAGCAGAATAACATGATAAATGAGTACGGTCAAAAGTTTGAGAAGTCTAGACCAAATGGAATGGATTTCAGAGCAGCTGAGAATGTATATGAGAGAGGAATAATTGCATATCTATCAAGAACAATTGATGGTAATACTACTCAGCAAAGAGAAGAACTAGGACGAAGAATAAATATAGTAAAAGATAGTATAGAGGCTTTATCAAAAGGAGATAAGGACCAAAGAAAAATGTCTGAAATATATCAATCACTTTACAATAAGTTAGGTCTTGATGAATTCAACAAGAACAATGATAATCTAACTATATCTGATATACAATCAAGAGCCGACAAAACAAACTTAGAAGCTACAAATTGGTGGATTGGAAAATGGGCAGAGAAATATTCAGACCTAGCTGATGTTAGTCTAAGTGTCTATAATACTGAATTAGGTAGTGATATAAACTATACTCCTGACCGTTACTCTAAAGTAGAAGGGGAAGAAAGTCCAATAGAAGACGTAAACCTGCAAAAAGCTGGTGCATTTGGAATGGACTTGAATTTTACCGATAAGAATAAGACTGGTGTATTAATGGAGACGACAAGACCAAGGAAGACTCCAGGAAGATATGTTAATCTTGATTTTGACATAAGTAATGCTAGATCTATGAAGGCAGCGTTAGTAGATATAAATACAGCTGCATCAGTAAGAAAGATAGATGGATTCCTTAGATCTCCTTCAATGAATAAAATAATTGAAGACACTAAGGACAAGCAAATACTACAACGAAGAATAAATAGTTACATAAGAAGATCAAAGCACAAAGCAGTAATAAATGATGCTACACTTAGAGAGTTAGACTCAGCATTTAATTATGTAGCTTCAATTGGAGCAGTTAAGGCTCTTGGTGGTATATTCCAACCTATTAAACAGACTATGCCAGTTATGGTTAACACTATAATTAATGCTGGTCCACAAAACATGTCATTAGCTTCTGTATTGGGAGATTCAGACATGCATGAATGGATTAACAATAGTGGAATGGCAATAGCAAATAGAGGAATGGAGGCATCTACTACTGTAGAAACTGCCAATAAATATTTAGACAAGGTAGCAGGAAGCAAGGGAGAAGCTTTAGGTAAAGGATTAATGAAAATAAACGAATTTTGGCTTAAAAAATTCTTGCAACAGCCAGATGTTTGGATTGCTAGGTCTTCATTTATATCTTACTATAAACAAGCTTTAAGGAGAAAAGGTGTTGATGTATCTAAGATAGATTGGAAAAATCATCCTGTTGATAAAGAAGCTGCAAATTATGCTCAGCATATGGTTGATAGACAGCAGAACGTATCTGATGCAGCTATGATGGGTGAGATTATGGCATCTGAGTCTGGAACTTGGAAGATAGCTAGAAAGACATTGTTGCCTTTTGCAAATTTCATTATGAACCAGAAGTCACGTATGTATTCTGACTTTAGGACAGCTGCATCAAGTGAAGCTAGTAAGGAAGATAAGGTAGCAGCGTTGAGATCACTAAGCGGATTAACAATAGAACTTGCCGCTTATCAATATATTGGATACTCGATAGGTGTGATGATAAAATCTCTTGCTGCAAATCTTGTTGGATACGAGCCAGATGATGAGGAAGAAGAGAAGAACAAAAAATATGCAGTACAAAATGCTTCAAATCAATACATAAAGGATGTTCTATCTCCATTGCCTTTAACGGATGGTGCTACATTAAAAGCATTCGACTTTATTGCTGACCAAATTCAAGATTTGATGATATCAGATCAGGAAATAAAGGATGCAATTGATGAGGAGAATAAGGTTAGAGAGGAAATGGGTGACGATCCAATGACAGATAAGCAAAAGGAAAAGCTAAAAAAAGACCTAATTAACAATAGAAAATACAAGTTTGAGGACTACAAAAATGACAAATTATTTAATCTTGGTACATTGTCAATAGCACTAGATAAAAGTAGTGAACTATGGGAAATGACTAAGATGGCAAAGACTGGAAAGTTTACAGAAGAGTCTTATGGTGCTGAGAAGACTAAATACATAAATAAGGCAGACCAAAAAATGATGGCATACTTATCAGCATTGAAATTTGCATCTTTATCTGGAGCGTTGCCAGTTGAAGCCAATAACCTTGCTATGTATTCAACAAAGTACATTAAGAAGAAGGCAATGACAGAGAATCAGAAAGACATGTCTACCGAACTAATGAAAGAAATGAACATAAAAGAGTTAAAAGACTATCAAGTAGCTTTAATAGAAAAAAAGAAATCTGTTGATTCAGTGATAGAAGAAGTAGATTGGGTTGAAAGCAATGGAGGCCTTAAGAACAAGAAACAACAAGAAGAATACATTAAAATCCTAAATAAAAATGGAGAGGTAACTTCAGAGGATCTTGATAAGATACAAAAGTTAAAATAAAAAGACCCCTAGTGAAAGCTAGGGGTTTTATGCAAATATAAATTTAGTTTTGTTTTTAATTCTACCTTTAAGCATAGCTCTTAAATTATTTACATTTATATTGTTGTATAAAGACGCATCTTTAACATTATAATAGAATACTCCAGTTTCTACATCAAGAACTATCCTTGATCTTGTATTATTAAATCCAGAAAATTTTTCTATTAGAGCAAGTTTTAACATTTGTTTTGTTTCTTCTGACATTGGCTTTCCATGTTTATGCTTGCCAGATTTTATTTTTGATGCTAATATTTTAGCCTTCCATTCATCTGTAAAAACTCTTCCTTTAAATTTTAATGATAAATACTCTTTTTGAGCATCAGTCTTTTTTGTACCATACATAGGATTTTTGTTTCCAAGTTTAGATTCAGACAACTTAATTGAAGTTGATTTTGATACAACTCTAGGAATATTATCATATTCTGTTAATATAGAATTTAATCCGTTTGGGGCTAATGAATTATAATATTCTTGCCAGTATCTTTCCCTAATATTTAAATCTTCAAAAGCACACTCTTCTATAATCTCAAATGCATGATTATCTACTCCATATTTTTTCAATGAATTAAGTAATACTTTTTGTGTATTACATCTCATACTTTTATATTGTTTAAATCTTTTATCTACATTTCTGCTCTGACCAATATAGACTTTATTGGATGGAGAAGTAATCTTGTATATAACACATTTAATCATTTCTAATTAAAGAAGTAAGTCTTTGTTATTTTTTGAGATGTGTTTTTTGATATATTCTGCATTACAAATCCAGACCTTCCTTTCTTAAAATTAGTTTGAACCCACTCTGAAGAAGGGCTAAATGCTGGATAATTAAAATAATCAAATTCATCAGATGTGCACATATCAAATAAACATTGATGTGAATCTCCTTTGCTGAATTCTATGTTTTCAACATATCTAAGATCAGTATTATGCCTTATGTACTGAGATATCTTTTCAGAAGTTCTTGGATCAAGAACTGGCTTAAAACCAAACTTAAGATTTCTTGAATCTTTACCATGTGTTATTACAAAACCATGATTTCCAATTATGTAGTGATTTATAAATCGTTGATGATTAACAACATCAACATTTGTGAATTTATGATCCACCACCTGTTTAAAAGCTGAATTAACTACATATCCAAATGAACCAGCGTGATTATCTTCACATATATTGTTGCAATATATGTATTCATAAGATTCATTGAGAAGTCCAATTAAAAGAAGTTTAGCCTTTAAACCAGTATCGAATGCTTGCTCATTTGTCATGTTTTGAGGCAATTTATGACCTTTTCTTGTAGTCTCTCCATCCCATCCATCCATAAAGTCGCCAAGTTCATCTATTACAAGTGTATCTCCTGATTTATTTTTAATGACAAAATCAGCCATTTCTCTTATTCTAGAAAATAATATTTCTGCATTCCATTCTACAGGATAAAGAGCCAATCCTCCTCTACTTGCATCCATACCTACATGAACATCGGTCCAAATAAGTCTATCAAAAACTTCATCTTTAGAATTGTGAGGTTTCTTTATAACTGGTTTAATGTCTTTAAGGCAATCTAATATTATTCTATCAAAATCTATATTGCCACCCTCATTCAAATCACCCCTTACATTAATAGAGTAGTGCTGCCCTTTGTACCAGTAGTGCTTAACTAGTTCAGGGTCAATGCCTACTTTTTCACACTCATCAAATATTCCTTTGTTTAGGTTCTTATTTAAGTATCTTGAGATTTTAAGTCTTAAGGATGTAGATTCCTCTACGTTTAACTCTTTAGCAACCTTACGCATTATCTCCGTCTTGTTCTTTATACCAGATTCGTATAAATCAAGTGCTAACTTTTTATATGTCTTCATGATTAGATTTGTGTACGTCTCTAAGTACCTTATTTAATTTACGTATTATATCCTTGATTTCCTCGACATCCTTATCTGCCAAAGCCTCATACAGCTCTGAACATAAGTTATTTATCTCATTCATTGTCGAGTTGACGTATTGCATGTGATTATTCATGCGGCCAAATGTATGAACTATATATTACATATCCAAATCTATAGCATCTAGTATAGAATCCCAAATGTCATCTTGTTTGATAGATACATTTCTTGACTTATTAGATTTAAACAACGGGTTCTCATCTAGGACATATTTAGTACTATTATTTGTATGAACAGATATAGGGTACACCATGTCTTCAATCCACTTATCCATGTTCTCTGATATTAACTTAGATATCTCCTTGTTCTCTTTGTACCTATTTAGGTAGTACCATATCTGATCGTGTCTTAAGAATGTTACCTTACCTATGTGCCTTGACTTGGCTCCCTCCTTGTCCATCATAACAACAAACTGTCTCCTTAGCTCTGACATGTAAAGACCCATTCTGTTTCCTTTTGCCTTCTCAAAGTAGGCTCTCGCTTTAATTAATTTATCAGCTTCCATAAACTTTAGTACTAAATTTAACATTTGATAGACTTATAGTTACTCTATATCTATCGTAATTTGATGCCTTATCCTTTAATAAGGTCTTTGATACTCTTTTAAAACATTCCTGGACAATGTTATGATTCTCGTCCAATAGAAGTGGGTACTTCTCTTTTCTTACAACAATTGGTTGGAGCCTAGAGTTCTTCTTTATCGGAACAGCTCTCATCTCTATGTCTGCTATATAAACTGCCGTCATAAACAAAAACTTTTAAACCGTGATTTGTTAATTCTTTTATTCTGTACTCTTGTAACGGCCTTGGCTTCTTACCTTTCTGCTTAACTTCATAGAACTCTGCGCTGCAATCTTTAGGTATTGCAATGAGGTCTGGTATGCCTGGCTTGTTTGTTACAGATAACTTTAGGACGTAGTATCCTTTTGACTCTAAGTCTTTAATTAGCTTTGACTGTATCTTTCCTTCTAGCATAGGTGAAATTTATTATAACCATTTATCCTTTAAAATTTCATCCCAGTAACAGACGTTTTTCTCTACGCCATCTACATTCCTAATCCATACACAAGGAAATCTATCTCTAGCTTGTGTTAACCTTTCCCATGTAGGAGCAGACTTATCTGTATTGTTTTCATAATATAACCAGCATTCCCAGTAGTGATACATTTCTGGAGCTATAAATGTAACTGCTATCTGCCATTTAAAAAATACAAAAGACCATACTGGACTCCATTCAAATCGGTAGTCTGTAGGTGTCCATTTTGTTTTCCATCCTAAATCAACGAAATCAAAACCGATTTTTTTAGGAACGAATTTTAAATATCCAGGTTTTTCTTTATCTCTTATGGTCCTTCTTGGATAAAAATATGGCGTTCCAATTGCAATCTTTCCAATATACCACTTCATTTTTAATGGTTTGAATGGAGAAAAATAAGTTTTTAAAAATCTCATAATATATATTTTAAATTTATAACAAAGTGCAAGCGGCATTAAAACGACCGCCTGCACGACCGTTATAAGAAATTACGCCCACATCCAAGGTTCTTATAACAGCGTATAAACTCAATTTTTAGGCTCTATCAATCTTACTTCGAAATTTTTAAGCCTATAAAAATGTTCAGATATTATTCCGTTTTCTGTTTTCAAATACGTTATGTAATGGTCTTTGACATATTCTCTTACATTCTGTTTAGATGTTGTAGAAATATCTTCTCTGTGCGTTCCATCGTAGAAAATGGAGTACTTCTTGTAAATTGGTTTTGTCATATTTATTAATTTAATTTTTTGTATGCCTAAAAACTGCGTCTATACGCTTATCGTTATTTAGTTATTATAAAATAACCATTACCCATGTATACGTAAAAGAAAGTAGTATTAGTACTTTTTTCTAAAGCCCACCACATAGTATGTCCAGCTTTATAGCTTCTTTCTTTAAGTTGATTATTGTACTTCAAATCACCAGCGAACCTGTAATACATTCTAATGAACCAATACTTCATAATCTTTCTTAAATATGTTAACTGTATACTTTTTTTTGCTCTTTACAACCTTATATATCTTTTCTATGCATAAATAAATGGTATTTTCTTTTTTGTTCTACCATTTATATAATGACTCATCCTATTTGCTGTCCAGCCGATACTCTCAGCTGCTTCTTTTACCGTTCCATAAAAAATACCAGTTTCTATATTTAATAAAATTTTGGCATTGCTATTGTTTTCTCCATTTTGAATACTGCTCATTTTTAAACTAAAAAGCTCACCAAATTTATATCCAGTCATAGCTTTTGATCTTTTAATTAATACTTCTTTAGATTGTTTTTTACCTGTATTTGATATTGATATAGACATTTTATGTGCATCAGATAATTTTTTACCAGTCAATGATTTACTTATTTTAAGTATTCTTAGTTCAGGATTCTTATATTTTGAAGTTATTCCTTTTCTATTTTTCTTTATTTTATCTATAGTTTGATCTGACAATTTTCCACTTTTACCTGCATATCCTTGAAGATTACAATTAAGACCATTTGGTCCAATTACATTATAATGTTCTTGCCAATATCTTTCCCTTTCATTTAACTTACAGATACTACATTCTTCAACAATGTCAAAAATATGATTGTCAATACCATATTTTAATATTGATCTATATAACTTTGTTTGTTTTGATGTAGATGAATATCTATAACTTTGAATCCTTTTAGATATATCTATAGATTGACCAATATATATTTTTCCATTTGGATTTGTGATTTTATATATTCCTACCATAATAAAAAACCCATCTGCCTTTCAGGGTCGAGGTCCGTACTCAGCAAATGGGTGTTTGTTTAATATTTTACATTGTAGCCTCGACTCTACAATACAAATATACAAATATTAACTTTTTATGCAATAATCTTTTTTAAATATATTAATAGTGTATTTCATTTTGCTTTTTACTATTTTATATATTTTTTCTTCTATTCCATTTTCTGAAAATATCCAGTATACTTTATTATTAAGTCTATTGATTGTAGTAAGTCTATCTCGTGCCTGCCAATAAGACACAGCACTGTGCTGGATGTTATAGAATACAAGATACTCAGCATTCTTTAAGGATATACCCTCACGACCAGATACAATTTGTAAGGCTATGACCTTATCTGTAGCATTAAATTCATCAAGGTCTGTAGTAAGATTGTCAGCGTAAACCTGTTTCAATGCATCTAATTCCGCTTTGAATACATAGAATATACCTATCTTCTTTCCTGCAAATCGTTCCTTAATGAACTCAGCCTTTGTTGTGTCAAGAACCATAGAGCTACCAGACTCAAACTTAACTGTACCACTATATAACTGATGTATCTTCTGTAGCAACTTGGCGGGTGTATCGCCAAGTATAACTTCTTCCTTTCCTTCAATTACAAGATCCTTGAGCAACTTATCTGCTAATTCATACGTCTTGCGCTTCATTTTGACATACAGAACCTGCTCTTCAATCTTAGATGTAAATCCTGCTTGCTGCTGAGTAAATGTAACCATATATTTAGATATATCGGCCATTATCTTTTCCTCAATGCCTGCTGAGTAGTCGTTAATCATAAAAGAATTTATCTTCTTCTGCTTAACATTCACATAGTCATCTGCCCATCTATAGAAGTTTTTGTATCCATACCAAGGTGAATATGTTGACACCCAGAACTGATGATACATCTGAGAAAAACTCTCTGGCGAAGGAGTCCCTGACAAGAAAATCATAGGCTTTGATGTATACTTTTCTCTAAATAGTTTTGTAGATGTGCCTGGCTTTGGGAATGCTCCAAATCTGTGGTGCTCATCGTGTATAACTAAATCAAAGTCTCCAACAATTTTGTGCATGCTCTCGTCATTCACAATCATAATTTCA
>Ga0315900_10005201_pt1 | contig 17959 bp, 22 predicted proteins | sample LakEriMetagenome_FD_203521 | JGI IMG/M metagenome (GOLD analysis project Ga0315900, IMG submission 203521) | Freshwater fungal communities from buoy surface, Lake Erie, Ohio, United States - Buoy 12 MA114 | ecosystem: Environmental > Aquatic > Freshwater > Lake > Lake biofilm | place: USA: Lake... | reverse complement strand
ATGAAGGATGGGGATTATCACTCACAGAAGCAATTTTAACAGGTAATCCAATTATTGCTAATGTAACTGGTGGAATGCAGGATCAAATGCGTTTTGTTAAGAATGGTGAATGGGTAGATTTTGATGCTGATTTTCCTTCTAACCACAATGGTACTTTAAAAGAACATGGTGAGTGGGCATTTCCAGTTTACCCAACTAATAGATCAATTCAAGGATCACCTATCACACCATACATTTGGGATGATAGATGTACATCAGAAGATGCTGCTAAGCAAATTAGAGCGGTTTATAATTTATCTAAAGAAGAAAGAAAAGCTAAAGGCTTAAAAGGTCGTGAGTGGGCTTTAAGTGATGAAGCAGGATTAACAGGTGAAAAAATGGGTAAACGAATTATCGAAAATATAGAGGAATTATTTGTTTATTGGACACCTAGAGAAAAATTTGAACTTATCAATACTAAAAATATTCAAAAAAGAGTTTTAAATCATAAATTACTTTATTAATATGAGCGGAAAAAATAGTTGCGTAATCTACGCCCCAGTAGACACTTTATCAGGTTATGGTAGTTTAGCTCGTGACACTACTAAATCAATCATTGAATTAAAAAAAGACGAGTGGGATATTAAAATTATTCCTTGTGCTTGGGGAAATACTCCTGTAGGTTTTATAGAAGAAAATCCTGAGTGGCATTTCTTAGCACCATATTTCATTAATGGTCAATTAACATCTCAACCAGATATTTTCATTTGGATGACAATTCCAACTGAGTTTCAAAAAGTAGGTAAATATAATATTGGGATAACAGCTGGTTTAGAAACTGATTTAGTACCTGGAGATTGGATTGAAGGATGTAATAAAATGGATTTGGTTTTAGTTTCATCTGAACACGGTAAAAAAGGATTTGAAATTTCTAAATATCAAAAACAAAATCCTCAAACTAAAGCTTATGAAGGTACAGTTGAATTAACAACACCTGTAGAAGTTTTATTTGTAGGTATGGATACTAATATTTATAAATTCCTAGAAACACCTAATAAAGAAATTGGAGCTCTAAATACTATACCTGAAGAATTTTGTTATTTGTTTGTTGGACACTGGTTACAAGGTGATTTAGGTGAAGATAGAAAAAATGTAGGTTTACTTGTAAAAGCGTTTTTTGAGACATTTAAAAATAAGAAAAACAGACCTGCTTTAGTTTTAAAAACTAGTATGGTTGGTCCTTCTTATATGGATAGAGATGAAATCCTAAAACGTATTCAACAAATAAGAGAAACAGTCCAGTCTAAAGATTTACCTAATGTTTATCTATTACATGGTGAGTTTACAGATGAAGAAATGAATCAAATCTATAATCACCCTAAAATTAAATCAATGATATCTTTAACTAAGGGAGAAGGATATGGTTTACCATTAGTTGAATTTACTCAGAGTAAAAAACCAGTTATTACAACTAACTGGAGTGGTCATTTAGACTTCTTAAAAGGAGAATTTACACCTTTAATTAATGGTACTTTAACTAATGTCCATCCAAGTGCTGCTAATCAATGGTTATTAAAAGAATTTAAATGGTTCTCTCCAGATCCTAGTCAGGTTGGATTTTATTTAAAAGATGTTTATGAAAACTATAAGAATTATTTAGATGGAGCTAAACGCCAAGCTTATTTTGCTAAAATAAATTTCTCATTTGAAAAAATGACTGAGAAATTAGCTGAATATTTAAAACGTATTCCTGAGTTTCCTAAACAAGTTCAACTTAAGTTACCACAATTAAAAAAGATTGAGTTACCAAAATTGCAAAAAGTAGAACAATGAAAACAGCTTTAATTACAGGTATAAATGGTATGGATGGAAGTCATTTAGCTGATTTTCTTTTAAATAAAGGTTATACAATATATGGTTTAGAGAGAAGAAGTTCAGGTGAAAATAGAACTAATATTAAACACTTAGAAGGTAAAATTAACTTTATAAAAGGTGATCTAACTGATCAAAATTCACTTTTAAGAGCTTTAAAAGAATCTAATCCAGACGAAGTATATAATTTAGCTGCTCAATCATTTGTAGGTGAAAGTTGGAATACACCTGAACAAACATCTAATGTGACTGGTTTAGGAGTACTTAGAATACTTGAAGCAATTAGAGAATACGGTCATGACAAAATTAAATTCTACCAAGCATCAAGTTCAGAAATGTTTGGTCGAATGGTAGAAAATCCAGCTACTGAAAATACTCCTTTTTATCCTAGATCACCATATGGTGTTTCTAAGTTATATGGTCATTGGATAACTAAAAATTATAGAGAATCTTATAATATGTTTGCTTGTAGTGGTATTCTTTTTAATCATGAAAGTGAAAGACGAGGAATTGAATTTGTTACAAGAAAAATATCTGACGGTGTGGCTAGGATTTATTTAGGACTCTCAGATCATATTACATTAGGTAATTTAGATGCTAAACGAGATTGGGGATATGCTCCTGATTATGTTGAGGCAATGTGGTTAATGTTACAACAAGATAAAGCAGATGATTATATAATTGCTACAAATGAAACTAGGTCTATTAGAGAATTTTTAGATGAAGCTTTTAAAATAATTGGAATACTAGATTGGTCTTCTTATATTAAACAAGATCCTAGATTTATGAGACCTGCTGAAGTAGATGTATTAAAAGGAAATTATAGTAAAGCTAATCAAGAATTAGGATGGACACCTAAAACTAGTTTTAATGAAATGGTTCAAAAAATGGTTACAAATGATATTAAAAAATTAAATAATGGATAATCTAATTATATGCCCTCATTGTTCCTCAGATGCATGCTATGTAACTGAAAATAGTCCTACAGTTAAAACTTACTCTTGTTTTGGATGTGGTTTTACAACTAATTCTTTAATGAAAGAAGGAGAAGAATTCTACCAACAGCAAATAGAAGTACTTCCTGAACTTTATAAAGATGTAATGTTTAAAGATAAAGATGATTTAATTTGGATGCCTACTACTATTAATTTACCTCAACAAGGGATGGTATTTTATAATGGTACTTCTAAAGAAAATACTAAATGGTCAGCAGTACAAGCTGTTAAAGTAACTGAAGAAGAAAAAGAAAAATATCCAATTAAAAGTAAACCAGGAGAATATTATGAATGGAGAATGGATATGACTACTTTACAATCTTTTGAAATGAAAGATTTTATAGAAGCACTCTCATATATAGGAGTTCTTCCAGAATAATTTTTGGCTAATTAAAAAAGGTTTTATATATTATTAAAGATGAAAATAAGTTACGCTATAACAGTTTGTAATGAATTAGATGAAATAAAACGTCTAATTCCTTTTTTAAAAGAAAATATAAGACAAGAAGATGAAATAGTTGTCTTACTTGACAAACCAAAAGCATCACATATATTAATAGATCAACTCTATAAATATTCATCTGCTGATTGGATCATTCTAAAAGAAAGTGCATTTCAAGGACATTTTGCTGATTGGAAAAATGAATTGACTAATTTATGTAGTGGTGATTATATTTTTCAAATTGATGCTGATGAATATCCACATGAAGATCTAATTCAAGATTTACCTGAAATTCTTAAAGCTAATCCAACTGTAGAAGCATTTGTTGTTCCAAGAGTAAATACTGTAGAAGGTTTAACTCAAGAACATATTCAAAAATGGAATTGGCGTATTAATGAAAATGGATGGATAAATTATCCTGATTATCAATGGAGAGTTTATAAAAATGTTCCTGAAATAAAATGGAAAAATAAAGTACATGAAGTAATAGAAGGTTATAGAGTTATGGCTCAAATACCTGCTTTTGAAAATTTATCACTTTATCATCCTAAATCAATTGAAAGACAAGAAAAACAAAATAATTATTATGAAACATTATAAAAAAATATTTATAGCTGGAGCTGATGGTATGTTAGGCTCTACCTTACAAAATATTATTAAATTAAATAATTATCTTTTAACAGATAAAAATATTTCTATAAATGTAAAGTTTTGTGATATTAGAGATTTAAAAAATACTACTAAAATTATTAATGAATACTGTCCTGATATTATTTTAAATTTTGCAGCTTTAGTAGATTTAGAATACTGTGAAAAAGAAAAAGATGATTGTTATTTAACAAATACTATAGCTGCTATTCATTTATTTAATCTGGCTAAAGATAAAAATATACCTTATGTTTTTATCAGTACAGCAGGAATTTTTGGAAATGATAAAGAATTTTATACTGAGGATGATGAACCAAATCCTTTAAGTGCCTACGGTAAAAGTAAATATTATGTTGAACAATTACTTTTAAACCAGAATTATAATAAGTACTGGATCTTCAGAGCAGGATGGATGATGGGAGGAGGCCCAAATAAAGATAAAAAATTTGTAAATAAAATTATTAAACAAATCAACTCAGGCATTAAAGAATTATTTGTTGTGGATGATAAATTGGGGGTTCCTACTTATACTGAGGATTTTGCTAAATCTATTTTAAGACATATAGAAGAAGAACTCCCATATGGACTATATAATATGGTGAGTCAAGGAGAAGCTAGTAGATACGATACAGCAGTTGCTATAAATGAGTATCTTGATTTAGGTCTAATAATAAATAAAGTAGATAGTGATTATTTTAAAACAGAATATTTTGCTCCTCGTCCATACTCAGAAAAACTAATAAATAAAAACTTAAATAATTTAAAAAGAAATTATATGAGAAACTGGAAAGTATGTTTAAATGAGTATTTAGATAAATTTTTTAAATAAAAACAAAATGATACCTGTAGCTCGTCTTTGGCATAAAAAAGGAAAATTAGAATATTTTTGTATTAAACAATTATTAGAATATTTTCCTAATATAGATTTTGAATGGCATATTGTTCTACATGATATTAATCATGAAGATGAATGGTCTAAAAAAATTGATTCTTTACCTATTAATATTAATTGGTATTCAACAGATTTCATTCTTAATTATATTAAAGAATGTGATTATATTAATGATGAATTAATAAGTAAAATCCCTAATTTTGTTCATTTTTATCATATACTTATATTTCATTATTTAAGAAGAACTTTAAGATATGATTATGCTTTAGCATATGAATATGATATTATTTTTAATAGTGAAGATTTAACTGAATTAAATGAATGTATTAGTAATAAAATACCATTCGGAGTAATTGAACCAGCTAATAATAATTGTGATAAAGCATTATATCAAAAATTAAGTAATTTATTTCAAACAGATTTATCTAAATATAGTCCTAATTTTAACTATGGTGTAAATGCTGGTTTTCAAGGAATGAATTTAAAAATATTTGATCATTTTTTAAATCCTGATTCTTTTAAAGAATTAATTAATTGCTTTGACTTTTCAGGAATATATAATGAGAAAGGAGAAGAAAAAACAGGATGGGAACGAACTGTAGTTGATACTCAAGAACAATCCTTTCATTCATTGATGAATAAAATTAGTAGTCCTAATTTTAAAATATTAACTCCATCAGAATATTATTTTTATCCTTCTTATTTAAGTATGGAGACATTACTTAAATCTAAAATAATTCATTATTTTGGACATACTAAACCCCAACCAATGTTAGATACTATTGAATTAAAATTAAAACAATATGAAAACTAATCAACAAATAGACTTATTTAAAGTATTTATGGCTTCCACAGCTGCTGAGGAAGTAGGGAAAATATTAAATAGTGGATATATAGGACAAGGACCTAAAGTAGAAGAATTTGAATTCCTATTAAAAGAATTTTTTAATAATGATCGAGTACTAACTCTTAACTCAGGTACCTCAGGATTACATTTAGCTTTACATTTATTAAAAAAACCAATTAAACAAATTGTTAATGATTATGGTAGTAACATTAGTGATTGGCCTGGTATTCAGGATGGTGATGAAGTATTAGCCACAGCTTTAACATGTACCGCTTCAAATTGGCCTATATTAGCTAATAATTTAAAGATTAAATGGGTTGATATTGATCCTACTACTCTTAATATGGATTTAGATGATTTAGAAAGAAAAATAAGTCCAAAAACAAAAGCTATTATTTTAGTACATTGGGGAGGTTATCCAAATGATTTAGATAGAATTAAACAAATACAAAATAAAGCTTATCAAATGTATGGTTTTAAACCTGCAGTTATTGAAGATGGAGCTCATTCTTTTGGTTCTAAATATAAAGGAAAAAAATTAGGTAATCATGGAAATATGATTATGTATTCATTACAAGCCATTAAACATGTGACTGCTATTGATGGTGGATTATTAGTCTTACCATATCAAGACCTTTATAATAGAGCAAAATTAACTCGTTGGTATGGAATAGACAGAGACTCAAATCGTAAAGATTTTAGATGTGAAGCTAATATAGAAGAATGGGGTTTTAAATTTCATATGAATGATGTTAATGCCACAGTAGGAATAGAAAATCTAAAACACGCTAATGACATAATCTCTAAACATCAAAGTAATGCTAAATACTATGATAATAATTTAAAAAATATCCCAGGCGTGACTACTCTTACACGTCATCAAGATCGAGAATCAGCTTTTTGGATATATTCAATGTTAGTAGAGGATAGAGATAATTTTTATAAATGGATGAAAGAATGTAAGATTGTAGCTTCTCAAGTTCATGAAAGAAATGATAAACATTCTTGTGTTTTTAATTATAAATCTTCATTACCTACTTTAGATAAAACAATAAATAAAGTAGTTTCTATACCTGTAGGATGGTGGGTGAATGAAGAAGAAAGAGAATATATAGTGGATTGTATTAAAAAAGGATGGTAATGATTTCTTTTAGACCTCTTAAAGAAGAAGATTTAGAATTTCTTAATCAAACTAGAAACATATGTGCTGAGGAATATCTTCATGATTCAAGAACATTCACCTTAGAAGAAACTATCATATGGTACAAACAATATCAACCTAATTACTATATTATATTATTTGATAATCAAAAGATAGGATATTTTAGATTATCTAATTATTCTAAAATAAACCAAAACATATATATTGGAGCAGATCTACACCCAGACTTTTGGGGCAAAAAATTATCATACCTAGCATATCAAAATTTTATTAAATATTTATTTAATAATTATGATTTAAATAAAATATCTTTAGAGGTATTATCAACAAATATTAGAGCTTATAATCTATATAAAAAATTAGGTTTTGTTCAAGAAGGAATTAAACGACAAGAAATTTTTAAACAAAATAAATTTGTAGATTCTATTATAATGTCTATACTTAAAACAGAATATTATGGCCATATTTTGGAGAATTAATTCAAATGAACTAACTCCTATATTTGAGACAAATCATTTAGGATTTCCTTTAGATGATCCAAGTTTTATTCCTGATGATTATTTAGATAAAAAAGAATTTATTGTTTTTAGAACTTGTCACTCTATAGGTGATTGGGGTATAATTTCTGCTATGCCCAAACTATTAAAAACTAAATACCCAGACTGTAAAGTGTATGTGCCTTCTCCAAAATTACTAAGATATATGTTTAGGCACTTTAATGCTTGGTCACATTGGTCAGATCCTTATGAAAATGTAAAAATTATTTTTCAAAATAATCCATATATTGATAAATTTATAGATAATATAAATGATGAAGTATTTCATGATCATTATAGAATATATGATACTTCAAATCCTGAAATATCCTTAATAATCCAAATGCTAAAATTTTGGCAATTCAAAGAGGATGAAATACAAGACCATCTTCCAGAATTATACTTTTCAGAAGAAGAAATAGAAGAAGGAAACTATATAATTAAAAAACATATTGGAGAAAAAGAATTTGGAACTTTACTATTAACAAACACTGTTAAAGAATACTATCCAGAAAGTACTAATATATTACTTTTAAAAGAATTAGAATATTATAAAGATTTAGTCTTTTTTTATTATGGTAGTAAACCATTAACAGAAACTATTTTTAATAAAATAAAACATATTGATCTTAAAAAATTAAATCTTCCTATTAGGATGCAACTATATCTTAAAACAAAAGCTTTAGTTAATATAGGTTATCAAAGTGGAGTGAATGATTCAATCTGCAGATACTCACAAATTATTTGTACACCATCCACAAACGAACTAGGAGCTGATTATTTAAAATCAATCAAATATTTAAAATAATTTTGATTTCTAATAAAAATTTAATATATTATAGTTATGAAAAATGTTTATGATATAACTAATGAATTCGAGAGACAATTAGGAAAATATACCGGAGCTCCATATGTAGCAACAGTTGATAATCAAAGTAATGCTTTATTTTTAGCACTTTATTATGAGCATTATATCAATAAAAGTATAACCTCAGAGTATATTACTATTCCTTCTAGAACTTATCCTTCTGTACCTTGTGAAATTATTCATGCTGGTCTAAAAGTTGAATTTAAACCAGTCAAAGGTAAAACAATTAAAGGAGCATATAACTTAGAAGGATCAAATGTGTGGGACTCAGCACTTTCATTCACAGCTAACATGTATAAATCTGATATGCATATGTGTATTAGTTTTACAGGACCATATAAACACTTTAAATTATCTAAAGGTGGAGCTATATTAACAGATAATCATGAAGCATATTTATGGTTTAAACGAGCTAGGTATAGTGGCAGAAGAGAATGCTCATACCATGATGATAATTTAGATATGTTAGGTTGGAATTTTTATATGATGCCTGAATTAGCAGCTAGAGGATTATTATTAATGAATCAATTTTATACTTCTAAAGGTCAACCCAAACATAATGAAGACTTAGAATTACCATACCCAGATCTATCTAAATTCCCCATTTACACCCAGTCATGAAAATAGGTATAATGCAACCATATTTTTTTCCTTATTTAGGATATTTTCAACTTATACAAGCTGTTGATATTTATGTAAATTTAGACCATGTTAACTTCATGAAACGAAGTTACATGGTCAGAAATACATTAAAGAATAATACTCCTATCAATATCCCAGTATTAGATGGTAGTCAAAATAAAACATGTGTTGAAGTAAATGCATCAGCAGATGAAAAATGGTTTAAAAAATTTGAAAGAACATTAGAACTTCTATATAAAAAAGAAAATAATTATCAAATAATATTAGATGAAATTATTTTACCTTGGAAAAATAGTATTTTATCTATAAATAGACCTGTTTCTATTTCTGAATTTAATTTTAGTTCTATATATCATATTTGTAAATATCTAAACATAGAAAAAAGATTTTATTCAAGTAGGGGAATTACTGATAGAAAAAAGAATGAAGGTATTCAAGATATTGTAAAATATTTTGAAGGAAAAACTTACATAAATGCTATTGGAGGTCAAAAACTTTATTTTAAAGAAGACTTTGAATCCCAAGAAATAGATCTTAAATTTATAAAAATGGGAGAAGTTAAATTTGACAATCCTTATACCTCAATACTAGATTTATTGTTTAGATATGATAAAGAATTTATTAAAAACGAATTATCCAATTACACTTTAATATGAAAGATTATCTAAAAATAGCAAAACATTACGATGAATGTTTTAAAAAACATGGTGATTCAAATTTAGGTGTAGATTGGCCTAATCATGAAGATACATTAATTAGACATGAAGTTATGTCTAGTATGATTAAAACCAATAACGCTACAGTTTTAGATTTTGGATGTGGATTAGGACATTTTTATGAATTTATAAAAAGCAATAACCTACCAATCCAATACTCAGGTCTAGATATAAATGAAAGTTTTGTAAATGCTTGTAAAGCAAAATACCCATATCTGAATTTTTATCATATGGATATATTACAAAACAACAATATACCTAATTTTGATTATATAATATGTAACGGAACATTTACAGAAAAACGAGATTTAACTCAAAATAAAATGATGGAGTTTTTTACTTCAACTGTAAAAGAATTATGGAATAAATGTAATACTGGAATAGCATTTAATTTAATGTCTAAACATGTTGATTGGGAGAAAGAAGAGTTATTTCATGTTTCATTAGATGAACTAGGATGGTTTTTAAAAAATAATTTAAGTAGAAATTTTATAATTAGAAATGACTACAAACTATATGAATACACAGCTTATGTCTATAAATAAAACTATTATATTTGGTATAAATGATTTAGCTGAATTAGCTTGGTATTATTTATATTATTTAACAAATGAAAACAAAACAGATATACCAGTTGCTTTCACTGTTAATAAAGAATATTTAACCCAAGATACATTCCATGATCTTCCAGTTATTCCTTTTGAAGAATTAGAACAACATTATTCTCCATCAGAATATAATTTATTTGCTCCTATAGCAAACAATGTATTAAGAGAAAAAATATATAATGAAGGTAAACAAAAAGGATATAAATTTATATCTTATATTTCTTCTAAATGTACTAATTTTGCTAAATCAATAGGTGAAAATTGTTTTATACTAGAAGACAATACATTACAACCATTTACAACAATTGGAAATAATGTTGTATTATGGAGTGGAAATCATATTGGACATCATAGTATAATTGAAGACCATGTTTTCTTTACTTCTCATGTAGTAATGTCAGGACATTGCTGTGTTAAAAAAGGAGCATTTTTAGGAGTTAACTCTACACTCAGAGATGGAATAACAATAGGAGAAAATAGTATTATAGGAATGGGCTCTGTAGTCACTAAAAATGTTCCTAATAATGAAACATGGATTGGATCACCTGCTAAGAAAAAATAATATTTTAAACTTAAAAACAAAAAAAAATATGAACAATGTTAATTTTATTTACACTAAACAAGAACATTCAGCTGAAGATAACATAAAAGAATATATAGATTCTTTACCAAAAGACTCTATATTTTATGATTTAGGAGCTAATTTAGGTTGGTTTTCTTTATATGCCGCTAATTTAGGATTACAAGTATATGCTTTTGAAGTTGATAAAAATAATTTCTTTGGATTACAAAAAAATATAGAAGCTAACCCTAATTTATTAGATAAGATTTTTATATTTAATCAAGGAATAGCTGACAAAAAAAGAAATATTAATCTTAGATTCTCAGATGATACTATAGGAGGACATCATAAAACTTTAGAATTACCTAATTTCTCGGCTACAAGCGGAATTATAGCTAATAAAAAAATTGAAATAATTGTGGATTCTTTAGATAATATAATAAAAGATAATAATCTTCCATTTCCTGATCATTTGAAAGTAGATATTGATGGGTCAGAATATGCTTTTTTATTAGGCGCTAATGAAATATTAAATCACGCTAAATCAATGGTTATTGAATTTTGGACTGAGAGTGAGTATTATAATGAATCTATTAGAATTTTAAATACCTTTGGATTTAAACAAAAAACTATTTATCCTATATTTGGAGAGTCTAATTTATATAATTTTGTTTTTGAAAAATAAAATGTGGATAAAACAAGGAAATATTTTTAATGAACATCACGCTCAACTCCCAGTTATAGACATATGCTTAGATACTTATAAAATTTACTATTCAACTCGAAATAAAAACGGATGTAGTATTCCTATGTCTATATCAGTTTTTAAAAATGATTTAAAAAAGTATCTTCATCCTATTAAGATTAATATACCTTTAGGTGATTATGGTGCTTTTGATCATTATGGAGTTATGCCTACAGATATTATAACTTTAGAAGATGGAACTAAATATCTTTATTATATAGGTTGGTCATTAAGAAAAGACATTCCATATCATAACACTTTAGGTTTAGCCATAAGTAAAGATAATGGAATTAATTGGAAAAAAATATCTGATGGGCCTATTTTTAATTCAAATTATTTAGAACCTGGATTTATAGGAACAGCTAAAGTGTATAAAGAAGATACACATTGGATAATGTATTATTTATCATGTAGAGAATGGATTAGAACTAAAGATAAATTGGAACCTACTTATGATATTAAAAAAGCAATATCTGATAATGGTATAGATTGGAGACCAACAAATGAGATAGTAATACCATTACAAAAAAATGAAGGAGGGATAGCTTCTTTTAATAAATTAAATAATAAAGCTTGGTTCTCAGTAAGAGGTAAATTACATTATAGAAATAATACTGAAGAATCTTATAAAATTAAAACTGCTACTCTAGTAAATAATAAATGGATTAGAGATAAAAATATTGATTTAGATGTGTCTGAAAAAGGATGGGACTCAGAAATGGTAGCTTACCCATATATTATACAAGAAAAAGATAACTTAATAATGTTTTATAATGGAAATGGATTTGGAAAAACAGGAATTGGATACGCCAAGCAGCCAATTAAATAAAAACGGTTATATTATTCTTAAGAATTTTCTTAATAAAGAATTTGTAACTTATATACAAACATCAGCTGAGGCTATCTTTCAAATTCAATTTAATACTTTTGGGTATAAGGGAGAATTTAAAGATAATATAATTAAATTATTTAATGAGCATGAAGATATATTTAAAAATTGTGGTAAACTAATTCAAACAGGACTTATTCCTTTATATCAATTAGCCTCAGATTCTGAATTAATTTCATATATTAAAGAATTAGGAGTTAAATTTCCTAATATGTGTACTAGACCTGTTTTATTTTTTAATCATCCTAAACTAGCAAAAGAAGAAGTATATTATAAAACACCCAACCATCAGGATTGGCCATCAATGGAATCATCTTTAAATTCATTAGTAATATGGGTTCCATTAGTTAATGTAAATAAAGAAAATGGCAGTATAATTATATATCCAGGTTCTCATAAGAATGGAGTTTTACCTTTTAAAACAAATGGAGGATTTGCTCAAGTAGAATATAAAGGAGAATCAATTCAACCTGAACTAGAAGTAGGAGATATAGTCATATTTTCTACTATGCTAGTCCATAAATCAGGAGATATATTAAATGATTCTATTAGATGGTCATGTCATTTTAGATACACAGATATGCTTGAAGAAGATTTTATTAATCGAGGATTTCCAAATCCATATATCTATAAACCAATAACTAAACAATGAATAAAATTATAATAGCCTCTCCATCATATAACTCAGCTATAGGTGGAGCAATTGTACTACATAAATTATGTCATGTTCTTAATACTATAGGTTATGATGCTTATTTATTTCCAACTTTAAAATTAAATGGAACTTTAGATTGGTTTTATTTAAATGAGACCTATAATACAAAAGTAGCTAATAATATAAATTATGAAAAAGATATAATTATTTATCCTGAAATAGAATTTGGAAATCCTCTTGGAGGAAAAAATATAGTTAGATATATTTTAAATAATTTTCATTTATCTAAAGAAGGAGCTACTGCTCCTACTTGGGGAGAAAATGATTATTGGTTATATTCTCATGAACATTTTTATGATAAAATTAAAGAACCTAACTATTTACATATTATAGAATCTAAATTAGATATTTATAAAAATTATAATATAGAAAGAAAAATAAAAGCATGTTTCACATACCGGAAAAAAAGCCATGAAAAAGATATCCTAATCAAAATCCATCCAGAAGAATCTATTGAAATAGGATATAATATTCAAGATCAAGAATTAATAAGTATTTTCAATTCATGTAAACAATTTTATAGTTATGATTATGAAACTTATTTAAGTCAATTAGCAGCGTTATGTGGTTGTGAAAGTATTATAGTTCCTTATAAAAATATTGAAAAAGAAGATATAATAGAAAAACTTCCAGCTCTAAAATATGGTGTAGCCTACGGATTAGAAGATTTAGAATATGCTAACTCAACTAGGCATTTATTAAGAGAACATCTACAAAAACTAGAAGATTTTCAATACAATGAAACTAAAATAGCATTCAAAAAAATATTTAAATATTTTAATTTATGAAAATAATATATAGAATAAGTGATGCTGGTTATAAAAAGATAAAACCAGATTATATTAATAATGAAAATTGTTTAAAGAATGCTTTAGAAGTATTTCCATGGATAAAGTATGATTGGTCTATTATAGCAGATAATATATCTGAAGAAACAAATAATATGATTCAAAAATATATTTCTAGAGATCATATTTATTATGTTTCTGTAGGTCATGGAGCTGGGACATTTAATCTAGCTTTAGATGAAGCCCTACAAAGTCCAGATGATGAAATAATATATTTTATTGAAAATGATTATTTACATAAACCAAACTCAGATAAAATTCTTAAAGAAGGATTTAATCTAGATCCAGCATTTGTATCTCTTTATGATCATCCAGATAAATATATAGGACCAGATCAAGGTGGAAATCCATATTGTGATGGAGGAGCAGAAGATACTAGAGTATATTTAACTAATTCTTGTCATTGGAAAATAACAAATTCAACAACAATGACTTTTGCTTCTAAAGTATCAACTTTAAAACGAGTTGAACCTATACTTAGAAAATGGACCAATATGGGTCATTATCCTCAAGATTTTAGAATGTTTCTAGAATTAAGAGATAATAATGAATTATTAATAACTCCTCTCCCAGGATATTCAACCCATGGAGAAACAGCTTGGCTATCACCTTTAACAAATTGGAATAAAATATGATATCATTAATCATCCCTACTTATCGCAATCCAGAATATTTAGATATATGCCTAAAATCTGCTATTGAAAATCAAATAAATAAAAATGAAATCATTGTAGCAGTAGATGGTTTTATAGAAGAAAGTCATCATATACTTAGTAAATATCAAGACAATATTCAAATTCTTGACTTAGGAGAAAATCAAGGAATGCAAACAGCATTAAATCTAGCTGTTATAAATGCTACAAATGAATGTATTGTTATTATTAATGATGATAATGTATTATGTAAAGACTGGGACATTGAAATAGAAAAACAATTTCAAGAAGGTTTTGTATTCACTATTAATCAAATAGAACCAATAGGCCCAGGCATATTTAATTTTCCTGTGAAGGATTTAGGTAAACATCCTCGAGAATTTAAATATGAAGAATTTTTAGAATATGAACCTACAATTAGAAAAGGAGAATTAACATTAGATGGAGGTATATTTCCATTTGTTATATCTAAAAAAGACTATATGATTGTAGGTGGATTTGATACAATTTATCAATCTCCATTCATTTGTGATTGGGATTTCTTTTTAAAATTAGATTTAAATGGAATTCAATTTTATAGAATAAATCATCTACATTTTTATCATTTTGGTAGTGCTGCTACTAAAAATGGAAAAGAAGGAGATAAATTTAAAGCCACAGAACATCCCGCAGCTCAAACTTTTATGTATAAATGGGGAATGTCTCCTCAATTATTTGAAAATAATAGTCATAGACCAAAAGGAAACTATATTAAAGGAATTAAATTTTAAAAAATATATGAAACAAAAAACAATACTAATTACAGGAGTAGCGGGTTTATTAGGTAGTAGATTAGCTGATTGGATTATAGAAAATAAACCAGAATATAAAGTTGTAGGTATAGATGATTTAAGTGGTGGATATAAAAAAAATGTACATCCTAAAGTTAATTTTTGGGAGGTGAATCTTATAAATCCTAAACATCAAATTGAAAAATGTTTTGAAGAAAATAAATTTGATTATGTTTTTCATTTCGCCGCGTACGCAGCTGAAGGATTATCTCCATTTATTAGACAATATAACTATGATAATAATTTAAAAGCCACAGCTAGAATAGTAAATGAATGTATTAAGTATGATGTTAAACGTTTAATATTCACATCTACATTAGCTGTATATGGGCATGGGTATGGAGGAGTATTTGATGAAGATCAAACTCCTAAACCAATAGATCCATATGGTGTAGCTAAATATGCTTGTGAAATGGATATTCAAATAGCGGGTGAGCAACATGGACTAGATTGGTGTATTATTAGACCTCATAATGTTTATGGAATTAAACAAAATATTTGGGATAAATATAGAAATGTACTAGGAATATGGATGTACCAACATCTAAATGGAGAATCAATGACTATTTTTGGAGATGGAAATCAAACTCGAGCTTTTAGTTATATTGATGATAATTTAGAACCATTATGGAATGCAGCTACATCACATAAGGCTTCTAAACAAATAATAAATTTAGGAGGAATTGAAGAAATATCAATTAATGAGGCTAATAAAATTTTAAAAGAAATCATAGGTGAAGGAGAAATAATTTATAAAGAAGCTCGCCATGAAGTAAAACATTCTGTCCCAACTTATCAAAAATCAATTGATATTTTAGATTATAAATATAAAACTAATCTAAAGACAGGTTTAACTGAGATGTGGGGATGGGCTCAACAACAACCTAAACGAGATAGATTTATATGGCCATCATATGAATTAGAAAAAGGAATTTATAGTTTTTGGAAAAATAAATAAAAATAATATGAAAATAGTAGTTACAGGAGGAGCTGGTTTTATAGGCTCAAGTTTTATTAATCAATTAAAATCAAAACATAAAGATATAAATATTTTATGTATTGATAAAATGACTTATGCTTCAAATAAAAATAATATTAAATATGAAGTAGAATTTTTAGAAAAGGATATTTGTGATATAACACCTGAAGAATTAGGTGAATATGAATATTTAATTAATTTTGCTGCTGAATCCCATGTTGATAATTCTATCAAAGATGGAAAACCTTTTATTAAATCAAATATTGAAGGTACTTTTAATTTATTAGAATGTGCACGGTATAATAAATCACTTAAGAAATTTATACAAATCTCAACAGATGAAGTATACGGAGATATGTCTGATTATAACCCAGAACAATCCTTTGCTTCAGAGGATTATCCTTTAAAACCAAGCTCATACTACTCAGCTACAAAAGCATCAGCTGACTTATTAATAATATCAGCTAATAGAACTTTTGGAGTCCCTTATTTAATAACTAGAACATGTAATAATTTTGGAAGACATCAACATCCAGAAAAATTCTTACCCAAAATATATCAATGTGTTAAAAATAATATAGAAATCCCAGTATATGGAGATGGAAAACAAAGTCGAGAATGGATTTGGGTAGAAGATAATGTTAGTATTTTAATTGATCTTTTATTTGATGAAAAATCAATTAATACAATTATTAATATAGGTTCAAATATCACTTATGAAAATATACAATTAGTTGATATTATTACAAATATAGTTAAAGTCACACCTAAAATAAAATTTGTACCTGATAGATTAGGACATGATAGATCTTATAGACTTAATTGTTTAAATTTAAGAAAAATATTAGGAATACCACATAATCAATCTTTACCTTATAAATTTAAACATATAAAAGATTATTTAAAAGAACTTTATTCTTTATAAGAAATTTGGTTTCCTAAATCTCAAGACATATATTTATAAAGAAAGTTAAAAGATGCTAGAACTAACACCTTATTTTTATTATTGCTTAAATGATGATAAAAAAGAACCAATAGACAAAGTCATAGCATACAGTGAAGAAAATGCTATCAGTTATTTTGCTGAACGAAAACAGATAGAAGAATCTGTTTTTATCAGTTTATATGTTGTAGAAATATATGGCGAAAACAAATCTAAATAATTTTGGCAAGAAGCTAAAATTTAATAAAAGAAATCCTAAGAAACGTTCTGTTTCTGAAAAGGATATGTTTATTCAATCTATAGATGCTTTCTATAAGGTTTGGAAGAGATCAAATACTACTTATGAATTGTATAAAATCAATTTATTAGAGTATGAAGAGGATTTCTATCAAATTATTGAGAGTTTTGTTTTTATGAAATATGGAGATTGGAAAACAGAACTTATAATGTGGTATGTTTTCGCTAGAGAGGATGAAAAAGGAAATATATTGCCTCTTACACTCCAAGTTGAAAATAAAGGTGAAGTAGAAGTTTATATAAAAACAGCTAATGAATTGTGGGAGTTTATTAAGAAACTAGAAGAAGAAG
>Ga0315900_10005200_pt1 | contig 17962 bp, 11 predicted proteins | sample LakEriMetagenome_FD_203521 | JGI IMG/M metagenome (GOLD analysis project Ga0315900, IMG submission 203521) | Freshwater fungal communities from buoy surface, Lake Erie, Ohio, United States - Buoy 12 MA114 | ecosystem: Environmental > Aquatic > Freshwater > Lake > Lake biofilm | place: USA: Lake... | reverse complement strand
TAACTCCATTATCAATTACCAGATACTCCAAACGGGATCCTGCGTCTACCCTCTTACCCCTTCTTCTCATTTTCTCTGCTAATTGCACCTGTGCTGGGAGTGATTTTACATAATAATCTTTAGCATCTACCGCTTCCTTTTTAAGAAGCTGTTTCTTTCTCTCTTCCACATCTGTTGGTAACGCCTTGATTGTATAATCTCCCAATTTCACCTTCTTTTCGCCTTTTTCACCGACGAATGGTACAATATTTAGTTCATCTACGCTTCCAACTGATTTCGTAACTCGGAAATATTTAACGTCGAAGTAGCCTGAACACAGTTTATTTATTTCTTCGATGACAAAATATAATAACTCGTCTCGAGTTACCTTTTCAAATATTTTTTTGATTACAGCTTCATATATGTCTCTAACGAACAAACTGTTGTCACGGCGGGCTAATAACACACCCTTCTTACCCACCTTTTTTTCTACGTTTCCTTCCTTGTCACAAGACAGGTACATATAGCGTTTCTTACTAACTATAAAATATTGCCAAAAAACAACCTCTTCGAAGGCTAAACTTATCGGCGGCGGAAACATCTTTGTAATTTCTGAAGCTACATGCTCGGCGTATTCCCATGATTCTTTTGCCCCTTTTAAATGGGGGAAATGTATGTAATTGGAATCAGTATCTCCATACACTAATTCTCCCTTGTATTTTTGTTGAATGGTTTTGGCCACAATTTCAATATTAGTTCGCCCCATAAAAGTGGTTGCCATTGCCCCTGGCATGAAGGGTAAATATCCTTTTTTTACTCCAAATGCACCATACATTGAATTTGCACTTACTTTATATGCTAATTGTCTTTTATCTAAAACACCATTAAAAGCTATTATATCTTTAATTTGTTTATCATTTAATATTTTTATTTCACTTTCTTCCTTATGTTTCAAACAGTGTATAGCTTTATCTATCCCAAATTCTGCTATATTTCCACAATCTGGATATTTACATTTTGTATTTTTTATGTGCTTTCGCGTTTGCTTTCTCATATCTAATAAGTTTTGAAGAATAGTTGGAATTACTCCTTTTGGTTCTTTTAAGAATCTAAAATATCTTTCTTCACACATTGGATTTTTAGAAATTGTTTTCATAATTGTAGATCTTTCATCTCTATAAGGTTTTAATTCATCAATTCTTTTACTTATCTGTTCGGCAATCTGAATTTTATAAACTTTATTTTTTGTATCATCTCTTTGCTTTCTAAGTTCTTTAATATATTCTGTCTCTTTATTAATATACTCTGTAAGTTCATTTCTTCTTATTACTTTTGGATCGTGAATACAGCCTAAATCGTCGCGCCAAGAAAATACATGGCACATGCTATCTGGAATACTTTCATCGAATACTATTGTCGAATAATCAATATTATAAGCTATAATAGTAGTTGGATATAAACTACAATTGTGAACAACACTCCCATCAGCAATAAAATTATGAACTTTATCAATTTCAATATCATATACTTCTTCAATGCCATTATCTCTAATATCAATTACTTTCTGTCTAAAACAAGGAACGCAGTCATTATCACTCTCTACACAATACACATTTTTTTTATTATCATACGAAAACCATTCTTCTACATTTATACTTGTTACAAATTCTTTTGGTTTCGGAAATTTTTTACCCTGAAGACTAAGTTTTCTGGGTTTTTCAAAATGCCTTTTCTCTTCGCCTCTTCTATAACCTATATCATATAATGATGATAAAGAATATATATTTATAGGCGGTTCTTTATCTATCAATTCATTCTGTGCAGTTTTTAAACAACTTGAAAATGTATGTCCTCCTTTTACTCTGGATAAAGTATTTTTTATATTTAATTTTATTAAATCATTTGTTCTATTAACGACATTTGAATGCTGTTCTCTTGTTTTGATACACATATACTCATATCTAGAAGCTATATTCAGTCTGCATATTTTATTTATACAATATAAAAAACTTATGTTTTGCGAAAAATTGTAAGTATCTTCTAGTTTCAAATTAAATTGAATATCATATCTTGGATTTTCTATATAGTCATATGGTTTAATTGAATTTTCTTTATATTTTACTAATTTTGGTTTATATATGGTTATATCAATTCCTAATTTGGAATGTAATATTTTCAACTGTTCAAATACATTTACCATACTTTCTAAATATTTTTCTATAATTGTCCATTTAAAAGAAACAGGTCCAAATGAATTTCTATTTGTAATATAAGGCGCTGTTCCATCTCCGCCGTACAAACCCCCAAGAAATTGTTTAATTATTGATAACGGACAATCATTTTTTAATATAAATTTAGGAAGTTTCATTTGATTAGTACACCTTTTCCCTGTTACAATATCTTCTAGAGAATGAATCATTTTAGATATTTTAGTTGGTAAAGTTATACTATACGAAGTTCCTTTTTTCGAGTCTTCCCTTATTCTTTTTCTTATTTTTACATCTACATCAGATATCTTAAATAAATCTATTTTAAAATTTTCACAGTCCACTAATGTACCAAAACAAGCCTCTGAGCATTCTCTGTATCCTTTTAGGGATCTTTCACATATTGAATGATAAATACTCCCATCAGAAAGAATATACCCTAATATTCTACTAAATGCCAAACTCTTTTCCCTTTCCTCATTTGTTTTCATATTAAAAATGTATCCTTCAACTTCTAATGTCCATTCATTTTCTTCTTCATATTTTATATCTTCTGGATATTCTATTCCACACTTAATATATTTATTTTTTAAATCTTTTGCTTCGCACCAAGTACCATCATCTAACATAATTTTATGTTCAGGTGTGCATTTTATAATTTTTCCGTCCTGTAGAAAAACTTTTATTGTATTTTTTAAACCTTTCCTTTGTAATCCGTTAATAGAACTAAAATTTTTTAAACCTTTATCGTCAAAACCTATTACTAAGTGGTCATTTATCATTTCTTTTATTTTTTTAGATGTACCATTTGATAATGTTATCAAAGTTTCTCCAGAAAAGCAAAAATCAAACGGAACTACACGGTCATAAACTCCTGGAACAGGCGGAAATACATGCGCCCCCACATATCTATCACTATCCTTCGTAATATAACCATCCTTCTCTACTACTATATTATGGAAAGTACAATACTTATAAACCTGGCTATACACCTTAATCTGCTGTCCCTGTGTATACAAAGTAAAGATCTGTGTATTAAATGTACAAGCCATTTCTGTAAGTCCTACCCAAGTTTGCAACTTATCCATAAGTTTTATAACAAGTACTGAATCTTGTACACAGTATGCCCCGCATTTACTCATGGCCTTAATAGCTTTCTCCCCAAATGTACCATCAGGCTCTCGCACCGTTCCTTGCCTATAACATTTAAAAATGCCTTTTGGTGGCAAATCCTTCTTGTTATCACCAATAAAAATATCAGAAACAGTTGACAATTTGTAATTATCAAACTTGAAATCTCTTCGAATCAACGGCAACAAATCCACAAACAAGCGCCCCTCTGCATCCAAAAATGAAAATTCCTGATTCTTGTATGCGCTCGAAGACCATACAATCGTCTTCTCTTTAGCATGTTTGTATTTGTGAAACCCCATCAAATCGAAACTGCTTATACACAAATTGTGCTTCGCTCTTTCTATCATATAAGGAATATCAAACCCCAATATGTTATATCCCGCGATCACATTTGGATTTTCTGTTCTTATCAATTCCGTAAATCCCTGCAACAAATCAGCCTCAGTCTCATAACAATATATATTTACATCTTCACCAACAATCTCACTATCAGCCTCCCCCAATGTCAGCAAATAAATATCATTTTCAGTTGTACCTTCACGCCTAAATACACAAGATATCTGAAATACCTTATCACCAGGCTTCTCCGCTTTCGGCATAGCATTTACATTTGTAGAATTTACTTCGATATCAAACCCCATTATCTTTGGATTCCCAACCGAATTATTCTCTTCATATTTCTTTAAATTTTTCCATTTTACTTGATACTCCTTATCACATAAAGTCACTTTTTCCCCACCGGTAATCTCTTCACCCACAAACTCGATCCATCCCGCAGTTGGAATATCTTTACAAGAAACAAGTTGCAAAATAGGATCAGCATCTTGTTCATGCATTTTCATTTTTATTAAACCCACGCCGATAAGCGCAATCGGCTTCTTCATCTTGTACATTAACTGCTTTATATCATTCTTATTCGCAAAAGTACAAAACAGATAAGGGAATAACTTCTTCTCAATCTTCCCATCTTCAAGAATTCTAATATTCGCATTGTACAGCTTCTCTCGCATAACAAAAGTCTTCTTCAAAGGTTTATTTGCAGGAACTAAATCATCTATTTTCTCACCCAATTTCTGAGCCTTCGTCGCAGTCCAATTCTTTTCGGGAGGTAATTCAATATACACCCAAGGAGTAAAATTATCTATTCGAACACAAATGTTATCATTGTTTTCGCCTACACCGTAGATTCGAATACAAGTCATGTGCTCTTCTTTTTCGTCGATGACCCAATGATATGGAAAAATTCTGTTATACGACATTCTATGATTTTTATGTACGAACCATTATTTTAATTCAATTTTAAAAAAAATTATTTAAAATTTTTATCGTATACAATAAATATAATGATCAGAAGTGGACAAATATGCGTTTCCTTATTATACAATTACTTGACATCTAACGTACAGGAAACAGATAGCAGTGACAGTTTAGATAAAAAATCAAATACTTTAAAAATCATCTCAAATACTTTTTCAAACTATGGAGGTGTCTTATCTAAACTCGCTCAAATGCTAAATCACGATAACCCCGATAATAATTCATTTTCCGACTGCAAGCCTTTTTCGCAAAAAGAAACTTCTTTGTATCTTGAAAATCTTTATAATACTGATGTCGGCTTTTCAAATCAGATCAAGAGTATTGATTTCACACCCTTTAAAAGTGGATCGGTTGGACAGATACATAAAACAGTTTTGACGAACGGTGATAAAATAATTATAAAGGTGCAGTATGTTGGTCTCGAAAAACAGATTAAAGCTGATTTGGCGATAATCGACATGGTTGTAAAATATATGTACAATTTTGTAAATCCTGATAACGCAATGAAAGATATAAAAAGAAAGCTTTTTGAAGAGCTTGATTACAAGAATGAAATGAATAATCAAAAAAGAATGTACGAGTTATGGAATGGTACTAATTGTTATAATATAAAAATTCCAAAAATATATGACACCTTATGTTCAGGTACAACAATTGGAATGGAATTGGTACATGGAAATGGTCTTGGTAGCTTTATAGAAACGGCTACACAAGAAGAAAAGAGTAATATAGGATTAGCCATCTTTTATTTTATTTTCAAAAACATATTTGTCCACAAAATTTATTATTCTGATCTGCATTATGGTAATTTTTTAGTTAACAACGGCGCATTATATGTTACCGATTTCGGATGCCTTCATGACCTTAGTGATGAGTTGGTTTCACAATTTAAAAGTATTTATAAATGTATTTCCAATGAAGACAAAGATCACTTCTATGGTTTGATGTCGGACATGGGTATTTTGAACGATCAAGTTTCGCCTGCTTCCAAGGAATACATGTATGAATATTTTATCAAAGTATTTGAACCTCTCACACGTAATGATTTTGAATTTACTCGTGAGTGGTCGGATGATGCGAATAAGAAAGAACCTGACCTAATGAAAGAGTGGAATCTACCTGAAAATTTAGTGCATTTTAATAAGATTGTACACTGTTTGTATTTTATGTTTGTGAAATTAAATTTAAAAGGAAATTTTAGACAAATTTTTGAAGATGAATTACTTATATAAAGAGAAAATTGAAGATATAAAAATGGGTAATTTATGTGCGACTGAAAGAGAAAAAGATGAAGATTGGGGAGTTGTTAAAGATGTTAAAATAGAAGAACCAGAACCACAAAGTGAAAATCATTTTGTTGTTTTTGAAAAAAATCAGAAACTTATAAATATAATTGATGATTATTTATTTTCTTGAAATTTTTAAACTGATAGTGGTTTAAAAATCAACTTGTCAACGCCGATAACTCATTACAGAAGCGACTGTTCATATGCATATCCGCTATCTCATCCTGGATCTTTATTGTATTTTCTTTTAGGAACAACATCTTATCTTTGGTTGTTAGAAATTCGTTCCTTTTTTCATCTTCTTCCTTTTTATAATTATCTATCTCGGTATTAAAAAAATCATAAAGTGTATTCGTTTGCTCCTTAAGTGCTGGTTGAATCATTTCTATTAACTTTAAGGCTTTTGGATCTTTAACTATATTACCATTTTTATCTTGATATTTGAAAATCTGGCGAGATGTATCGAAACATCTGTATACAAGAGTACCATCTTCAAGAGTAATGATTTTATCTTTAACGAATTTGGCGAGACCGTGAACACCCTCGAGAACATGCACGTCATTAAATTTGCTAGTAATAATATTTGAAACATATTCATTTGTGAGATCGAAAGGAACTAAGTTTATTTTTGTATTGTTATTAGTTGTATTATTGTTAGTGGTTGTGGGTTTTTCAATTGCTTTGGTACCCATGCGTTCAATTATTTTCTGTAATTCAGATATTTGTTGTTTGTAATTGTTTTCTTGTTTTTCAAGTTGTTGTTCCTGTTTTTCCATTATAATATTAGCCCTAATTAATTGCTCTTTTAATTCTTTTATTTGTTCTTTACTATTTTTTTTAATTTCTGTATCTTTATTTTTATTTTTACAAGACAAAATGTGTTGTGTTAAATGATGTTTAAGTTTAAACATTTTTTTACAAAAAGAGCATTCAAAATTTGTAGTTTTATTTTCTTCTTTCATTTTACCCTGAATTTTTAAACAATATTTTGCACTTGTTTGATGTACATTAAGAGATGAGTTATTGGCAAATGTTTTTTTGCAAAATTCACAGTTCATTTATATTATAAAATATTTGTTTAAATAATTTACTAAATTTACTAAATTTACTATCAAAAATTTAGTAAATTTACTAAATTTTTAGTAAAAAAATTAATTAAACTGTTATTCAGTTTAAAAAGTACGCCGGAAAAAGTCAAAAAAACGGAAATTTCAACAATTTTTGTGTGTGTGTGGATTTTTTTTGGAATGGACTTTTTTTTGAAAACACTTTTTGAAAAAGTCATTGCCGTCGCGCGCGCGACATCGCCGATGACTTTTTGTTTTTTTTCAAAATAAAAATAAAAAATAATTTAGAAAAGTTTTAAAAATCATTTGGTTTTTCAAAAAGTCATTGGCGGCGGTGGCGCGCACTTTTTTATTTTCAAAAAATAAAAAAATTATTTAGATTTAGAGTTAGAGTTAGATAGCAAGTTCATAACCACTCTAAAAATGATAGCACCGCCTATCACCACTCCAAACGCTATCCCAATCCACATCAAAATGGCTTTAATATTATCTGTAAACCATTTCATAAAATCTCCGGGTAAATTTCCTATATCCTTAATACCATCTGCCAAAACAGATCCGGGGGTATGCAATTGAAAAGCATAATAAATATAACCGCTATCACTAACGCCAACATTTGTGCATTGTAAATTGTATGCATTCGGAAATCCTGAACACATTTGTTTATCTGCTGTTGGCGCGGTACATCTTCCTATACAATAAGGTTGATCGCATTCTGAAGGAATACCTGAACACTGAGCATTCGTTAAGCCTTTATTCTGTGCATTAGGAGCAACTAAAGCGCCGCAAGTGCATAAAGCTTGATTTTCTACACTACTCGAATAAAAATTACTACATCCTTCTAATTTTTGATAATCTGCTTTTTTGCCATCATTAAAATATACATAACAACCAGTCAGCTCGTCAGCTATCATTTTTAAAACAATATATCCTCCCCCAATAATTGCCCCAGCAATTCCTCCAAGAGCCATTAATGATGCAATAAGTTTGACTCCGTATTTACCTAATTTTGAAGTAATCTTATCCGCTAGACCAGGCTCTTTATTTATTGTGTCTGCGCTTTCTTTGAAACAATCAGAAACTGCATTTTTATATTCAGTTAATTTTGCGGGATCGGCACTGCTTCCTTTGGCTGCTTCTGTCAGGTAATTTTTCATTGCGGTTTGCGCCTTTGCCTGAGTTGCAGCATTTGCTTTTTTCCCAGAAGAACTCAAATTATCGGCGATACTGGAAGGATTTTTGAGAGTTTGTTTAACCGACGCTTCGTAAACACTTTTATATTGAGAACTCATATTATTGTAAGCATCATTAGCTTTTTGTAGACTATTTCCGTCTTGAAGATTAGTATTTGAAAGAGTATCATCAAAATTCTTAATAGCTTGATCAGAGTCTGGAATCTCTATACCAGCTGCTTTTGCAACGCTTCTAAGAAGTTTGGTAGTAGCTTGTTGAATTGCAGCTTGTTTTTCTTTAACTTTATTGTTATATTCGTCCATATTTGCTTTGTTCGCTTCGTTTTCCATATAAGAATTAAGATCTGCTTTGGCTTTTTTAACTTCTTCTATATCCCCTTTAACTTCATCACCTTTAAATGCTTCTTCAGGTATTTCGAATTCCGACATTTATTAAATAAAATAAAATAAAATAAAATAAAATATAAATATAAATAAATGGCTGATTTTTTTAAAGGTTTCGGACATGCATGTTTGAGCTTAGTCGGCTTCGGACAATATGTAGATCCAATGGGAGATTTGAATTCAGAGTTATCAACAGCTAATCAAAATTTAGTAAATATTGTTAATACTGGAACCCTTGCATCTTTAAAAGCTCAAGAAGGTTTTGATACAACATTACAAGAATATCTAAAAGATAAGTTTGGAGAAATTCAAGAAAGTATGAACTATTATAATATTTTATCTTCAAATAACCAAGCACAGGATAATTATTTTCTCTTATGTGGAGGAATTTTAATTTTTATGATTATTATTTTTATTTTATTTAAATAAAATGGCATTTGCGGCATTAGGTTATCTACTAATGGGTGGTATGGGCATCGGTCTTATAACTACAGGAGTAGATGCACAAAACAACTCACAAAAATTAAGAGACCAAATAGCACAAGTTAAAGCAAATAATGATACTGTGAAAGAACAATATGCTGCGATAGCAGGGGATATATCAAAATTAACAGTAGACATGCAACAAAAATTAACTGAATCGGCTGATGAGTATATTAAATTACAAAGTCTCATTACTACAGCGCAATCGGATTTCAATGATAGTTTTAAAAAGGTTCAATTAGTAGGGATAATAATTTTAATTGTTATATTTATATTACTTGTTCTAAAATATTTTGGGTTATTGGAGCAAATGGCTTATCTACTAAACTACCCATTCATACTTTTATGGAACTTCATTACAAATAAAAAATAAATTTATTTAAATAAATTATTTAAATAAATGAAACAAATAGAAAATTCAAATAAAGGACCACCGCCATTATCAATTACATCTATAATAGCTTTAGTTATAGTATTGGCAGTGTTTGGCGTTGGAATATATTTCATATCTAAACTATTTGCTCAAAATTGTGCTACTGGATTACAATTCAATGCTACTTTAAATAAATGTATTCCTGTTTGTAATGCACCTCAAATAAACGGTCCAAATGGTGATTGTCAATGTCCTTTCCCTGCGACACAAGAAGGAACTGACTGTTTAGAAAAATGCGATGCGAATCAAAAAAGATGTGGAACAGGATGTATATCAAAAACCGAATATTGTATTAATGGTACATATTGCGATAGTAGTAAAGTTTGCGGTGATGGTACTATTTGTTGTACTAATGGAGAGACTTGCATTAATAACAAATGTGTTGCTTGTCCAGCTGGGCAAATCGATTGTGGCGGTATTTGTTGTACAAGTGATAATTGCATAAATGGTAGTTGCTGTGATCTAGCAAAAGGTGATAAATGTAAAGATGAGACAGGTAAGGATGTTTGTTGCGAAAAAGTTAATGGAGTTTCAAATTGCTGTGGTGGTGTATGCTGTTCTGGTACAACAAGATGTAATATTGCAAATAATAAATGTGAAAATGCATGTAAATACAAAGATGTTAATGGAAATGATTTATATTGTGGAACGTCCGCAGATGTAGGAGAAAAATGTATGAATTTTGATGATACATCAAGATCAGTATGTGTAAGTTCCAATTGTTCATATAACCCACCAAAATATAGTACAATTCCAATTAGTACTACTAATGGTAATAACCTAGAAACTTGTAAAAATGCATCTGGAAAGGATTATATAACTGCTTTTCCACCTTCAGGTGGTGGTAAACAATTGACATCATCTATAAATTATGATATTTTACCGGGTTCAACATGCACTGATAAAGATTGTGAAGATATTACAAAAAATATTGGACTTTTAGGAAATGTAACGTCTGGAACATCAGGTAATACTTGTATTGGAAATTTCAATTGTGATAAGTATTTAACATATAATAATTTTCCTGGAAATCTTAATTTTGATTTTTCAAGAAAAACTACAATAGATGATATTAATCCTGTTACACTTGGCGTACCATCTTATCAATTATGTAAAAATCAAAACGGGCAATATACAGGTCAAATATGCGGTAATAATTATGAAGCTGAGTTAAATGGAGATGAATGTGATTGTGTTCCTAATAGTGATAGGGCATATTGCAGTAATAGGGGTACTCTAACAAATGGAGCATGTGTATGTGATCCAGGATACGGAGGAGGTAGATGTCAAGTTGGTGGTACTGGGTATTGCGATGCACATGCAGGATATAATATTGCAACAGGTTCTTCGGGAACTATTCAACCTGATGGGTCTTGTGTAATGAATGCATTTAATATTCAAGGTATTTATCGTGATGGCATCGCAGGATCTCAAGCAACTAATATATCTGATCAAACTGATTCTTTTCCTGTATGTTGTCCGACAGCACATGATTGTCTACAATTTGATTGTCCTGCTGGAACAACTAATTCGAACTGGAAAAATGATATCAATGGCCAATTTTATAACGTCCCCGATCCTTGCCTTGCTAATAGTTGGACTTATCCAACATGTTCCGGAACTTGGCAAAATCCTCACCCAAATCCGGCACCATCTATTGAAACACTTTGTGCCATTTCTGGAGGTACATGGGATAGCGTAAATAAAAATTGTAAATGTGCCGATGGTACAACAAAAACTGAATATCCATTTTGTGCTCTGACAGAAAGCGGTTTTAGGGAGAAAGAATGCATATTAAAATGTGGAACGCAATTTCCAAATCGGTCTACTGATGTGGGTCAAGCTGCTGGTTATGCAGCATGTACTATTGGATGTATTAGATTTTAAATTATCGCCCGGTGGTGGTATTGTAATTTAAAATAATATTTAAAATAAAATATTAAAATAAAGATGGTATATTTCAAAAATCAAGAAGAATACATACTACTAGATATTTATAATTTAGACACAGATGAGACTGTATTAAATCGTCTCGCTGCTCGTTTGAACACTTTATACAGATATCTATATTTTCCGGCCGGTGTCCCTACTATTGAAGGTATGCTAAAATCCAATTCAGAGGAAGAGTCAATTGTGGTTATGAATATATTATATATGATAAAAAGCGCACCCAATTTCGCAGACTTGTATGAGGAACTACCACAAATCGATAAATTAACCATAGATGATATTGTAACTTTATACGTATCATACAATGAACAAATACTTCAATTTAGTGTAGAGAAACAGATGTTCGACTCAATTCTTCTAGCAGAACAACAAAATATTAAGGAAATAACAGGTAAGGTTTTTAATCTTTCTAATATATTCTTAACAAGAGATAGTGTAGTCAATGGTATCAATACGAGAATTGAAAAAGAATCATTGAAGGCTCAAAGTATTGAGAAGATCTATTACCAACTCGATCAAGTGAAAGGAATATCCCATACGAAGTTCGTTCTTGAGAAAATAAATTTTACAGTGACCTTGCGCGTTGATAATATATCTTTAATGGAAGTTTTCAATAATATACGTTTAGATCATAATGTACCTTTCGCAACCAAGAATGAGTATTACAAAATTCTAAAAGATTTCGTACCGCCTGTAGAATGGTCAGAATATAAAACAGAAGAAGATATAATTTTAAAAGTAAACCAAAATAAAAATATAAATGAAGATTCTTTTTATATCAACTCCGTCGTAAGTACAGAGAAAAGAATGAAATTGCTAGAAAATGAATATACAACTGTACTTGTTTCTGCAAATAAGGATACCATTGTGCTTGAATTTGAAGATTTTATTATTGAAAAAGATAATGTAACCAAAGAAGAGATCATTCAAAGAGTACTAAAAATATTAAATACGAGCGACGATATCATCCAAAATAAGGATACGCTAGTGAATGGAGTATTTTATTTCCCGAACCATAAGTTAAACAAATATGTATTTTCGGATCTTATAATGAATAGTTATTTATATTCATCAATGATGAGTGTGGATGAGAGTTTCAAGGCCACAAAGACAAGTTCGAGTTTTTATATACATTTCGAGAACAAGAAGATAGGAAAGATAACTGCGAATGTAAATGAGAAGATAATGGATAAGAAATATTTGAAGCAAGAGATAATTAATAAGGATATTGATCCAAGTTTGTTTTTTATGAATCAGGAGTTTATAAGAGTGAAGATCACGAAGGCGGATGATATTCAAGATGTTGAAGAATTTCAAAAATTATTTTCTAAATTATTAACTTTGTATGATAAGAAATTTTTGGAAGTGTACAATTATTATAGCCAGTATACGAATATAAGTGAACCTGAAAGAGTAGTTGAAGAAGCAAAAAAAGTAAAGAGTTTAAAAGATATTGTACCTGAGCTTTTTCTTCCCAAATATACAAGAATATGTCGTAAACCGCCGACAATCATCGAGAATGAAGAAGAAAATCCAAATAATTTGCAAGTTATGACTTTCCCAAAAAGTGATAAAGAAGGTACACAACAACGTAAATATATTTGCAATTATGACAAATCGATATATCCAGGTGTCCGAGAGAATCCACATTCTAATTCCGATAAGTTCCCTTTTGTGCCCTGTTGTTATGATAAACCTCAAACAAAGAACGCTAAATTCCTTCAATATTTTGAGAATATAGAGCCTGAGATGCCGGTTAAAAAAGAAGAAAAGATTAATGTATATACAACAAATCGATTTGCAACGAATGATGATTTTGGGTATCTACCTAAGGATGCCGCAAAGGTATTCTATATTGGCGACAAAGATGGAGTTTATTACAGAAAAGGAGTTTATAGAAACAAAAATAGTTTTCTGAATTGCGTTCTGGAAGCTTTGAATATAAATGAAATTTTGAAGATCGATGACGAAGAACAAAGAAATGCGATTTTAGCATCTACAAGAAATGAGTTAGCGACACCTTCAATGGCAGCGGCCTGTCGCCAGGAATTGTATGATTATTCAGTCGAAGAGATACTTGAAAAGATAAAGAATCCTGAAGTTTATTTAGATCCTTCTTTATTTATAAATCTTTTACAAACAAAGTACGAATGCAATATATTTATATTTAGAAGAAAATTAAATAGAACGGAGCTTATTGTACCTAGACATTTGAAACATTATTATAAGTATAAAAATTCCGATAGGTGTGTTTTTATTTATGAGCATGAAGGTACAGAAGCGGATAATGCTGAATATCCTCAATGCGAACTGATTGTTAAGTACAATGAAGAAATAAATGATGAATACGATTTTGATTATAATGCGCCGATATCACAGACTGTAATTGGCATGTTTGATGAACTCCGCGATTCTTATTCTTTAAATAAAAAGATAGATGATACTTTTATTGATTTTAAAGATCTTAAGGTTGCGACACAGTTTATAGATTCATATGGAAAAGCGAGAATCCTCAATATTATTTTTAATGGTGTACAGATATCTCTGGTGACTGATCCGATACAACCTCTTTCAACGACAGAAATAAATAGTTTGAGTGTAAACAAAGTGGATGTGGAAATTGCTTTACAAGCAGCTGCATACCTGGAGATTGTAATATATAAACAGGTTACTTATGGTTTAGTTTGTAAACAACTCGTCGGAAAATTCGGTAATATAACAGTTACGATACCTATAAATGATAGCAAAATAATAAATGGGGTACCGGAATTCGAAAATACTTTAAACTATATTGACAGTGATTTTTCAGTTTTAGATAATTATAATTTTTATAAAAAAATGAGTAGGTACGTGGTTGAGTACACATATTGGTTGTTTTCAAAGTATCTCCATGAAAAAGAGATTTACAACCTCGAGTATTCTGAAGATAAACCGTTTGGAGATATTGATATAGATGATTTTATATCCAGAAACATAACAATACAACCCGAATTTGAGTACAAGAATATATCTAAAAAATTTTCTTTAGATAGTAATATAATGTCGGGAGGCAAGCTTGTTATCAAGAATGAGAATACTTTGAAAAAGGTATTGTACTATTTAAAAATGGAAGTAATTAGGAATAATAGAGAATTGTTAGAGTGTCATAATAGGAAGACAATTAAGAATTTTTATTTGGATATGTCTGATTTGGATCTTAATAATTTTCAGGTTATACTAAAGGGTGAAAATAGCGTGACTAAATGGATTGATGATACAACTTATAAAAAGGATATTATAAGGGATGATATTATGATGGATACCGCAGAACCTTATTTTTTTCAAAATAAATTGATAAGTGATAATATTTTATTAGCACAGAACTCAAACTCTATTAAAGACGCGATATATGTGTCAATAAAGTGGTATAGAGATAAATATAACCCAAAGAAGGAGTTCAATGATGTAAAAGATATTCCAGATTTCTTTATGTATACTTATAAAAATAAATATGAGATAAAGAAATATTATATTGATAACAAGTTGAAGAATGATTTCGGAATACAAATATTGGGATATAAGATTAATGATAGAACTGTTTTTACAAGCTTGTTAAGAACTGTATGAATCATAAGTGATATAAGATGATTTATCGTTTGTTTTAAACTTGTTCTGATAAGCTTCTCTATATTTCGATTCAATGTCTAAAATTTCTTTTAGATCTGGGTCAATTGGTTTTTCGATATTTTGTTTAATGGCAGGAAAATTTTCATTAAATTTTGTCTCATTTGCTTGTTCAAAATGAGATCTTTTCGAATCGAGGAGTTTCGCGCTATCCTTTTTGATTTTATTTTTGTCTTTTAACATTTTATTTGTGAAATTAATTTTTAAATTAAATTTAAAAATTAAGAATGGTTTTTATTTTTCTTTTTTTTCTTTTTTTTGATTGGTTCTTGAATGACTACATCGACTACTGGTTCTTGTTCTTGAATGACTACTGGTTCTTGTTCTTGAATGACTACTGGTTCTTGTTCTTGAATGACTACATCGACTACTGGTTCATGGTCTGACGATTCATTTGATACTTCTTCAATTGTTTCTAGTCTTTCAACCCATAATTCTTTCAAAATATCTTTATTAAATGTTTGTCGCCTCCATTTCTGTATATGGGTTTGATTTATAAAAGGGTATAGGCCATTTCTTATCTCACACATTTTTTTTGTAATTATATCAATATCGTTATTTTTAATTCCAGTAGTTATACAGAACTCAGGATGTGAATTGAAAGTATAACTTAGATCTGCATTTTGTTCTAAAAGACCACTTAGTTGCAAAGAACAATCGAGATTTACCTGTTCATCAAAAGTGATTTTAGGCGCATGTACAGGTTGTTCATCCAATAAAAATTTTTTATTTTTACCAAATCCAAAAAGATTTTTAAAAAACTTTATCATTTTTATTATATATTATTTTTTAATTTAAACATAAAAATATATTTACAAAAAAATGAGTGAAACTGTTTATAACATCAGAGAGCTAAACCTTAATATAATAAATCCCAAAAGTGCTTCACCGGAAGACATCGAATTTGGGGGTAGCAAGACCGTTGTTATCGGTAAACCAGGATGTTTTATTCGTGGTACAAAAATTTTGATGTATAATGGAGAAATCAAAAACGTCGAGGATGTTAAAGTTGGCGATCAACTTATGGGTGACGATTCGAACGCGAGAACAGTTGAGCAATTGTGTCAAAACAGGGATTTGATGTACAAAATACTCCCTAAACACGGTGATTCTTATATAGTAAATAGGTTACATAAACTGGTTTTGATTCATAATTTAAGCAATGACATTATTGAAATCACTATTGAAGACTATTTAAAAGAAACCGATGAGTGGAAACAAAATTGGTGCATCTTTAGAACTAGTGTCGACTTTAAAGAAAATGAGATTGATATGGATCCTTATCTTTTGGGTTTATGGCTAGGTGATAGGTTGAATACCAAGACAACAAATATCGATAGTAGTTTGAAGAAATATAACCTTATCAATAACAAGCATATTCCCCACAATTACAAGGTAAATACGACTAATAATCGCCTGCAACTACTTGCCGGTTTATTGGATATTTGCGGAAGTATAAATAAGTATGGATATCATTTTGTAAATAAGAATGAAATATTATGTACTGATATTGTATTTCTAGCTCGAAGTTTAGGATTTGCTGTAACAAAAGATACTATCACAAAGGTTTCAGAAGATGGCACTGAAGAAAATTATTACAAGTGCTTTATCAGTGGGGATATTCATTCGATTCCTTGTAAAATGATTCGCAGAGAGGATAGCCCTTTTCTGACAAGTAAATGCAATCATCTACTCAGTGATTTTACAGTTGTTGAACAAGGTGAAGATGAGTATTTTGGATTTACTATTGACGGTAATCATCGATTCTTGTTGGCGAGTTTTGATGTTGTGCGAAATACAGGAAAGACAACGCTTATCGCGTCTTTATTGCACGCTAAGAAGCATATTTTTCCTGTTGGTATTGTAATGTCCGGAACCGAGGATAGTAACGGATTTTATAGAAAGATTTTTCCAAGTACTTTTGTTTTTAATCAGTACGATGAAGAGCAAATCAAGAAATTTGTAAAAAGACAAAAAATTGCACGGCAATATCTTCCAAATCCTTGGGCAGTCATTTTGATAGATGATTGTACCGACGATCCAACCATTTTTAATAAACCTTTACAACACGGCATGTACAAGCGCGGAAGACATTGGAATATGTGGTACATTTTAAGCCTGCAATACGCTATGGATGTGAAACCCGTGATAAGAACGAATGTCGATGGTGTATACATACTTAGAGAGCCCACCTTGAAAATAAGGCGATGTTTATGGGAAAATTACGCAAGCATTATCCCGGATTTTGCACTCTTTAACGAGCTTATGGATGCACTTACAGATGATTATTGTGCGATGTATATCCATAATCGTATAACATCAAACGACTGGAAGGATTGCGTTTTTTGGTATAAGGCGCCAAAGGATCTTCCAGATTTTAAGTTTGGATGCCCAGAGTATTGGAAGTTCCATTACGATCGTTTCAATCCAAGCTTTGTTGATAGCTTCGATATGTAAGTTTAAGATTTAATACTTGAATTGAGTATTAAATTTTTACAGAATGGAACACCCTCCTTGTTTTTATTTTTCCACCATCTGGTGGAGAAATAAAATACTAAATTATCTTTTTTTACCCAACCAGGTAAAAACCTAGAAATTGATTATTTAGTTTTACCGCAGTTGCGGGAAAACCTCCAAGATGGTAGACCAAGTGAAAAAACAATGCTAAATATCAAAAATGTGCTTGAAAGAAAGTAAGGCGTCAAAGGATCTCCCAGATTTTAAATTACGCTCCCCATGTTGGGGGAGCGCAAAAATGAAGGAGGATTTAATAAAGAAAAAATAACATTAAATATAAGAACATTTAAAAAATACTGTTTAAAATCTAATACTGAAAAAGCAGATGAAATTCATAACTATTATCTAA
>Ga0315900_10005198_pt1 | contig 17962 bp, 14 predicted proteins | sample LakEriMetagenome_FD_203521 | JGI IMG/M metagenome (GOLD analysis project Ga0315900, IMG submission 203521) | Freshwater fungal communities from buoy surface, Lake Erie, Ohio, United States - Buoy 12 MA114 | ecosystem: Environmental > Aquatic > Freshwater > Lake > Lake biofilm | place: USA: Lake... | reverse complement strand
TCTATGCCCAGGCCAGCGACCTGAAACCCCAGGAGGTCTACCCGATCTCCAAGATCGAACAGATCGACAAGTACCTGGTCGAACAGGAGCGACAGCGGGCCGAGGCCGAGCTGGCCGCCCGTCAGCGTCAGGAGCAGACCGATACGCCACAGCGCACCAACTCGACCATTGACCTCCGCAAGGAAGAAGAGGCGGAACGGTTCATGCGAGAGGCCCGTGAGCGCGAAGAGGCCGAGAAGTATGAGCGTATCCGGAAGTTCCGCTCGGACCTGGAGGCCAAGGAGACGGCCAGCGCCGAAGCTGCCGGACAGCGCCGCATGGAAGGGGTGGAGCGCAAGCAACAGGTGCAGGAGCAGGCGGCCGGCCTTTACCAAGGTAATGAGGGACGTCGCCAGCAGAACGCGGAGGCGTTGGAGGCGCAGCGCGAGGCTCTGGCCAGGGCGGAGGCCGAACGGCAACAGCGTGCTGCGCAGACCCGAGGGTTGACCTATGAAGGACAGCAGGCCATGCAGGCCCAACGCGATGAGCGTGCGCGTTCCATGGATGAACAGCATGCCGGACGCGCGCAGGAGGTGGCACAGACCACGGAAGCGGTGCGCTCCACACAAGCCCGGCAGTCTGAAGCAGGGCGCACACGCACTGAACAGGCCCGGGCTGAAGTGGAAGCACAGGCCGCTGCAACGGCTGAACAGCAGCAACGTGGGGCTACACTTCAGGAGTCAGGGCGCCAGGCCGTGGAGGATGAGAAACGCGCTCAGCAGGCCCGGGAGGCCCGCTATGCACAGGCCAGCGCAGAGAACCGTGCATTGGTAAAGGCCCAGTTGGAAAGTACTCCGAAAGACCAGCCACGCGCATTCGCAGATTATAACCGGTCCAAGCTTGCTCAGGATTATCCTCCAGGTGTAACTGAGGAGAGCTATACGGAAGGCAACAAGGTCATCATCCGCCGTGTGGTGGTCAATGGCAATAAGGCCGATGAGTATAGCAAGGTGATCGCCAAGTGGGGCACGTTCTATTTCAAGAACGGACAAAGCATCACCGAAGCCATTTGGGCGAAGGAGACCGAAGGGTAGTGTACCTTTTCAGGCCACTTCGTGATCCAGCTGCATCCCTATTTGGTGGCCGGATGATCGCCAACATGAACCAGCATTGGAAAGGGCCGCTCGTGTTCGATGTACTCCTAGGAGGCCCGGATCCAGATGGCCGTGTTGGAAAGTATCCCGAACATGACCGCAAATTGCGTTCATGATCGGGATCCGTAGCAGAGGACATGGCCCCTGGCCGACATTACTTGACCGGCGGCTGGAACGACGTCAGGCCTGAGCGCAGATGCACTTCGCCTGGGTGGCGGCATTAGTATCCTTTGGCACGAAGCGGCCCATTGATCCCATAGTACTTGGAATGCGGGGCAGCTGGAAAGAGACTACTTCCTGGCCTTCCGTTCGCGGAGCTTGGTCACCAGGTCCTCGATCTGGTCCGCGCTCAGTGATTTGCCCACGAACTTGCGCTCGCCGTCCACGAGGAAGACCTTGGGCGTGCTGTACACATCGTAGGTGTCCGCGTAGTTGAGGCTTTCCAATGTGGTGTAGCGGGGGATGTATTTGCGGGCATCCTTTTTGGCTTCCTCATAAACGGTCTTCGTCAGCGCCACGTTCACCCATTTCAGGTCATTCTCGCTGATGAACTCCTTCCAGTCCTTCAAGAGTGATTCGTCCACGGCCTTGGCAACCGCATAGACCTCAATGCCCATGGGCTTGAGCCGTTCCAGATACACTTTGTGGATATCGGGCAGTTCCTTCTTGCAATGACCGCAATGCGGGTCCCAGAAGATGATAACTACATATTCGGCCGGCAGGTCGTACATGCCGATCCATCGTTGCTCGGTCGAATCGGTCAAGATGATATTGGGCGCTTTGCGGCCGAGCACCAGGGGAGCCATTTTGCGCGCTCGTTCACACAGCTTGTCCAGCTTTTCCTGTTCCATCCAGGTCACCCGGCCGGGCTTTCCATCGCGTGGACAGTAGTACGATAGGGCCATGTGTACGAACACAGCGTCCATGCCCATGATGTCACTGTTCTCGTACTTGTACGTGATGTTGTGCACCACATACTTGAACACTTCCTCGGCATTTCCAATACGTGCGATGAGCTCGTCAGCAAGCCGGTTGATGGTATCGGGCACTTGGGGTACGATCTTGGAGAAGTACTCATCGAACTTGTTGGCGAACACGGGTATGCGCACTATCCGGTCATCCGTGAGGTCCACGTTGTCCCAGAAATGGGAACGGTACTGGTAATAGCTCGCCGCACTGTCCAATGAGCCATCGGCCTTGCGCGGTTCGGGCAGGTCCACGGTCATGCCCATGCGCACCAGGCCGGAGGCCAGCGTGCCCGGGTTGTTTGCGATGAGGTCCCGCTGATATTGCTTCACGGACCTGTCCAGCTCGTCCATCTTGGCTTTGACGGAACTGCGGGCAATGGGGTCCTTGTTCACATCCAGCTGAGCGCGCAGGGCATCACCCTCCAGCTTTTTCTCGTTGAGGAAGCGGATGTAGCCAATGAAGAGATCGTTCTCCTTGGATCGTTCCACTTGGAGCCTTCCCAACAGGTCGGCCTTATCGGTGGCGAGCTTCACCACCGGTTCGTTCAGGATCACCTCGAAGTACTTGGGACCGGGTACCACCACGGCATACACCCCGGCGGCGTATCCTTTGGGGCTATTGAAAACGGCCGTTCCCTTGGCATCGGCCACCGCGGTATCGGCGTAATAGAGCTTGTTGCCGTAATAGTTGGCCAGGTATATCGTGTCCTTGGCGGTCCCGGTGATCCGCACCTCCAACGTTCGTTCGGGGGCGTCCTGGGCATTGAGCGCGAAGGTGGTGAGGCTTGTCGCGAGCAGGGTAATCAGTACGCGGTGGATCATGGTGGCAAAAGTAGAAGCCGTACGCGGCTGGCGTGAACAGGCAAATGCCGTTCCGAACCTGTAGACGATGCGGTGGTATGGCGCGTCCGCCTGCTACCTGTTAATGCTTGTGAACGGTTTCACGCTTCGGCCACCGCGGTCTTGAACTCGCTGGTGGTGTGGAAGGTGATGGCCGGATTGTTCCGCTTTTCCAGGTCGAGCATATAAGCGCTGGGTGCCATGAACACCGCGTTCCCGTCCTTGTCCTGAACGATCTGTTGGGCCTTCATGCGGATGAACTGGTCCAGCTGCGCTTGATCGGTGCTGGTCATCCAGCAGGCCTTGTGGGCCGGGATCGCTTGGAAGGCGCATTTGGCGCCGTATTCGTGCTCCAAGCGATACGCGATCACCTCGAACTGGAGTTCGCCAACACAGCCCACGACCTTCTTGTTGCCGGGCTGTTGGGTGAAGAGCTGTGCCACACCCTCGTCGGTGAGCTGGCGGATCCCCTTGTCCAGTTGTTTGGTCTTCATAGGGTCCATGTTCACCAGTTCGCGGAACATCTCCGGTGAGAAGGCCGGAATACCACGGAACTGGAACCTGGCGCCTTCGGTCAAGGTATCGCCGATCTTGAAGTTGCCGGTATCGAAAAGGCCGATCACATCCCCCGGCCAGGCCTCGTCCACGATGGTCTTGGCGGCGGCCAGGAAGTTGGTGGGAGTGGCGAAGCGGAGTTGTTTTTCCAGCCGCACGTGGTGGTAGTACGTGTTACGCTGGAAGCGACCTGAACAGACCCGTAGGAAGGCAATGCGGTCCCGGTGGTTGGGGTCCAGGTTCGCGTGGATCTTGAACACGAAGCCACTGAACTTGGGGTCGTCCGGGGCTACTTCGCCCTGGTCCGTGGGGCGGGGGCCGGGGGGAGGGGCTATGCCCGTGAAGGCATCCAGCACTTCCTTCACCCCGAAGTTGTTGAATGCGCTCCCGAAGAATACCGGTGCGATGCGTCCGGCCTGGTAATCGGCGACGTTCAGCGGGTCATACACCCCTTCAATGAGGTCGATGTCCTCGCGAAGTTGTGCGGCGGCATCATCACCGATCTGCTCGTCGAGCTGCGGGTCCTGGATACTGTCGATCTGGATGCTGCTCTGCTCCACTTTCGTCTTACCGGGATCGAACAGGCGCAGGCCTTTGCTGTACAGGTCATAAACGCCTTGGAAGGTGGCCCCGATGCCAATGGGCCAGCTCATGGGCCGCACCTTGATGGAGAGCTTTTCCTCCAGTTCGTCCAGCAGGTCAAAGGCATCGCGTCCCTCAAGGTCCAATTTGTTGATGAACACGATGACCGGGGTACTGCGCATGCGGCAAACCTCCATGAGGCGTTCGGTCTGGGCCTCCACGCCTTTTACACAGTCGATCACCAGCACCACACTGTCCACGGCAGTGAGGGTCCGGTAGGTGTCCTCGGCAAAGTCGCGGTGGCCGGGGGTGTCCAGCAGGTTGATGAGCTTGCCGCCGTACTCGAAGGTCATTACCGAGGTGCTCACCGAAATACCACGCTGGCGTTCGATCTCCATGAAATCGCTGGTGGCACCGCGGCGGATCTTGTTGCTCTTGACCGCTCCGGCGGTCTGGATGGCACCACCATACAACAGGAATTTCTCCGTGAGGGTGGTCTTGCCCGCGTCGGGGTGGCTGATGATGGCGAACGTGCGTCGCTTGGCGATCTCCTCGTGAAGCCCCATGGTCGTTCGGGTCCCTCTAATGGGGGCGCGAAAATAGGCCTTCGCCGAATGAACAGTGTCTTTGGGCCTTCCGTTCATAGGTTTGTGAACAACCTGCTCGGAACATGAAGAAGACCCTTACCCTGTTTGCTGCCCTGGCATTGACCGGGGCCAGTGCCCAAAGCCCGCTCACCCTGTCCTTGGAACAGGTGGCCACGGGACTGACCCGGATCACCGACATCGCCCATTGCGATGATGAACGCTTGTTCGTTACCCTGCAAGCGGGGCGCATCCGGATCATTCAGCCCAACGGCACCCTGTTGACCACCCCGTTCCTGGACATTTCCGCACAGGTGAATGACAACGGCAATGAGCAGGGGCTCCTTGGCCTGGCTTTCGACCCTGCCTATCCCGTGAATGGCAGGTTCTACGTGTACTATACCGCCGGCAGTGGCAATGGGACCAGCCGGGTCTCCCGGTTCACCGTGAGCAGCAGCGATCCCAATGTGGCCGATCCCACCAGCGAGGAGATCCTGTACACCTATCCGCAACCTTTCTCCAACCACAACGGTGGCGACCTTGAATTCGGTTTGGACGGTCTGTTGTACGTGGCCTTTGGCGATGGCGGCAGCGCTGGCGATCCCCAGAACAACGCCCAGGACCTGACCGATCCCTTGGGGGACATCATCCGCATCGATGTGGGTGGAGAGACCGGTTGGGAGGTCCCTGCGGACAATCCATGGGCGGGGCTGGGCAATGACACCCTGCCAGAGATCTGGGCCAGTGGCCTGCGCAATCCCTACCGCATGGGTTTCGACCGGCTCACGGGTGACCTCTTCATCGGCGATGTGGGACAGAACGCTTTTGAGGAAATGGACTTCGTGGCTGCCGGGGACAACAGTGGCCCCAACTTCGGCTGGCGCTGCTTTGAGGCCAACACGGTCTACAATGCATCCGGTTGTGCTGCCCAGTCCACCTACGAGGCACCGATCACGGTGCACCAGCAAAGCCAGCAGGGGTGGTGCTCCATCATCGGTGGTCGGGTGTATCGCGGTTCGCAATATCCCCGCATGGAGGGTCTGCATATCTACACGGATTACTGCGGCGGTCAGCTCTACACCCTGCGCCAGAACGACCTGGGGGCCTGGGTGCGCACGCAGGTGTTGGCCACGGGCCAGGTCGGATTTGCGGTGATCGCCGAGGATGCGGCCGGTGAACTGTATGTGGGCAATAACAGTTCGGGGATCCTCTATCGGATCAAGGATGCCTGCCCCATGCCCATGCCTACGGTATCATTCGATGGTACCATGCTGACCAGCAGCCCTGCCTTGGGCTATGCCTGGTACTTGGACGGCAACCTGATACCCGGGGCCAACGAACAGACCTATGAGGCCACGGAATCAGGCGTTTACTACGTGATCGCCAACCAAGGCACCAACTGCCTGCTCCAGTCCAACAGCGTGGGAGTGGTGGTTACTGGAGTTCAGGACCAGCACATGGCTTCCATACGTACGTATCCCGTGCCTGCCGATGATCTTCTGCGGTTCGAGGGTATGCCCATGGGCGCAACCGCTGTTGAACTACGCGACCTTACCGGCCGCTTGGTGATGGTGGTGCCTGTGGCTGCCAATGCAGGAACGACCACGGCCGAAGTAGGAGCCCTTCCGAGCGGTACCTATGTGTACGTTGTTCGCGGCCCTGGACTTGCTGCCGATCTGCGTGGTAGCGTCACCGTGGTGCACTGATCGGTCCAACGGAACCAAGGAAAGGGCGGCCCCAGGGTCGCCCTTTCTTATTTGCCGTCGCCTTTCAGGATGATGAGCACCGTGTAGGCCAGGATCTTCAGGTCCACGGCCATGCTCATGTTCTCGATGTAGAGGATGTCGTACTTCAGGCGGCGCACCATCTGCTCCACGTTCTCGGCATAGCCGAACTTCACCTGGCCCCAACTGGTAATGCCCGGACGAACCTTATGAAGGTGGCGGTAGTGCGGAGCCACCTTCGTGATCTCGTCGATGAAGTGTTGACGTTCGGGGCGGGGACCCACCAGGCTCATATCGCCCACCAGCACGTTCCAGAACTGCGGCAGTTCATCCATGCGTGTCTTGCGCATCCAGCGGCCGAACGGGGTGATGCGGGGGTCGCTTGTACTGCTCAGTTGCGGACCGTTGCGCTCGGCATCGCAGTACATGCTGCGGAACTTCACGATCGTGAACGGCCTTCCGAACTTGCCGATGCGCTCCTGACGGAAGAACACCGGGCCGGGGCTGGAGAATTTCACCAGGAGCGCGAACACGACGAATACCGGAAGAAGCAGCAACAGGGCAATGAAACTGGCCGAAATGTCCACGATGCGCTTGAGGGAGAACTGCCAGGCCGGCATGATCTCGGGGTTCACCTCGATCAGTGGGGTGCCGAAGATGCTGGTCATCTTCACCGAGCCCGATAGGATGTCATACATATCCGGGATCACTTTGATCCGTACGCCGGTGCCTTCCAGCTCGTTCATGATGCGGCTCATGTGCTCATGCTCGCTCGAATCGACCGCTATGATGACCTCCTCCACGCCCTGTTGCTCGATCACCTGGCGCAGTTCGTGCCATTTGCCAAGGCGGGGCAGCCCGACGCTGGTGAGCAGTTGGTCGCCGCCGTTCACCTGCAGGAATCCGATGAACCGGTTGCCCGGGGATTTGGGCATGGCCTCGATCTCCTGAAAAATGGCCAACGCCCGTTCGTTCCCACCCACCAGCACGGTATTGAACCCGATACGCCGATCGTGCACCCGACGCACTGTACCACTGGTCAGCAGGAAGCGGGGGATGAACGTGAGGGTGAAGTGAAGTCCGAAAAGGGCCAGGAATGAGCGGTAGTAATATCGGTATCCCGCCACCTGGTCGTCCAATAGCAGAACAAAGAAGATCAGCACCACGCCGATCAGCGAGATCAATAGGGTCTGCCCCAGTTCCTTGATGCGGAACCGGCGGAAGATGTCCCGATATCCGCCAATGATCGTGTACAGCCCGAACCAGAACAAAGGAATGAGCACCAGACCCTTGTAGAAGTTCGCATCCAGTTCGATAGGCACGGACTGTCCGAACTTGATGGGCTCGAGATAGGCCTTGCGATACAGGTAGAACAGGGTCCAGGCGGCAGCGGATCCCAACAGGTCCGCTGCAACGTATTTGGCCACCTGTTCCCTCCGTCCCATCATGATCCGAAGCGAACGATCTTCAGGTTATCGAGATACACGGTTCCACTGGTCGCTCCGTCCGGCAGACGAGCCTCCAGGTAGATGTCGCGCTGTGAGACCCCCGGGGAATTGAAGAAGCCGGTAAGGTCGACATAGATCTTGTTCCAAGGCATGAAGCCGTTGGAGCGAACGGTGGGGGCCACAAAGACCACGGGGTCGAACGAGGAAATGTTGCTGCTGGTATACAACACACCCACCGTGAAGAAGATGTCGCAACGGTAGTCCAGTTCCAGGAATACCGCGCCACTGGCGAGCGCGAAGTCCTCGTCCGTGTACAGCCCGAAGTAGCGGTGGGTGGCATCCAGCGTGAACCCACCGCATGGTGAATCGTCGATGTAGAGCAGTTCGGGGTTCGAAGCGGGAGTGAAGCGTTCCAGCGTGGTATCGCTGGCGGGCAACACGCTCAACCGGGCAAAGTCAGGGTCGTCGAACCCCTCGATCCAAAATACCGTGTTGCTTTTGTAGGTGGTGGTTGGTGCCACAACGGTCGTTCCTTCCCGCACCAGGTCCACCGGGCCGGTAAAGGTGTTCAGGAAGGGGTACCTCACCCGGTCATCGAACATGCCGTTCCGCTTCACGGCCGGAACCACACTGATGGTCTTTCGTCCTTCACCGAGCACAGGAATGCGGGCAGGCAGTTCCCAAACGCCGATCAATCGCTCGTCCACCGATACCCACGCATCAGTGATCTTGTGGGTGGCCGCGCCTTGGGCCGTTGTGGTGGTCAGTGTGAAGGGGGCCACCTCGACGTAGGCCGGTACACGATCCCCCTTGGTGCAGCCCACCAGGACAAGCGAGGCCAGGAACAGGGTCCTTAGGATTCCGATCATTGTGCGGAACCGTTGAACGCGGCTTCGTATGCGATCAGTATGTATGCTCACGCCTTTTGTAGTTGCATGCCGGCCAGCACCTTGTGGGCGGTCTCCATGGCAGCGGCGCCATCGGTAATGGGCACCACCACCGGGGTGCCGTTCAGCAGGCTCATGGCGAAGGCGCGCAGTTCCTCGCGTATGGCGTTGATCGTGGGCACTTCGGGTTTCTCGAAGCTGATCTCGCGTGAGCCCTTTCCGTTACCCAGGTCGATCGTTACAGCGAAAGGGTCGGGTTCGCCTTCCACGGCCCGCATGCGCACGATCTCCGTGGATTTCGTGAGCATGTCCACAGCGATGTATGCATCGCGCTGGAAGAAACGGCTCTTGCGCATGTTCTTCAGGCTGATGCGGCTTGCCGTGAGGTTGGCCACACAGCCGTTCTCGAAGGCGATCCGCGCGTTGGCGATGTCGGGCGTGTCGCTCACCACCGCCACCCCGCTGGCATGTACCTCCTTCACCGGGCTGTTCACTACGCTGAGCACGATGTCGATGTCGTGGATCATCAGGTCCAGTACAACGCTTACATCGGTGCCGCGCGGGTTGAACTGGGCCAGGCGATGCGTTTCGATGAACATGGGATTGGCCAGGTAGGGCCGTGCCGCCTGGAACGCCGGATTGAACCGCTCCACGTGGCCCACCTGCACCCGCTTGCCCGTGCGTTCGGCCAATGCCACCAAGGCGCGAGCCTCGTCCATGGTATTCGCCAGGGGCTTTTCGATGAAGACATCCAGGCCGCGCTCCAGGGCCTTGGTGGCCAGGTCGTGGTGGAAGAGGGTGGGGGTCACGATGTCCACCGCATCCACCATGGCGAGCAGGGCCTCGGGGCCGCCGCTCACCGGAGCCACACCGAACTCCTGTTCGATCACCGCACAGCGGGCCGGGTCCGGGTCGTGGAAGCCCACCACCTGATACTCAGGTATCTCCAGTAACTGCTGCAAGTGGATACGGCCGAGGTGGCCGGCACCGAGCACTCCAATGCGGATGGGACGTTCGTTCGCCATGTGGACCGCTCATGTTCAGCGGGCGGGGCGCGAAAATAACAGGTACCGCATGGGGCAGGGGGCGAGCCTCTACTTTTGCGGCCCATTATGCACTTGCTTAAGGACGAATTCCGCCACCAAGGCCTGCGCCGCAAGTTGGTGGAAGAGCTCCGGACCAAGGGGATCCGCAACGAACAGGTGTTGCAGGCCATCGGCCGTGTGCCCAGGCACCAGTTCATCGACGATTCAGCGTTCCTGGAGCTGGCCTATGCTGATAAAGCCTTCCCAATAGGGTGCGAACAGACCATTTCGCAGCCCTATACCGTGGCCTTCCAGACCGAGCTGCTCGGGATAAGCAAGGGCATGAAGGTGCTGGAGATCGGGACAGGCAGCGGCTTCCAAACGGCCGTATTGCTCGAGCTCGGGGTGAAGGTGCATTCCATCGAACGGCAACGACCCTTGTACCTGCGCACGAAGGAGCGCCTATCGTTGATGGGTTACCGGCCGAACCTCACCTTTGGCGATGGCTATAAGGGTCTGCCGTTGGAGGCGCCGTTCGACCGGGTGCTGGTCACTTGTGGGGCGCCCTTTGTACCACCGGACCTGCTGGGTCAGTTGAAACCGGGCGGCCGCATGGTGATCCCGGTGGGCGAGGGTGATGTGCAACGGATGCTGTGCATCGATCGCAACGCCGATGGCACCTTCGAACAGCGGGACCTGGGCGCTTTCCGTTTCGTGCCCATGCTGGGCGACAAGGCGAAGTGAGGCCCGCATGATCTTGGACAGCTGATCGGGCGCGAGGCTCGGTACCTTCGGGCACCATGTTGCCCATCCTCAATGCCGCGCAGATGCGTGCGGCCGATGCGTACACCATCGCCCACGGACCCATCTCTTCGCTTGACCTGATGGAACGGGCAGCCACCCGTTGCACGGTGCATATGCTGAGGCACGTGGCCCGTTGGCCCAAGGACCCATTGTTCCGGACACCCTTCCTGGTGGTGGTGGGCATGGGCAACAACGGAGGGGATGGCCTGGTCATGGCCCGCCTGCTCCATCAGCGCGGACAACCGGTGCGGGTGGTGCGCGTAAGGCACCGCGAGCACGCATCGCCCGATCATGCTACCAACCTGAAGCGCTGTTCGGAGGTCGGCGTACCTGTGCAGGATGTGGGTGAGGTCGGCGGGTTTCCTGCCATTGGTTCCCAGGAGGTCATTGTTGATGCGGTCTTCGGTACAGGCCTTTCCAAAGCACTGAACGGGATCGCTGTCGAAGCCGTTCGGTGGATCAATAACAGCGGCAGGCCGGTGTTCGCCATTGATCTTCCTTCCGGCCTTTTCGCCGATGGGAATGCGACCGGAACGGCCGCCAGCATGGTCAGGGCCACGATCACCCTCACGTTCGGAACGCCCAAGCCAGCGCTTCTGCTTCCCGATCAAGCTGCGTACGTGGGCCATTGGGAGGTGGTGCCCATCGGGCTCCATACCGGGTTCATTGCAGGACTGGCCGTGCGGCAGAACATTGTCGAGCGCCAGGATGTGGTGGCCTTGTTACCGCCGCGCCCTTGGACAGGACATAAGGGCCTCTTTGGGCACGCCCTGCTCGTGGCAGGGGGAAGTGGGCACATGGGTGCGGCCGTACTGGCAACACGTGCGGCCTTGCGCAGTGGTTGCGGACTGGTCACCACCCGGGTGCCGGGGCGGGGTGAACAGGTGCTTCAGACCGCTGTCCCCGAGGCCATGTGCGACATCGACCCGGGCATGGACCACATTACCGGGCTTCCCCAACTGGACCGGTACCAGGCCATCGGGGTCGGACCGGGACTTGGATCGCATGCGGATACGGCACTGGTGATCAAGCAATTGATCCAGCAGACGCAAGTGCCCGTTGTGTTCGACGCCGATGCGTTGAACCTGCTGTCGGCCAACCCGACGTGGCTTTCGTTCCTGCCTGCCGGGTCGGTGCTCACACCCCATCCAAAGGAGTTCGATCGGTTGGTTGGAAGCCCCTCAAGCTCAAGTGCCGAACGGTCGCAACGTGCGATCGAACTGGCCCGCCGCACACAGTGCGTGGTGGTGCTCAAAGGGGCGCCAACGGCCGTGTATTCGCCTGACGGCAGCATCCATTTCAACTCCACGGGTAACCCGGGAATGGCCAAGGGTGGCAGCGGCGATGTTCTCACCGGTCTGCTCACCGGATTGCTGGCGCAGGGCATGTCCAGTTGGTCGGCGGCCGTGGTGGGCGTTCATCTGCATGGACTTGCCGGGGACATTGCGGCAGCGAAGCATGGCATGGACGCGATGACCAGCGGCGACCTGGCGGACCACCTGGCCAATGCCTGGCAGGACCTGCGCGCCTGATCAGATCAGACCATCCACAGGGCCTTTGCCCTCGCGTAGGATCACAGGTTCGCCCTGGCTCAGGTCGATCACCGTGGAGCCTTCCAGGCCACCGATCCCACCGTCGATCACCAGGTCCACCTGATAGCCCAAGTGCTCGTCAATTCGCTCCGGGTCGGTGGTGTAATCCACCACCTTGTCCGGGTCGTGCACACTGGCCACCACCAAGGCATGTCCCAGTTCGGCCACAATGGCTTGCGGTATGGGATGGTTAGGCACACGAATTCCCACGGTGCGCTTGTTGTTCTTGAACAGCTTGGGGATCTCGCTGCTGGCCGGCAGAATGAACGTGTACGGGCCCGGCAGCGCGCGCTTCATGATCCGGAACGCCGCAGTATCCACGGCCCGGGCATAGGTGCTGAGCTGGCTCAGGTCGTTGCAGATCAACGAAAGGTCGGCCTTGTTGGGCTTGGCCCCCTTCAGCTTGGCCACCTGTTCAATGGCGCGTGGCTGATGGGCGCTGCACACGAAGGCATACACCGTATCAGTCGGGCAGATGAGCACGCCCCCCGCATTGAGCTTGTCCACCGCTATCCGGATCTTCCGGGGCTCGGGGTCCTTGGGATGGATGCTCAGCAGCATGCCGGTATCAGGCCTTCACCGCGGCAGCGGCCTTCTTGTGGTCGGCCAGGAACTTCTCCAAGCCGATAGTGGTAAGCGGATGGTCGAACAGGGCCGTGATGGCGCTGAGCGGGCAGGTGGCCACATCGGCACCGACCTCGGCGCATTGAATGATGTGCATGGGGTGGCGGATGCTCGCGGCCAGGATCTCGGTACCGTAGCCGTAGTTGTCGTAGATCACCCGGATCTGCTCGATCAGCTGTACGCCGTCGGTGCTCACATCGTCCAAGCGGCCCACGAACGGCGATACGTAGGTGGCGCCTGCCTTGGCGGCCAGAAGGGCCTGCCCTGCACTGAAAACCAGTGTGCAGTTGGTCTTGATCCCTTTGCCTGTGAAGTACTTGATGGCTTTCACGCCGTCGCGGGTCATGGGCACTTTCACCACGATGTTCGGGTGCAAGGCAGCGAGGTCCTCGCCCTCCTTGATCATTCCGGCATATTCCGTGGCGATCACCTCGGCGCTCACATCGCCGTCCACGATGTTACAGATGTCCACGTAGTGCTTCATCACCCGGTCGTGGCCACTGATGCCTTCCTTGGCCATGAGCGATGGGTTCGTGGTTACGCCGTCCAGGACGCCGAGGTCCTGCGCTTCCTTGATCTGGGCCAGGCTGGCCGTGTCGATGAAGAATTTCATGGGGTTGCTGCTGGCGGCAAAGGTAACCCGCCCTGTGCACCCGGCATTGGGCATGGCCCTTGCAGGTGTGGCGTACTTTTGCACATCCATGCTGCAGCGCATCCTTCCAACCCTCTTCGCGGTGGTTTTCTCCGCGATCTCATGGGCACAACCGCCCGCGGCCACCAATCGCACAGATGCGCAGGGGCGCAAACAGGGAGCGTGGTCCAGGTCGTGGCCCAATGGCAAGGTGCGCTATGAGGGGCAGTTCACCGACGACAAGCCGGTGGGCACCTTCAAGCACTGGGACGAGAACGGAAAGCTGACCTCCATTCAACGTCACGCAGGTGATGGCAAGGTGAGCCGGGCGGAGCATTTTCATCCGAGCGGATCGTTGATGGCCACCGGTAAATACGTGGGACAGGCCAAGGACAGCACGTGGAACTATTATGCCGCGGATGGCAAATTGCGCAAGGTGGAGCGCTTCCAAGCGGGAACCCTGCACGGCGAGCAGCTGACCTATTACCCCAATGGTCAACTGGCTGAACGTGAGCATCGTGTGGATGGTGAATTGCACGGCGAAATGAAGAGCTGGTTCGACAATGGCACCCTGAAGAGCGAGGCCAATTACGTGAAAGGGCAGCCCGAGGGACGCATGACCTTCTACTTCCCCAGTGGCAAGAAGGAGATCGATGGCCAGGTGGTGAACGGGGACCGCGATGGGGTGTGGTACTACTTCAACGCCGATGGCACGATCCAACTGCAAGTGCTCTATGCACGTGGTGTCATGGTGAAGGAACGGAAGGAGAACGGCACCTTCAAGGAGTACTATGACGACGAACAGCTGAAGAGCGAGATCACCTATGTGAAGGGCAAGCGCGAAGGAAAGTTCACCGAGTACTACGACAATGGCCAGTGGTTGATGAAGCCTGTTCCGGCAGATCCCAATTTAGGGACACCTGCCGATGTGCAACGGGTACTTGAAGGTCAGACCAAGAAGCGGGAAGGCACGTATGTGAACGACCTGCTGGAAGGGGAGGTGAAGGAGTATGACGAGAAGGGGAAGCTGGTAAAGGTGACCAGGTATGTGGGAGGGGTGGAACAGTAGGTCGTTGTCGGTTCGCGGTTGTCGGCAGGATGATGAGTTCAGCCTGACAACGGGCAACGAACATCGGAACATGGATGTCGGACGTTCAGAACAATGAGCAAACACGGGAGGATATTGGTGGCCATGAGCGGCGGGGTGGACAGCTCCGTGACCGCCTTGATGTTGCACGAGCAGGGGTACGAGGTGATCGGCGTGACCATGAAGACATGGGACTATGCCGATGCCAGCGGTGGTAAACGGGTTACCGGCTGCTGCGACCTGGACAGCATCAACGATGCCCGTAACATGGCCGTGAGCCGTGGATTCCACCACATGATCATCGACATCCGCGAGGAGTTCGGCGATGCCATCATTGGCAATTTCACCAGCGAATACCTGGCCGGTCGCACGCCGAACCCCTGCGTGCTGTGCAACACCTTCATCAAGTGGGAGGCGCTGTTGAAGCGGGCCGACATGATGGACTGTGAGCTGATCGCCACCGGGCACTATGCACAGGTGCGTCAGTTGGAGGACAACGGTCGTTGGGTGGTGAGCCGTGGGCTCGATCCCGGCAAGGACCAGAGCTACGTGCTTTGGGGGCTGGAGCAGAAGAACCTGGCCCGGACGCGCTTCCCCATTGGCCATTTCCGCAAGAGCGAGATCCGGCAGATGGCCATGGATAGCGGTTTCCCTGAACTGGCCACCAAGAGCGACAGCTACGAGATCTGCTTCATACCGGACAACGACTACCGGGGCTTCCTCAAGCGCAAGGAGCCGGAGGCCACGGCACAGTTGGCCCATGGAAAGCTGGTGGGCACCGATGGCCAGTTGCTGGGTGAGCATGATGGCTACCCGTTCTTCACCATCGGACAGCGCAAGGGACTGGGCATTGCCACCGGGGAGCCGCTCTACGTGACCGATATCCGACCCGAGACCAATACGGTGGTGCTTGGCCGCAAGGACGACCTGAACAAGGTGTCCATGTGGGTGCGTAAGCCGAACTTCCAGAAGATCCGCGCGTTGAATGGGGAGATGGAGGCCATTATCAAGGTCCGGTACAAGGACAAAGGCACGCCGGGCACCCTGCGCATGGAGGGTGATAGGGTACATGTTGAGTTCCATGCACCCGTGGCAGGCATCGCTCCAGGGCAGAGCGCCGTCTTCTATGATGGGGACGATGTGATCGGAGGAGGATTCATCGACCGCGAACGCAACTGACCATGAAACATCTGTTCAACATCGGTCTGGTCGCAGCCCTGTTGCTTGCAGGCTGTGCCAAGGAGGAGCAACCCGCACCTGTGGACCTGGGCTATGACTATTTTCCGGCCAAAGTGGGCGCTTGGGTGGTGTTCCAAGTGGACTCGCTCTGGCAGGACGATGTGGCCGGTGTGCTGGACAGCGTAAGCTACCTCCTGCGCGAGCAGGTGGTTGAACAATACACGGACGTGGAAGGCCGCACTGCTTATCGACTGGTACGTTCCGTGCAGGATGGCGAAGGCAATTGGGTGCCCCGGGATGTGTGGACGTTCACAGTGAACAGCACTGCTGCGGAACTCACCGAGGAGAACAAGCGCAGGCTGAAGCTCTCTTTCCCGGTGCGCGAGACCCGCAGTTGGGACCTGAACGCGCTCAATACGGACGATGAGCTGTTGGTGGCATTCCGGAACGTTGGCCAGCCATGGTCAAGCGGTGGCAACACCTATGGTGAAACGGTTTTGGTGCGCAATACCCTGCCGCCCAACCTGGTCGTCATCCGCAACTTCGAGGAGCGCTACGCCAAAGGAGTGGGCCTCGTGAGCAAGTACTGGGAGGAAATGAACCGCCAGACGACCTATCCGCCCAATCAACCGCCTGTGGTGCGGGTGGTCGGTTTCCGATTGAACATGTTGGCCCTGGACCACGGCACCGAATGACCTTCACTTCCGACATGCCTCGCGCTAAGCTGCTCCTGGCCCTGATGGCCTTCACCTGTTCATTGCTGTCGAACGCGCAAACAGCCCCGGATACGTACTGGGTGCAGTTCACCGACAAGTCGAACACCCCCTATTCCCTTGATGCGCCGGAGCAATTCCTTGCGGCCCGTGCCATTGCACGGCGCCAGGCACAGGGCATTGCCCTCGATGAACTCGACCTTCCTGTGGACCCGGCCTACATCGCAGGCGTGCTGGCCACGGGCGATGTGCAGTTGGTGAACCGAAGCAAATGGTTCAATGCCATCACCATCCGCACTACGGACACGGATGCGTTGCTGACCATCGTGCAGTTGCCCTTTGTGCAGCAGGTCCGATCCACACAACGGTTGCAGGGCGCCCCGGTCTCCCCGGACAAATTCGCACTGCCCATGGCACCTGCCGAGCGTGGTGGTGGCAGCGGGGATTACGGTGCCTCCTTTACCCAGATCGCCATGCTCAACGGCCACCTGTTGCATGCCATGAACGCGCAAGGTCAGGGTATGCTCATCGGGGTGCTCGATTCGGGGTTCGACCAGGCCAACACGATCGCCGCCTTCGACGACCTGCGCAATCGTGAAGGCATTGTGTTCACCCGCGACATGGTCAACCATGATGGCGACGTCTATGCAGATCACTGGCATGGCCGCAGTGTGCTCTCCTGTATGGCCGCCGTGATGCCTGGTTATTTGATCGGAACGGCTCCCGCAGCGGATTATGTGCTGGTGCGCACGGAAGAGGCGGCCACGGAATACATCGTGGAAGAGGACAATTGGGTGGCCGGGGCCGAGCTCTGCGACAGCCTGGGTTGCGATGTGCTCAACACCTCGTTAGGCTATACCCGCTTCGACGATCCTGCGCAGGACCACGCATATGCTGACATGAACGGCCTTACTGCCCGCATCAGCATTGCAGCAGGCATTGCGGCCATGAAAGGCATGGTTCCGGTGAACAGTGCCGGCAACTCCGGACAAAGCGAATGGTATTACATCAGCGCCCCGGCCGACGCCGTCAACATACTGGCCGTTGGGGCGGTGGGGGATCAGGAGCAGGTGGCCCCGTTCAGTTCGCGCGGTCCCAGTGCCGATGGTCGTGTGAAGCCCGATGTAATGGCGATGGGCTGGGGGGCCATTGGGCTCGATGCCGCCGGGGAGTTCGTGGTGCCCATCAGCGGCACGTCCTTCTCGTCACCGATCCTCGCCGGACTGGTGGCGTGCCTCTGGCAGTTGCATCCGGGACGTACCTCCACGGAGATCATGGATGCCGTTCGTCGCAGCGCATCGCTCTGGACAGCCCCCAATGACTCCATGGGCTATGGCATCCCCGACTTCATGCAGGCCCACCTGTTCCTCGACGCTACGACCGTGATCGCCGATGATGCCGCAAGTGCGCGGTTGAGGGTTCATCCGGTCCCCTTCGGCGATCGGTTGGAGGTATTGTTGCCTGCAGCCCTGAACGGCACCTGGTCTGCCGATGTGATCGATGCTGCGGGCCGCGTGCAATGGCGTACCTCAGGTCGTGGTGCGGGTTCCGAGCGGCTTGTCATCACCGGGCTGCAAGGCATGTCC
>Ga0315900_10005196_pt1 | contig 17965 bp, 12 predicted proteins | sample LakEriMetagenome_FD_203521 | JGI IMG/M metagenome (GOLD analysis project Ga0315900, IMG submission 203521) | Freshwater fungal communities from buoy surface, Lake Erie, Ohio, United States - Buoy 12 MA114 | ecosystem: Environmental > Aquatic > Freshwater > Lake > Lake biofilm | place: USA: Lake... | reverse complement strand
CCCGGTGACGGGGATCTGGACGGGCCCGGCGTTGGCGACTGGTGGGACGGTGGTGTTCACGCTGACGGGGACGGTTCCGGCCGCGGCGACGGGCTCGCTGGTGAATACGGCGACGGCCTCGCCGCCTCCGGGCTACACGGATCCGGATCCGAGCGACAACACGTCCACGGTGACGGACGAGATCGCCGGCGTCGTCGATCTCACGGCGACGAAGAGCGGTGACATCACCTACAAGGCCGGCGGCTTCTTGAACTTCACGATCGTGGTCACGAATCAGGGGCCGAGTGTCGCCTCGGGCGTCCGGGTGCTCGACGTTCCGCCGCTCGCCACACTGCCGGCCGGGGTCGTGAACTGGAGCTGGACCGTGACCTACACGGGTGCAGGCTCGGGCACCGCCGACGGCAGCCCCGACTCCGTGACCGACAGCACGTCCGGGATCGACAAGCTCATGAACCTGGCGGTGCTCGGCACGGCGACGTTCACGATCAAGGCCCTGACCCAGACGGGGTTCACGAGCGATATCACGAACACCGTCACGGCCTCGATCGGCGAAGAGGTGGCGGAAGCCATCTTCACGAGCGCCTACGACGGCCCGATCAATCCGACGGCCGACGTGGCCGCCTTGATCATCGGCACCGATGACGGCTGCGGCATCGCCCCGTGGGTGCGGGTGATCGATCCCGTGACGGGCACCATCCTGACGCAGTTCCTCGCCTACGAACCAGGGTTCCGCGGCGGGGTTCACGTCACCAGCGGCGACGTCACCGGTGACGGGATCGCCGAGATCGTCGTCGGCCCGGGGCGCAACCGCATCGGCCAGATCCGTGTCTTCACGCCCCAGGGTGTCGAACTCCCCGCGTATCGCACGTTCCCGTTCGGCACCGGCTACCGCGGTGGCGTGGAGGTGGCCGTGGGCGACGTCGACGGTGACGGTGACGGTGACATCATCGCCGGCATGTCCTCCGGCGCCGGGTTCGTCAACGTCTTCAAGGTGACGCCCCTCGCGATCGATCCGGTGGCAAACGCCGCGTTCCGTAGTTTCCGCGCCTTCCCCGCGCCGTACGCCAACGGCACCATGGTCGCCGCGGGCGACTTCGGCACCTACTTCAATGGCGTCAAGACGTCGTCGGCACCTGACGGGATCGCGGAAGTCGTCACGGGCACCAACGCCGGCATCCGCTCCTGGACCCGCATCTGGGATCTCTCGGTCGCTCCGAAGGTGGTGCGCGGCGCGTTCGTGATCGCCCCGGGTTTCCGTGGTGGCGTGACGCTCTCCACGGCGCGATGGGATGGCGACACCGTCGACGACGTGATCGTCGGGGCGGGCGTGGGCGGCAACTCGATCGTCGAGGTCTACAGCGGGGCGACCGGTACCCAGCTCTCCCGGCTGACGGCGTTCTCGTCGTTCGTGAAGACCAACGCCCGGGCGTTCGCGGCGGCCCTCGACCTCACGGGCGACGGCACCGCGGACAATCTGTACGGCGTGAAGGGTCTCAACGGCGGCGGCGGAGCGCGGGGCGTGCGGCAGTACGCCCGGTCCAGCGGGATCGTGTCCCAGCTGACGAGCTCGCCGCTCCTCGCCCCGCCGCTCCGCATCGCGCCGATCACGCTCCGGGTGCCGGGATGATGCCGCTTACCAGCGGGCCTCCAGGCCGAGGTTGGCACCGTGCATGAAGATGCCGCCTCCGGACACGAGCCTGGTTCCTGCCCCATCGGCGGTGGAGAAGTCGAACTGGTTGGGGGCGAGCGCCAGGCCGTCGATCCAGATCAGGTTGTAGCCGGCACGGATGCCCCAGACGTCCGTCAGTCGGTAGATGACCGACGTGTTGATGTCGCCCACGAAGGCGACCTGGCCGCCGGTCGATGACAGGCCCGGCCGCTGGAGGAAGCCGGTGTAGTCGTAGAGCGGATCCTGGATCTGCTTTTGGGCGTTGCCGAACAGGCCGGCCTTGGCCCAGCCTTCGAAGGCCCAGTTCTCCCAGGTCCACCGGGTGCGGTTGCCGATCTGGGCGCCGAACAGGTTGTTGCGCGTGCGCACGCCGTACGGCACCGGCGTGAGCGTATCGTCGGCCACGCAGCAGTTCATGAGGATCGAAGCCTGCTCCTCGACGCCGAGGTAGCGGAAACCGACCAGCCAGTCGACCGTCCGCCAGCTGCCGGACGGCGACCGCCAGTCGGTGGACGTGCTGAACAGATTGGCTTCGGCGGAGTTGATCACGGAGTTGTATTTCAGCGTCGCCGTCTCACCGTCGGCCGTGAGCAGCGGTCCGAGCGGATCAGGCATCTGCATGAAGTCGGGAGCGGCAACTGCGATGTACTGGGTGGCTGACTGCCCGTAGACGCCGAAGTAACCGACTTCCCACCCGCCGCGATCCGGGGCCCGTTGGCCGTAGAACGCGCGGACGCCCGCGCTGAAGGGGAACTGGAGATCCTGCGCCGTCACCAGCGGTTGGCCGGTGCCCTGCGACACGATCAACGGCTGGTTGGAGGCCTGGTTGTCGCGGCCCCAGAACAGGGCGTCCGTCAGCGCGTAGGACGTCCACAGCGGCTCGGGGAAGGTGGGACCGCCATTGAAGGCGACCTCCGTGACGTCGATGTCGGGTGCGAACTGCGGCAGCGGCGGCGGCACCGCCAATTCCTGTGCCCGGGTCACCGTGGCGCACGACGCCGTCTCCACCACCATCGCCACCACCGCCATCAGCCAGGTCGAACGGACCCCCGCCGCCCTGGCGCCCAATGCCGCTATCATGGAACTGCTCCTTCGAGACCGAGTGCGACCGAACCCCCCACCGAGAGACACGCAAACCACCCGAAGTGGGGGATGCGCTCTGCCAGGGTTTTTCGGCCGAATGCAGCGGCGGCATGATGATGGCCGTCGGCGTTCGCTTTGCGTCGGGAGGGGTGGATGATTCAATCGGGCAGAGTCTGCCGGCGTCCGCCAGTCCGCCCAGCCGGCAAGTTTTGCCATCGCGTTCATGGGCTGCACCTACCACTATGACGTGCTCGTGATCGGAGCCGGCCATGCCGGGGTGGAAGCGGCCTGCGCCGCCGCCCGGCTCGGCGCCCGCACGGCGCTGCTGACCGCCAACTGCGACACCGTCGGGCAGATGAGTTGCAACCCGGCGATCGGCGGCGTGGGCAAGGCGCAACTCGTCCGCGAGGTGGACGCGCTCGGCGGTGTGATGGGGCGGGCGATCGACGCCACCGGCATCCAGTTCCGCGTCCTCAACCGCTCCAAGGGGCCGGCGATGCACGGGCCGCGGGCCCAGGCCGACAAGAAGCTCTATCAGATGGAGGTCAAGCGGCTCGTCGAGGAGACGGCGAATCTCGACCTGCGGCAGGAGACCGTCGAGGATCTCCTCCTCGAACCAGGCACGGATGTCCCGCCCGCGTCCGCCGCGTGGCGGATCGTCGGTGTCCGCGTGCGGAGCGACGCCGAGTATCGGGCCGCGGCCGTCGTGCTCACGACCGGCACGTTCCTCCAGGCGGTGATGCACGTCGGCGAGGCGCAGACGGCCGGTGGCCGGGCAGGGGAGGGGACGACGTCCGGCGTCAGCCGAGCGCTCGCGCGGGCCGGTATCGTGCTCGACCGATTCAAGACCGGCACGCCCTGCCGGCTCTCGGCATCGTCGATCGACTTCTCCCGGCTCGACGTGCAGCCCGGCGATGCGGACCCGCAGCCGTTTTCCTTTCTGACGGACCGCATCGAGCAGGAGCAGATGGTCTGCTGGATCACCAAGACGAGCCCCGCCATCCACGACCTCATCCGGGCCAATCTCCACCGGGCGCCGATGTTCACCGGCCAGATCGAGTCCCGCGGGCCACGCTACTGCCCGAGCATCGAAGACAAGGTCGTGCGGTTCGCCGACAAGGAAAGCCACCAGTTGTTCCTCGAGCCGGAGGGCCGCCGGACGCGGGAGATCTACGTCAACGGCATCTCCACGAGCCTGCCGCGGGATGTGCAGGACGCGATGGTGCGGATGGTGCCGGGGCTGGAGCGGGCCGTGATCATGCGCTACGGCTACGCGGTCGAGTACGACTACTGCCCACCCGACCAGTTGTTCGCGACGCTCGAGAGCAAGCGGGTCGCGGGCCTGTTCTGCGCCGGCCAGATCAATGGCACGACCGGCTACGAGGAGGCCGCCGCCCAGGGATTGCTCGCGGGGGCCAATGCGGCCCTGAACGCGGCGGGCCGCAGCCCGCTCGTGCTCGCCCGTGAGGATTCGTACGTCGGCGTCCTCGTGGACGATCTCGTCACCCGCGGCGTGGACGAGCCCTACCGGATGTTCACCAGCCGCGCCGAGCATCGGCTCGCCCTGCGGCACGACAACGCCGATCGCCGGCTCACGCCGGTGGCGGCGGCCCTCGGCCTGGCGGAGCCGTGCCGCGTCGAGCGGCTCGCGGCGAAGGCCGCCGAGATCGACGCGACGCTGGCGACGCTCGGGGCGCACCGCGTCGGCGGCGTCTCGATCGCCGACCTGCTCAAGCGGCCGGAGTTTACCTGGGCCCATGCGGTCGAGGCGGCCCCGGCTCTGGCGGCGGTGTCGCGGGAGGCGGCGACCCAGATCGAAAACGACATCCGCTACGCCGGTTACGTGGCCCTCGACAGGGAGCGGATCGCGCGGCAGCGGAAGCACGCCGAGCGGCTCATCCCCGAGGGCTTCGACTATGGCGGCGTGCGGCACCTGCGGGTCGAGGCCCGCGAGCAGTTGGCCCGGATCCGCCCGCGGACGCTCGGACAGGCGGGCCGCGTGAGCGGGATCACGCCCGCCGACCTGGCGCTCGTCCTCTTGCACCTCGAGGGCGGACGATGAGCGATCGCGCCGTTCCGCCGCCATGAAAATCGTCCACATCACGGCCGGGGCGGGGGGGCGGCTGTGTGGCTCGTGCCTCCACGACAACGCGCTCGTGCGGGCGCTGCGGGCCTGCGGAGCCGACGCGATCCTCGTGCCCGCCTACGTGCCCACGACCACCGACGAGGAAAACGTCGCCGAGCGCCGCGTCGTGATGGGGGGCGTGAACGTGTGGCTGCAGGAGCACGTGCCCTTGTTCCGCCGCACGCCGCGGTTCCTCGATGCGCCGCTCGACGCGCGGCCGCTGCTCGAATGGCTTTCGGGCCGCACCGGCGGCGCGAAGGCGGCCGATCTCGGGCCGCTCACCGTCTCCACGCTCCAGGGCGAGGAGGGGCGGCAGCGGAAGGAGGTGGCGAAGCTCGTGGAGTGGCTCGCAGCCGACGTGCGGCCCGACGTCGTGCACCTCTCGAACGCGCTGCTCATCGGGCTGGCCCGGGCTATCCGCCGGGCGACCGGGGCGCGGGTCGTGTGCACGCTCTCCGGCGAGGACATCTTCATCGACGCGATTCCCGAGCCACACCGTTCGCGGGTCTGGGCCCTGCTTCGCGAGCGGGGCGCCGACGTCGATCGGTTCGTCGCCCTGAACGGTTTTTATGCCGGCTTCATGGCCGAACGGCTGGGCCTCGCACCGGAGCGGGTCCATGTGATTCCACACGGGGTCGACCTCGCCGCTTTCCCGGCCGTGCCGCCGGATCTCGCCGCCCGGCGGGCGACGCGGGGTGGTCGGCTCGTCGTGGGCTATCTCGCCCGGGCCTGTGCGGAAAAAGGGCTCGACGTGCTCGTGCCTGCGCTGCCGCGGCTCGCGGATCGGCACGACGTGGAGCTGGTCGCCGCCGGTGCGACGGTGGCCGCGGAACGCGGCTACATCGCGGAATGCGAGGGGCTGGCGACGAGCCTCGGCGTGGCCGACCGCTACCGCTGGCTGGGGCAGGTGGATCGCCCGGGCAAACTCGCGCTCCTGCAGTCGATCGACGTGTTCGCGATGCCGACGGTCCATCCCGAGGCGAAGGGGCTTCCCGTGATCGAGGCCATGGCCGCGGGCGTGCCGATCGTGGTGCCCGATCACGGCACGTTTCCCGAGTTGCTTCGCGACGGGCATGCCGCCGAAGCCGCCGGCCTCTTGCATCGGCCCGGCGATCCGGCCGATCTGGCCCGCGTGATCGGCGACGTGCTCGCCGATCCGGCCCGCGCCGCCGCCCTCGGGGCCCGGGGCCATGCGCTCGCCCGCGAGCGGCACGCGGCCGACGCGATGGCCGCCGCCCACGAGCGGCTCTACGCCTCCCTGTAGCGGCGGTCTCCCTTCTGTAGCGGCGGTCTCCCTTCTGTAGCGGCGGTCTCCCTTCTGTAGCGGCGGTCTCTGACCGCCGTGCATCGGCACCGAGGCAACCCAGATTCGACGGTCGGAGACCGCCGCTACAGGGCGGCGGATCGCGGGACGGCCGACCGCCAGCAGATCACGGCGAGCAAGACGCACAAAGCGATGCCGACGAGAAGGGCGATCGTTTCGCGCAGCAGGTAGAAGGCATTGGGAAACTTGATTCGCGGGTTGGTCCGCAGGGTCGCAATTTCACCGAACGAAGCCCTCTGGAGACCGTGCAACGAAAGCCATTGACCGCGGAATGTCGCGAAGGCCTTGGCGATGTCGGCGTCGAGGGCGGGCAGGGCATCGAGGGACAACGCCGCGTCCTGCACTTCCGCGAGTGCCCGGGCCGCGTCGGCGTCGAGGGCGGTCAGGCCGTCGAGTACCAGCCACGCGCCCTTGAACTTCGCGAGTGCCTTGGCGGTGGCGGCGTCGAGCGTGGCGATGCCGCCGAGCCGCAATGTTGAATGTCCGGCGACCTCCGCAAGCGCCGCGGCGGTGTCGGTGTCGAGCGACGTCAGGCCGGAGAGCTGCAGGTCCATGCGATCGAACGCGGCGAGCGCCGTTGCCGTTTCGGGGTCGAGCGAGGTAAGGCCGTCGAGGAACAAGCGGCCCGCGAATTCCGCCAGCGATCTGGCGGTCTCGGCGTCGATCGTGCGCACGCCACCGACATGCAGTGCGGACCCGTTGAAAGTCGCGAGCGCCTTGGCGGTGTCTCGATCGAGCGTGGTCAGGCCGTCGAGGCGCAGGGAGTGGCCCTTGTACGCCGCAAGTGCCTGGGCCGTGTCAGCGTCGAGAGCGGTCAGACGCGAAAGATCGCCGCCGAGCAATGCGGCGTAGGCCCGGGCCGTGTCCTTGCCGAAGGGATGGGTCGCGAAGAACTTCCGCACCGTGTCGGAGGAAAGCTCCAACGATCCGGCATAGTCTGCCAGCGCCGCGGCCGTGTCGGCATCGAGCGACGTCAGGCCGCGGAGTGTCAGAAACCTGCATGGGCACCCGGCCAGCGCCCCGGCGGTGGGGGCGTCGAGTTCGGTCAGGCCGTCGAGCAGCAGCGGACCCTTCGCGAATCCCGACAGGGCCTTGGCAGTCGCCTCGTCCAAGGTTCGGAGGCCGTTCAAGGGAAGGCAACCCGAGACCCCGGCCGTGTGTCCGAGCCGGTCGAATACGACGTACGCTCCCGGAAACGTTTCGGCCAGCGTCCGCGCCTGTTCCGGCGTCAGACGTTGGATCGCGTTCGTGTCCGCCTGCAGCTCGTCGGCCCTGATGGCGGGCGGCGCGAATGCCAGGCCGATGACGACGAGGAGCGTACGGACGCGAGGCTTCACGGATGGGGCTCCTGAGGGCGGGGAGCAGAAGGCAGGCGGCCCCTTTCTACTGCCCGCAGGCCCGCGCACGGAAGCAGCAGCCCATCCAGGGGCCGGGGTTTTCTGTAGCGGCGGTCTCCCTTCTGTAGCGGCGGTCTCTGACCGCCGTGCATCGGCACCGAGGCAACCCGGATTCGACGGTCAGAGACCGCCGCTACAGAAGAGCCGCAGGCGCTCTCAGAAGATGCCCAGTTGGTCCCGCGCGGCTTCGGTCATGCGGTCGGGCGTCCAGGGCGGGTCCATCACGATCCGCACCTCCACGGCCGAGACGTCCGGCCGCGTACCGACGACCCGCTTCGTGTCGCCGATCAATTGCGGGCCCGCGGGGCACGCTGGGCTCGTCATCGTCATGTCGATCGCCACGTGCTGCTTGCCGGGCGCGTCGGCTGCGGCGGCGAGCGTCACACCGTAGATCAAGCCCAGGTCGACGATGTTCACGAACAACTCGGGATCCTTGACCTCCTTGAGCATCTCGCGGATCACGTCCTCCGAGAGCGGCAGCGAGGCGAGGCTCCCGGACTCGGGAGATGGGGCGGCGGCCGACGATTCCGTAGCAGGCCCCGCGGCAGATTGCGGGGCGGCTCCTGGAGCGGGCATGCCACCGGCGACAGCCACCGGTCCGCCGGCCGCGTGAGCCGCCGGGCCGCCCGCGGTGGCGGAATCCCGCAGCCGCACCCACACGCCGCCGGCCTCCACCTTCACCTCATGCGACCGCGTCGGCCGCACGGCCGGCATCGTCAGGGCGGCGCCGGTGCGGATGTCGAACTTCGCGCCGTGCCGCGGGCAGGCGATCTTATGGTCGCGCAGTTCGCCGTCGGCCAGCGGGCCGCCGTCGTGGGTGCAGATGTCGTCGAGCGCGTAGAACTGGCCGCCGACGTGAAACAGGGCCACCATCTCCCCCTCGACCTCGACGAGCGTCTTGCCCGGGTCGGGCACCTCACCGACGTCGATCACCCGCTGAAACTCGTGCATCGCCATGCCTCACTCCGGGGACGGGGCCGCTGTCGCGGCGTTCAGGAAATCCGCCGGATCCGGCTGGAAACCGCCCGGGCGAGCGCCTCGCGGACCGGCGGGATCGTGATCCGGTCGAAGACCTGCTGGAAGAAGCCCGCCACCACGAGCCGCGCCGCCTCGTCGGCCGTGAGCCCGCGGGCCTGGGCGTAGAACACCTGCTCGGCGTCCACCCGGCCGCTGGTCGCGCCGTGCGTGCAGCGGACGTCGTCGGCCTCGATCTCCAGACCCGGAATCGAGTCGGCCCGGGCCTCGGTGGAGAGCATCAGGTTGTCGTTTCGCTGGTAGCCGTCGGTCTTCTGGGCGGCTTTGTCCACCTTGATCATGCCTCGCCACACCAGCCGGCTGCGGTCCTGCAGGGCGCCCTTGTAGAGCAGATCGCTCTTACAGCCCGGCGCCTCGTGGTGCTGGAGCGTGTTGTAGACGAGGTGCTGGCGGCCCTCGGTGAACATCACGCCGTTCACCTGCGCATCGGCACCGCGGCCGGCGAGGGCGACGTCCTGCGCCACCTGCGAAAGCCGGCTGCCGAGGGCGCCGAGCGTCCACTGGAGCCGGCCGCTTTCGTGGACCACGGCCTTCTGTCGGGCGATGTGCCACACGCCCGTGTTCCAGTTCTGCAGGTTCACGATCCGCAGGAACGCCCCGCGGCCGACGACGATCTCGGTGCCGCCGCAGTGGAAACCGCCCGCCGAGCCGGCTGGACCGCCGCCGGCGGTCTCCGTGAGCAGCGTGGCCTCGGAGCCCTCGCCGAGCACGACGAGCAGGTGCGAGGTGTCGACGCCTCCGGCGTTGATCGCGGAGAGCACGTGCAGCGGCTCGGCGACCCGGACGCCGGCGGGCACGTAGAGGACGGCGCTGGCCCGGTGGAAGGCGGCGTGCAGGGCTGCGAACCAGTCGCTCTGCGAGTCGATGACGGAGAACCAGTGCGGCCGGAGCAGCTCCGCGTGCGTCGCCAGGACCCGCTCGGCGGAACCGAAGGCCACGCCCCGGGCGGCGAGGGCGGGATCGAGTTCGTCGCGGATGACATGGCCGTCGAGCGAGGAGAACCGGCCGGCGAGCGTGGCCGAGCCGGTTCGCGTGGGCTCGTCGGCCAGGACGTCGGCCGACACGTCGCCGGAGAGGATCGCCTCGGCGAGCAGCCCCGGGGGCACGGTCGCCGCGTCGGCCGGCGTGGCGGCGAGCCGCCACGCGGCGGGCTTGAACATCCGCAGGTCGGTCCGCATCCAATTTTCGCTGCGGCGATCGGGCAGGCCGAGCGATTCGAGCGTCGTCAGGGCCGCGCGGCGGCCTGCGGTGACCCAGTCCGGGGCGGTGTGGCCGGCGATCAGGGATTCGAGGCCGGCGCGGTCGAAGGCGGTGCCGGCGGCGGGTGCGGGAACGGTGGCGGTGGTCATCGTGGGGAAGGCGGGGTGGCGGAAAGGGCGGGACGTCAGCCGACGGAGCCTTCCATCTGCAGTTCGATCAGCCGGTTCATTTCGACGGCGTATTCCATCGGCAGCTCCTTGACGAGCGGCTCGATGAACCCGCCGACGATCATCGTGCTCGCCTCGGCCTCGGAGAGGCCGCGGCTCATCAGGTAGAAGAGCTGCTCCTCGCCGATCTTCGAGACGCTCGCCTCGTGGCCGATGGAGACGTCCTGCTCCTCGATCTCGATGTAGGGGTAGGTGTCGCTGCGGCTCCGATCGTCGAGGATCAGGGCGTCGCAGACCACGCTCGACTTGCTCTTCTTGGCGCCCGGCTCGACCTTCACGAGGCCGCGGTAGCTGGCCCGGCCGCCATTCTTGGAGATGCTCTTGGAGACGATCCGGCCGCTGGTGTGCGGCGCCGCGTGGACGAGCTTGGCCCCCGCGTCCTGGTGCTGGCCGGCCGAGGCGAAGGCGATCGAGAGGATCTCGCCGCGGGCGCCCGGCTCCATCATGTAGACGGCCGGATACTTCATCGTCAGGTGGCTGCCGAGGTTGCCGTCGATCCACTCCATCATCGCGTCGCCGTAGGCCATGGCCCGCTTGGTGACGAGGTTGTAGATGTTGTTGGCCCAGTTCTGGATCGTCGTGTAGCGGCAGCGGCCGCCCCGCTTGACCACGATCTCGACGACCGCCGAGTGCAGGCTCTCGGTGGAGTACATCGGGGCCGTGCAGCCCTCGACGTAGTGCACCTGGGCCCCCTCGTCCACGATGATCAGCGTCCGCTCGAACTGCCCCATGCTCTCGGCGTTGATGCGGAAGTAGGCCTGGAGCGGGAACTCGATCTTCACGCCCTTGGGGACGTAGATGAACGAGCCGCCCGACCAGACGGCCGAGTTGAGAGCCGCGAACTTGTTGTCGGTGGGCGGGATGATCGTGCCGAAGTATTCGCGGAGCAGGTCGGAGTGCTCGCGGACGGCGGTGTCGGTGTCGGTGAAGATCACGCCCTTCTTGGCGAGGTCTTCCTGCAGCGAGCCGTAGACGACCTCGCTCTCGAACTGCGCCTTCACGCCGGCGAGAAACTTCCGCTCGGCCTCGGGGATGCCCAGCCGGTCGAACGTCTTCTTGATCGCGTCGGGAACCTCTTCCCAGGTCTTGCCCTGCTGCTCAGCCGGCTTGAGGTAGTAGAAGATGTCCTGGAAGTCCACGCCCACGTGGCCGCCCCAGTGGGGCATCGGCTTGGAGTCGAAGATCTCCAGCGACTTGAGGCGGAAGTCGCGCATCCAGGCCGGCTCGCGCTTCATCTCCGAGATCTGGGAGACGATCGTCGCATCGATGCCCTTGCGGGCCTTGAAGACCGCGGGCGTGTCGGTGCGGAAGTCGTACTTGTTGATCTCGCCGAGGGCGAGGGTCGAAGACTCGTCGAGGCCGGTGGACATGGTGCGGGTTCCTGGGGCGGGGTCAGGCGGTGACGGGCTCGCGGGCCGTGGTCTTGCGGTCGTCCATCTCACGCTCGGCGGCGGCCGCCTCGGGATAGGCGGCCCGGATGCGCTCGTAGCCGCGCTTGTGCAGTTCGACGGCCAGCTCCGGCCCGCCCGACTCCACGATCCGGCCCCCGAGCATGACGTGCGTCTTGAGCGGCGTGTTGTGCTCCAGGAGCTGCTCGTGGTGCGTGATGATCAGGATGCCCATGTCGGCGCCACCGATGCGGGCGATGCTCTGGCTGGCCAGACGGACGGCGTCGGCGTCGAGGCCGCTGTCGGTCTCGTCGAGGACCGCGAACTTCGGCCGCAGCATGGCGAGCTGGAGGATTTCGGCCCGCTTCATCTCGCCGCCGGAGAAGCCGTCGTTGACGTAGCGGCGGGCGAAGTCGGAATCCATCGACAACTCGCCCATCTTCGACTTGAGTTCACCGCGGAACTCCTTCATCGGGAGCAGTTCCTGGCCTTCCTTGCGGTCGGGATTGCGGACGTTGGTGACCGCGTGCCGGAGAAAGTCGGCCAGCCGCACGCCCGGGATCGCCATCGGCCGCTGGAAGGCGAGGAACACGCCCGCCCGCGCCCGCTGGTCGGGTTCCATGGCGAGCAGGTCGTGCCGCGTGCCGTCGGCCTCGACCAGCTCGATCGAGCCGCCGGTCACCTCGTAGCCCGGATGCCCCATGATCGCGTAGCCGAGCGTGCTCTTGCCCGAGCCGTTGGGGCCCATCAGGGCGTGCACCTCGCCGCGGCCGATCTCGAGGTTCACCCCCTTGAGGATCTCCTGACCTTCGACCGAGACGTGGAGATTCTTGATGACGAGCGTGTCGCGGGCGGGCATGGCGAACCGGGGGGTTGGAGGAACGGATCAGGCTTGGACCTTCTGATGGTCGTAGACGAGCGCGTCGGAGGCGACGGCGGGCGCCACGTAGCCGGAGTGGTGCGGCACGGGCAGTTCGTCGGCCACCTTGCCGGCGCCGCCCTTCTGCTTGGCGATCCGCTGGCCGAGGATCTTGTCCTGGATCCGCATCAGCCCCTCGAGCAGGCTTTCCGGACGCGGCGGGCAGCCGGGCACGTAGACGTCCACCGGCACGACGAGATCGACGCCCTTGACGACGTGGTAGCCCCACTTGAAGTACGGGCCGCCGCCGGTCGTGCAGGCGCCCATCGCGATCACGTACTTCGGATCGGGCATCAGGTTGTAGAGGCGGCGGACGCGGCTGGCCATCTTGTAGGTGACTGTTCCGGCCACGATCATCAGGTCGGCCTGTCGCGGCGTGGCCCGGAACGCGCCGGCCCCGAAGCGGTCCATGTCGTAGCGGCTGGCGCCGGCGGCCATCATTTCGATCGCGCAGCAGGCCAGGCCGAACGTCATCGGCCAGATGCTCGACTGGCGGGCCCAGTTGATCGCCTGCTCGACCGTGGTGAGGACGAGGTTTTCCTCGAATCGGCCTTCGATCCAGGGTTTTCCGGTGAGGGCGGGCTGGGTCATGATTGATGGCTCCGTGGCGAACCGGGGATGAAACCGACCGGCATTCGATGATCTCACCCGTTTGTTTTCAAGCCCCTGCGGTGGGTTCGCCCACCGCCGCTTCGTCATCACCCTCGGCCCTGGCTCCCGCCGTGAACCGGCAGCAGGTGCCCCCGTCGAGCCGGCATTCCGACAACGCGACGGAACTGCCGACCAGGTCCTGCAGCATGAGCCGCTCGGCGGCGCAGATCGAGCGATCTTGTTCGGCGAGATCCGGATAGGGGCAGGAGTAGCTCGTGAGCACGGCGAGGCCTCCGTCGCTCCCGGGAGCCTGCTCGACACCGCAGGAGACGTTGCGCCGCCGCATCACGTCGGCCAGGCTGCGGAGCCGCTCGGCGGCCGTCGTACCGGTGACTTCCGGGCGATAGATCGCCGCCATCGCGGAGCCGATCCGCGTCAGCAGGCCCTGGCGAACGGCGGGTTCGCGGACGCGGCGGACTTCCTTCCAGAGCACCATGGCCAGATCGCGGAAGTTGTCGCCGCCGCAGCGGCGCCCCTCCGCCGTGAGGCTGTAGGCGTGGGCGGGACGGCCCCGAGGCCGCGAGACGGTGGTCCGTTCCACGAGGCCGGACCGCATCAGGCGGTCGAGCCGCTGGCGGATCGCCGTGGCCGTCACACCCAGGGCCTGGGCCAGATCACCGATTTCGAGGGCTGCATCGACGCGCAGCAGTTCGATCACTGCCGCGTCGGTAGCTCGTTGGTCGTGATTGCCGGAAACGCTCATACCAATGCCTCTGCCGTCCAAATGTAGCGCCGGCTCGACTTTTGACAACCCGTTATGTGGAAAAATGCACCGCCTCGCGGGGAAAGCAGGTTTCCATGACCTCCAGAAACTCCTCGCGACTGGTGACCCGCGAGACTTTCCCCCGGAAATCCCGGGCCCCGGGCAGTCCCTGGGCGTAGGAGCAGGCGAACTTTCGCATCAGCAGCGTGCCCTGTTCGACGCCGAAGCGGCGACACACGAGGTCATAATGATGGAGCACGATTTCGCGCTGCTCGCCGAGCGTCGGGTTCGGGGGCGGGGTCTCGCCGCGGAGCAGGGCGGCCGCCTGCGCGAAGATCCAGGGCCGGGCCAGGGCTTCGCGGGCGATCATCACGCCGTCCACGCCGGTCTCGCGGAGCCGGCGGACGGCCGTCTCGGGGGCATCGATGTCGCCGTTGCCCACCACCGGCATCCGCGAGACGCTGCGCTTCACGGCGGCGATCGCGTCCCAGTCGGCCTCGCCCGTGAAGAACTGCGCGGCGACGCGTCCGTGGACCGTGAGGCACGAGGCACCCGCCTCCTCGATGCGCTGGGCCACCTCGATGGCCGTGCGGCATGCGTCGGAGCAGCCGAGCCGGATCTTCGCCGTCACCGGCACGCCGTCACATGCCTCGACGACGCGGCTCACGATCGTGCCCACCCGGTCGGGATCCCGGAGCAGCCACGAGCCGCTGTGCGCCTTCTCCGTGACCTGCCGCACCGGGCAGCCGAAGTTCAGGTCCACGACGCTGACCTGAAAATCCTTCGCCAGCCGGCGGCCCACCGCGGCCAGGTTGTCGGGGTCGTTGTCCCACATCTGCACCGCCAGCGGCCGCGGTTCGTCGCGCACGCCCCACAGCCGGTCGGGGTGCTCGCCGCGGTTGGTCTCCAGCCAGATGGCGCTGCGGGCCGCGATCATCTCGGTCGCCAGCAACCCGGCGCCGCCGAACTCGCGGACCACCTGGCGGTAGGCGTAGTTCGTGTAGCCCGCCATCGGTGCCTGAAGGATCGGCGGATCGACGATGACCGGGCCGATGGCGAGCGGAGCGACGGCTGGTGTGGCCGCGGACGCGGGCGTCATGGCGTGGCCGGGAGGGTGGAGGGCTGCGGTGGGGCGGCGGGGGGCTGCCGCCACTGGATCGGCGCGCCGATGAGCATCGCCGCGAAGCGGTCATCGGGGATGGAGAGGTCGGCGGCTGCCATCGCGTATTCGGCGATCTCGATGTTGTAGGCCTTCGTGGCCTGGAGGAACTCGCGCTGCTGGCCGACGAGCGCGGCATGAGCCGCGATCACCGCCTCGATCGGCCGCTTGCCCTGGGCGTGGTCGGCTTCGGCCATCGTGGCCGCCTTCTCCGCGGCCCGCACCGCCGCCGCACGGGCCTCGAGTGCCTCGTGCCGCGCCGGCAGCGTGCGGGCGATCGCACGGACGCGGCCGGTGGCCGGCCGGTTGGCGAAGATCGCCTCGAAGTGCGTCTGATACGGAATGGCGAGCGGGCGATCGACGGGCCAGGGCAGGGGATCGGTGACGGGCAATTTTGCGAGATCGACGAGTTCCTGCTGGGCAACGCCGAGTTGGGCCCGCGCGTCGGCGAGGTCGGCCCGCGCCGCGGCGGTGGCGACGTCGAGCGTGGCCCGGTCGTGTGGGTCGCCGCCGGGCGCGACCAGTTCCAGCCGATCGATCGCCTCGGTCGACCACCGAACCGCGGCGTAGGTCGCGGCCACCTTCCAATAAGCCTGGGTGATCCACAGCCGCCGCGCGCGGTCTCCGGAGCGGTCGAGCGCCTCGAGCAGCGGGAGCGGCCGGGCATAAAGCGTCGCATCGCCATTCGTGGCACCCGGTCGGCCGGCGAGCGGCTCCAGCGCCTGGGCGAGCACATCGGTGGCGAGTCCCGCCGCGGGCTGCGTCGGGGGAGAAGCGACGGCCTGCGTGGCGGGTTCGGCCGGCTCGGTCGGCGGCACGAGCACGGAGGTCTGGCCGGGTGTGGCCGGCGGCTCGGCGGGCACGACGACCGATTGCGTGCCGTCGGCGGCGGGTTCCTCGGCGCGGGCCGGTGCCATGAGAACGACACCGCCGACGATCGCGATCCAGGGCAGCCGCATGGGAGCACCTCGGGTCACAGGTTCACATGGGCGCGGGGGGCGGGTCAACCCGGCCGCCGGCCGGCATGCAAGTTCACGCCTGTCCCCGGGCTGCCGCCCGGGGCTTGTTGGGAAAAGGTGCGCGGCGCCCACAAAGCCCCCGGCGGAAGCCGGGGGACTCCGCGCGGCGGCGGATGCCGTGTGACTGGGCTTACTTGCCCTCGTACAGCGTCCTGAACGGATCGAGCGCCCAGGTGAAATACTCCATCCGCTGCAGCGAGACGGGGTCGTCCACCAGCACTTTCCGCGCCTGGTCCCGCAACTCCGTGAATCGGGCGACAGCCGCCGGCGGGTAGAGCCGCCGCAGACCGTCGAGGTTCTCCCGCATGTCCGGCAGGGCGGGATGGATCGTCGATTGCTGAAAGGTCACGCATTGCATCGCCACATACTCACGCATCTGGGGTGCCGCCTTGCCGAACATTCGATTGCAGAACGACAGCAGGATCGCGTCCACGTCCACGTCGGGATTCCAGAGCAGTTTCATCCAGCAGTGCAGCGTGGGGGCGCATCCGGCCCACTCGTTGAGCGCGTGGCCGTTGACGAACACGCCGACGGTGTCCTGCTTCCGCCGCCGGTAATACTGCTGCAGGATGTGCGGAAACTGGATCGGCGCGTGCGTTTTGCTGGCGAGGCCGGCGGACGATTCCGACAAGGCGACCCTGCCGCTGGCCGTGACCCACCGCCACCGGTCGATGGCCTCTTCCCGTAATGGGTCCGAACCCTGCGGGTTCCGCGGCGGCCCGAATCCACTCGTAGCGAGCTGGACCTCGAGATTCTCGGGAAAGTCACCCTGCGGGTAGTTCGCCTTGTCCAAGGATGCGGGCAGGTAGACGACGCGCTTGCCCGGCCATCGCTTCTCGAGCCCGCCGCACAGCGTCCGCACGAACCGGTTCGCATGCTCCCCCGGGCCGCCCGCAGCGAGCGACTGCCGGCAGGCGTCGCAGGTGCATTCCAGCGCCTTCGGAGCCGGAGTGAGCGTGACGGCCTGCGCGGTGCAGAATCCCGGCGTGAAGCTGCGCAGCCGCTCGTCGTGGAAGGCGCCGTCCGTGTTCCAGGCAGTGGTCAGGCAATCCTCGAGAAGCGACATGGTTTCCGGCGTGGTGTAGCAGAGCAGGCTGACGCGGGTTTCGGTCTGCGTGACGAATGCCTGCCGGCGATTCACGACCGGACCGGTTCTCCGCAGGACGAGCGGCTGTTCGGGCTTGGCGAGATAGGGCCAGCTTCCCCCGGCCCGCAGGCACGTCAGGCAGGTCGTCATGTCGATGAAGGGAACGTCCTTGGGGATGGCCGCTTCGGTCGGTCGGGGCAGGAGGTCGGGCCTCGTGCCCTCGCTCGTGCGGGCCACCCACAGTGCCCGATCGAAGCCGTTGTGGGGCGCGTACCAGCGGATCCGAAACGCGGGCGCGTCGCGGTAGTGGGCCGGCGCGACCGAGAGCGTGGGGGTCTCGACCACGCTGCGGCCGCCGACGCTCGGCGACCAATACCACCGCACCCCCACGAACCGCTCCATGAAGTCGGCTACGCCCCAGGCGGTGCCCTCGTTGCCGTAGGGGCCCGGCGTCGGCTGGCCCGGCGTGAGCGCGAGATCGGGCGGCTCCTCGACGTTGCCGACGATGAAGATCGTGTCCGCCGCCGTCAGCACCTCGAACCCCTCCACGTCGATCTGATCCACGTCGATGCCCGCTTCCCGCGCGGCGGGGCAGTCACCGACCACGATCAACGTCTCGACGCCCGCCGCCGGCTGCTGCGGCGTGACGCTCACCGGCAGGGTCGCACCGGTCGTCAGCCTGATCGACTCGACCAGTTCCTTGACGACGAGCGTCAAGGTCGGAGACGGGGCCATCGCCAGGTGGATCGCCGCCCGGGGCTTGTTGGGCGTGGGACCGCACGACGCTTTCTCCAAAAAGCCCCCGGCGGGAGCCGGGGGACTCCGCGTGGCGGCGGATCCCGTGTGGCATATGAATCGGTCTCGCCCAACGGCCCGGTGTCCCCGGTCTTCCGCCCGGGGCTTGTTGGGCGTGGGACCGCACGACGCTTTCTCCAAAAAGCCCCCGGCGGGAGCCGGGGGACTCCGCGTGGCGGCGGAT
>Ga0315900_10005195_pt1 | contig 17968 bp, 23 predicted proteins | sample LakEriMetagenome_FD_203521 | JGI IMG/M metagenome (GOLD analysis project Ga0315900, IMG submission 203521) | Freshwater fungal communities from buoy surface, Lake Erie, Ohio, United States - Buoy 12 MA114 | ecosystem: Environmental > Aquatic > Freshwater > Lake > Lake biofilm | place: USA: Lake... | reverse complement strand
AGGGAGTTCGCTGAGTTCAATTGCATGGCAATTCCGATGTACCAATTGTCCAGGCTACCGTCGCGATACACCAATCCGTTTGTTAGCGCTGGAAACGATACCGAAGTGCCTGTCGCGTTTGCTCCGTTTGACGCTAAGCTGAAAGCCAAGATCCCCGTATCGGCTCGATAGACCTTGCAAAACAGAACCGATGCGTTTATCCATGTGCCGCTAGTCTCGCTCGAAGATTTCGCCAGCTTCCACCCGCCGGTGACGCTCACGCCGCTTGCACCGCTTGAGCCTGCTTGCACCCATCCGCTTGGGACTGTTGCCGCTGTCGTGTTGTTTCGCCCAGCGGAAATGAAAATCAAGTCCCCGGCTTGGTGGCTAGGGATTGCAATCGTTGTTGCTTGTGCTGAGGATGATCCGATTGGACTAATTGCCATTAATCACCAAGTCCGGATCGCCGTGGTTCCAAGCATCAATAGCCGCCTGAGTCGTGTTGTATCGGTCGATGTTTTGTTGCGTCCACCCCGCCCGCTTTGCCGTCGCTCCGTTCATTACGTCGCGAATAACTCGGACCGAATGAGCCGACTGAGTACCATACCCATGATGGTCGACCCAGCGAACCGTTTTGAATCCCATCGCTCCGAGTTCCTGGGCTTGCAGAGGTGTCGCGTATTCATATTGGACCAAATCTTCGATCATGGTCAAAGCGGTTTGCGACGAAAGGTCAGCCACTTCGGAAGGATTGCTAGGGTTGTCGACCCAACCCTTGATGTTCCAAATTGCTATGCGCTGTTCTTTCGGTAAGCTTGAATCGTAAGCATCGGCATTTACTTTGCCGTAAATCCCATTGTCGACAGCATACTTAATGATCCCACCGATCGGAACGTTGACCGGAATCGTAACCATCAGCAGGTTGATCGCATCAGCCGCCGCTTGGTCGCTCAAGTTCACGTGCTGGGCTTCGTTCAGCTTTTCAATCATAAGTTCCATGATTTACCCTCGGTGGAATCCAAAAAACCGCCAGCACAAAAAACTCAAGGACTCGCCAAAAAGAAACAGCGTCAAGCACCGGATTCAGGATCGGCGTCATCACGCAATACCGAACATGAAACGGATTTCTGTGATGAACAGAATGATGCTTCGGGCTTTGGAAGATGTACAGACGCTGCATCCAAACAACCAGCCAGCCGTTCTTTCCTTTGCTGTGCGCAAGTGCGTGAATCTGATTTGCCTGACTCAAAAACAGCATCGTAAGCCACCCGTCGCGCAGTGGTTCGAAAGCCAAACAGATCAGCATTGCCGTAAGGCTCGGAACGATCGTCGTATAGTTCCGCTCCCAGTATGAGCCCTTCAAGAAAGCGTACTGGTCCGCATGGTGAAGCTGGTTCGGACCACCGATCAGACGCCCGATAAACGAGTCGCTTTGTGTGAGGTAGGTATCCTCCCACCAATGAAACAGACCTGCAATGAAGTCAGCAGCCAGCCATGAGGCAATGATGTGAATCGACACATTCACCATAGCAACACCTTCCGCTTTACGCAGCATTCTTTTTGACTTGAGCTATCGAGATCGCTAGTTCGTGAAACTTCGCGTGTAGCAACTCTCGGTCTTCATCGCATTTCTGCTTTTCAGCCCTTGTCTCAACGGCAAGTTTTTCCAAGTTTTCCTGGGTCTTAGAATTGGCTCGCATTACATAAGTAAACAAAGTCGCGCAAACGGTCCCCAGCGTCCCGACGATCGCTATGGTTGCAGTCATCTGCGCTTCTTGGGAAAGTTGAGCCAAGTAAAAAATCATCGCATTGCCTCGTCGATTCTTGAAAAAAAAAGGTAGCCTTTGTAGGAGTATTGCTTGCCGTGACGCTCGATAACAAATTGAGGCCACGGCCCCTTGCCTGGATCTTTGCTTGTCGCAACCACCCAGCCGTCAGCCTCGAATTTAGGTTGTTCGTTCTGCTTCCAGTCGTTGCACTCTCGGTTGTCGACGCCGAACAAAACAATTTCGCGGCGTAGCTTTTCGTGCGAATGATTGCTGCATGTCAACAAAACAACTGTCACTAAAATCCGCAGTAATTGTTCGGTCATCATCAAGGCTCCCTAGTTACCGTTTGCAAATCGATCCAGTCGAATCATCGGCTTAACCAGCAGACGGACCAGCTTATCCAAGAACACGCGACCAAGGACCAACGGCGATATCGCAAGCATCAAGACCAGCCACAGCACTGACGCAAGCGAACGCGCCATCTCCAACGGTTGGCTTGTGTTGCTCGGCAGCGAAGAACGAAGTGGTCGTTGCCCACCGCCAAACTCGCCGTCAATCGGTTGACCGTCACGACCGATATTCAACCAGTTCCAGAAAAATTTCTCAGACATTGATTGCGTTCCTGCGGGTTAAGGGTTTGGACATTTACCGTCGACGCACAATCCGCGAATCACGGCTTTCAAGCACTCCTTGTACTCTTCAACCGTCTGCGGGTTGGCTTTACCAATCTCCTTGTCGATCGGAATGCGCCAAACGTTCAGCCAGTCTCTCTTGCGGCTCATTGGCTCTCGCATTCCAAAACACGTTTCGATTGTGCTGGTCACTAAGCCTTTCGCATCGGGAAGATATGTCGGGAGTTTCGGGAGCAAGTTGATGAGCGAACTGGCAAGCAGCGAAGTTGTAGATGCGTCCTGCAAGGTGTCTACCGCCGCCCTGGAAGTCAGGCGAATCGATTCGTAGCTTGGCGTTGGATTTGGACTCGGGTTGATCGGTCCTGGCGTTGGCGGTGGCGTAGGTGGTGGTGTTGGTGCGATCGATCCGGTAACGTTGATTTCATGCCAACTGTAAGCGATCTCGGCTTGCTTGTTCGCAACGATCAGACCGAACTGGTATTTGCCTGGAGTCGGAATGGAAAAAAATATGTTTGAACCGCACGATGCCGAGGCAGACTTTAGCTCATCGGGGATGATCCAAACCTTGTTGTCGCCAGTGGCATCCTCGTGAGACAAAAACACAAGCGTTCCCGCCAAAGCTGTCGACGGACCCTTGATTGACGCTTTGAGGTCTTGCCCAAAAACTGGGATTGCAAGCAAAAGGAAAAGTATCAGGGGTCGCATGGTATGCCTTGTTGGTTTGGGGTGGTCTATAGAGAAGCGACGCCCGAGCGCCGCTCCATAGTTCGTTTGCGCAAATCCAGTCCGAGGATTAGGTTCCTGGTTGCGGTGCTGGCTGTTGCTTCTTTTTGCGATTCTCAATGATCATCTTGACCAACTCGAGGATCAACGGAATGAACACTTCCCAGCCTTGCGTGCCAACAGCAGGTCCAGACTGGATAGAGACTTCTCGCTCAGCGCACTTCGTTTCGATCGCTTGAAGAACGTTCTCCATGTCGCTTCCAGAATTGACAACCTCGCCTTCGACAACCAAGCCTTCGACGCAAAGGTCGTCAACCTCGCTCATCGCGGAGAAGCCGATCGTCCCGGATTGAGGCGTGGCAATCTTTGCAACGAGACACCCAAAAAGCCACATTGCTTGCATCAAAGTTTTTGCAGACGGTCCCTTGCGGACATCGGCAACCAATTCGAGCAAGCACGATACGCTTACTTCGCCATCAAACTTGCTTTCGCATTGATTCGACATAACAAAACACCTTTCAAAAATGGTACTGACTAAACAAAACTGAGTTGATCGTTGACGAGTGCGGCAACGATGTCTTGAGTCTTTGGAACACCCATACCCCAAAACGGATCGAATCCAGGATCACCCTTGTCCTGGGTGTACTTCGCCAGAAAAGCCCGAACGGCTTCCACCCCGGTAAACTCTGCTGCGCCTTCGCGTCGCATTAGCTCAACAATCAGAGCAAACAAACCCGCCGCGAATGGGGTCGCCATGCTCGTACCGGACATCCCTCGAAACCCGTTGGTTGTCGAGCACGAAACGATATCCTGTCCTGGACAGCACATATCAAGCTCTCGCCCCCCTGAAGAGAACGAAGCTCGCTGACCGTCTTTTCGGTACGCACCAATGCAAAGCGATTCAGGATACTTCGCTGGGTAGCCGATTGTGTTTTGCCTTCCATTGAAACCTGAGTTGCCAGCAGCCGAGATAGTGATCACCCCCTTGCTCCAAGCGTACTCCATGGACTTCCGAGTAGGCTCGTAAGGACTGCTCGATCCTAGTGACAGCGAAAGGATATCTGCTCCATTGTCGACCGCATCTCGCACTCCCTGAGCTATCCCATCGGAGGATCCTTGTCCGCCATTTGAAAGCACCTTGATTGCCATCAACGACGCATCGGGAGCAACCCCGACTCCATCTCTGGCGAGCACGGTCCCTGCGCAATGATTGCCGTGACCGTTGCCGTCACTTATGCTTTCGCCTCGAATAAACGACTTTGAATAAACTGGTTTCGGAAGCAAGTCATGGGGAGTGTATCCAGTGTCTAGGACCGCCACGACGATACCCTTGCCAGTAACCCGCTTCCAGATTGGCTCGAAAATCGCTTTCGGAAGATGCCACAGATCTCCCGGCGCTGCGAACGTCTCAACATCCGAAACCAAGTCTGGTGGATATGATACAGGTGGCGAATTCATCACTTGACCCCGAGCTCACTTGAAAGGAAAAACGGGGGGTAGGCAAATCGCCTGCCCCCCTTGAACGTCACAGATAACGATTACTCGTACTGTGCGCAAGCAACCCAGTCCATGTTGATGGTCAACGCAGCATTACCAGCGATGTCCTTGATGCCGATAATCGGAGCAAGAAAAGCATCATCAGGGAACGTAGCTGCATCAAGTTCCGATGCCGTCAACCTCGCAGGTGCCGAAACAGTTCCAGCAAGCCTTCCGTTGGCATAGAACTCTAGCGACTTTGGACCAGCACGATAACGCAACCCAAGCTTGACGTAGGTGCTCGCCACTGCCGTGTGCAGTGCGTTCAACTTCGTCTTAGTAGCACCGTCCTGGTAGGTCTGACCATCAGCCTTGTAAGCTGCGTCAATTGCAGCCCCCTCAGCCGACAGGTGATTAAACCCAACAAAGTTCCTGTCTGCAAGAACACCAGTCGTATCAACAAACAAACCATCAGTCACGATCATATTGGCCTCTCCAAGGCCAATACCATACGACCACTTGGCGGCTGTGATCGCAGATACGGACAACCGGCACTCAAAAGCCAAGTCGTTGTTTGCAAGGAAGAACGGCGCACTTGCCAATCCACCCCACTTGATGACAGCTTCATCGTTTGCAGTATTACCATCGACTGCTAACGCTAAAACTCCCTTTTCAGTCGCCGTGTCAGCAGCCAATGCAGCCGTACAACCAGCAGTGAGCAAGTTCATCCACGGACCAACGAGCGACGTCGCATTGAACGTCATGAAGTCGTCAAAGAAACCAAAGGCGAGATTCCCGCTTGGAGTCTGGAACGAACTTCCCGAGGGGTTCATGTTGGTTGGCGATCCGAATCCTTTCCACAAACGTGGCGAAAACAAACGGGTCGAAAGTTCTTCGTAATGCAAATCCATCTTACTGTTTTCCTTTCAAGGAAGTTTTAGGAGTGTCCCAGCCTTGGGTGGACGTTGTCCCATTAAAAAACTGGCGGCGCAATTTAACGTCTCGCCGCCACAGACGTTTGCCAACGACTGACATTATGTCAGCCAGTCGTGTTAGGCGGTTTCGGTCACAGTCTGAGTGCAATAGCCACGGAAGTTTGCGCGACGATTGAAACAGACCATTTGAAGCGAGTCATCCATGCAGCGAACGCGAACGTTGCTCATTTCTGGGTGCTGGAACGCCTTCCTCTTGCGCATCTGCCGACCTGCGGCGTAGTACGCTTTGAAAGTTGACCAGTTGACTCCGAGGACAATCCCGTCAGTTCGAGCATTGACGCTGTCGCTGCTGGTCCAAGCTGGAACCCAGTTCAACGGCACGCCACGGATGTAAACCTGACCGCTGCGAGCAGCCATGTCGTCGCCAATGTTGTCGTTTCCAAGCTGAAGCATTCGCCGACCAGCCGCCAAGACGCTGTAAGTCGTCAAAAGCTCCCAGTCGCTTCGCTTCTGATCAACGATGTCTGGTCGCTGAACAGGTGGCTCGAACGAACACTTATCCATCGAGCTGATCGTCTTTTCGACAAAATCGGCTCGAGTGATCGACGTGTAAGGGAACGTTCGGTTGCGCCATTGCGGATACTGGGTACACGAAATGCCACCAACGCCGACGCTTGACCATCCAACAGGCTCGGCTCCATTGAAGCCTTCAGTCGCGTTGTTCTCAGTCACGCTGTCGCTCGTGGAGGTGATCCACCAAAGCAACGACGAAACAATATTGGGGGTCTGAGTAGGACTCGATGGACCAGGACCGAACACCAAGTCTTCCATGCCAGTGTAGAACGACGTCATGAGGTCGCGTTCTTGATCCTCGATGTAGTCGTAAATCTGCCGACCGCCAGTGCGGAAGATCTCTTCGTCGATGTCGTAGTGGTAGTTGTTCGTGGTCAACGCCCACTTCAATTCACCTTGGTCGAGCGTGTTGACTCGAGTCGAAGAATCTCGGTGGTACAGACCAACAGACTGGAAGTTGTCTTGATATCCGACCTTTACCTTCCACCTGCACTCCGACGTGCTCATCGTGTCCTTCTTCAGATTTCCTGAAAAAAGACGCGATGCGTAATGGTACTTCTGCAACGTCAAAGACAAATCCTGCGCTGCAAGTCGGTCTTCACCCGCAAACTTCTGGTGGATGCTGTTTACAAAATCGTCAATCTGTTCAATGGACAAAGCCATGTTACGGCTCCTTTATTGTTTAAGCTCGTTCGAGTTCCCTGTAGAGGCGATCAGCCGCTTCCCGAGGGTCTTCACTCGGAGGTTGAGGCTTCGTTGGACTTCCGCCCAAACGCATACCGCTCTGCCTGGAAATCTTTTGTGTATGTTGTTTCAAACGCTTCTTCCCGATTTCGTCCGCGAAAACCATACCGGCAACGCGATCGTACAATCGTTCATTTTCTTCCACTGGATAACCAAGCTGTTCCATGCCGATCAAGTGAGCCTTGATGGCAATCCGAAGCTCTTTTCGCCGTTCAAGCTCCTTCTCGGTCTCCTTGCCCGTCTTGCCAAACAAGTCGGCGTGACCAAGCTGATCAACGATGCCGTCGAAACGAGCCTCGTCGTGAGTGATGGTTGCTTGAACGAGATTCGCTTCGAGTCTTTCGAGTCGAGTTTCGTAGTGGTCCCGCATTCGCGAAAACTCATCCACGATCTCGTCGTCGTAAAGATCCTTGCTCAGCGTAACTTCGTACTTGCCGCTATCTTTGGCGACAGGCTTTTGGTCTTCCCGTGAGGCTTCTTGCTTGCTTGGCTCGTCGTCGGAGAGTGCCTTTCGGCCAGATTCCAACGCTTTTTTGTCAAACAATCGCAAAGCCCGATCCAACTCCTCGCGGCTGGCAAAATCAGACAAGTCAGACTCGTCGATCCCATACGCGGCTACCTCGGCTTTAACGTCGTCAGTGACCCACTCTGGAGCAATTGACTCGTCGCCGGAACCACCCTCGCTTTGGACCGTGTCCTCGGCGGCTTTTCTGCTGGACTTGTTCTCAGCAGCTATTTTTTCGACTTGCGCAGTGTCAGCGATGATTTCGGCGTCCGATTTTCGCTCGGCTTGAGATTCCTCGAACACCTTTTCAGCGTATTCTTTGATTTGTTCGCTGGTCATTTCTTCATTCAGATCATCACTCATCGCCATATCCTCCATCCATATCCCTGAATCCGCGCATACGAAGGAACTCGTTACGTGCGCGACGACTTGTAAATTGAACTTGACCGCTGTCGCGAACAGCAGCTCCCTGGATGCAATGCTGCTTAATCAGTTTGCGAGTTTCGTCCACTTGGCTTTTCATTACCCCGCAACCCTCAGATACCAAGGGGTTGTGCTCGGTGTACGTGTTTGCCGCCATTGCCGGTCGCTCGAGCCAGTCGGCCTTACGAGGCACCAAGCGATCGAGCTCTGCCTCGGACACTTCCTTGCCTTTGTATTTGTGGACGATCTTGCTCATTACCCGACTCCTTGCAACATCGAGTTTCTTTGCTGTGAGTTGATCTGCGGCTGACCACCCATCAAGGTTTGGATCAGCGCATTACTTCTAGCTGCTTCGGTGCCGCCACTGCTGACGTTCTTCCTGATCGTCTCCCTACTCGTGACAGGTGACTGCCTAACCGTGTTCTCGTCTCCACCAAGCATCTCAGCCGGCGCGGCGAACGTGATGAACCGCTTAAACTCAGGTCTGTTTTTCAGTCTGGCAATTTCTTCGACAATGGCTTGCGCATCGATCGAGGCACCCGAGGCTTGGAACATCGGCCAAAGCGGTGCGATCTCGCGGATCACCTGGAACAACTCCTGAAGCTTCTGCTCCGGAGTCTTGAAGATCATTGAGTATGGTTCGATCCTGAACTCGTAGTCGTCAAACTCACCTTGGCGGTAGTCTGGAGTCCAGTCAGAATTTACGTTGATGCCTGTGTTGCCGACTTCCATAGAGGTCTTCAACTCAAGTGTCTCATCCTCCCACATCAGCCTGCCGAGGTCCAAAATGCACTTGGAAGCGAACGAAACCACCGCCATTCGCATGTCAGCTACGTTTTTTGAGACGTTGCCATGGATCAACTCTTCCTGGCCGAGCGTGCTGGCCTGCTGACCAAGACCACCCATAGCCTGAAGATTTCCAGCAAAACGGTCGTATTCCGTTTGAATGAACGTCGCTAGCGCCATGTCTCGCTGATCAACGCCGCCGCTTTGGAACTGCTTGATTGACTCTGGGCTCTTGGCTCGATACCACCCGTTCCGCTCGGCAGTCCTGAGCCTTTCGGCGTCGTCTTCCATCCCTGGTGGGTAGACATTGACCACTCGATTGGCGTCCGAGTCAGCTTCCATGCGCCTGTGCAGACGATTCTGGAGATCGTGCATTCCCTTGAGGTTCATCGCGGGAGAGGTCGGGATGATATTGTCGGGGGTTTCGCCAAGCGACAAGAACTTGTACGGACCTGCTTGGGATCCCGTCCATGGTCTTTCGATGAGCGGTTCCATGTCTTGCTGGTCGCAAGGCAAGGTGGCAATTGTGTTGTTTTCGGCGATCCAGATGTCCTGGAGCCAGATCATGTCCTTGAGATCGTCGTCCTGAGCACTTCCCCAGTCCGAAGCCATGTCCCGAGTAGCGCCTACCGAATCTTGGTGCTCCCTGTTGGTCGGTCTGAGTTTGTCCTTGACCTTTTTGTCGTACCCAGGTTCGTCCATCACCTTTTCGAAGTCGGCGCGATAGCGATGTCCGCAATATCGCATCTTGCTTAACTCTTTGGCGGTCATATCGAGAATCAAATCGTCAAGCGACACTCGATTGAACCAAGGCTCACCTGGATCAAGCCAAACATCTTCCTCTGACGCGAGAAGTCCGTGAAAGCGAGTGTCCGTGTCACGCATCATGACAACGCCACACCCGAGACAGAAGAACGCATCAAGGACAATCATCCTGAACGTCTCGTCCAGAGCCATGTCGCTAATAAGCTTGGCGAGGTTGACTTCAAAACGCCTTGCGAACGGAAGCATGTCCATTCGTGGAGTCGAAACCAAAACGCTGGGATTGTTCGCAGCCAGAGCGACCGTGTAGATACGTGCCGTCTGGTTCATCAAGTTGACGAGAGTTTTGTTCTCTGCGCCTGATTCGTTGTACCAAGAGCCAACGTAATCCTTGATCAGCCTCTGCCGAACAAGACGAAAAGGCTCCAGAGCATCCCGCGATGAGCGGATTGCCTTGTAAAGCCGATCTCGTTTTTGCTGGTCTCTTAGATCAAACATCTACAGTCGAAATGGTACGGATGATTTTCCGAACGACTCCGACTGGGTTTTATCGCCAGCCTATCGCTTAACTAAGCTTTTTCCAGCTACTTTTTCCCGCTGGATGAGGTCTTCTCGCCTGTGAGCAATGCTTTCGCTTGCGTCAAATATTGAGCCGATTGCGAATACTTTTGTGCGCAGTCCGCATCCTGATCGTCCATTGATTGCTGAGTCGCTTTCAACGCCGCCTGAGCCAACTTGTCAACCGATTCGCTTAGCAAACTTGACAGAGAGGAGCGATCCCCTCCATGCGTACTCCACGAATGAGTTGAAGTCAGAGCCGACTGCGAAAACTTTAGCGATTTGTCTGCATTCTGGCTAGCCCTTGCTTTGTCAGCAAGCTTGCCAATCGCTGTCAGTGTTTTTTCTGCGAACTCGTCAGCCATTCTTTGCTTCCTCCAGGTATTAACCTGAGATTCCTTGCTTATCGCTTCAAAACGTCGCGTATTGAGTACATCGGACTGCCGATATCGACACTACGTCGTTCCTGGCGTTCCCGCCACAAGTAACTACCATACTCTGGAGTTTGTCCCGTTTCAACATCGCTGTCAATTTTTTTTCCAGGATTATCTGTAGAAAATACCAACCAAGCACCCGCAGCGGAGATTGCTCGATCGCCGTGATTCTTCTCTGTCGCACCTTTGTTCTTGGTCGGAGCGTGGATAATCCTTCCGTTTTCCCACTCGTACTCGCCGCACTCAACGAGCATTTCCTCGGACCTTGGAGTGTACTCTCCACTCTCCATCGCCAACGCAAACTGCTCAAACATATCCGCCTTGTCAGCGTCACGGCACGGGAACCCAGCCTTGCGACTCTTCGTTTGGGATCCGAGTTGATCGACGTCCCGATAGAAAATGTTGCCGTAGTAGCAAACCTCACGCACCTCCTTGGCGAAACCTCCGGAGACACCCGAGTCTTCCCATCCGAGCAAGGCGTTTCGCATCCATAGGCACAATCCGACTACGATGCGAGCAAACGGACGCGGCTCAAGGCCTTTGACCGTGTACTCAAGCACTTGCTCGCCTGTCCGATTGTCAATTCCCGATGCCACGGAGTTCGAGGCGAAGGCACCAACGCCGCCTGACGCGATGTCGCAAGCGATCGTGAATGGACCAAGTGTTGGTCTGTTGTCGATCCCTGGCTTGAACCAAAGCGACAAGGGACCATTCTCGTCGGGGACGAGACCTTTGAGCTCGAGCGTTTCGCTGTCGAACACCGGCTTGCCTCTCCAAACTGGCTTTTTGCAGTGCTCGCGTTTCATTCGGTCCAGCAGGTCCGTGGTGAACACCTTGCCGGCTGACCCCCTGGCGTCCATGTCCAACTCTCGAGCGATGTACCGCGGAGTAGACCCTGGGACCAAGCAATGGGAGTCGTACCAGGGAGATCTCACCTTACCTTCGATCTTGTGTCCCTTCCGCTCGATCGTCCGCAGTTCTCGTTCATGCGACTTGATGTACTTTTCGACTTCCTCTTGCTCGTCAGGGTTGATCGCTTTAACCACCCCATCTTGCTTGACGTAGGCTAATCTGGCGTGCTCTGGGTTGTCCTTCCAGTCGAGGGAATAGACTTTTGGGTTGTCCGTGTCAGTTGCCGACTCGTAAAACACTCCCGTATCGGCACCGAAGGTGGAGCAAAGCACGACGCAATTAGTCACATGCGCAACGCTGGACATGATTTTGTAGTCAATGCCGTTTGCGATGAACTCTTCGGATCCAACTTCGTCGAACGCGAACATTGTGGTCCGACCACCCCGAGCAACGTCACTCGTTGCAGCAAACCCAACCCATATCGAACCCGTAGTTGGCAAAAGAATCGTGTGGTCGTCGATATTCCGCTTGTACCCGTCGAGCATCCACAACGGAAGCTTGTCAAGCATCGTGGATAACTTGTTCATTACCGCGGTTGGATCTTTTGAATCCATCATCTTTTCGTTCCGAGTCACCAAACCCGACGAAAAGCCTTTCTCGAACAAAGCTCGCCTGATCTGCGTCCCGAGGTAGACGTATGTCCCGCCTTGCGCTCGGCTTTTGGGGATCGTCACCGACACTGGATGCTCAGTGTCCATCGCCTCTGTGATCGCATCATCGATCGCCGTGATCACCTTTTCTTGGTGATTCCATGGCACAAACGGCTTCATCTTAACCTTGGCTCGCGGCTCATGCACCCACAGAGCGAACGCGAAGAAGAACAGCACGTCGGTTTCGCAAGCTTGCAGCAACGCGTCGCGAAACCGCTTGTCGGTCAAGGCGCGCTCCCTGCATCGGATTCGCCACTCCAGGTTTTCTACTGGATCTTTTGGTGCTAGGTCGTAGTAAGACATGACTTCGCGTCAGTAAATGGAAGAAGCCGCGAGACAGGAGTCCCGCAGCTTCTTTGGAGATTTGCTCCCGATGAAAGAGCATGCGTAAGTGTACCGAAAGCAAGTCGCATGTCAACTACTTTTATTTTCTTTCTAGCGCCTCTCGCATCCCCATCGTCTTGAGTCGAGCTCGCAGCGTCGATTCCTTGATCTTGTGGGACATCGCCCAGTCCTTGATCGACATCCGCATGCCGTTGTACTCTACGCCGCAGTTCCCGCAAGACGACGTGTGGCCGCTTTGCAGGTGGTCTAAACGCACCTCAACCTCGTTTCCGCACAAACACTCGCACAGGAACTTGCGCTTGCCTATAAACGCAACCTCTCTGACGACTGTCAATTCGCCGTATTTTTTTCCGCTTGCAATGACGATCGGTCGCAACTTACTTTCCCTTCGCCTTGGGTTTTGGGGGACTTTTTTTCGTCGAGGAGGTTGCTTTCTTGCAACTCCCACTGCTGTACGCTTTCTTGCCTTTCACTGGCTCGTATCCTTTCCAACATCGATTCTTGTCCATCAGCATCCCTTTCTGCGCAAAATCACCTTGCAATAACTTAGCAACATCCACCCCACTTAGCAATACGTCACCAATTAGGCTACCACCCTACTTGACTATTTTGGCATTGCGCACTATCATGCCGATGGTGTTTTAACGATGGTTTTCTTCGAAGGAGATATTTCGATGACAGTAGCAGCGTATGTTCGAGTAAGCACAGCTTCGCAGAATGAGGCTGGACAAAAGCAGGAGATCTTGAGGTGGCTTGTTGGCAACGGCATCAACCCCAACATCGTTATTTGGTACATCGACAAGGAGAGTGGCGAAACACTTAAGCGTCCTGAGTTCGAAAGCATGCAGCGGGACATCTTCAACGGCGCAATCAAAACCGTTGTGGTCTACAAGCTCGATCGGCTCTCGAGATCGCTCAAGGATGGTGTTGATACCCTTTGTTCGTGGTGCCAGGGTGGTATCAGGGTGGTTTCAACGTCTCAACAGATCGATTTTACTGGCGCAATGGGACAACTCGTCGCCGCAGTGTTATTCGCAGTTGCGCAGTTCGAAACTGAGACTCGAAGGGAGCGCCAAGCGGCTGGAATCGCCGTTGCGAAGGAAAAAGGCGTTTACCGAGGTCGCATTCGTGGCGCTACCAAGGCTGGCGTTAATCCAGCTCGCGCGGCTGAACTGCGAGCGATGGGTTTGAAACACGCGGAAGTAGCGAAAACCATGGGTATCAGCGTGAGTACCGCGTTCCGATATGCGCAAGATGCTAAACTCGAAGCAGCAGGCAGGTAAGAGCGCACCCCAGGCCCATATAAGGATGCAATCTCGCAAGGTGCCGGAAATCACGGTATTTTTTCCGTGATACTGACAAATAGGCTTACTTTGGCGAAGGTAAGGTGCGAGCAGCCTGCACTGCTTGGTCTCGGTTTTTGTTGCCGATCGGCAACAAATTCAGAACCGCCGTTCTCTTCGCCTGCGTCCACCTATCGGTCAGCCTGTTGCTCCTGTTCGACCCTTGAGGTTAAGAGCCCTTCCACGCCGCAGGGCGCTTCATTTGACTCAATCCCATGCACTTCGGCGGTCTTCCACAGATCGGACAACTTGCTCAAACGATTGCAGGCACAAGCGCCGATTGCTCGGCATTACACTCGTGCCATATATGTGCTCTCCCCCACTGTGGATTGAGGGAGAGCGGCTTTTCGACAAGCAGCCGAAAAAGGTTTGCAAGAAACGTCAAGGACGTTAAATGAAGATCTTCTCAGGTCTGCTTGTCGGTTGTGCTGAATCCACGCAGCACGCAATCATCTTATGGGGTTGGCTGTTGAATGTCGATCGGCCAGTGCTTGTTGTAAGCCTCCCACCAGAACGTCAAGTCTTGCGTCTCGTCGTCGTAGTACCGCGCAACAAACTCCGACTTGAACGCCGAATGCACGTTTTCGAACACGGTGCTCGTAACAATGACTTGTCCTGGGTAGTGTTTGTGGATCAGGTCGCACAATCGCCTGTAATTGGTCCCGCGGATCACGCCAGCCTCGATCAGAATCAGGTTGTCTTTGAAAATGAACGTTTTGCATGCCTGCAACGCCAAATGCTCAAAGCCCCAATTCCACGCTTGGTCGGGATACGGCACATCGACAGTGAACCCGTCGCAAACCTCGCCATCGTGGCTCAGGAAGTGGCGCAGGATCTGCCATGCAATGGACGAGTAGTCCGACGAAACAGCTACCAGCGTCGAATTTGACGCATTAAAGCCTGCATTCCGCAGCATGATGCCGAGCTTGTTGATCAATTCGTGCTCCTCAGCCTGCGAGCACTCCAGAACTTGCCTCATAAACCACCATTTTCGTGAAAAAGTCTCGAAACTACTGCAATCGCTGCAATACCATCTTGCCCACAAGCTCCGCAACTTGCGGAACTACGGCGTTCCCAAGTCCTCTAAGTCGGTCCACCCTAGCGGGAATCCCATGAGCCACTCGACGAATATCGGGCTCAATTGCCCAGTTGCTTGCGAGTCCTCGTCTAAAATCCTCTTGCGTATCGCCACCAATCCGCAAGAGTTCCCCGCTTCGTTGTAGCCGTTCTTGGCAGGGGATATGCTTGTTGGAGCCGGCCACAATCGAACCCAGTCCGCTAGGTTGATTCCGTAATCGTTGCCGCTTTTGCGGACTATTCGCCCCGCTTCGTTTAGCGTTCCGCTTGTGAGGTTGTCTGGCATAACTGTTTTCGGGGTTGGAATGTATGGCAATGACGAACACCCTGTCCCTGATATGCGGGGCACCAACGTAGGCAGCCGGTATGCAATGCCATTCAGCATCATACCCGATCTCGGCCAGCGTCCCGAGAACTCTGTCCAGCCCTCTAGTAAGCAACGCTGCCACGTTCTCCAAGACAACTGCTCTCGGTTGCAATTCTGAAACCAAGCGAATGGCCTCAAAGAACAATCCGCTTCGCTCTCCGTCAAGACCTGCCCCGAGTCCGGCATAGGAAATATCCTGGCAGGGAAAACCGCCTGCGATGACATCGACCCAATCAAGGTTTCGGGCTGAACACTCTCGGATATCTCTTTCGCGATGGACTGCCGGCCAATGCTTCGCGAGGACTTTTTGGGCATAATCGTTTATCTCCACTTGCCATTTGCACTCCATGCCGCACCGCTCAAAACCGAGATCGATACCGCCGATCCCAGCAAACAAACTGCCAAACGCGATAGGGTTCATTTTTTGCCCCTCCCGCGCTTCCTAGCCGCCGGCTTGGACTTTGGCCGCCTTTTGGTTTTGCGCGTCAGGAATAGCCCAAGATGCTCGTTCATGGCCTCAAAAATCAGACCGCTCAGGGTCATATCCATCGCTGCCGCTTGCCTGTTCCATGCCGCCCAAGCTTCCTCGGGCTGGGAAATGTTTTTGCGTTCCATTATTTGCCTGCCTTGTTCCGTAGATCCTCGATCCAAAACTGCGCGGGGTCGAATACGTCAGCCGAGTACACCGCCACGCCAAGAGCCGCCCAAAAGTGTGTTGCCACGCCGTAGAGCTTGCCGGGTTGTTTCTTGGTCCCGACTTTCCCGAAGCGATCGATAAGGGACTGCCGGACGTTGGCATCCTTGGCCCGCATCGAATTGCACAAGTGTATCTTGACCGATCGACGCGGGACAAGCCGAAGGGGCCAATCGATTCCCGAAAGCAACGATGCAAACCAGCCAATGCCCGCCACCGTGCGAAATGTCTCTTGGCCTACCGCCATGCCGAAGCACTCGATCCATTCGATGGAAACGTGATCGACACCCTTGAGTAGCGGCCCGATCTCAAACGAGCCAAGCTCAAACACCGGAATCGATTCGAGCCTGATAACCTTTTCGGATTCAGCATCCCACCAAACAAACGCACTCTCGACCGGCCCTGGGTCAATGCCTAAGTAGATCATTTGCCCACCTCTTTTTCGTCTTGCTCTTTTAGTTTCTCGATAGCGGTTCGATAGGCAACGGACTTGCCTAGCTGGTAATTAATCGACGCCACGTCATCGGTCAGCACAAGCTCGCCCATTCGGTTTATTGACTTGAGCCGAAGATCCTCAAGGTACTCGATAAATTCTTTGCGTGTCATTCGCCCACCTCCTTAATCAATCGCTCCAAGTACCATCGAGCTTTTTTCAAATCCTCAACGCCGCCTTTTTTAGGCCATCGCCAAAGGTACTTTAGAACGTTGCCCCAAACATAGCCGGTGAAGCCTTCGCCCGTTGCCGCCTTAATCGCCTCGATACACTCGATGCCGCCTTGCTTGTAGTGCGATGGGTTGACGGGGTCGCTAACCGGTCCCCACCAAAGATCCTTCTCGCATTGGGGCTCCTTGTCGGTTGTTTCAGGGCAGCCACGCGGATCGCCATACTTCGCCCCGGCACGGAAAGCTTGCCAAGCCATTTCAACCGAAGAATCGAAATACCGATCTTCGTTTCGCGAAAAATAGCCCTGATACCAATCGTATCTTTCGGCCATCGAACGCTCGAACGCCTCCCGTATTGGCTCGCTCGAACTATGCGGCTTTGGCGAGTCGTTAGGGTGATCGATTTTTACAAGCCTACAGACTCCAGTTTCCTCGTCGTCCCATTGCTCTTTCATCCATCCGCTTATGGCTTTGCGAGATAGATCCAAAGACTCAAACCAAAACGCTTTTTTGATCGGGCACCAATTAGTTAAAATGCCTTTAGTCCCGCGCCATACGTTATTGCTTTGAAGTTCAACCGCATCGCCCAGCAATAGGGGCTCGCTGGAACTATTCGGGATTTCCGAACAGTTGGATTCAGTTGCTAAGGATTCCTTGATAGCTGGCTCTGGTATCGGCTCTACAGGCACCGCGATCCGGCATTGGTTCCAATGCGGTGCATATACGTAGCTCCTGGTCTGAGGCTGGGCCTGAAAGCGCCAAGCTCTTGAATTGTGAACACAAACCAAAACCCCTGATTTCCATGGCTCGTCGTGATAGTCCCGCACTTCGCAATCAATCGGACCATTGTTTAAATCAACTAGCGTCGGCTCTCGATACTTTTTCGCAGCCGGTTCTTTAACTGGCGTTCCGTTCACCGCATCATTCGCCGCCCAAATGCCTTTTAGGGCTTGCTCGGCTAGCTTCTGGCCTTGGGTAGGTTGTTTGGCTTGCGGCTCGACGGGTCGGCATTGTTTTTTTATTGCCTGGAAAACTGTGCCATCGTGCTCAACATCGACATAAGGAAAATCCTGATCTTTGTAGACCATAACCACCTCGCACAACACCCAAACGGCATCGCCTACTTTCATTTCTCAGCCCTCCGTGCCGGATGGTTCTTGTTTGTTAGTTGTCTCACGCATTTCAATAGCTCCTTGTTTCTTTCCTGTAGTTTCTCAACTTGCCTTTTGAGCTTCCCGGCTTCACGTTGAAGCGTTCGGACTGTCGCTCGTAGTGTTGGCTTCTTTTTGACGCTCATCGTCGCACCTGAGCCGCTGCCAGTTCCGCTAAAACTTGGTCCCGCGTCGCGTAGTGTTCCGATTTCGTGATCTTGCCAAGCTTGCACTGTTCGCCCGATTCAAGCACCCTGGCGATAAATGGCCTTAGCGAAACATGGCTGTAGCCCTTGGTCGGTTCTTCTCTATTCCGGATCATATCAACTAGCTGCGTCTTGCGTGCGTTTACCCTGTCCTGCAAGACAACCGCTCGAAGGTGCAAAGCGAAATCGCCAAGCTCGTGAAAAGTCGGCCTTGGCAATTCGTCGCGACTCCACCGATGAACGACCGAAATAGCCTCTTGG
>Ga0315900_10005190_pt1 | contig 17977 bp, 13 predicted proteins | sample LakEriMetagenome_FD_203521 | JGI IMG/M metagenome (GOLD analysis project Ga0315900, IMG submission 203521) | Freshwater fungal communities from buoy surface, Lake Erie, Ohio, United States - Buoy 12 MA114 | ecosystem: Environmental > Aquatic > Freshwater > Lake > Lake biofilm | place: USA: Lake... | reverse complement strand
AGAGGATCTTGGTAGTTTCACCTGATGAAATTGTAGGGAAAACCGATGCAAAGAACTCATCCCAGTTTTCAACGAATGCAGCTTCGTCGATGTATAGCAGCGAGATCGACTTACCACGAATGGCAGAAGACGAGGTTGCAGCAGCAATAACTTTACAACCATTCTCAAGTTCAATCGAACCCTTGTTCCATTCAACCACACCCTGCTGCAGCCACTCTGGCAGAGATTCATAAGACAGTTTGATTCTGTCCAGAATTTCACGAGCCGCATCGCCCTTGTTAGCAAGAAGAGCAACTGTTTTGTGGTCGTTAAACAGAATGTAATGAAGAATAATAGCCGCGGCGGTTGTTGTCTTACCAGCCTGACGAGATGTAACAACGGTAACTCGACGGTTATTAGTTAACTTGGTGATGATTTCTTTTTGATAATCGTACAGCTTGATTGGAATCAGACCATGATCAACATGAACGATTTGAATATACTTTTCAGCAAAGTATATCGGATCTTGCGCACACTTGATGTATTCTTCCACCATCTCAGGAGTCCACTCGATCTTACGACGAGCTTTCTTGAGAAGTGGATTGCCATTGTAACCCTTGTCAAACATTTTCTTTACAGAGTCAAACATTAGGTAGAATCACCTTTGATGTTTGATATCATCTTCTGTAGATCGGCGGTCGACCCCACAAAAAGATTGTTTGTAACTTGCTGTGGAGAAGCTTCAGGATCGGCTTCTAGAATCTTTTTTTTCTTCGCCTGTAGATCAAGTAAGTCTTTACTTGCACCGACCATAGTGTTCATCATAGTAGCCAGAACTTCGTAGGCTCTTGGGTGCTGACTCTGACGAGCTACATCCATGAGATCAAAGAGTGCCTCTTGGCCTTTATTGATAACTTCCATCTTGTTTTCGCGGGCATATTCAAAATCTGCCTCGGTCTGAGTGGTAGCCTTCTTTTCAACTACTGCTGGTAAATTTGAACCAGTAAATTTATCGATATTACTCATTAGATATTCTCTATAAAGTCATTAATGAATCCATAATCATCAGTTGATTTGATTTCCAGATAATCAATTGATAGAGCTGCATTGCTTGTAGGTTCACCCTGTGCGGTGAGTCCTGGCTTTGCTGTCACTACCACAGTGTTTGCAGTAGTAAATGCATTTGCCGTAGTAGGTGAATCTGTGAGTCTCATATTTGCTTGAGCAAACTTGATCAGGCCAGATTTCTTTGTTGGTCCAAAGATGTATGCTTTCATTGTAAATGTCAGATCCCAGATGATAGCACGTCTTTCTTCGAAGCGGCCTTCATAAGTATCAGTTACGTTGATATCGTTCAGAACAATTGGAATGTCCATTATAGCATCGATGCCAGGAATTAGGTTTACAGAAGCTGTCCACTCTGGAGTAAAGTACGGAAGAATCTGTTCAATGATACGTGTTCCATCCTCTGCATTCTTCACCATGATCGACATCTGAAATGTAATGTTATACGGAACAGGCATATACTGATAAGCAATACGATCGTCTGTACCATTGTTTGTTGGTTGCTTATAATACCGATTCAATGTATTCAGTTTTCTTTCAGAGTCATACGTAAAAGAAGTCATCTCAAAAGAGATACGTGGAAGAACAACGCCGACTTTATTTGAAAGCCCTGGGTTACCCTCAAGTCTTGCTAAGAACTTTTCTTTTGGTCCATAAGAAAGAGGAACCTTCAGTGTCTGAATCGATTCACCAGATGCACTGTCGCGTGTGATCCAGATGTTATTGAAAAGAGTTCCGAATAAAACTACATACTTTCTCAGAGTATCATGATTCCAGGTACGGCCGAACATTATACTGCTCCCTCTGAGAATGGATCAATCTGCGACCAGTCTAAGATAGCATCACCCTCTAATTGGAATTCTGTATTATCTTCGTACGGATCTCTTGCTTGCTCTTCGAAGTTGTAGCCACTCTGAACAATCTGATATCCGTCTTGATCAGTAATAATAAATCCGTCTTGTGTAAGAAGAGCATATTCTGTGGCATCAAGTGAAAGATCTTTTTCGATACTATCAATTGCTTCGATGCCGGTGCTAAATCTTTCTGAGCTGTATTCAAACATTTCACATACCAGATCGTACATTTGAATTGCACCCATCTGATAGAATACAGCATTTTTGTTTACATACTTGACTACCCAGAGACGATCTAGCATTGGAATGTAAATGAGATCGCCTTCTCTCGGTCTTTCAATATTTTCTAGACTTCCAATTTCGTTTAAGAAGTTACGAACAGAAACAGTCAAAGTCATCTGGTCTCGAATTTCCAGATTGAACTTTGATAAGAAGTTTCCGTCGCCCTCATAACTATCGACATTCTTAATGTACATGTCGATGAAGTAAGCAGTCTTGTATTCGGAGAGAGTATCTTCTCCGTAGATATCATCTTTGGCTATGATTGTTCTAGGACAATAATACAGATCATGGCCATAGACCTTGATAGACTCCATTACGAGATCTTCTATCAAAAGCTGTTCTTGGCTATTACTAAAATTATTGAAATAGAAATTAGTAGTCAAGATCTTATCCGATCATATCAAGAACCGGAAGAGAATACGACGAAATCATCTCATCTTCCATTCTTCGAATTTCTTCAGTGGCATCGTCATAAATCTTTTCACCATTGAACTGCACACCACCAGGAAGTTGCATGCCAGTAAACTTGGTAAGATTTGAACCCCACTGTCTCTTGATCAGAGCAGTAGCGTAGTTCTGAAGCCAGCGATCATTCCATGCGTCTGTCCATGTCTCTGGATTCACAACTTCGTATGCATCGACGAGAAGATACGATCCAACAGGAACTGTATTCCAGTCCATATCAATATGAAGTCTATCCTTGTGACGCGCGTAGCGAATTGGTTGTTGGCCGACAAGAAGTTCTGTCACAAGCGCAAGATGTTCCATTACCATATAGTAAGGAACGAGAGAAACGTTTGTCAATGTATAGAGGTCGTTCAGAGCAATCTGATAACGAATGTTGAAAAGATCGTCGGCACGAATCGATGGATCGCCAATCTGGAAAATACGAACAGCACCGATGATATTCTCTGGAAGAGTAATGTACTTGTTTGCAACATCAGTTTCTGTGACTTGATGTTTATAGTATACTCTATCTGAACCATCAAAGTGATAGTCGTACCAATAACGAATTGCTTCATCAATACGATCGTCTACTTGATCGTCGTCAACGTTGATTTCGATAACCGGCTTACCTAACTTACGTAGGCAGTACTCTTTAAATTCAGCTTTAGTTGTTGGTGTAGCCATCTCGACATCCTAGTTTTGATTCTATTTATTTATCTAAACTTTGGACCTTGAACCCACGATACCAGAGACCTACGAACACCATGAGTCACAGGAGTGACTCTATGATTTAAAAATGATGGGAAAGCAAGTACCGATCCCTTATCACGAATTGTAGAAGGAAGAGCTGGATATTGCGGATCCAATTGAAAGTCCCCGCCTTCGTATTCAGATGGATCAGTTAACTGAATCACCAAAGAGATCTTACGATCATATGCCGAAGGATTTGCCCAGAACGTGTCACAATGCCAATCATACTTGCCATTTTCGTCGGCCGAGTACTTTGTAAACTGAATGTCTGGCAAGTAATCTACGCTAAATCCGAATGCATTTCGATTTGCCTCTCTGGCAAAATACCAGAGCATATCGACGATAAACTTGCTTTGATAATCGTTTGGATTAATCCAACGAATCTCACTCTTTCGCATATTATCATTTGATGTAGATCCATCAAATCCCAGGCCAGCATTGGCAATAGGATATTGTTCTCCTACATTAATGATATTATTGATTAGGTCATCGTTTAATTGAGCATGCCAAAATTGCCAAACTTGATTCATAGTATTATCTCACTTTTAAATATTAAAGTTCGGTAAGATCAATTGTAATATATGCAGTATCTAGAATTGTAGTATTTCCGGTTCTACGAAGATCTACAGTAAATGTAGTATATTGAACATCGCCGCTAAATGTAGTTTGGTTGTACCAACTACGCGTCCCGCTAGACATTGATAACCACGTTCCGGTGGAATTTCCTGACAGTGTTCCAGAGGTAACTGTAACTCTTACGTCGAAAAGACTTCCTGCAGTATTTGAAGGACACCAAGTTTCATGATCTAGAGGATTAATTCCATCTAACTGCGTAGAGTATTGGATTTTACCACCTGCAGTAACAATGTAGTATCCGTATTGGGTGCCAGAACCCATATCAGAAATAGTTAGATCTGTAATAGATACAGTAATACCGGTGCCATAAAAACTAGAAAGACTGATTTGGCCACTGGTAGGAACTGCACCATTTGTGCCGCTTGTACCAGATGGCACAGAAGCTCCACCGGCATAATATTCATTGATGCTGATTGGATTGCCCCCGCCAAATTCAGTTTGGACGTCGTTTAAAGATATAGCACCGGTAGTCTGTAATGGCATTAGCTATTTTCACTCACCTGACGCGGTGGAACTTGACCTGGCCCGCCATCAGTAATAGCGCCAGAACAATCAGTGCAATCGCCCGCACCAGGAGGTGCAGTTGGAGGTGTAGGTTCTGCTTCACAACCAGCAAGCACCATTGCACCAAGTACTAGTGCTAAAATTGAAGTCTTTTTCATAACTTTGTCTCCAGAGTGTTAATTCTTTCATTTAACATATTTATATGGTCTTGCTGTTCTTTAATAGCTTGGAATGCCAGCGCACAAAGCTTTTCATAGTCGACAGCAAGAGTTCCATCGTTTCTTTTTCTGACAGCTAATGGGAAAACGCTTTCCACATCCTGCGCAATAACGCCGAAGTCTGATGATGTAACAAAGTAACCATCAGCACCGCCATGAGCATCTAGATATTCTTTAGACCAATCGAATGTTTGACCGCCAATTGCAACTACTTTATCAAGAGCGTTTTCAATAGGCTTGATATTTTCTTTGAACTTTCGGTCGGAAGAATAATACGCGGTGATATTATTTGTTGCACGAATTTCACCAGTTGTGCCTGAAGCTGGCGTGCCGACACCAAGAGAACCCATCTGAACGTTGGCACTTGTACCATATCCAGATCCTGTAAAACCGGTTGCCCCTTGTGATCCTGTAAATCCAGTAGGACCAGTAGGGCCATTAGTACCAGCGGATCCTGTGAATCCAGTAGGACCGGTTGGCCCGTTTGTACCAGCAGATCCTGTGAATCCAAGATTACCAGCGCGCGAAAAGTTAATTGCAAGTGCTGTTGCGTTTGTGGGTAGCGAACCAGAAACATATGCAACTGGAATTTTGTAATAACCTGCGGCCGCAGTCACTGCACCTGTTACGTTAAAAACGTTAACAACAGTACTACCGGCCAAGTTTCCTACAATTGTTAACTGACCACGAACCGTGTTTGTACTATCATCCCATGTATCATACCATGCGGTCTGAGTAACACTAGCGGCATCAACATTGTCAATAAAGATTTGTGTTACTGAACCAATTGTGGCATTATTATAGGCTAAAACCCCGGCTCCAGGATCGGCATCTGTGGTTGTAGTACTAAACGCGTATCTTACACCGCCTTTATCACCTTGAGATCCAGTAAATCCAGTAGGACCGGCTGGACCGGCTGGTCCAGCAGAACCGGTGAAACCCGTTGGGCCAGAAGGACCTGCCGACGAAACATCCCATGTTCCATAAGCAGAACTATATGTCCATGTGATACCAGCAGACGTATATGTCTGACCGTTCGTAGGAGAGGCCGGAAAATCTAATGGCATTTACTATGTTTCCCTTAATTTTTTACAAGGTATTTATTCATTCAATAATGCTATTACTTGGGCTTGTAATGTATCTATTTGAATTTGTTGTTCTTTAATAGCCTCAATGAGAAGAGGAATTATTTTTTCATATCGAACCGTCAAGTATTTTTCATCAATCGGCGCAGGAACAACAATTTCTGGAAGTACATTTTGCACTTCTTGAGCTGATACCCCAACTTCTTTTTTCTTTTCATATCCAAGTGCTTGAGCTATTTCATTGGCTTCATAATAAAAACCATTTAAAGAAAGAACTTTTTCAACAGCATTATCAATATTACTTATACGATTTTTTAGACGGTCATCAGAATAGTACGCAGTAATGTTATTTGTTGCACGAATTTCACCGGTTGTACCAGATGCAGGAGTACCAACACCAAGTGATCCCATTTGGACGTTAGCGGATGTACCATATCCAGATCCTGTAAAACCGGTTGGTCCTTGTGGGCCGGTTGGACCAGTCGGACCCGCTGTGCCAGCAGATCCAGTAAATCCTGTAGTACCTTGTGGGCCTGTCGGACCGGTAGGCCCAGTAGCACCTTGGGATCCAGTAAATCCAGTAGTTCCTTGTGGTCCAGTAGGTCCCGTGGGTCCTGTTGGACCAGTAGCACCTTGGCTACCAGTAAATCCAAGGTTACCGGTACGTGAAAAATTAACTACTAAAGCCGCTGCGTTTGTGGGTAACGAGCCAGAAACATATGCAACTGGAATTTTGTAATAACCTGCGGCCGCGGTAACGGTTCCATTTACATTAAAGACATTAACAACTGTACTGCCTGCCAAATTACCAACGATTGTTAACTGACCACGGATCGTATTTGTGCTATCATCCCAAGTATCATACCAAGTAGTCTGTGTGACGCCAGCGGCGTCAAGGTTATCGATAAAGATTTGTGTGACAGATGCGATCGTGGCATTATTATATTGGAGTGTTCCATTTCCAGGATCAGCATCTGTAGTTGTAGTACTAAACGCGTATCTTACACCACCTTTATCACCTTGGCTACCAGTGAAACCAATAGGTCCTTGTGGCCCTGTAGGACCAGTTGGACCAGTAGCACCTTGGCTACCAGTAAATCCAGTTGTGCCTTGAGGTCCATTAGGACCTGTCGGTCCGGTTGGGCCAGTTGCACCTTGAGATCCAGTGAAACCGGTTGTACCCTGTGGACCCGTCGGTCCGGTTGGGCCGGTGGCACCTTGGGATCCAGTAAATCCAGTTGTACCCTGTGGACCAGTAGGACCTGTCGGACCAGTTGGACCGTTAGTACCAGCAGATCCAGTAAAACCTAAATTGCCAGCTCTTGAGAAATTAATTGCAATTGCTGTGGCATTTGTAGGTAATGAACCTGAAACATATGCAACAGGTATTTTATAATAACCCGCAGCAGCGGTAACCGCGCCGGTGACATTGAAGACATTAACAACTGTACTACCTGCAAGGTTACCAATAATTGTTAGTTGTCCGCGGATCGTATTTGTACTATCATCCCAAGTATCATACCAAGCAGTTTGAGTAACACCCGCGGCATCAAGGTTATCAATAAAGATTTGTGTTACAGATCCAATCGTGGCATTATTATAAGCAATTGTTCCATTGCCAGGATCAGCATCTGTCGTGGTAGTGGTAAAGGCGTATCTTACACCACCTTTATCACCAACAGATCCAGTAAATCCAGTAGGACCTTGTGGGCCAGTGGGTCCTGTAGGCCCAGTTGCACCTTGAGACCCTGTGAATCCAATTGGACCTTGTGGGCCAGTGGGTCCTGTAGGCCCAGTTGCACCTTGACTGCCAGTGAATCCAGTAGGACCTTGTGGTCCAGTTGGTCCAGTTGGCCCGGTTGCGCCTTGGCTACCAGTAAACCCGGTTGTGCCCTGAGGTCCAGTTGGTCCTTGAGACCCGGTGAAACCTAAAGGTCCAGTTTGCCAGCTGCCATCACCTCTTAACCAGGTTGTAGTATTAGCTGTTCCAGATCCTAATCTAGCAGTATTAACAGTTCCTGTTGATAAATTTGATGCGTTTGTATAAAAAGCGCCCTGTTGGCCGTCAAGCAAATCTGCGTTTCTGGCATCATGAGTACTTAAGTTAAGAGATTGGTCGCCGCCGAGTTTAATACCGCTGTGGAAATAACGGATATTATTATCACCATTATGCAACGCAATAAGAACCCATTCTGGGGGAATAACCACATCCGTTGTATAGTTTACAACTCTGAAATTGCCAGGAACCGATGTGCTCCCAGCGCTAAGAGGTAAAATATAATAAAGCGCGTGCCATGCAGCTAAGTTAATACCACTAGCAGATACTGTTACGTTTGAAGCACCGCCCACACCTTGAATAACAGTACCGGCGGTTGGTAGTATAATATCATAATAACCGCTGCCGGGTGCAAATACTGCACCTCTACCGTTAGAAATAACAATAAAACGGGATGACCAACTAATATCACCAAGAGCGCTTACTGTAATCGTACCACCGCCTGTAATATTACGTTGCGCGCGTGCGGCTGCAGCATGATCACTTACACTATAACCGGCCCAGTTACCAGTTAAGTTGCCAGTTACGTTTCCGGTAATATTAATAGTATATGTATTTGATTCTAGTTTACTAGGACCTATTACCGGAACCTGATTAGCAGCTAATATTCCTGTTGCATTTGTTAAATCGAGGTAATATGAACCGTGTTGGCCTTCTAATAAATCAGCATCTAGGCCAGAACCAATACCATCTACTGATTTAATACTTTGCAAAAGAGAATTTGCTGTAATAGAAGTATTAGAAGCTTTTAAAAGCTTCCAACCGCTTCCATTCCATTGCCAAGTTCTTCCACCAAAAGAATAAGTATCATTAAGTGATGGATTTGTAGGAAAATTCATGAATAACCTTTACTGAATAACCAACGAATGCATATATTGTTGAGTATTGTTTAGAGCATATACAAAGTTTGCCTTGGTATTACCATCTACAAATAAACCGCATGCTAACTTCTGTCCAACAATGGCTGTGGACTGTGAAAATCTAAAATATGAACCCGCGTCGAGCACACGATTTTTTAAATCAAATTTTGCAAATCTCTGAGTGCCATTAATGTTGATATGCATAAAGCGGCCTTCTCTTGTAGCTGGATCATATGCACCGCATGTTCCAGTTGTAAATGTCTGAGCCTGTTTACCATACACAACTCCGGTTGTCCAGGCACCAGTAGCAGCGCCTGCAATATCAAATATATCTAGTGTATTAGTACCAGATCCGCGAAATGCAAACACATGAGAATGTCTAGCATTAACTCCAACATCTCTTGTATAACCAAATCCTTGTTGAAACATCATACCCGCACCCGGCGCTGAGCCGCCGGCAGCAAAAGTTGTCGTGTCCCATGTGTTGGCTGTAATATTATACGTAAATATCGAAGTAGATGCTGATGTTCGTAGTAAAATCTTATCATTATCATTTTCTACCACAAACTTAGCTGACGATGAAGGTGTAACAGCCCACGATGCAACAGTAAATACTGCAGTACTACCGGAAGTGTGCGTAGAAATTCTACGTCTTTGGCCAACTGAAGTTGGTGTCACCGTATCCTCGACGATTCTTACTTGAAAGTTTCTATATTCATCAGCTTGTATATCAGTTGGAATACCACTAGCAGTGATAGACGTACTGGTAGCTGCGGTGGCTTGAATACAGTTTAAATTATCAGAATTTGTGGCCCCACCGGAAATAAAACCTTCTCCTGGGCTTCTATTATAGGGAACATAAGCTTCAGCCAATACCATAGCAATACTATCAGTGCCAATAGTTGATGGTAAGTTTGTTGTAGATAAGTTACCAGAATAACTATTTGTAAGTATATCATAATGTTTCCAAAACCCGGCGGCTGTCGTTCCGGCTGCTAACATATACACTCGGCCCGACCGGAACTCATACGTATCAGTTCCGGTCGGTGTAAATGTTAATGGGCTGTCTAACCACAGCCGCGGCGTAGTACCGGACGTACATGCAACAACTCTCCGAATTTCAGTTTTGCCGGCACTTGTACTTACAACACGAACAAGAAATCCAAGACTGTCTCCTCGATTGGCTAATTGATTAATACCAACAGCGGCCGGAAGTGCAGTTGTTAATGCAAACGACGTTGTATTAGCGCCTGTTCCAGAAATTGTGCCAGAAGGTCCTTGAGAAGGATGCAATACTATAGCAGACCCGGCTGCTACAGAACCGGCCAAACCAGGAGACGCTAAGGCCATCCAGTCGCCATTCATTGGGTCATATACATCCAATGCAGTGGTTGAACGAAGAAAATAAAGATACGGCGATCCCGCTAAAGTATTTCTATTGTCCCAGGCAAGACACATTCCTGCTGTAACCGAAGCCAAAGGAGGGGCTTCCGGTCTCCAAACAGGTAAGTCAAAATAATCTTTAAAATTTATTGTAGTTGCCATTATCATTCACCTTTAGTGAAATATTTACAAAATGTTTCATTATCAAATACAAGAGTTTCACCCGTAATTACTCTACGAACAATCCAGTCGCCGGGTTGTGCAGCGGTTTCACCATTCATTGTATTAATAATAGAAGGTCCTTCTGTGCAAAAAGCTTCGCACAATTCGCCATTTGGATCAATATATTTATTCATATTATGTTACTGCCCTTCTAATCGAATTTGCCCAAATATTATGTTGTGAATCATAAACTAATGTAACTGTTGGATTACTACCTAGCGTACCATTAATAGCCCAGGTGCCGCCTTGCGTAACCCCGTTAGGAGTAGACTGGACTTGAACGCCAAATGAAGATGCAATATCACCGGCCGGTCTAGATAACATTTCAACGCGTTGGCGTGTAAAATCAAATACCCGAACAAATGAAATGCGCAAGTCAGTTCTTCTAATTACTCCACCGCCGCAGTTTGTAGTGCCGAAGGTTGCCGGCAACACTGTAGATCCAATGGGTTCAAGAACTAAAGTTGTTGTGACCAGGTTTCTTACACGATATACACCATCTACACCCATTGAAGTACCATCAGTATTGTTTCTGCAACCATACACATTTACATAATCGCCGATTGCAAAAGCCCATGTGGCATTGCCAACCAAAGTAAGTGTAGTAGCATCAACAGCAGCAGATTGAATAACTACAGTAGTAACACCAGGTTGTAAGTTACCTCCTTGAATGCGAGAAACATAACCGCCATAGCTTGTTGCGGTCCCAGTTGTACTTACAATTGTAAATTGCGTAGATGATGGTGTAGAAGCAACAACCGTTTGAGATGTAATATTTGGAAAATTGGTTTGATCTCTTACACCATAAATTGTTACGTAATCTCCAGTTGTAAGACCGTGCGCAGCTGCAGTGTTAACCGTCCATGTAGTTGAACCAGATTTTGTTACTGATACAATTTGAGCAACAGGAACAGTTAATGATTTGTTATTAAAACATCTAAATCTTACTTTATATTGTTTTGTCGGATCTGGAACAACTTGCGTTCTTAAGATACGGTTTGATGTGCCGCTAACAGTATCGATAGCACTATCGTACCATTGGACTCTGTCTGCTTGTATGTTTGCTCTAAACTCTGTTGTTGGAACAAATGCATATGTGCCTAGAGCCGAAATAGAAGCCACAGAAGCCGTCGTACCAACTGTAATACTATGATTTGTAGTAGCAGTACCAGATGGAAGGGAATCTCCATTGTTACCTTTTACATAAATTGACGCATTTGTTGCTGTAGCATTTTCAAATAACATAGAAGTGCCATTCGGGTATTCACCCATGGCTGGCCGATAAAATACTACGCCGCTATTATTAATTGGTCCGGCATTAATAGATTGAATTGTGCCGCCTGGGCCGGCAGTAGCCGTAAATTGAGTTGGTGTTACAATGGTAGCGACAACAAGAGACGGATAATTAAAACGACTGTCAGATACCCCAGATATACCAATTCTTTTACCCGGAACAAGACCATGCGGATTAACAGTTGTAACTGTTAAAGTAGTAGTCGATTGAGTAATAGAAGATATAGAAAGATCAGCCGGAATAGCATTTGGTATTTCTGTACTAGTCAATTCAATACCTATGTCTTGGCCGAGTGTTCTCTGAGACATATGAAGGCCAATTGACATTTCAATTGGCATATCAAATGCAGTATTACTTTCTAATACCGTAACATTACCATTTGCAAATGGATCTTTAGAAATAACAACATAAGATGCACCAGCAGCATTACCATCTAGTACAACAAGATCGCCCGAACCCTTTGTCTCACTCCAAACAGTATTAGGAGTATATGATTCGAATGCCTCCCTAAACTTTGTGGTGATGTTATTTGGAGACACACTAATTGAATTAGTCTGCAGTGTTGTATTAATCGCTGAGACAGTAGAATCTAATGCTAAATTACCAAAAGCGTTAACGAGTGCCATATTATTGACCGTCCTCTATCCAAAAAGTAAAATCTGTACCTGACATGCCTAACCCCGTTTGAACCCACAAATACGGGGTATTAGAAATTGTCGGTGCTGCATTTTGTACAAACACGGGGGTGCCGGCTGAATCGGTTGTAAAATCAACCCACTGACCGCCATCTACATCAACTAGATATTCATAGCGGGTACCATCATCACTATCAACCCAAATATCCCCTGCTTCTGGCGATGAAGGAGCTGTAGATGATAATGTATAATTAACCCCTTTTTCACTCCAATAAACAGATCCCGAACCATTTGATGTAAGTACAAAGCCCGAATTGCCAAATGAACCGTTGGCAACAATAGATGATGTAGTAGAAAGAATAAGATGATCAGCAGCACTTAAATTGACATTCGAGTTAAAAGTTGTAATACCAGAAACTGTAAGATTGCTAGATGCTGTAATATTGACAGCGCTAATAACATTAGCATTATTAATACTAAAGTTATTCATATTAACGTTTGCTAAGGCGGTCCCACCCCACGATCCAGTAAAACCAATTGGTCCTTGTACACCAACAGATCCCGTGAAACCGGTTGATCCTTGGCTACCAGTATACCCTTCAGGACCTCTAGCTGATTCTTGAACCCATTGAACCGTGTTACCATCGTTATAGTAAACATATAACCTACCGGTATCGGAATTCCACCAAGTATCACCGTCAGCCGGGGAAGACGGCGCTGTATTTCCAACGTATGAATTGCCGCGCGAGCCAGTAAAACCACGCGATCCGGTAAATCCGATCGGTCCTTGAGAACCAGTTGACCCTGTAAATCCAGTTGTTCCTTGAGGACCTGCGGGCCCTGTTGCCCCCTGACTACCAGTAAATCCAATTGGTCCTTGTGGACCAGTGGGTCCAATTGGACCAGCAATGCCTTGAGATCCTGTAAAACCGATTGGGCCCTGCGGTCCAGTAGGTCCAGTAGCACCTTGGCTACCAGTAAAACCGGTTGTACCTTGCGGTCCAGTCGGACCTGTTGTACCTTGTGATCCTGTAAATCCAGTAGTACCTTGGGGGCCCGTTGCTCCCTGGCTACCAGTAAACCCGAGCGGACCTTGAGGCCCGGTAGCACCTTGAGATCCAGTAAATCCAGTTGGACCTTGTGGTCCTGTTGGCCCTGTCGGTCCTGTTGCACCCTGGCTACCAGTAAATCCAATTGGTCCTTGTGGTCCTTGAGCACCTTGAGAACCTGTAAATCCGATAACACCCTGTGGTCCAGTCGGCCCTGTCGGTCCTGTTGCACCCTGAGAGCCAGTAAATCCAGTTGTTCCCTGGCTGCCGGCAAATCCAGTCGAACCCTGTGATCCAGTATATCCTTCTGGACCTCTAGCTGATTCTTGAACCCATTGAACCGTGTTACCATCGTTATAGTAAACGTAGAGACGGCCAGTATCTGAGTTCCACCAGGTATCACCATCGGCCGGTGATACCGGGGCAGTATTTCCAACATATGAACTGCCACGTGATCCGGTAAAGCCGCGAGATCCTGTAAAACCAATCGAACCAGTAAACCCGGTAGTGCCTTGAGCACCTTGGCTGCCTGTAAAGCCGGTTGTACCCTGAGCACCTTGAGAACCTGTAAAACCTATTGGCCCTTGTGCGCCAATAGATCCTGTAAACCCAGTAGTGCCCCGTGAACCGGTAAACCCGATAGGGCCCTGAGAACCGGTTGATCCCGTAAAACCTGTCGTGCCCTGGGCACCTTGGGAACCGGTGAATCCTATTGGACCTTGAGGACCAGTTGCACCTTGTGATCCAGTAAATCCAGTTGGACCTTGTGGACCGGTCGGCCCGGTAGTACCCTGAGATCCTGTAAACCCAATTGGCCCCTGCGGTCCTCCTGCGCCTTGGCTACCTGTGAAGCCAATAAGCCCCTGCGGACCTTGGGCACCAATAGAACCAGTAAAACCAATTGGTCCTTGTGCACCGACAGATCCCGTGAAGCCGGTTGATCCTTGGCTACCAGTATACCCTTCAGGACCTCTGGCAGATTCCTGTACCCATTGGACAGAGTTGCCATCGTTATAGTAAACATACAATCTGCCGGTATCGGAATTCCACCAGGTATCGCCAGCAGCAGGTGAAGATGGTGCGGTATTACCAATATAAGAATTGCTTCTTGAACCAGTGAAACCAATGCTCCCGGTAAAACCAATAGATCCTGTAAAACCAAGAGATCCGGTAAAACCGGCACTACCAGTAAAACCTGTTGTTCCTTGTGGCCCTGTTGCACCCTGGCTACCAGTAAAACCTGTTGTTCCTTGTGGTCCTTGAGCACCTTGAGAACCTGTAAATCCAATTGGGCCTTGAGCACCAACAGATCCAGTAAACCCAGTATCACCACGATCCCCGGTACGAGCAAAGGTAATTATTATATCTTCTAAGTTTGTAAAAGATGTAGCAGAACCAGAAACATATGCACAGTTAACTGTAAACCAACCAGTATTATTAGTAATACTAGAAATAGTATACAGAGCAAAATCCGATGCATCTAATCGGTTCGAAACTCTAAAGTGACCTTTAATTGTACTCGTAGAGTCATCAATGGTATTTAAGAATGATGTAATATCTGTTGCGCCATCATTTGACGCGTCAATATACATTGCCGTGGCTAATGTGACATTAGCATTATTAAATCTTATACGGCCGGCACCAGGATCAGAAGCAGTAGTAGTTGTATCAAATGTATAATCAAAGGTAGCGCCGCCGAAATTGCCATCTGCGCCTCTGGATCCAGTAAATCCAGTTGTGCCTTGGCTACCAGTGAAACCGATTGCACCCTGTGCGCCCTGAGAACCTGTAAAACCAATTGGACCTTGAGCACCCAATGATCCAGTAAAGCCGGTTGTACCCTGGGCGCCCTGAGAACCTGTGAAACCAGTTGGACCTTGCGCGCCGGTTGGACCAGTTCCACCTAATGATCCTGTAAAACCAATTGGACCTTGAGCACCCAATGATCCAGTAAAGCCGGTTGTACCCTGGGCGCCTTGAGAACCTGTGAAACCAGTTACACCCTGCGTTCCTTGAGCACCCTGGCTACCTGTAAACCCAGTTGCGCCTTGTGATCCTGTAAATCCTACATTCCCGCGGGAACCAGTAAACCCTATAGATCCTTGGGATCCAGTAAAACCAATTGGGCCTTGTGCACCGGTAGCACCTTGCGATCCGGTGAAACCTACGTCGCCACGCGATCCAGTAAATCCGATTGCACCTTGGGGGCCCTGAGCTCCTTGTGATCCAGTAAAGCCTGTAGTACCTTGAGGTCCTGTAGGACCTGTCGATCCAATATCACCTTTAGATCCAGTAAAGCCGGTTGTACCTTGAGCGCCTTGAGATCCGGTAAATCCGGTTGCACCCTGGGCGCCCTGAGAACCTGTGAAACCAGTTGGACCTTGAGCACCTTGGCTACCTGTAAAGCCAGCAGACCCAGTAAACCCGGTAACACCCTGCGGCCCGCCATCTCCCTTTGAGCCTGTAAAGCCGATCGGGCCCTGTGCACCTTGGCTACCTGTAAAACCAGCAGATCCAGTAAAACCAATTGGCCCTTGTGGACCAGTTGCGCCTTGGCTTCCGGTAAATCCTGCGCCTTGGGAACCGGTAAATCCTAAACTTCCGGTAAAACCTGTAACACCTTGTGCACCCTGTGGTCCTGTTGGACCTGTAGCGCCCTGGCTACCAGTAAAACCTTGGCTACCAGTATAACCAATTGGACCTGGAACAACCGACGCGGAACCTGTGAAGCCAGATGATCCGGTGAATCCAATATCACCTTTTGAACCAGTGAAACCAATATTGCCTTGGCTGCCAGTGAAACCTTGGCTACCTGTGAAACCAGTTGCACCACGTGATCCTGTAAAACCGATTGATCCTTGCGACCCGGTAAAACCTGATGATCCAGTAAATCCAGTATCACCGCGGTCACCAGTTCTTGCAAACGTGATAATGATATCAAGGTTATTTGCTAATGATGTAGAACCGGCCAGATAAGCTACTGGAACTTGAAAACTATTTCCAGAATAGATATGAGAACCGACGATTGAAAACTGTGAGAAGTTAGCTGTATTGCCCTTCTCTGTAACCGTGAAGTGACCCTTAATTGCAGATGTCGAATCGTCAATTGTCTGCAGATAATTGTAAATAGGGGCCGTAGTATCATCTACGTCATTGATGATAAGAGTTGTGGCACTGGCCAGGTTGGTATTATTAAATTTCAGATACCCATCGCCAGGGTCTGATAATGTAACATCTGTACTGAATGTATAATCGAATGCAGCGCCACCAAATGATCCTGGATCACCCTTGTCGCCTTTTGAACCGGTGAATCCAGCACCAGCTCCCCAATATACTGCGCTTCCGTTTGAAAGCAGCGCTTGACCAGCGGATCCAATATATCCGTTAGCAATAATACCTTTTACAGAAACATTATTAAATAAGTGAATTGTATCTTTAGACATTCGATAGCGCTACCATTACGGTGTTTGATATATTGCTTGACATGTATGCAAACTCATATGGAATTGAAGCAAAAACTGCATTTGCAATATATTTATTGAAAGTTTCTGATGCCGTGATGATAGAATTTCCGTTTCGACTTATACTTATTCCGTCTGCGTTATAATTCAATACAATTTTATTTGTTACCTGTTGAGAACCACAGTTAGTGGTATTAACGAATATATTATTTGAAGAATCGACATAGATTCTATTATTTGCGTTGTTTGAATTTAAACTGAGGATGGTATTTCCGGCAGCAACTGCATCCCACTTGATATAGATAGCACCTTCGTCTTGGTTGTATGTATGGAATGGTACATATTCTTTTAATTCGATATTTTTCACAAAAAGCCGGTTATTGATATCACCAAAGCCAAATGATACATGAGCACTATTTGAGGTTGGTGAAAACACAATAGAGAATGCATTGTCTGAAGTATTTGCAATATAACCGCCGTAGTCATTATCTCCAAAACGCGTGCCAATTTCAATTCGGGACGGGCCCGTATCCCTATCTTCTAGAGTGTGCGAATAGTTTTGATCTGTTGTATAATAAGCATTTCCAGTTAAAATATATCTTTTGCCTGGAGATACAGCAATTTCTTGAGTCTGGCAATTATCTTTTTGACCGGATGAGATTGCAACCTGATAGTCACCATCAATCGTACGAATAGATCCGTTTGCTGCAGTCCATTCACTCAGAATATTTGACTTAGTCTTGATCGGACCCATTACACCAGATGTGATATATGCATTTGCGTATGCGAATACATTATTATTTGATTGGCGAATAGTAATATTATTTGCGCTATTAAAATAGATACCAAGACCTTCTTCAGTCTGAATGTTTCTTCCACTCAGTGTATTCTCTGAATACAGGTTACAGAGTGTAGCCAACCTTTCGATGCTAAACGTAGTTGGTATCACAGTAGGTGTGACATTAACGGTGCCACTGTTATTTGCAATCGATACTACAAACTCGAGTGGAGTAATTCCAGTCTGTGCCAGAGCAGTTTGTTGTTCAGAGGCTTGGATTCCGTTGTGACTGACATCCAACAGAGAATACCACGTGGTGTTTCCTGCAGTTACATGGACTTTATAGTTGATAACCTTCTCTGTCGGCAGATCGAATGTATCGATTGCCTGAGAAGAAGTATTTGTAGATGTGTATACTA
>Ga0315900_10005187_pt1 | contig 17985 bp, 11 predicted proteins | sample LakEriMetagenome_FD_203521 | JGI IMG/M metagenome (GOLD analysis project Ga0315900, IMG submission 203521) | Freshwater fungal communities from buoy surface, Lake Erie, Ohio, United States - Buoy 12 MA114 | ecosystem: Environmental > Aquatic > Freshwater > Lake > Lake biofilm | place: USA: Lake... | reverse complement strand
CGTCACGAGCCCGACCAGTGCCCCGAAGGAGTGAGCCGGTTCTCCTTCTCCGCCAGCGCGAGGATCGTCTGGAAGTGCGGGCTCTTGCTCTCGCGATGCACCACGCTGGTCTCGATCTTTTTGAAGCCCGCCTTGCCGAGCATGTCATGCAGATCGCTTTCCGAAAAGCCTAGCCAGACATCGGCATAAAGATCACGCGCTTTTTCGAACTGATGCTTCAGCAAGTCGAGCACCACGATGCGTCCGCCAGGCTTCAGGATGGAAAACGCGGCCTTCAGCGCTTTCTCAGGATTTTGCGCATGATGCAGCGCCTGGCTCAGGAACACGAGATCCACGCTCAGCGGCGGGATCGGTGGCGATTCGATGTCGCCGAGTCGATATTCGAGATTCGTGAAACCGTGCTTTTTGGCCAGCTCCGCGCCGTAGGCCACCATCTTCTCGCTGTTATCGACTGCGATGACCTTTTTCGCCCGCTGCGCGAGGAGTTGTGAAAGCGTGCCCTCCCCGGCGCCGAGATCGGCGATCACCAGCGGTGGCAATAGCTTGAGCAAAGTTTCGCCGAGCCCCTTCCATGAACGTCCTGGGATGTAGTGGCGGCCGAATTTGCCCGCCAGCGCGTCAAAATAGGCCTGGGCTGTTTGTGCGCGCTTCCGCAACACGACCTGCAGCGCCTCGCTGTCCTTTTTCACCTCGCGCAATTCCGAACCGGCGGCCTCCAGCAGCGCGAGAAAGTGCTCGTGCGTCGGCTGGTCCTTCGCGGTGGGTTCGTCGAGTTGATAAAGGCGGTTCTTGCCGCTGCGGCGGTCGCTGACAAGCCCGGCGGTCTTCAATTTCGCCAACTGTGCGGAGATATTCGATTGCGGCAGCGACAGCACCTCCTGCAGCTCCGCCACGCTCATTTCCTCCTGTTTCAGGAGCAGCAGCAGGCGCACCCGCGTGGGATCGGCGATGAGGCTGAGAGATTTGAGGACTGAGGCCAAGAGAAACTCATCGTATCAACGCATCATGATTCATCAATGCCGGAGTTTGCCACCCTCACAGCCTAGATGACGCCCAGATGCCCGCCTTGCGCTGTTCCGCCTGTTTGCGCAGCGTCTGCAACTCGAGCGCGTAGTCGTTCATCGAGCGTGAATCCGATGGCAGGCTCGTCGTCACTCCCGCCACCCGCGCATAACCCTGCTGCACCAGCAGATCGGCCAGATACACCCACTTTCCGGCGCTGAGCTCCACCAGTACCAGCGCGTAGTAGCGGCTCAGCCCCGGCACTTCCTCCCACCGCGTCATCACAGAACACGGATGCTCCTTCAGCAGCTTCGTCACGTAAGCCGCCGCCCGCTGCCCTTCCTCGATGACCCGCTGGCTGCTCACGCCAAAGTAGCGCGCTTGTTCCTGCACGCGCTGCGGATGCGTCGAGGAGGCATCCAGCGCATCGACAAAGTAGAGCACAAACACGTGCTCGTCCTCAGTGTCGCTCACCTTGAAGCGCAGCGTGTCCGCCTCGTTCGTGCGGCTCTCAATGAACTTCGCCTTTGGAAAGACTTTGAATTCCGGGAGCGGCACGCGCCCCGCGTCCGCGTTCTGTCCCGGCGGCACCTGCGCCACACCCACCGGCACCGCGGCAACAGGAGCGGGCCTGCTTTCCTTCAGCAGGATCGCCACCAGCACGACGATCAGCACCAGCACGCAGGTGATGGCAAGATTGAGCAGGGTGTCGCGCAGGGGCATGATTCAATAAAACGAAACTCGGCGCGCACTTTCCCGCGATCAAGCTCCGCCTCAAGCCGCAAGTGGCATCCTGCCGTCCTCCGGAGGATATTCTCGCCCAGCCTGAAAGAACCCGGCATCTGAAGTGCGATTGGTATGACCTCCTACCAATTCTCCATGACCCTCTCCCCGCTCAAGCCCATCCCGACGCTGGTCGATCAGGTCTGCGCCCGTCTCGCGCGCCAGTTGCGTGACGAACCTGAACCCGGCGATGGCAGACTGCCGCCTGAACGCGTCATGGCCGAGCGCCTCGGTGTCAGCCGCACCGTGCTGCGTGAGGCCACGAAGCGTCTCGAGCTGCAAGGTTTGATCGAAATTCGCCATGGCAGCGGCATCCGCGCTGTGAACCGGCTGCACAAGCCTCTCAGCGGCTCCTTGTCCCTGCTGCTGCCTGACGTTGGCGAACGATTGCGTCAGTTGAACGAAGCCCGGGCCGCCATAGAGCCAGAAATCGCCAAACAAGCCGCGCTCAAAGCCAAGGCGGCCGATTTGAGGCAGCTCCGCGCCATTCACGAGCGAATGCAAAATGCAGAAAGCCATGACGAGGCCGTGGAAGCCGACATCGACTTCCATCGCACCCTCGCCCGCATCGCGGGCAACGAAATCCTGAAACTCATGCTCGAATCCCTCGCCGACCTTGGTCGCGAGAGCCGCCGAGTGACGATTGGAAATGTCGGACATCAGCGGGCCGTCGAACATCACGTCGCGATCTTGAAGGCAGTCACCGCCCACGATGCCACCGCGTCCGCGAAGGCGATGAAACATCACCTGGACGAGGCGGCGCGCGATCTTTTCGCCAAAACAAAGACCAAGCGATGAAGCCGCTTCTTTTCTTTTCAGTCTTTTCCGTCCCTTCCGCCCTTCTCGCCGTCGATTTCGACCGCGAGATCCGTCCGCTGCTGCAAAAACACTGCATCGAGTGCCACGGCGAAAAGAAGCAGAAGGGCGAGCTCCGCCTCGATGCCAAAGTGCATGCCTTCAAAGGCGGTCACGACGGCCCCGCGATTCTCTCAGGCAAAGCGGATGCCTCTCCGCTCTTCAAGCGCATCACCAGCACCGATGACGACGAGCGCATGCCTCCGAAAGGCGATCCCCTTTCGCCGCAGGAAATCACGCTCCTCCGTGAATGGATCGACTCGGGCGCGAAATGGCCCGAAAATGCCAACGATAAAGCCGCGCTGACCGACAAGCGGCTTCAGCATTGGTCGGTGCAGCCGATCAAAGTGGCTTCGGCTTTAGCCGAATCGGTCGGGCTAAAGCCCGAGCAAATTTCCATCGATACCTTCATCGAAGCCAAACTCCGTGCGAATGGCCTCAAGATGTCTCCGCAGGCGGACGCGCACACGTTGAAGCGTCGGCTTTACTTCGACCTCCTCGGCCTTCCACCGTCCGACGTGTCAGAAAAGTCCGACCTGTCCGACCAAGCCTACGAAGCGCTCGTGGACTCCCTCCTCGCCTCCCCCCACTTCGGCGAACGCCAGGCCCGCCACTGGCTCGACATCGTCCACTACGCCGACACCCACGGCTTCGAGCGTGACCAGCTCCGCCCGAATGCTTGGCGTTACCGCGACTACGTCATCGAGTCCTTCAATGCCGACAAACCCTACGACCAGTTCATCAAAGAACAGATCGCCGGGGATTTGCTGCCGAAGCCAACCATCACCGCGCTCGGATTCCTCGCCGCAGGCCCGTGGGACTTCGTCGGGCAGCAGGAAACGCGGTCCGACATGCTGCGCCGTGCCGCCCGCGCTCTCGATCTCGACGACATGGTCACGCAGACGCTCACCTCCACCATGGGCATCACCATCAACTGCGCCCGCTGCCACGATCACAAGCTCGATCCCATCACGCAGGAAGAGTATTACCGCCTGTGGGCCGTTTTTGCCGGTGTGAAACGCGGAGACCGCGAAACCGATGCCACCGAGTCAAAACGCATCGCCACCGAAAAAGCCCGCTTAAACAAAGAACTCGCCCAAACACGCACGCAGATCGCCAAACTGGCCGGTGAAGGCCTCGAACTCGCCAAACTCATCCCCGAAGCCTCCGGCATCGACCTGCGCAACGGCAGCATCACCAAGGACAAACTCGGCTACTTTCGCGACATCCAAACCAATCGCCTTCAGAAGGTTCCTTCTGTCCCTTCCGTCCTTTGGGTCTTTGTTCCGAACGGCCCGAAAGTCCCTATCGCCTTCAAACAAGAAGTCACCGGCATCCCAGCCACCAGCGGCCACTTTTGGGACACCATCGCCAATCATCCCATCAACGCCCAACGCAACACCAAGATCGGCAGCACAGATTATGCAGCGAAAGGCCATAGCATGCTCGCCATGCACGCAAACAGCGGCATCACCTTCGATCTCGCCAAACTGCGCGAGCAGAGCGGCCTCAAAGCCATGCGACTCACCGGCCTCGTCGGCTTCGGAGCTTCGAAAGAGGCCGCAGGCACGAAGGCAGACTTCACTGTGTTCGTCGATGACGAGCTGAAGTTCCAAAAGCTCAAACTCCGCAAAGACGAGACCGCCGTGCTCGATCTCGACGTGCCTGCGAAGGCCAAAACGCTCACCTTGATCGCCACAGATGGTGGCGACGGCATCGGCAACGATCTGCTTTTCATCGGTGATCCGAAGCTCGTGCCCGAAATCGCCGAAACGCGGCTCAGCGAGGCTCAAAAGGCCGATTTGACCAAACTTCGCGCTGAAGCTCAAAAGCTCGAAAAAGCCCTCCAAAGCCTTCCCGAGCCCGAAAAGGTCTATGCGGTCGTTTCCGATGAAAAACCGCCCGTGATCAAAGTGCAACGCCGCGGCAATCCAGAGGACGAGGCGCAGGAAGTCATGCCCGGAGCTTTTGCGTGGGTGAAGCATGCCGGCGCGGCCTTTGGCGATCAAAACACGCCCGAAGCCCAGCGTCGGCTCGCGCTCGCGAACTGGATCGCGCATCCCGACAACCCGCTCACAGCGCGGGTGATCGTGAACCGGTTATGGCATCATCATTTCGGCCAAGGCTTGGTGAACACGCCGAGTGATTTCGGCATCGGCGGCAGTGCGCCGAGTCATCCGGAGCTGCTGGACTACCTGGCGCGGGAGTTCATGACGCATGGCTGGAGTTTGAAGCATGTGCACAAGCTAATCGTGATGTCGAAGGCGTATCGTAGAACGAGTTTTCCAACTCGTTCACCCCAAACCAACGAGTTGGAAAACTCGTTCTACGCCGACTCCTCCAACCGCCTGCTCTCCCATCAAAATCCGCGCCGCCTCGATGCGGAGACGCTGCGCGACACGGTGCTCGCCGTTTCTGGAAAGCTGAACCTTGAGCGTGGAGGGCCGGGTTACCGTGATTTCAACTACACGGAGGCCTACGCGCCGATTTATGAGTATGTGACGCCGGACAAACCGGAGCTTTGGCGCCGCAGCATCTACCGTTTCATCGTTCGCACGACGCCGCACCAGTTCATGACCACGCTCGACTGCCCAGATCCCGCGAACTTCACGCCAGCGAGAGCGCAAACGACCACGGCCCTGCAAGCCCTCACCCTCTCCAACAACGAGTTCATGCTCCAGCAGTCCCGCCACCTCGCTGAACGAGCCAAAACGCCCGAACGAGCCTTTCAACTTTGCTTCCAACGCGATGCGACGCCCGAAGAACTCGCCGCCGCGAAGCAAATCGACCTCTTCTCGCTGTGCCGCATGCTTTTGAATGCGAACGAGTTCATTTATGTGGATTGAGCGTTCAATCAGACGGTGAGGCCGCGTATGTGTGCGACCATGAAATCGCCCCTTTGTTTCCTCGCCCTCCTTTCCACGCTGCACGCTGCGGAGCCTCCATCATGCGAATGGGTCTTCAGCGGGGGTGGCAGCGGGCATGACAAGACTCGGGCAGTCACGACCGACCGATCCGGGAACGTGTTTCTAGCGTCCGAGTGCGTGGGGGATGCGATGTTTGGCGACCAGCAGCACAAGAGCGCTGGTGAGATGGACATGTGCCTGACGAAGCTCGATGCCGCGGGCAAGCCGCTGTGGGTGAGCGGTTTCGGAGGCAGCAAGACGGATCGCGCGTATGGCGTGATCACAGATGCGGCGGGGAATGCGTATGTCACCGGCCACTTCGAGAGCACGGACGCGATGGTGAATGGAGAGAAAGTGCCGAATGCGGGTAACTTCGATGCCTTCACGGCGAAGTTCGCCCCCGATGGCAAGCTGCTGTGGGTGCGCGTGAAGGGCGGCGAGGGCTCTGATTATGGACACGGCATCGCCATCGACTCGAAGGGGCATGTCGTCATCACAGGCGCGATCGGCGGCCAGTTCTTTTGCACGAAGTATGACGCGGAAGGCCGCGAGATCTGGCATCGCTCTCCTTCAGGAAAGGTCTCCGGCAGCGGTCACGGCATCGCGATTGATGGGAAGGATCACATCTATCTCGGTGGCAGTGCTTCGGGCGCAGGAGCCTTTGGTAAAATCGCCATCGAATCCAAAACGAGCGCCGCGCTCGTGCTGAAGCTCACCCCGGAAGGCGAGGGCGAATGGGTGAACCTCATCCCGGGCACCACGAGCGCCATTTATCACGAGATCGCGTGCGACTCGCAGGGTCGCGTGTGGGGCGCAGGCATGTTCAAGGGCAGCGTGAATGTGGCAGGCCAGACGTTTCAATGCAGCGGTAAAGATTACGACGGCCTCATCGTGCATCTCGATGTCGAAGGCCAGGTGCAGTGGGCAAAGCACATGCATGGCCCGGGCACCGATTACTGCCTCGGCGTGGTCACCGATGATCACGGCACCGCCTTTGTGTGTGGCGATTTCAATCAAGACACCGTGCTCGCCGGTCACGCCCTCATCACCCGCGGCAGCGGCGACATCTTCCTCGCGGCGTTTGATGAAAAAGGCGGCCTCCTGTGGGTGCAGCAGGCCGGCGGCAAGCTCAACGACAGCGCTTACCCGATCACCTTCCGCGCTCCGGATGAGCTCATCATTGCCGGAGCCCTCTCCACACCTGCCACCTTCGGCACTCACGAATTGACCAAATCCGGCTCCAGCGATTTGTATGCCGCCAAATGGAAGCTGAAACCCCTCAAATGACCCTGATGAAACCTCTCTTTGCCTTCCTACTCCTGCTGACCAGCCTCGCCTCCGCCGAGCCGAAATACGATCCTGCCAAGCTTCCGAAAGGGCACGACTACTTCGAGCTGCGTGATGGACTGGCGAACTGCCAGCGCAAGTTCACGCAGGAAAAAACCGGACGCGTCATTTTCTTCGGCGGCTCAATCACGGCGGGCGGTGCGTGGCGTCAGCACACCTGCGATTACCTCACGAAGAAGTTCCCGGGCACGAAGTTCGAGTTCATCAATGCTGGCATCGGCTCCATGGGCTCCGTGCCACATGCGTTTCGTCTGGAGCGGGATGTTTTGGCCAAATGGCCGGTGGATTTGCTCTTCGTCGAGGCGGCGGTGAATGACAGCTCGAACATCCCGCAGCATCCCGATCTCATGCTGCGCGGTATGGAGGGCGTGGTGCGCCACATGCGCACCGTGAGTCCGCTGACGGACATCATCCAGCTTCACTTCGTCATGCCACCGCACATGGATGACTACCACGCTGGCAAAGTGCCCGCGTCCATCGCCCAGCATGAGCGCGTGGCCGTGGCGTATGGCAATCCGTCGTTCAACCTCGCGCGTGAAGTCACCGATCGCATCGACGCGGGTGAGTTCACCTGGGCAGACGATTTCAAAGGCCTGCATCCCTCGCCCTTCGGTCATCAGCTCTACGCCAACAGCGTCGCCCGCATGCTCGACGCCGCTTTTGCCCAACCCATCGCCGCTTCCACGAAAGAGCATCCGCTGCCCGCGCCGCTCGATGCTCAAAGCTACGCCAAAGGCCGCCTCGGCGACATCGCGCAGGCAAAAATCATCCAAGGCTTCACGCTCGTGCCTTCGTGGAAACCTGCCGACGACAACAAGCAGCCGAACGGCAAAAACATCGGCGTGCGCGAGGGCTTTGTGAACGTGCCCGCGCTCGTCGGCACCGAGCCGGGTGCGGAGTTTGAGTTCAGCTTCGAAGGCACCGGCTGCGGCCTCTTCATCGCTTCCGGCCCCGATGCTGGCCAGATCGAGTTCAGCGTGGATGGCGGTCCACCTCGCACGCTCGACACCCTGACGCACTGGAGCAGCGGCCTGCATCTTCCGTGGGCCTTGATCCTCGACGACCAGCTCAAACCCGGCCCCCACACCGCAAGAGTCCGCCTCGTCGCCTCGAAGACCTCGTCCAAGAGTGCGCTGCGGGTGTTTCATCTGCTGCTGAATTGAGATCGAAATTTTTTCCGGCAAATGAGCGCACGGCTGGCGACGACTAGGTTGTAAGCCACCCATGTCACCGCCATCCGAACACGAGCGCCATGCCCAATTTCTCCGCCACTACGCGGAGAGCGAGGTGGCGTTGCACACGTTTGTGAGGTCGCTGGTGCCCACGCGGCAGATGGCTTCGGAGGTAATGCAGGATGTGATTCTTGTGCTGTGGGAGAAGTTTGATGCGGCGGCGGATTTTCAGGGCTGGGCCTTTGGCGTGGCAAAGAATATCGCGCTGCGTCACCTGCGCCGGCAGTCGCGGGACCGGCATGTGTTTGATGACGAACTGGTGAACCAGCTCGCCGATGATGCGGCCGCCCTGGTGCCGGTGCATGACGGGCATCGCGAAGCCTTGGAGCACTGCCTGGAGAAGCTCCCCGCCGCGCAACGTGAACTGGTGCTCAGCGCCTACACGAAGGGCACCCGCATGGATGAGCTGGCCACCCGCCGTGGGCAGTCGCCGATGGCACTCTACAAACTGCTCCACCGCATTCGGCAGGCCCTGCTGGAGTGCGTGGAGCGCACACTCGCCAAGGAGGAACACGCATGAATCCCGACTCACACGATCTCATCCAGCGCCACATGGCCGGACTGCTCACCGAAGATGAAGCTGCCCCCCTAAAAACCCGCCTGAAGGCCGACACAGACCTGCGGAGGCTCTATTTGCACTACATGAATCTGGATGTGGCACTGGAGGCCCAGGCAACTTCCGCCGCAGGGGCACGCGACGTGCTCACAACGCTGCCGGATACGAGCCGTTCGCCACGGCAGTTCTGCTGGCGTCCGCTCACCGCAGCGGCCTTCATCGGCGCGGCGGCGGCCTGTGTGGCGTTGGGGATGTGGTGGCTCAGTCCGCAGGACTTTGCACGTGTGGAAACGATCGTCGGGGTGTCGAGTCTGACGCCTGGGTCCATTTTGCAGGGCGAGAAGCATGAGCTGCAAGCCGGGACGCTGGCTCTGATCACATCCAAGGGCGCGAAAGTCGTGATCGAGGCTCCGGCGGTGTTTCAATTTGAGTCCGCGCAGCGTCTGCGGCTCACGCAGGGTCGGCTTTCGGCGGATGTGCCGCCTTCGGCGAAAGGGTTCACGGTGATCACGCCTTCGGGGGATGCGGTGGATCTGGGCACGCGGTTCGGCGTGGATGTGCCGCTCGGGGGTGAAGCGGAGGTGCATGTGTTTCAGGGAGAAGTCATCGCCCATGCGGCGAAAGACCAGCGCAGCCTGCGCACCGGTGATGCGGTGACGATGACGACCGGCGGCCATGCGGCGCGTGATCTGCGCTCGGCGGCCTTCATTCATGGCGATGAAGTGAACGAACTCACCGCCGGCCTCGCCGCAGGCCAGCGGGCACGCTCGGAGGCTGCTTTGTCGAAGCTCCGCGAGGACCCCGCCTTGATTGCCTTGCTCGATTTTGAGTCAGGCGAGGCTCCGGACACTTGCCGCACCACGCAAGGCCGCTGGCCGGGATCGCGTGCGCCGGAGTTTGTGCGTGTGGGCGATCATTTGAAGCTCGATCTCGGTGGCGAGCGCACGTGGCCGCGGCTCACGCTGGCCTCGTGGGTGCGGCTGGACCGGCTAGATGCGCTTTATCAATCCCTGCTGCACACGGATGGTTGGGAGGTAAGCAATCCCGGCCAGGTCCACTGGATGGTGAATCGCTACTCCACCATGCGACTGGCACTCAAAGGCAACGCAGGCTCCTCAAGCCCCGATGGCTTCCCGGACTCGCTCACGCCTGTTTTGCCCGAAATTGGCCGCTGGATGCATCTCGCCGTGGTTTATGACTCCGAGGCGAAAACGACGCGTTTTTACCTCAACGGCCGTTTCGACAGCGAAAGCCGCGAAACGACGGCTCATCCGGCCCGCCTAGGTCCTGCACAAATCGGCAACTGGAACCGCACGGACCGCAAACTCAGCGGCCGCGTGGACGAAATACTCATCCTAGGCCGTGCGATGAGCGATGCGGAGATTCAGTCGCTCTTCGAATCCGGCAATCCTTACCGTTGAAGCTTGTTCATGCGTTTCCTGGCCCTTTTCATCACTCTTCCCGCCTTCGCCGCGCCGGTGGACTTTGTCCGCGAGGTGCGGTCCATCTTTGAAAAGCACTGCTACGAATGCCACGGCGAGAAGAAGCAGAAATCCGGCTTCCGTCTCGATGTGAAAGCCGCCGCGTTCAAAGGCGGTGACAATCATGGACCGGACATCGTGCCCGGAAAGGCCTCCGAAAGCCCGCTGCTGCATTTTTTGACCTCGGACGATGAGGACGAAGTCATGCCACCAAAGGGCAAGCTGGCGGCTGCGGAGATCGAGACGCTCACAAGATGGATCGATGAGGGCGCGAACTGGCCGGATGGCGTGGATTTGGCGAAGGTGGAGGACAAACGCGATCATTGGGCGTTCAAGCCGCTCAAAGTGGCTTCGGCTTTAGCCGAATCGATGCGGCTAAAGCCGCAGCCACTTTCCATTGATGCCATCATCGACGCCAAGCTCGCCGAGCACGGTCTCACCCGCTCTCCTGCTGCTGAGCCGATCGCGTGGCTGCGGCGCGTGACGTTTGATCTCACGGGCTTGCCGCCCACTCCGGAGGAGGTGGAGGCATTCTTGAAGAAGCCAGACCATGCTTCCACCGTGGATCGTTTGCTTGCTTCGCCGCGCTACGGAGAGCGCTGGGCGCAGCACTGGCTGGATGTCGTGCGCTACGCGGATACGCATGGTTTTGAGGTGAACACCGAGCGACCTCATGCCTGGCCGTATCGCGACTATGTGATCCGCTCCTTCAATGCCGACACGCCGTATGATCGCTTCATCAAAGAGCAAATCGTGGGCGATTCGATGGGGGTGGATGAGGCCACGGGGTTCCTCGTCACGGCCTCGGTGCTGCTGCCCGGCCAGATCGGCAAGGATGCGCCGTCCATCCGGCTGGCACGGCAGGATTCGCTCGATGAGATGGTCACAAACATCGGCCAGACTTTTCTCGGGCTGAGCGTGGGCTGCGCACGCTGCCACGATCACAAGTTCGATCCCATCAGCGCCAAGGACTACTACGCCATGCAGGCTCTGGTGGCGGGCGTGGAATACGCGGATCGCGAACTGCGCACGCCTGAGGCGCTGGCGAGAAAGAAAGAAGCCGCCACGGCCCGCCAGCGCGATGCACTGATCACGCAGCGACTCACGCAGCTCTCGCCGATGGCCCGTCCGGGACAAAAGGAGGGCGTGCAGCGCCCGACGGTGCGGGCGACGATGAACATCGACCGCATCGCACCGGTTCGCACGAAGCGCGTTCGCTTCACCATTCGCGAGACGAACAGCCTGGAGCCTTGCATCGATGAGCTGGAGGTCTTCAACACCGCAGGCGTGAATGTGGCGCTCGCCAGTGCCGGGGCCAAGCTGAAGACCTCGGGCGACAAGATTTCGCGCAACCGCCATGAGCCGGCGTTCATTCACGATGGCCGCTACGGCAATGAACGAAGCTGGATGTCGAACGAGAAGGGCAAGGGGTGGGTGGAGATCGAGTTTGCCCGCGAGGAGGAGATTTCACAGATCGCGTGGAGCCGGGATCGGCTGGAGAAGCTGGTGGACCGCGTGGCGCTCGATTACGCCATCGAGATCGGCCATGACAAAGGCTGGCTGTTGGTGGCGGATGCGAGCGATCGCCGCCCGCATCAGCTAGGACTCGGTGCCGGGCCGGAGTTTGTGTTTGAGGGCTTGCCCGAGACGGAAGCGAAGGAGATACGCGGTCTGCTCAATGAGCGTGGCAGCCTTTTGGCCAAGATGAAAGCGGGCGAGCAGGGCCAGCTTGCCTTCGCGGGCACCTTCCGCGAGCCGGACGACATTCATCTGCTCAATCGCGGCGATCCCGAGCAGCCGAAGGAATCCGTCGTGCCCGCCGTGCTCAGCGCTCTCGGTGATGTGAAGCTCACCAATGCAACGCCCGAACTGAAACGCCGCCAAGCGCTGGCCGACTGGATCGCCAGCCCACAGAATCCGCTGACGGCCCGCGTGATGGTGAACCGCATCTGGCAAGGCCACTTCGGCACTGGTTTGGTCGCCACGCCGGGTGATTTTGGCCGCATGGGCATGAAACCCACACATCCCGAGCTGCTGGACTGGCTCGCAGGCGAGTTCATCCGCAGCGGATGGAGTGTGAAGCACCTGCACCGGCTCATCGTGCTGAGCGAAACGTATGGGCAGGCATCCCAGACAATGAGACAGGGAGGCAATGAGACAGGGAGACAAGGCGGCTCCATCACCTTGTCTCCAGGTCTGATTGTCTCATTGTCTTCCACCGCCAACACCATCGATGCCGAATCCAAATACCTCTGGCGCTTCCCCAGCCGTCGCATCGAAGCGGAAACACTCCGTGACTCCATGCTCGCCGTCAGCGGAAAACTCAACTTCACGATGTATGGCCGGGGATTCGATCTTTTCGACAAACGCGGCGGTTTGAGCGGCTTCAAGCCAGTGGAGACCTTCAGACCCGAAAACCAGCGGCGCATGATTTATGCCCACAAAGTCCGCCGTGAGCCAGAAACGGTCTTTGGAGCCTTTGATTGCCCGGACGCGGGCCAAAGCACCGCCCTGCGCCGCGCCTCCACCACGCCGATTCAGGCGCTGAATCTCTTCAACAGCCGCTTCACGCTCGAACACGCAAATGCGTTCGCCGAGAGAGTCCGGCGTGAGGTTGGCGCGGATGATGCCGCACAGATTCGCCGCGCCTATGAGCTCGCTCTCTGCCGAAAACCCAATGCCGCAGAACTCCACGACGCCCTGCCGCTCGTGAAGCAACACGGAGCCGCCGTGCTCTGTCGGGCGCTCTTCAACTCGAACGAGTTCCTTTTCATTCCATGAACGCTGAGCATCTCACTCCCCATGGCCTGCGGCTGCTGAACCGCCGAGGCTTTCTCACGCAGAGCGCCACGGCGCTCGGTGGCATCGCGTTGTCGAAGCTGCTCGCGGATGATCAGCTTCTCATCGACCCCGCGCGACCTTTTGCGTCGAGGCAGCCGCATTTCGCGCCGAAGGCAAAGAATGTGGTCGTCATCTTCTGTGCTGGGGCGGTGAGCCAGCTCGAAACATGGGACTACAAGCCGGAACTCATCCGATGGGATGACAAACCTTTGCCTGGAGGCCCTGCGGTGACGTTTCAAGGTCCTGCGGGCAATCTAGCGCGTCCACAGTATGCCTTTCGGCCTCGCGGACAGACGGGCAAGATGGTGAGCGACATGATCCCGCATCTCGCGGAGCTTACGGACGACATCGCGTTCATCCACTCGCTCACCAGCAAATCGAACACGCATGGCCCTGCGGAGAATTTTCTCTCCACCGGCTCCGTGCTTGATGGCTTCCCCTCGCTCGGCTCGTGGGTCACGTATGCTTTGGGCACTGAGAGCGAGGAGCTGCCATCCTATGTCGCCATCCCCGATCCACGCGGCGTGCCGCAGAATGGGGCCAACAACTGGGGGCCAGGATTTCTCCCGGCCGCCTTTCAAGGCACCACGATGAGCTCCAAGGAACCGGTGCGCCATCTCAGCGCTCCCGGCATCCCCGCAGATGCCGACCGCGCCGCACGCTCGCTTTTGCAGAAGATGAACGCCCGCCATCTGGAGGCACATCCGGGTGACAGCAAGCTCGCCGCCCGCATCGCCAGCTATGAACTCGCCGCGCGGATGCAGCTCAGTGTGCCCGAGATCAACGACCTGAGCACCGAACCCGCGCACATCCTGAAGATGTATGGCGCGGACGACACGCAGGACGCCAACAAGGCCGCCTTTGCCAAAAACTGCATCCTCGCCCGCCGCCTCATCGAGAAGGGCGTGCGCTTCGTGCAGCTCTTCAACGGTGCGTATGCCAGCGGTGGTGCCCTCAACTGGGACGGGCACAGCAAGCTCAAGGAGCAATACGACGTCCACGCCCACATCCTCGACCAGCCCGCCGCCGCGCTCATTCGCGATCTGAAACAACGCGGCCTCCTGCAAGACACGCTCGTCGTCTGGTGCACCGAATTCGGACGCATGCCCTTCTTCCAAAAAGGCGCGAAAGGCCGCGATCACAATCCCGATGGCTTCACCTGCTGGCTGGCTGGCGCAGGCGTGAAGCCCGGCGTCAGCCACGGCCGCACCGACGACCTCGGCCAACGCGCCATCGAGGACGTGCATCCGCTTTACCATTTCAATGCCACCATCCTTCATCTGCTCGGACTCGACTTCGAAAAGCTCAGCTTCGAGCACAACGGCATCCAGCGCCGCCTCACCAATGTGGAGGGGAAGGTGATCCGCGAGGTTCTGGCGTGAAATGTCCGGGGTCACCCGCCACTACGATGACATCGAGCGCATCCGCGAGCCGCCACCGCAAATGTGTCGGGACGAGCTTAGCATTCCGCAGCCCGAATCATTCTTCTCCTTGCGAGCGTATTGGCTGGCTCGCTCATTTATGAAACGCTCGATTCTTGCCCTCACTCTCTCCTTCATCACTGCCGCGCACGCCGATGTGTCGCTACCGGCGACGTTTTCGGATCACATGATTCTCCAGGCCGATGCGGCGGTGCCGGTTTGGGGCTGGGCGGGGCCGGGGGAGGAGGTGAGCGTCTCCATCGCCGGGCAGACGAAGTCGGTGAAAGCCGATGAGAAGGGAGAGTGGCGGGTGAAGCTCGATCCGCTGAAGTCGGGCGAGAGCACCTCGATGACGGTGAAGGGCAACAACACGATCACGATCCATGATGTGCTCACGGGTGAGGTGTGGCTGTGCTCGGGGCAGTCAAACATGGCGTGGACGGTCGGCAGGCTGCGCTCCTTCAAAGACGAGCAGACCACCGCGAACGCGCCGCAGCTGCGCATGTTCGTGGAGTCGTCCGGCGGCGCGGGCGCGAGCAATGTGAAGCCGCGTGGCGAGTGGAAGCTGACCACGCCGGAGAATCTCGCGAACTTCAGCGCCACCGCGTATTTCTTTGGCCGGCATCTGCATCGCGAGCTGAAACAGCCCGTCGGCCTGCTCGTTTCCGCCGTGGGTGGCACACCGATCCAAAACTGGATCAGCCCGAAGTCGCAGCGCACGCATCCCGAGATGGCGAAGCCTTTCACGGCGATGGATGCGTCGATGAAAACCTGGACGCCGGAACGCGCGAAGGAGCTGCATGCCCGGCAGCTCGAAAGCTGGCAAAAACAGGCCGATCAAGCCAAGGCGGCCAACAAGCCCGTGCCGCCGAAACCAGCGCTCAATCTGGATCCGCGCTCGCGGGCACCGGGAAACCTCTTCAACGGCAAAATCGCCCCGCTAGCCGGTTGCGCGATCAAAGGCGCGATCTGGTATCAGGGCGAGTCGAACGCCTTCACGGTCGAGGGCGGCAAGTTTTACGCCGAGCAGCTTCCCATGCTTGTCAAAGACTGGCGCGAGCACTGGGCGCAGGGCGATTTCCCCTTCGCGTGGGTGCAACTGCCGAACTTCCACAACGAGCGCTTCCTCGGCTGGTGCGAAGTGCGTGAATCGATGCTGAAGACGCTCGCCGTGCCGAATACCGGCATGGCGATCTGCCTCGATCTCGGCGACCCGAAGGACATTCACCCGCAGAACAAACAAGAAGTTGGCCGCCGCCTCGGCCTGTGGGCATTGGCGAAGGTTTACGGCCAAAACATCGCCTGGAGCGGACCGTTGCCGAAAGCGCAGCAGTTTGAAAACGGCAGCGCCATCTGCACCTTCGAGCACGCGGAAGGCCTGAAAGCCCGCGCAGGTCAAATCGAAGGCTTCGAACTCGCCGGAGCCGACCAAACCTTCCACCCCGCCACCGCAACGATTGAAGGCGAGAAAGTCATCGTGACCTCGCCGGAAGTGAAAACACCCGTGGCCGTGCGCTACGCCTGGAAAGATGATCCCAAGGCGAATCTCGTGAATGCTGCCGGGCTGCCCGCCTCGCCGTTCCGCAGTGATGCGTGGTGATCTTCGTTTTTTTAGGCAGAAGAATGGGGGCAGGAGAATGCATCTCCGCATCCATTCTTTTGCCCTCATTCTCTTGCCTATTTTTTCAATGAAACGTCTTCTCGCTTTTCTCCTCGTCGCGACTTCCGCACTTCATGCGCTTGATCTGACTTTGACCTTGCCGCTCGATTACCAAGTCGTGCAGCGCAGCAGTCCCGGGAAAGGGTTGCTGCGCATCGCGGGAGAGTTGTCGGAGGCGGTGGCTTTGCCGGATGTGGCGATGGAGGCGCGGGTGATGGGTGAGAAGGATCAAACCTCGTGGCAGCGCGTGGGTGGATCGGTGGCGGGAAAGAAGCTCGCGGGCACGGTGGAGGCGATCGCGGGCGGTTGGTGGCGGCTGGAGGTTCGCGTGATGAGCGCTGGCAAGGAGCTCGCGAAAGGAAGCGTGGCGCATGTCGGCATTGGCGAGGTGTTTGTCATCGCGGGGCAGTCAAACTCGGCGAATCACGGCACGGAAAAGCAGACGACCAATACGCGACGTGTGGCCACCTTTGACGGCAAGGTCTGGCGCATCGCGGATGATCCGCAGCCGGGCGCAAGTGGTGGTGGCGGCAGTTTCGTGCCGCCGTTTGCGGATGCCGTCGCGACCAAGGAGAACGTGCCCGTTGGCATCCTCGCGTGTGGGATCGGTGCGACGAGTGTGCGCGAGTGGTTGCCGAAAGGCGCGACGTTTCCGAATCCGCCAACGCTGGTGAGTCGCGTGGAGCAGCTCCCGAGCGGTCAGTGGGCCAGCAAAGGCGCGGCGTATGAGGCTTTCATCGCGCGGATCAAGTCGGTTCCGCCGCGTGGCTTTCGAGCCGTGCTCTGGCATCAGGGCGAGAGCGATGCGAACCAAAAGGACACGACGCGCACGCTGCCGGGCAAACTTTACCGCGAGTATCTGGAGAAAATCATCCGCGACTCGCGACGCGACATCGGCTGGGACGTGCCGTGGTTCGTGGCGCAGGCCAGCTATCACGTGCCGGGCGATGAAGGCAGCGATGACATTCGCGCCGCGCAGGCCTCGCTTTGGAAAGATGGCCTCGCACTCGAAGGCCCGGACAGCGATGCCTTGAAAGGCAATCTGCGCGAGCGCGAAGGCAAAGGAGTGCACTTCAGCGGCCCGGGACTGCGTGAGCACGGCGCGAAGTGGGCGGAGAAGGTCATCCCTTGGCTCGATGCGCAATGGACCGCGCCGCGAAACGTGAGCGGCGGCACGGAGTGGAGTGATTTCGCGCAACTCCCCGAATGTCACAGCCTCGGCTGGGTGAGCGCGAACGTGCAAACGAAGTCCACCACGAGCTGGAACGGCGTGCTCGATGAAGCGAAGTGGGGCACGCCATCGCCGCAGCAGGCCGTGGCGCGAAATTGGGATTGGAAAATCAGCGAGGCGCAATGGCGCGAGGCCGTGAAGCAAAAAGGCGAGGGCAAGCGCGAGGAGGTCGCTTTCGATCTGTGGCTGCCGGAGGGCATCGAGAGCGTGAAGGGCATCGTCGTCATGTCTGGTCACGGCAGCGGCGAAGTTCTTTTCAAGCGTGCCGACCTGCGAAAGCTCGCGCAGGAACTGGGGCTCGCGTTGTTCAAGTTCACCGGCAATCCGATGCAACGCGGCTTTTGGCCGAGAAGCCTGCTTTTCGATCACTTGAAGGCTTTTGGCACGAAAACCGGCCACCCGGAGCTGCAACACGCACCGGTCTTTTTATACGGTCACTCGAATGGCACAGGCTTCTCGGCCATTTTCACGTCGTATGAGCCGCAGCGCGTGTGGGGCTTCGTTTCGATGCGTCCCGGCACCACGTTTCAAGTCTATCAACCCGGTGCCGCGCAAGTGCCCGGCCTCGTCATCTTCGGCGAGGACGATTCGTTCCTCGCTAGGCCTTCCAAAGAAGAAAACCTCGCCGTGGTGCCAGCTCTGCGAAAAAAACATGCCGCGCTTTGGTGCA
>Ga0315900_10005184_pt1 | contig 17990 bp, 17 predicted proteins | sample LakEriMetagenome_FD_203521 | JGI IMG/M metagenome (GOLD analysis project Ga0315900, IMG submission 203521) | Freshwater fungal communities from buoy surface, Lake Erie, Ohio, United States - Buoy 12 MA114 | ecosystem: Environmental > Aquatic > Freshwater > Lake > Lake biofilm | place: USA: Lake... | reverse complement strand
ATGGTCTTTGGGGACCTTTCAAGGCTGCTACCGACCTATCCGTATTGAGTCCCACAATCAGCATATCTCCCAATCCTGCGGATGCTTGCAGGTAACTAACATGTCCACGGTGGAGGATATCGAAGCAACCGTTGGTAAACACCAATTTTCTCCCGAGGTCTGTTGCCTGCCTGCAAACTTTCTTTAGGATTGGCCATTGATCCGTCCCAAAAATTTTATCCTCAGGACTTGGCGTCTTCATTGGGTAATTTGTTAACAGCGAAATACAAAAAAGCAAGAAATCCCCAAAGCAACACAACCAATGTTTGAATGAGCCAACCCAACCAACCAAAAGCGATACCGGTTGGTTTAGCAACACTGTAAAGCAGGAGAATTTGTGAGATGAAATATGGGTATGCGCCAATTCCGCCTTGTACAACAATCATAGCAATGGTGCCACCAATGAGCAAAGAGAGCCCCGATCCCCAGTTCAAGCCTCCTATTGATTCCATGGCATAATACCCAGCGATGATTCCTGCCCAGTAAAGAAACCAAATCAGGATGGTCCATAAAACAAATGCGCCCGGCTTTTTGAGATTCATTACTCCGGTAAGTCCTTTAAGAAAACGATTAAGAATCACCAACAGCTGATGCTCGGCATGCATGGTTCGGCGCATCACAAAAACTACTGCCATGATACCGATGGCCGTACCACAGAGCAAAACCACCAATATACCGGGAGAAAGCATCTGCCTCAGAGGGTTGATAAACTGCTGGAGTGCATAAGGGTAAAACACCTTGTATTCCATGGCAAGGGTAAGCAGGAATACAATCCCCAAACAAAGCACATCAAACAATCGTTCAAACAATACCGTTCCGAGCATCTTGGAAAAATCTGCTTTTCGATAACGGTTAAGCAAACCGCAGCGGGTAACTTCTCCGAGTCTGGGAATAGCCAGATTCGCCAGATAGCCTCCCATGATGGCAAAAAAATAATCTGCTACTGAAACGCCCTCTGTTTCCTCTCCCGCAATAATTTTCCAGCGCACTGCCCTTGCCACATGACTGAGGGTGGCAATTAAAAACATGGCCATAACCGCCCATACATTCACGCCGCTGAGACTGCTCCAGATGAGTGAACGCTCTTCCTTGTTGAGGTCTTTCACTGAAAACCAAACCAAAAAAAGGCCAATCGACAGAAATATAAGTAATTGTATTAATTTTTTTAGGTTCATAACGGAGCGTTTGTGTTGTCAATTAGCCTGACGCCACCGACAAGTGCAGCTACAAACATACGCACCTGCCCGGTATCACCTTCCACAATTTCGCTCAGGGTTTGAGGATTACATATTTTAAAATAATCGAGTGTGACCCCGGTGACTCCTTCAAAAATCCTGTGAACACTCTCCTTGGCTTCATTAACATGGCCGGGGCGATACCACCTTGCAACCTCAAGCAGGGTATCCGGGATAATTTTTGCCAACCTTCTGTCGTGCTCATTCAGTCGCATGTTTCTGGAACTGTATGCCAGTCCATCATCTTCACGGACAAGCGGACAAGCAACGATTTGGGTGGGATGATGACAAAATTCTACCAGCCTTCTAATCACCAGAAGCTGCTGATAGTCTTTTTCGCCAAAATAAGCCTTGTGTGGTTGAATCAGTTTAAATAAGAGATCCACAATAGTAACCACCCCGGTAAAGTGACCAGGTCGGGAGGCGCCTTCCATTACCTTATCAAGATTGTCCAAAGGAATATTTAAAAGGGTTTCTGTTCCTTTTGGATACATCTCTGAGGGCGCTGGCGTGAACAGCGCATGTACACCCAGTGCTTCAAGCATTTTCTGATCTTGCTCGGGCTGTCTGGGATAAGCCGTGAGGTCGCGCGCGTCTGTAAATTGAGTGGGGTTGACAAAAATACTTACGATACACTTATCATTCTGTTCTAAACAACGCTTCACTAACTCCATATGCCCAAAATGCAGGGCGCCCATGGTAGGTACGAAGCCAATAGTACTACCTGATTGCCTGTTTGTCCATGCCTTACAGGCGGCGGCTGTTTGAATAATTTCCATGGCCTCAATGCAGATTTGTAAAGGTATGGAACAAATATTATTTTAAAGTGAAAGGAATTTTTGCTTAATTTTGTGTCCAGTTTCAAATCCACTGTTTTTTATTTCATGAAAAAAGCCAAAGTTTTGTTTGTTTCTCAGGAGATTACACCTTATGTAGAGGCAAACCATCATTCCACCATTGGCCGGTATCTTCCCCAGGGAATTCAAGAAAAGGGCAAAGAAATCAGAACCTTTATGCCTCGCTACGGTCTGATCAATGAAAGACGCAACCAGCTCCATGAGGTTATTCGCCTTTCAGGAATGAACATCATTATTGATGATACCGATCATCCGCTGATAATCAAAGTTGCTTCCATTCAATCCTGCCGCATGCAGGTTTATTTTATTGATAACGAAGAATATTTCCAGCGCAAGGCCCTTATCAAAGATGCAGATGGTAACTTCTTTGAAGACAATGATGAAAGAAGTATTTTCTTCTGCCGCGGTGTCATAGAAACTGTCAGAAAACTGGGTTGGGCTCCGGACATTATCCATTGTAACGGTTGGATGACTGCAGCCTTGCCTGTTTTAGTAAAAAAGGTGTTTCGTGAAGATCCGATTTTTGCGGATACCAAAGTGGTCTACACCCTTTTCGACGATGCCTTTGGCAATGAATTGAACAAAAAATACGGGCAGAAATTGCAAATGACCGGCATTCATGACAAGGACATTGAAAAGTTAAAAACGCCTTCCCATATCAACCTCTCTCGTTTTGCCATGGATTATTCAGATGGCGTTATTCAGGGAAGCTCTAGTCTACCTGCAGAACTGCAGAAATACATGAAGAATTTAAACAAGCCTGTTCTTGGATTTCAGGATCCTGAGAACTACATCGAAGCGTACAATAATTTTTACGACTTGGTGATGGAGGAATCCACTGCGCTTGTTGAATAATATAAATATGTACTGCCCCCTTAAAAGTTTGCGGAGCTCCATCTCTTGGTCCGCAAATTTTTTTTTGTTCGCAATGCTCCTCATCCAGGGATGCAAAAAAAAAGAAGCCCTTGGAACGGATTTGTTGCCCGATGGCGTTAATGGCATCCGAACAATCAGTCTCACGGGCGCATTTTCTTTCTCTCGTGAAGGTTCTTTTTTTAGGAGTGATGAAGATACCATGAGCACCAACTTTTTAGGAGCATATCATGACCCTTTCTGTGGTATACTCGAATCGGGGTTTATGGTTCAATATGCCCTGCCTTTCCCCAACGATATTCCGGTAAATGCGCTTACCGCAGATTCCCTTCTCGGCATTGATTCGGTTGTGGTTCAACTTCCCTACAGTGGTTATTATGGAAATCCCAACGAAAAAAACATCCGTGTCAAGGTGTATGAATTAAATACCAAGTTGAGCAAATCTTCCATTTACTACAGCAATTTTGTTCCGGGTAGCTTTGCTCTTGGTAATCCACTCGCCGATCTTTTTATCTTACCAAACACCACTGATAATGTGAGCGGGGTATTTGATACGGTACCCATGCTCAAACTCAGATTAAATAATGCTTTGGGCCAAAAAATCATGGGCACCGGATCCAACCTGCAATCCAATGAGCTTTTTCAAGATTGGTTCAAGGGTCTGTTGTTTGTTTGTGAGGGATCTACCATGATGCCTAACAAAGGTGTTATCACAAAAATTAATTTGTTCAGCTCTGCTTCACGATTAATTGTTTTTGGAAGACACAAAAGAATTGGCGCTGTGCGCCTGGTTTTCAATACCGGAAGCGACCATGCCAAGGCAAACTACTCAAGGTATATCCCACAAGCCTCCAGCGAGGTAAAACCACAATTTTCGGATACTTCCGCAGGGAACATCCGTTTTGGTGTAATGGGTTTAAATGCCTTGCGCGGAAAATTATACCTCAACCAATTGAATCTAATGAACGACAGCATGCCTGCCTTTATTCATAAGGCTGAGTTAATTATTCCTGTTGACAGAAATCGCCTCGACTATTTTGGTTGGGCACCCAGGCTTTCCCTACAATATACAGGAAGTGACAATCGAACGGTGCCGGTGCCTGATGATGCGCAGTCGGGTGCATTTAATACCGGCGGCTTTCTCGGATCTGATTACACTTACAAGTTCAATATTACACGATATGTACAAGAGCGGCTCATCGGAGGACTTTCCGATAAAGGCTTATCTTTGTCTTGTTACCTCAGCCACCAATCACCGGAAAGGACCGTGCTGCTGGGAGGCGATAAGATCATTTTAAAAATCACATACAAAAGAATTCGATAACATGTGTGGAATTGTAGCATACATCGGTGAAAGACAAGCTTATCCGATCATCATTAAAGGGCTTCATCGGCTCGAATACCGTGGATACGACAGTGCTGGAGTAGCCCTTGGAAGCAAAGAAGGAATCAGGGTTTATAAATGTAAAGGCAAGGTTGCTGATTTGGAGTCATTCGCTTCTGCCAAAGACCTGAGCGGCACTTGTGGGATAGGCCATACCCGATGGGCGACACATGGGGTTCCAAATGATGTAAATGCTCACCCTCATTTTGGGCAGTCCAACAACATTGCCATCATTCACAATGGCATCATCGAAAACTATGCAGCCATTAAAACCGCTCTCGCGAAAAGAGGCCATGTGTTTGTGAGTGACACTGATACCGAAGTATTGGTGCACTTGATTGAAGACATTAAAACAAAAGAAAATCTCTCTCTTCCCGATGCGGTTAGGCTTGCACTGAATGAAGTGGTAGGTGCCTATGCCATCGTAGTAATGTCTTCTGACGCACCTGACATGTTGGTTGCGGCAAAAAAAGGAAGTCCTTTGGTTATAGGTATCGGAAAAAATGAATTTTTCTGCGCATCAGATGCAACTCCTATTATCGAATACACCAAAAATGTTGTTTTTCTGGAGGAGGAAGAAATTGCCATCATTGAAAGAGGAAAGGAACTTAAAATTATTACCACAGCCAACCATTCTAAAACACCTTATATTCATGAACTTGAGCTTAGTCTGGAGGCAATAGAAAAAGGAGGGTTTCCCCATTTCATGCTAAAGGAGATTTTTGAGCAGCCCCGTTCTATTCACGATTCCATGAGAGGAAGAATGAATGTTGACGAGAATTATGTGAAAATGGGCGGGATATCGGAATACTCAGAAAAATTTGCCAATGCAGAGCGCTTTATCATTGTTGCCTGTGGCACAAGTTGGCACGCAGGTCTTGTGGCTGAATACCTAATTGAAGATTTTGCACGCATTCCGGTAGAAGTTGAATATGCATCCGAATTCAGGTACCGCAATCCTGTGATAAACGACAATGATATTGTGATTGCCATTTCTCAGTCGGGAGAAACCGCAGATACACTGGCTGCCGTTGAATTGGCAAAAGCCAGAGGCGCTACTGTTTTCGGGGTTTGCAATGTGGCCGGATCCTCCATAGCAAGAGCTACCCATGCCGGATCTTACACGCATGCCGGACCAGAAATTGGGGTGGCTTCTACAAAGGCATTTACAGCTCAAGTAACCGTGCTCACCTTGATGGCACTTCATATTGCCAAAAAGCGCGGAACTCTTCCTGAATCAAGATTTCATCAGGTGCTCAGCGAGATGGAAAACATTCCTTCAAAAATCGAAGAGGTGCTGGCGCAAAATGAACATATCAAGTATCTGTCTTCGCTGTTTAAGGACGCACGCAATTTTCTCTATCTCGGCAGAGGGTACAGTTTTCCTGTGGCCCTCGAAGGTGCACTTAAGCTGAAAGAAATTTCATACATCCATGCCGAGGGATACCCGGCTGCGGAAATGAAACATGGGCCAATTGCCCTAATCGACGAAGAAATGCCAGTGGTTGTTATTGCCACTAGGGGTGTGAACTACGAAAAAGTAGTCAGCAACATCCAAGAGGTTAAATCCCGCAAAGGAATCATTATCGCGGTAGTAACTGAGGGCGACTCGCTAGTGAAAAGCCTCGCCGATCATGTGATTGAAATTCCTGATGTGGAAGAATGTCTGGTTCCACTTGTTTCCGTGGTTCCTCTTCAGCTACTGAGTTATCACATTGCCGTGATGCGTGGATGCAATGTTGACCAGCCTCGCAACCTTGCAAAAAGCGTTACAGTAGAATAGGGTCCTAGCCCATTTTAAATGAGAAAAACTTGTGTGCAGTAAAGCTGAACACACCAATGCTGAGTGCCGATATGGCTCTTGCCGGCGTAGGAAATATGTGCAATCCCTTAATCAGGAAACTCATTAGAATGTAATTGGCAAACAGAACCAAAATCGCAACCAAAACAAATCTTGTGAACTGGGTACGCCCCTTGAGTTCCGATTCAGTGAAAACAAAATACTTGGTAATAATAAAATTGGTGACAAGTCCGCAAGTGTAAGAAACAACTAGGGCAATACTTGTTCCACCCACCACCAGACCTGAAGCAATAGACAAATCTTGTTTGTGTAAAACAAAGTGAAAGGTCACGAAATACATAAACACATCTACAACAGTGGCAGTACCGGCTGCAAAAAAATACCGGATTACCTTGTTATGATAAAGGTCTATAGCCGTAGCAACAGGAGATTGTGAAAAATATTTTTTCAACATCAGGAATACGATTGGATTGTGAGATGGTTCTTCACATAGTGAAAAACACCATCATGAAGTCCGATAAATGGCTCTTTGTAACCGGATGACCTCAGTTTGCTGATATCGGCACAAGTGTAATATTGATAAGTATTCCGAATATCCTCAGGGGTGTCCACAAATGTGATTTGAGGGCTCATGCCGGCAGCTTCGGAAACCCACTTTGCCAGATCATAAAAAGTTTCGGCATTACCGGTACCCAGATTGTATATCTCCCGGCTATTGCGATGATGCAGGAGGAAATACATCACCTTACAAACATCCATCACATACACAAAATCCCTCTTTTGCTCCCCGTCTGAGATGCCAAACTTATGAGAACGGAACAGTGTTATTTTTCCCTTCTCCTGCAATTGTTTGTAGGCATGGAAAACCACTGATGCCATTCTTCCTTTATGGTATTCATTAGGACCGTAAACATTAAAAAAACGCAATCCTGCCCAATGATACGGTTGTTGTGTTTGTAACAATACCCAGGCATCAAAATCATATTTGGATGCTCCATACGGATTGAGAGGAACATATTGGTTCATGAGACTGTGATCATCACTGTATCCTTTGTCTCCCGAGCCATAAACAGCGGCGGATGAAGCGTAGACTAGGGCAATCCCATAACGGCAACAATATTCCCAAACCTGTTTTGAATAAGACAGGTTTAGTTTTTCAAAAATATCAATGTTTTTTTCGGTCGTATCCGTGCGGGCTCCGAGGTGATAAACGAATTGAATGCGATGGTGATTTTTTTCAAACCAATTAAAAAAAGAGGTGCGCTCTACTTTTTCGGTAAATGATTTTCCCAATAAGTTGTGACTTTTGGCTTCAACAGAAAAATCATCCACTAAAACGAGGTCATTAAATCCCTCACGATTCAGGAATGACACCAAACAACTTCCTATAAAGCCCGCGGCTCCTGTAACAACAATCATGGATGAAAGGGGGTTCTTGATGAAACATTTATCCAATGCGGATCGAAGGCGGCTCCGGCTTTTTCATAGAATCGAATGGCGGGAGTGTTCCAGTCGAGTACCTGCCAGTTTACTTGTGAATACTTTTTTTCGGTGGCATACGCCATAACTGCATCAAACAAGGCTTTTCCAATGCCCCGGTTTCTTTGGTCGGCAGTAACCACAATATCTTCCAGATAAAGACACGGACCTTTCCAGGTTGAATAACGGATGTAACAAAGCGCCATTCCAATTATATCAGTACCCGAATCAGCAACCCACAAACTGTAAAGAGGATTCTCCCCGAAACCATCTGCCAGAAGTTTTTCGGGAGTATGAATCACCTCTTCAGGGGCCTTTTCAAAGGTGGCCAATTCCATGATGAGGGCAAATACCCTTGGTATGTCTGAGGGCAATCCTTTTCTGATGATGCAATTCATTCTTGGCCAAAATTAGGGGAAAGGTGTCATTAAGCGAAAAAAATTGATATTTGCAATACCACAAAATTTGCTTATGTCAATACAATCGGGTGTGATTACCCTGGGACAATTCATCATTTCCAGACAATCTGATTATCCTTATGCCAAGGGAGAGCTAAGTCGTTTGCTAAGAGACATTGGTATTGCAGCCAAGATTGTGAACAGGGAAGTAAACAAAGCGGGGCTTGTTGACATCCTTGGGGCAGCTGGAGAGACAAACATTCAGGGTGAAGAACAGAAAAAACTCGATGTTTTTGCAAACGAACAGTTTATTGCTGCTTTGCAGGCCGGCGGTGAGTGCTGTGCCATCGCATCAGAAGAAAATGATGACATCATTCCCATTCATTCAGAAATATCAAAAAACGCAAAGTATGTGGTTTGCATAGATCCTTTGGATGGATCATCCAATATTGATGTGAATGTATCCATTGGTACTATTTTTTCCATTTACCTCAGAACCTCGATAAATGGTCCGGGAACCGTGGAAGATTTTCTTCAAAAAGGTACTGAACAGGTTGCCGCAGGATATGTAATTTACGGATCCAGCACCATGTTGGTTTATACGACAGGAAACGGTGTAAACGGATTTACTCTCGACCCTTCTATCGGGGAGTTTTGTCTCTCCCATCCAGATTTAAAAGCTCCCGATCAGGGAGAAATTTATTCTATCAATCAAGGTAATTTTGTGCACTTTCCCGCAGGCGTTAAAGAATACATCAAATACTGCCAGGAAGAAGACAAATCTACTTTCAGGCCTTATACGCTCAGATACATTGGGTCTCTGGTGGCCGACTTTCACCGCAACCTAATCAAAGGGGGCATTTACATATATCCCCCCACATCTAAGTCTCCTAAAGGAAAACTTCGCCTGCTTTATGAATGCAATCCCCTGGCATTTATAGCCGAACAAGCGGGTGCCATTGCCACAGACGGAGAAAAAAGAATTCTTGAGATAGACCCTTTGGATATTCATCAGCGCGTTTCGTTGTTCATCGGCTCCTCAAACATGGTTGAGAAAGCCATGAACTTCATGCATGCCCAAAAGCAACAAAAGGCCGATGTATGAACCTCTTGCCTGTGCCTTCGCTACCCAAGTTTGATGCACATGGAAGAAACATCCTTTACCTTACATTCGATGATGGACCTGTGCCGGAGGTAACTCCCGGGGTACTGCATTTACTGGAAAAATATCAGGCGCAAGGCACCTTTTTTTGTCTGGGTCGGAACATCATTAAAAATTATGAACTGTTTAAACAAATAGCCGCGCGTGGTCACCTCGCTTGCAATCACAGCTATTCTCACAACAAAGGATGGGAAACCGCAACTGAAACATATGTAAATGATGTGTTTAGGGCATCTGTTTTTTTCGATAATAAATTTTTTCGCCCCCCGTATGGAAAAATTAGCCTCAAACAATACCTGGTGCTCAAAAAAACACATCGCATCGTTTTTTGGCATGTACTCAGCAGGGACTATGATCCAAGCCTCACATGGCAAGATTGTTTTAGGAGAGTGGTGGGCAAAAGCAAAGCAGGAAGTATTTTGGTGTTTCATGACAGCCAAAAAGCAAGAGATAGAATGCTGCCCTGTCTAGAGGCGATATTGAAATACTATGGTGCCAGAAATTATGTTTTCAGGACCCTGGCAAGTTCTTAGCTTCAGGCATTAAGCCATGTTTTGAATTCACAGATAATTGAATTTCAGTTTGTGTGATTTCTTTTGATGTTAGGAGGGTGAAACCATATTTCTTCCTTTATTTACATCGTATTAATGAAGTTTTTTTGTGCAACCCTATTGTTTATTTTAATAACAGGACGGATTTTGTTCGGACAAAACTCTTTTCGTGTTCAGCAGTTTCATCCATTTGCCAATCTTCCTTCTGCTGATTTGGTAATTGGTGAAGGCAACTCAATCGCAGGAGGATTCCATGCCCCATCTACCGAACAGTGCGCCACGGGGCTATTCGAATACCAAATTCGTATTCAAAATTCCGGAATGGATAGTGCAAGGTTTTACTACCAGATTTTTTATGCCAAAGAAACCAAGCCGGATTCTTTATTCGTGAGCCAAGATGTGCGCCAACGGCTAATTTTTCAGAAAGATCCCTGCGTGAAAAACGGATTTCATCTAAGTGAAAAAATTGCCGGTAATTCGAATCAACTGATTAAAAATTTTTTCAGTATCAACACCGGAGCTGATTCTTCTGAAATCTGTCGAATCAAGGATATAATCAGAAATGATAGTGCTTGGTTTAGGGCTATTTGCTTAAAAGCACGACAAAAAAATACAAACGCCGATGCGCAACTTTATTATGATGCTTTATATGTTGCTAAGGCCGATACAAGAAAGAAAGAAAACAAAAGCATCATTCCGCCAAGACCGGAAACCGGAATTTATAAGTTCTTGCTGCTAGTTTTTCCCGAATCTCTTGCACAAGATTCTGCTTTTGCTTTCCTGAAGGGTTGGATAGAAAATAAATCTAGCCCTGGTTTTGGAACAAACGCTTTTGCGGATTATCAAAATCTATTGTCGTCTGATATTTTCTGTGGGGTTAGCACACATACGCTTGCCTTGATGAAGCAGGAGGGGATGAAAGAGGTGGGCCCCGATTTGTCTCCTTCTCCATTCTTAATAAAACCTGTAATATCCTACCAATCTCAGGCAGAGAATAGCGGAGTGACCCTGAAAGGGAAAACCTTTTTTTGTGAAAACAAGCCCGTGTTTCCTGTGATTACAAACTACATTGTGGGCCTGGTGGATGATGGAAAAGAAATTTGGCCCTGTGCATCGGAATATTACACAGAAGACAGCGAAGATTTCCCCCGTAACAAATGGTCTTCTATAAATGCCCTGTCGGCTGATTTTGAGCTGCTGGCTTCAAAAGGAATACATTATTTACGAATTACCGGACTGGGAGAGACAGATAAAAATACAAAAACAAAAGAGCTGTGTGTACGCACCAAATTTCTCTCCAGAAAAAGTGGTACACGATCTTTGGTAAGCGATGGAGAAATCAAAAATTATTTAGATGCCGTAGAGCTGGTACTTGACATTGCTTATGCATACAAGATCAAGGTGATTTTGTTGGTGAAAAATGTTTTTTTAGATAAGGAGAGAGAAAATATGTTGGCAAAATTTGCCTCCCGATTTTCCGGTCACCCCGGATTAATGGCCTATGATTTTTTTAATGAGCCCTTGTATTTCGACAAAGATTTTCATGAAAAAAAAGAAGTGATAAAATCAGTAAGTAAATGGAACGAGATTGTGAAAAAAAATGCTCCCAATCAGCTCACCACGATTGGCCTTGTTGGAATCAGAGAAGTATTTGAATGGGATCCTTCCTTGTTGCCGGTTGACTTTGTTTCTTTTCATCCCTATGAATTTGAACCTGAACAGGTCCGCAATGAAATATACTGGTATGGCAAACATGTAAAGAAGCCCTGGATCATTGGAGAAACGGCGATTCCTGCAGACAATATAAAAGTGCGCTATCAAGCCCAAAAAAAGTTTGCTGAAGAGACATTCAAGCAATCGTATAATTGCGGCGCTTCGGGTTATTCTTGGTGGCAGTACAAGGATGTTGACTGGAATCGCTACCATGCAAATTTCATGGGGATGCTAAATCTACAGGGCACCACACTTACCGCTAACGGTTACATCATTTCCGGTACATGCAAACCAATAGCTGAGGTGTTCCGCAGTTTTTCTACATCCCAGAATTCATTGCCATGTAGTCTCCTGCCAAACTATTATAATTACTCAGAAAACAGCAAGAAGACAAAGTGTATTCTGAAAGGAAAGATTTTGGATAAAAAAAAGAAGCCTGTTTCCGGCGCGGTAATCATGGTATGGAACAAAGCCTATACGGTTTCATACCACACCGTTTCTCTGTCCGACGGCAGCTTTGAACTGAAGAGTCCTGTGATTCCCTTCCAATGGATTGCATCCTACAGCAAAATGTCCACCGCAAAAGGATGGTTTTCCGGAAGCGGAAGTCCTCCCGCTGGTGTATATACCATGCCGGATATCTTGCTCGAGGAGATTAGATGAGCGCTGTTTGCTGTATAACAGAACCAAGAATAATTATGCTTTTATATATTTGCGCTCCCAAAAAGTGTTATGAAAAAAATACAAGCCGTTTTTCTTTTTTTTCTTCCTATTTCAGTTGTTTTTTTCTCCTGCGGAAAAAAACAAGAAGCCTTCAACAACAAGGAGTATCATATCCAATTTGACGAGCTGGTTCATTTTGTAAAAAACCATCCCAGTTTGATTAAAACCAATGAAGCCCGCTCAGGCAAGTATTGTGTGTACACGGATGCCAAAGTTCAATACGGAATTGATTACTGTATGAATGTTGCCGATCTCTTGCCCAATCCTCCAAAAACAATTGTGGTAGAAGGGTATGGAAAAAGCGTTTCTGCGGGAGCCAAGGCTGCTTATGTAATTTCTCTGGAAAATTCACAAAATCAAATACAGGCCTATGAGGCCATTGATGTAAAAAAGTTTATTAAAAAGCCGGGAGAATGGTCAGCTTTCAAGCTTGTTCTTCCCCTCAAGCCCCAATTGCTTGACCCAAACAACCTGATTAAAATTTACGGTTGGAATTTTGGACAGGATGCTGTCATGTTCGACGACCTCAGTATCCGCTTTGAGTAAATCCTCCAGCCTGTTTTTACAAGCCATGAAGCGGCTTGTTATTTCCTGATTTAATGCGTTACTTTGCATCCCTATTTAGGGTCCTGTGGCCGAGTGGCTAGGCAGAGGTCTGCAAAACCTTCTACACCAGTTCGAATCTGGTCGGGACCTCCAAAAATCTAAAGGCGCTATTTTAAGTGCCTTTTTTTATTTCATGCCTTTGCAAGTTGCATGAATTTTGCATGAAATAAGCCCTTTGATGACTACCAACAATCGCATTTATAAGATGAAAATGCTATAGCTGTAGACAAAGGTTTGGACTGAAGTTTTTTCTGTTTTTGTATTGTTTTTTTCATAGACATTCTTTTTTATCATTGCATTGTATTTAAATTAGTTAAAACAATTTCACCTAAAAATATAATCTATTTGTATGGACATTCCTACCCGCATCCGTTGCCTGCGCAACTACAGAAATTACAGCCTTGAATCCATGGCTATTGAACTTGATATGTCTATTGAGGGTTACCGCAAACTTGAGTTCAGGGCGGCAAGAGCCTCCTTTGGCAAATTGCAGCTAATCTGTGAAATTCTGGGTGTACCCTGGAAAGAATTACTCGATACCCAAATTCCTATTCAATCCTTGCTCGGCGAGGATTTTGGGCAGGAAAAAGGCCCTCGTAAAAAACAAGAAGCCAGAGCCACAAAGCCGACCATGTGAGGATTTTATAATACTCGTAGATTGGATTAAATTCTCCAAGCAAGAGCTTGAGCGACCAAATGACTACGGGAACAAACAACAATAAGGCTTTTATATTTTTGTTGCTAGTGCCATTTGAGAGTGACGAAAAAAATCCGGCAGCTTGAAGTGCAAAAGCCGGAATAATAAAAATGAAAGCATAATGTTGCTGGTGCGGGAAAGCAAGTGGAATTAAGACCAGGGCAAAATACCATTCGTGTACATTTGGTTTTTGCAACCCGCTGATTCCTCCCTTTCTGTACATGTAAATGAGCATGCTCAGTGCGAACAGGCACCTCGCTGCGAAAATAGATTTTGCCAGCGCTGAATCATCTAGTTGTAAAATGCTTCTTCGCATGCCTTTGTATGGTTCATTCTCGCTTAAAAAAACGGAAAGGAAAGTGGTTATTGAGTGGAAGCTGTCTTCGGCAATATCTTTTATGTGCTGTGTCTGCATGGGATTTACCAACGCCCATCTGGACCGACTCATTTCAAGCCAGGATTTCGCGCCTGTAAAAAGTGCGGGGCTTGTTGCCAGAAGAAAAAACACGATGATACATGCGATTAAGGTCTTCCATTTTTTTCTAAGAACAAGCCAAGGCAGCAAAGCAAGTGGCAATATCTTTAGATTGATTCCGATGGCAAGCCATGATCCTGCGGAGACAAGTTTATTCTTTTCAATTGCATCCCAGGCTTTTAAACAAATCCAAAGAAGAAGGATGCTCACTTGTCCGTAATGCAAATTTTCATAGACAAACCTCATAGAGGCTGCAATAAGAACACAATTGAAAGTGGTTTTGTAAAGGCCGGGGATAGCTCCGGTTTGTTTTTCCAACAGGAAAAAACATTGTTCAGCCAGAAAATAGTTTAGTAACATCCAGCATATATGCGCGAGAGCTTGTGGCAAAAGCGCCAGAGGGAAAATCGCCAGGGCAAAAAACTGCGAGTAGTAGTAGTGGTACCATTGGTGGTATAGCTCTCCAAATGGATTAATTCCTTCTACATAATCCCTTGAGGCTTGTAAATAAATATCCAGGTCGGTTGGGCTATTTCTTTCAATCCATGCCATGATACATACGGGCAGGTAAAGAAACAAACGGATATATCCGGCTTTGGTAATCTTTATCGAAGTCCCTTTTTCTCGCACCATTGTGTGTGAAAAGATTTTGCGGACACTTCAGGAAAATCGCGCCTATCGCCCCAGTCCTTTTTAAAAAACTGGCGCAACATAAATGATTTGAGTTTGGGGCCTCCCTTTTCCATCACTGTTCTTCGGAGCATGGCTTTCTTCCAGAAATACATGGCGATATTGTCTTTTTTTGATAAAGCGCCCTTGCTCACAAAATCCTGTCGGTTAAATCCGAGCATTCTGGGAATATCAATCTTCACCGGACATACATCTCTGCATTTTCCGCATAAAGTTGAAGCGTAGCTCAGATGATGATAGTCGTCATCAAGAGAAATATATGGCATGATTACCGAGCCAATTGGTCCGGCATAAACACTTTCATAGGATTTTGTACCTATTGTTTGGGTTACAGGACATACCGCAGAACATGCGCCACATCCGATGCAGGAAAGCGCATACCGCTGTTCGGGTTGAGCAAGCAGCTGTGTTCTTCCATTGTCTATGAGTACGAGCACAACCTCGCTGCTGCCAGTTTGCTCGGGAGATTGTTTTGCTCCGCTCACAATCTGTACCGAATCAGGATATTTTCCCCCTACGGCATAACTATTCAGAAGGCTTACAAATAGTTCAAGGTCGTTTGCACTTGGAAGAATTCTTTCTATTGAACATAACAAAATCAGTGTTTGTGCTTGCTGCAAAATCCTTTTTTCTTTTGAGTCCTGGGCCATACATGCCAGAGCTCCACTATCGGCAAGCATAAATTGTGCATTTCCGATTGCTACCTGATAGGGTTCGTTTCCGAAAATGGTTATTTTCTCGCGATTGAGGGCAACCTCCAACAAAATTTCCTGAGAAAGTTCAGATTCCTTGAGGTATACAGATGAAATATTTTTTTTGGTGATGTATTTGGCAATCTCTGTTCCTGCGTCCTGATGGGTTTGTGCCCAAATAATTTTTCCTCCTCGCTTGGTAAAGTGGCTTTCAAATTCAATCAGATATGTATCAAGATTATCTATTGCTTTGCGCTTGATGTAAGAAGCTCGGTTTCTGGCAAGTTCTTTATCTGCATATACCACATCCAATGCGCGGAAACGGTTATTTGCCTCTTGTTCTGCCTGCTGCCCAAATTTGCGTTGCATCTCATCCCGAGATTTCTCCTCTGATGACTTGATAAATCTGTCTAATAAACTCATGAAACGGTTGCTAGTTTTTTCAAATCTATGTTCATGCTTCCATTGATTTCATGGTAGGTTCGGCTTGTTATCAACAAGGCCTGTTCATACTCAGGACAAATTGATTTTACGAATCCTGTTTTCGTGTCGTCCGCCTTCGAAATCCGTATTGGTAAATACTTCAAGCATTTCAAGAGCGAGTGCATTGGTGATATATCTTGCAGGCAGAGCTAGGATATTTGCATCATTGTGTTTCCTTGCAAGGCTTGCCAATTCTGAGTTCCAGCACAATGCTGAACGGATTCCGGCGTGTTTATTCAGGGTCATGTTTATTCCGTTACCACTTCCACAGATGGCAATACCCCAATTCACTTTTCCTGTAACAACGGCCTCTGCCAGAGGATGAGCCACATCGGGATAGTCCATACTGTTTTCGCTATCGGTGCCAAAATCAACCAATATATAATTTTCAGAAAGTTTGGTTTTAAGAAATTCTTTGAGTTGATAGCCGGCGTGATCGCAGGCAATACCTATGGTTTTCATGTGATAAAACTACACACTAAACTTGGTCTTCACACGCTGCTTAAAAAAATTTTCTGGCTTTACAATATCCTATGTATAACCTTTGAAAAAAAATAAACCCTTGAAAATGAATATCATTTATGCCTTATTTTTTAACATCCTACCTGTTGATTGTGATTTGTTCTTGTAGGAAATTTTTAAGATGTTTTTTATAATCTCCCTCCTCTTATAAAGAGTTATCAAAACAGAAAGTCTATTTTCTAATTTTTATCAATTTTTTTTAAAAATATCTTCACAAGTCCCATTATCAACATAAGCTTGAAGTGATTTTATAAACAGCTTGTTAATTATCTTAAAAAACGCATTATTATCAATACATTTGAAGTGAAAATTATGTTGAAAACATGTTCATATCAAACCAAAAAGTATACTTTTAGTGTTTATAAATCGAGATATTAACAATACTAACAGACATAATAAAGAATAAATAAGATATTGATTTAAGATGATAGATATATTCAAAGAAATAGAAACTCTAAAAAAGAAAAAGAATGCAGTAATTTTGGCTCATTATTATCAGGATAAAGATATTCAAGATGTAGCAGATTATTTGGGAGATAGTTTAGGCCTTTCCGTACAGGCCTCAAAAACAAAAGCAGATATAATTGTTTTTGCAGGAGTTCACTTTATGGCGGAAACAGCGAAAATTCTCAATCCAAATAAGAAAGTACTTCTACCCGATCTAAAAGCCGGATGCTCATTAGCTGATTCATGCAAGTCATCCGATTTCGAAAAATTCAGACAAATGCATCCTGATCATTTGGTGATTTCTTATATCAATTGTACAGCTGAAATTAAAGCAATGACCGATATTATCTGTACTTCAAGTAATGCAATGGCTGTGGTAAACAGTTTGCCGCATGAACAAAAAATAATTTTTGCTCCCGATAAAAATTTAGGAAATTACATCATATCTAAAACAGGTAGAGATATGCTCTTATGGGATGGAAGTTGTATGGTGCATGAAATTTTTTCGTACCGTAAAATAGCTGAGTTAAAAATACAGCATCCAAAAGCAAAAGTAATCTGTCATCCCGAATGTACCGCTGAAGTTCTTTCATTGTCTGATTTTATCGGAAGTACTACTGCCCTTCTTCATTACACCATGATAGATTCTGCGGATGAATTTATTGTGGTAACAGAGTCTGGAATTATTCATCAAATGGTAAAAGCATCCCCACATAAAACTTTTATTCCCGGTCCTCCCATGAACTCATGTGCCTGTAATGATTGTCCTCATATGAAACTTAATACCATCGAAAAACTATACCAATGTTTGCTTCATGAAAATCCTGAAATTTTGATGGATGAAAAGACCAGAGAGCAAGCTGAAAAACCCATTCTTAGAATGATTGAAATATCAAGAGAGGCAGGACTTGCCTAAATTAAAGATGAGAATTTTTTTGTCGATATTATTTCTCTTGTTGTACTTCAGATACTCCTCAGCACAAACCGATACGATTACGGATGGGTATAAAAAGTATTATTATCCATCCGGCGCTGTTTCTTCAGAAGGATTATTAAAAAACGGGAAACCTGATGGCTATTGGAAAACCTATTTTGAAAACGGAGCATTAAAAACAGAAGGAAACAGAAAAAATTATCAGTTAGACAGTTTATGGAAGTTTTTC
>Ga0315900_10005183_pt1 | contig 17991 bp, 47 predicted proteins | sample LakEriMetagenome_FD_203521 | JGI IMG/M metagenome (GOLD analysis project Ga0315900, IMG submission 203521) | Freshwater fungal communities from buoy surface, Lake Erie, Ohio, United States - Buoy 12 MA114 | ecosystem: Environmental > Aquatic > Freshwater > Lake > Lake biofilm | place: USA: Lake... | reverse complement strand
ATTGCAGCAATTCTAGATACAATCGCACGCTCTTCAGGACTTAAAGGAAATGTATGTGCCTCATTCAACTCATATTCTTCCAACAGTTCACCAAGTTCTTCATCAGATAGTTCTTCTAAAAGATATGCTGCATCTTCATATGAATCAGCATAACCTTCAAAATATAAAAACTTTAGAAGTTTGTGATATTCGTACTGTTCTCTGGAATCCATGACACTCTAAAAACTTTTTATTTATTTATTAAAAAACCCCTTGCGGGGTTGAAGAATTATTTTAATTGTCTTCTTTCAGTTTATCTTGAGCAGATTTGCTGATTTTGCAAACACGATCTGTCTCATAAAACCATTTAACACGTTCTCGTCGCGCTTGAAGCAACATTTCATATTCTTCTTTTTGTGAAGAAGTGAACTTAAAATCTTGACGCCTCCAAGTTTCTTGAAGTTCGCGAAGATGTGGAAGGACATTCACAGTTTCAGTCATTGGTTTCAATATAAAGTTCAGGAGTTTCGTTGTTTGTTTGAGTTTTTACGCGAACATTGTAAGGAGATCCATAAAAACGTTTGAAAGCAGTAACTACAATGATAAATGCAGAAATGATACCTAAGAAACCTAGGTATGTAACTGCATCACCAGTGAAATTGAGCGTGTCAGGGTTCACAGTAGCAAGTTTGTGGAAATGATGACGAATTAGAACAGAAGCAAACATCAATAATCGTAGTTACTGTTCAAAAAAGAATTAAAAGTCTGAGGGTTGTCATCTTGATCAAAGAGATCTTCAAGATCTGCTTCTTGGAAATCAAATCCATCAGATTCTTCAATTTGAATGTCATCAAAGTGATTCATGGTTGGTTCTCAACTCAACAAATGTAATATAGATCAGATTGGGGTGCTTGTGTTTGGTCAGTGTGCGCTTTTCAAACTGTCCACTCAACGACTCATAATTGCTCTTTGCGCACGCATCTTTTCTTTTTGTCTTTTTTGAAAATCTGATGCAAGAGTTTTACTTTTTTGTTTTGCTGCTGCTCTCCTCGCGGCAAGTCTTTGTCTTGGTGCAGATTGACGTTCAAGAGTTTCAAGTCCTCTTCTAAGTTGTTCAATATCCTCTTTAATTTTTTTAATCTTTTTTTCTTCTTTTTCTTGACTCTTAATTAACTTCTCTACACCTTTTCTACCACTACGATCTATAACTAATTTTTGAATCTCTTTCTTTTTAGGTTTACCTAGTGGACCTTCATATGGTTGAAGAGTATATGATCTATGAGTTACATCACCAGTTTGTGGATCTCTATGTGTTTGGAATGTTCCAGGAACTGCATGTGGAGGGATATTAGGTTTTTTCCCCTCACAGATTTGATAGAACTCTCTGAATGTCAGCATTTTACTTATACTTTTTTATTATTTATTTCTACTCAAACTCAAGGGTCCTATTTGCTCTTTGAAATGGTGGTGGAGTTTGATATTCTGGAATCGTACAAGTTTCCACAAGTACTTCGATTTTAGTCTCGTCATTCCAGTGTCGAATTGCATTAGCGATGATGAAGCAGTTGGTGATAAAAATAGACAAAAACATAAAGAGACGTATAATTGCTATTTTATCTGCCTCTTTATCATCTTTACCACTTTTTTCACCAAGCGATTTAGCAATCAGACGGAACACAGTTTTCCTCTTCTTCATAGATTGATTTACGCGACTTAATATATTTTAACTGGTTCCAATCTTCTCTATAACAAACAACAAGTAATCTTTCATTTGCATGGATGGAGCAGGCAAGATAGTTTACTTCATCTTTAGGTCTTACAACATACTCAATAGTAATATATTCATCATCCACAAAATAAACCCAACCTTCAACACCTTTCTCCCAAGTTACATAGTCGTTGGTTTTTGGTTTATATGTCATGTTTCTAACAATCATATTCTCGTTCAATGCTCAACAAAGAAACCAAAGTTTTGAGTTGTGCAATTTCTTGCTCTTGCTCTGTGATTTTTTCTTGAAGGCGACTGACTTGTACTTGATGTTGCTGCTTCAGATCAAACATCATTTTGTTAGTGTGCATAACGTGATTGGTCATAATCAGGTGGTAAAGGATTCAACAATACGGGATTCTTCTTCATTTGCAAGAGCAAAACGAGGAGCAGCAACTACACGCTCCATAATTTTACTTTCATATCGGTCATCATAATCATCTGAGTCTCGTAGAATATCGTGGCACTCAATATCATTTTCGGCAATAACATTGATTAGTCCGCCATACTCAGAAGAAGGAAAAGGAACCCAGTAGTCAACAATGTACAGATACTTCATTTGTTTGTGTAAATTACCTCTTAAGTTTAAGATTAGTTGTCGTCGTTGTCAATGTCGTTGGCAACTATAAGAGAAACTCCTATAGTCAAAAGAATGCCAACTCCCATACCAAGAATAAAAGTCATTAGTAAAATTCGGCTAAGTAATAGTCAACAGTTACTTCAAGTTTTGCTGCTTCGCGTTCAACTTCTTTCCAGAACTCTTCTGCCACTTTGTTCATTTCTGCTTGCTTGATAAGGTCGCGGAGTTGTTTTGAGATCATTTTAGTTAAAGTGAGATTCGTCTTTGGGGTGAATTGCCTTAAAATAATAGGTGAGCAAAAGTGATACTAATGCTACCAACATAAGGTAAGTGAAGATGCCAACTGCAAGAGTCATTTAATCTCTGCAGGGGCAGGTTTCTGTAGATTATCTATAGCACTTTGGCGATAATGTGCTTTATAGAGAGCATTATCACGCTGCATTAGAAAGACATTCCATCCAAGAATGACAACAAAAGCGCAAATGATGTAGGTAATGTGTTTTTTGGTCATTTCTTGATGACAGGTGCTTGTTGAATATCAAAAGTTGGTACGGGTGCCCCACCATTACTGGGAACCATATAAACAGTTCGACTGGTGTTTTCTTCGCCTTGAGTAATCCATAGGTACTGAAGATAAGCAGGATTACCTTTTAGACTATCTCCGATAATGGAGTTCGCTTTTGCTACACCTTGAGCACGAATCACTTCAGCATCAGCAAGTTGTTGTGCAGAATCTTTCTTTGCTTGTGCTTCCAATACAGCAGTTTGACGTGTATATTCCGCCTCCATAAGTTGTGCTTTCCCATTTAGAGATTTGGTATAAACTCCATATTGTGGAAGACCAAAAGCAAGACCAGCAATAATAACTACACCAGCGAGACCAACAACAGCAACGCCAGGGTCAATAAATCCGTTTTGTTTGTTCATTTGTCACCTTCAATAGTAGATTTGAGCAGTTCGTCAATAGTACGCTTAGCACGATAGTTTTGAATAATATCCATTACACAATAACCAAAGGCAAATCCTGCCATAATTGTAGTAATCATTTAGAGGAAACTCCAGTGGGTTTGAAGATAAGATTAGCAAGAGCAATGATAGCAAAGTTCTGCCAGAAGGTCAAAGACACACTGAACCAAGACAGAATCAGTCCAAGCAACCACGCTTCAAAGAATAGACTTGCTGTTACAATAACAACAGCAACAAATAGAACACCAAAAGCAGTAGAAGTTTTCATCGAATATAAAGATGTTTTTTGTTAATAATCATATGATCTAGAACTTGTGCCAGTTTCTGCTCATATGTGGTATTGTTATGCTTCATACACTCCACATAGGCATCATGGATGCGAGCATAAAGATCATCCCAGTGAGTTTTGTCAATAGGAGTAATAGTCATAAATCAAACAGCAAGAGCAGTAGAAGTTTTCATTTTAGTTCTTTAACTTGAGTAAGAACAGTTTCAACATCTTCTATAGTCAAATACCCCATGACATCATCAGTAATTGGGGTATCATAGCAGATCTCCCATTCATCTTCAAGTCCTTGGAGAACTGCAAGTTCATAAAGTCCTTCATTAGCACCATAACTTCCTGGAAATCTAACAACCGAAATCCCATAACCATTGGGAAAGAAGTGACGAGCAGCAATACCACTATCAGGATAGTTTGAGTGTGGTTGAAAGTTAAGATCAGAGAATTTCATAATCAATTACCGAATCGTTGTGCCCAGAGTGAATAAGAATGGTTTTTCATGCGATCAAGCATTTCATAACGCTGTCGGATTTCCGAATCTTCTGGCAAATCGTAAATGCAGGGAATAGCAAGATCCATTCCATCAACAGCATGACACAGAATAGAATTCAGGAGATCATGCTCTTCAACTGTGAATTCCATCATGACAGGTTGCGTGTCATAGTGGTCTTTAATCAGTTCAGTGGTTTCCATTTTGAAAGCGATTGGGGATGAGTGTCTCTCATCTGAAGTTATTATATGCCATCTTCACTCGCCAGTGGGTGTGGGGTGGACAGTTTGAGGATTGGTCCATTTCTCCTCTTTCCAAAGAACTTTCAAAGACTTATCAAAAACCATGAGAAATCTGTGCTTTTGACTTCTCTTGCGATATTCTCCTATCAATCCTTTTCCACCACCTCTGGACTTTTTAGTATAAGTTCCATCATCATTTAGAATCCAAAAATCTGCTACATTTGCAGATGTCATTCCATAGTATTTGAAATTAGATGCTGCATAGATCACACCTTTATGAAACTTTCCATCAGCATATGATAAAATTGCCCTTACGTCCACATCTCTGCGAAATTGTTTAATTGCTTTTGATACAAACCAAGAAGTAATGTTATATTCTTCTGCTTGCACATCAGGATGAATACAAAGACGCGATAGTTCAAATAATCCATCTTGATCTTCTCTTGCTAGTCCAAATGCAGATACTGCAATTTCTGGAACAGGAATTCCAGTAAAAACAATCGCACCTACACAAGTGCCTACAGGTCGTAGAACACAATCAGGATCGCCCTTAAAAAGAGCATAATGGTGCCCAGATCTAAATGTCTTAGAATGATCTTTTAGGTAGTGATAGGTAAGAAGAAGATGCTCTACTTCCTTTCTCTCAACTTTTTCAATATAAAAATCACTTTTCATTGCAGAACTCTATAATCTTTTTGTTAAACACCTTTTTCTTAAATGGTTTTTTGAATGATTGATAGTTATTATAGCATACAGAGGACAGGAATGAAAGAAACTTTTGACTTTTCAAAACTTTTACAAAACTATCGTAATTGATATCCTCAGGAACATAAAAACAATCAACTGCCATCTTTCGATCAGCAATTTCATCGAAGGAATACATATTCAATCTCTTTTTGATATTACTATTTTCAAATCCAGTAGAAACACAAACCACTCGATCATGATTCCATTTAACTCGTTTATGATACTGTTCTCGATTATTTTCCTTCAATCCTGCAGACAAACTGATGTATTCTAGTGCATCTTTGTCACTTACATTTTCAAAATAAGAGTAGTATTCTGGAGTGTTTGTGTGTAGAATTGGAGTTTTTGATACGTCAATCTCAATTATTTGTCCATCATATACAACAGAGGTTTTTATATTAGTTTTTCCTTTTCTAAGTTTAAGGATTGCATCTTCCTCAAACATTTCAACCTTATCAATGGTAAAGTCTTTCAAATCATAAACTTGAGAGCAAACTTTGATAGGAACTTTGCAAATCAAGGTTTTGTTGTTACCCAAATAGTCAAAAGCATGTTTTAACCAACGATATTCATGCTTTGCAGAAGAACCAGGAAACTTTTGATTTTCAATAATGTCAATGAGAACAGTATCATAGATTTTGTTCTTAACATCGCTTGGATCAAAAGAAAAATCAAACTGATACCCAAGAAAACTTGCGATCATAGCAACCTGGGGAGACAGAATCAAAGTCTCCTTATCAACAGTGAAGTGTTGTTTGAATTGCTCTGTGGTCAGACGATTCATAAAATAATTAGATATAAAAAAATAATACCATGCCCTAGAGTTTCTCTGGGGCATGGTAGGTCAGTTACTCAACTGGTACATTCAACATGCAGGGAAAACAATGAAAGATCAATATAGCGATCTTTAACTAACATATCAAACTCCTGGGCACTCACACCAATAGAATCGGCAACAAAACGATTTGTATTGAGAATATTCACAAAAGACTGATAATTGATCTTATCTTTATTTTTACGAACTTCTTTAATACAATAAAAAGTACGATCAATAATTTTATCTAATTTATTACGTCGTTGCGTAAATAGTTGATTTTCTTCAGAAGTTAGTTTGTTGTTTGATTTGTTTAATGAATTAAGGTGAGTTTGTCCTTTTTTAAAATCAGACACTGCTTTTGCTTTTTCTACATTAGAACTATCCAAATCAATGAAATCAAGACAACCTTCATACTTCAGACGATCATTATTGATCACAAGTCGATGAGAATTGCTAGAAGAAAAGATTTCTTTAGCATAATCATCCGCTTCCAATTGAATATTATAACCATCTTCACCCATCTCAAAGATAGGAAGAGTTTTGATGACTTTGCGAAGAGCAGAAACAATATCAATATCCTCATGATCTGCAACTTGTTTTGCAGCATCTAGAATCATTGGAGAAATCTTATCATCCCTAGTACCATCAATTGAAATAGAAATAATATGACCGATCTTTTCACTATCTCCAGCAGTCAGAGCACGACTCATCTTTTGAATAGTTGCACCCATATCACCATTATCATAAGTGAGAATGACAACATTGATCTCAGGAATACTGAAAGACCGCTGACACATTTGAGACGCAATGATCCACACTTGTTTGCCATTTTGTTCAGCAATGCGAATCTTATCATTTACATATTGTTCAGTATCTTCACCCTTGACAACATCACCATTGATAACATGAACCTCATAAAACTCACCAAGAATTGATTTTGCAATAGATTCAAGATAGTGCATCTGTTTATTTTCCATGCTTACAAATTGAATGACAGACTTAGCATCACCTTCAATACAATTAGCAAGACTGAAATCATTGGCATCCATGATAGAACTGGTGCCCATAAATGACTTGTAAAGTCCTGCCCAAAATCCTTGATTCTTCTTGACGTTCTTAGATACCTTAGAGAATGAAGGATTGAACTTTGCTTCATGCCCATCAATCAGAGGAACAAAACGACTCCAATCATTGCGATAGAATCGAACCTTTGCTAGACATTTCTCAAACCCATATGCTCGTTTGAATTGCTTGACAATCTCATTTTTGATCTTTGCTTTTGTACCTGCCATCATCAACTGGTCAAGGTAGGTAAGTCTAAAAAAAGCATCAAGATCATTATGAAAACCTTTTGCACGTTCGCTATTAGTTCCTGTAGTAAGAATCACGGGTGCGCCGTAACCAATACGATTTACAAAAGGTACACAACTCTCAGTATGTGCTCCATAGTCTGCTTCATCAATGACAGTAATTTTGTCAGTGAATTGCTCAATGAATTGTGCATTTTGATTACGCACAGTAGTATTTGCTTCTTTATCTCCACAAAGAGAAGCAAGAACAACAATCTTCTTACCATCGACTAGACCTTGGTTAAAGTCTTCCTGGAAAGTATCGGATTTAAGTTCCAGAACAATGAAGTTGGAAAACTCATTGTAAAGACTAACTTCTTTCTTGAAGGATTTAAGAGCAGTCAAATAATAAGTTCCAACAACCATGATCTTGTGCTTAACTGCAAGGAACATGGCAAGATATTCAAGAGTCTTACCAAATCTTGCAGCAAGTTCTGCCATGATCTTTTTCTTACCTTCACCAAGGAAAGAAAAGATTTGATCCATTGCTTGAAGTTGCCAAATAGTCAAGGCAAGATCAAACTTTTTGGCATCATTGCCAAGATAATCACGCCAAACTTCTTCAGGATTGTTGTCGGGAAAAATTGCCCATTCTTTAGAAGTGCGATTAGAATTCAAGACTTTGCTTAGAGTACATTTTTTCTGATCATGAAGTTCTCGAAGAATACGTTGATCTTCTTTGTCTTTCTTGACTGGAAGATCAGAAGGAATCCACCCAACAATCAAGTAATCTTCACGCTCAGCAGCACTGCGTTGTCCATAAAGACGTTCAACGACACCTACTTTAGTTTCTCCACACTTGTACTCATTGTTATCGTAGGAACTTTTTGTAGCAAATTGATAAAATCCACAAGGATATTTGTTGGCAAGATTTTCGATCTCAAAATTAGCAAAATAAACTCCATTTTTAGAAGATTTGATTGCCTGGGAAAAGAGTTGACCCCAAGAAGGTTTGTGTGACATGTGGTTGATTGTTGAGAATTTATAATAAAAAAAGAATCAATTAGACAAACACTGTGCCACTTTGTGGAGTGGCACGATGCTGCTTAATGAATTTTTGTGCCTGCAAAACAGTTTTTACGTCTTCAAGTTGTTGACCTTGAAAAAGGATAACATACCTCTTTCCCCATGGTACAGCAGCATATCCATCGGAAGTTTCAAATCCAGTTTTTGAATTAGTTGTCATTTTACATAATCAGCAACAAAATTACCTTTTACAAATACCTCATCGACGACATTCTCGACGCGACGAGCAGTGGCAATACCAACACGGTTATTGTACACTGGAATTACGACTTTGCCAAATGGTTTGGCATAATTCTCAAAGTCGCCAGGAATCAGATCTCCAGTCTTCATACGTTCAGTATCTTCAGGACTCACACGAATACAACGACCAATACTCTGAACAGTAGATACAAAGTTTTGATTCCTCATAAAGATACAAGATTGAATCCCAGGAACACTAATACCTTCAGTTAGGATGCCAATATGAAAGACAATAAACTTACGTTTAGAGTCTGCACCATATTCAGAAAGAGTATTCAAAAATTCAGATCGACAGACTTTGTTTCCATTGACAAAAGCACCATACTTTGAAGTGATCCACATCACATCATATCCATTACTACGCATCTCAGGAATGAGTGCAGTATCTGATAGCATTTGATTCAGAACTTTAGTATTAGGTGCAACAACCAACACTTTGTTCATGTCATCTTCATTGAGAATAGAATCGCAAAGTGTATAAAAGTCACGTTCTGCTGCATTCTCTTTGTCTCGTGCTCCAGTAATTTTAACAACAGAAGTTTTAGGAGCAAGGATGCTACCATTTTGAATTAGATCTGGTGCTTTGACACTAAAGATCTTACTACCAAATACTTCAGCATCATTGTTACCAGGACGACTTGTTTGACTGAACTTAGGAGTTGCAGTCATTGAATAAAATCGTTTGGAACTCTTACTGATATTCTTTACAGCATCAAAGAAACGACGATTGACAGCATTGTGCGCCTCATCAAGATAAGTTACATCAATATCAATTTCTGCTTGATGAATCTTATGCAAAGAATGATAAGTTGTAAAGATTACTTTAGATCCAGGAGTTGTTTCGCAGTAGTATGCAAGTTCAAGAAAATTAGTGATTCGAGTATGCTCAGTTTCTCCACTGTGCATATGAATGATGTTGGTATTGCTGATGAACTTTTCAAACTCATTAGAGAGTTGTTGGCACAGCAAAATCTTAGGGGCAACAACAACAATAGTAGAGTTTGGATTGTTTTGCAGTTGACGCATTGCATCTGCAATGATCATGATACTCTTACCAGCACTGGTAGGAGCAATCGTCAACATACGATCATGCTGACCAGACAGAAACATATATTCTTTCTGCTGTGGGCGCAAAAAAGGAATCATGGAATTCAAATCAATAGATGTATTATAAACAAAAAATCCTGCTTGTGGGCAGGATCATGTGACAGTTTTTAAAGTGTCTTTATTTAATTTTGTCGTACTGTTCTTGAATAAACTTTTCAAGATACTTTATAGGATCTCTTTGTCTATTTTTTTCAGCAATTACTTGGAGCATTTCATATGTAACTGCTGAAATTTTTAGTGTTTTTGGTTGTGCCATATTTTATTATTTTTTAGATATTTATCAACCACCACGTTCTCGTAGACTTCGTACAAGATATTCAGTAAAGGTTTCAAGTTTTTCTGGAACAACTGCTTGCGGCATTTGATTGATTGCATTTTTAAGTGCTGTCATCTCACGAAACTCTTCGTCTGTTAGATTGTTTCCTTTTGAAGGAAGAGTCATAGGTTTGCTCCCAAGATTATGTTCATATCCTAACACTATTTAAGGGAGTTGTACGTTTTCTTAATATTCATTTAATTATTTTGTATTAGAACTTAATTATTTTCTTTCTTAAATCTTTTTTCACGCAAACCTTTGCTTATATTCATTCTATGCTCTGGAGAAAATTCTCTATTGTACCAATAACCATTTTCTCCTTTATTTGATTCACTTAGTTTTTTTCTAGTTTCATCTGAAATATTTTTTCTTGCTAATTTCATTTTTTCTTTTGTCTCTTCAGATTTTGGTTTTCCCTTCAAAGCAGAACTTAATTTTTTTCTATGCTCATCCGAAAAAATTCTTTTTTTGTTTTTTTCAGATATTATTTGTTTAGTTTCATCACTATGACTAAAATTAGAAATTCCCTCACCACCATCAGTGAGATTGCGTAAGATTCCAGTTCCTAAATCTTTTCTACCCAGAACTGCAATCATATACTTTTCGTGCCTAAATGCCTCCTCTTCAGTTAAATTTTGTTTAAGAAAAACTCTTCTATTTTCAGGTGGAATTGATATTCTTCTATTGTGAGTAAAATGTATTCTTTTTCCCTTTCCTTTTCCAATATAGTAGGGAGTTCCGTCTTCACGCAAATAAGCGTAAGTGTAATAGTTATTCATTCGTGTCTTAAATAGAGTCGCAACATTATTTATACAAGAAAAGAGGCATTTCTGCCTCTTCTCCACTTAAAGATGCGACTCATTTAAGCATCACTATTTAGTATTAATCATTAAAGAATGATCCAAAATTACCACGACTTCCAGGTTTTCTATCTTCAAGCATATCCATCAGTTCTTCAATTTTTTTGCAATTTTCCATATCAAGGAGAAGTTGTGATAGTTGTTTTACTACTAATGGTTTTTCTGATGTTGATGCAACACGAATTGCAGCACGTAGATGACTCTCCGCTTCTAAAATATGATCAAGAGTTTGCTTCGATAATGCCATGATCAACACTCATCCATTCCTAGGGGTTTAGTTACTTTTCTCAATTCAAAACTACCGTCTCCACGGTCAATCCACTCTACTTGGTCTCCTTCTTTTAGATTTGCTGCTTCTAGCAAATCATCAGGGAACTCTACAAAACAATCACCAGAAAGTCCATCTACTTGAACGGGAAGTTGCCATTTCACTACTTTATCTTGAACTGGATAAATGTCTCCATCTTCAGTTACATGAAGTTTAGATTCTTCTGACCAATTATTGACATCTTCCCAAAAGTCATTCCAAGCACCTTTACATTCTAGTGAAGGATCATCTTTATCACAACTCAAGATTTCATTTAAATAATCCTGATATTTGGTATTATCAACACCACTATTCAAAAGTGCAAGAAGTTCATATGCTTTAGACGTTTGATGTTTGTAGGTATAATAGTTTTCTTTAACTACATCTACAATAGTGTTATAAATCTCCTGTGGTGTTGCTTCACCTACAGACATTGCATCGTGCAACCAATTTTCAAGATTCTCAAGAGAATACTTTTTATAGTCCATAATCAATCTTTTGGTTTAGGTTTAGAACAGTCGTGGCAGTAATATGAGAAACCATCACGGAAATACTTTACCACCTGGAAATGGTTTTCGTCAAGTGGTTTTGTCACTCCACACTTATCACAAATCCTTGTCTTTTTTGAGGGACTTTCGTACTCGCTTGAGTTCTTTGAGTTCCATTTTAATATTTTTGTAAGCAGTTTCTTCACTAATCTTACCTCCTATTTCCATTGCAATAATGATATCTACTCTTGTACCAAAATGTGCTAGTGCTTTTTCAAATGGGTCCAAGTTATACATCTTTTTTGCTCCAATTCTCAAGAGTCAGAATATCTATACGAGCATCAACTGCATCAATGGAATTTGAAAGTTCATAGAAGCAATTTGATGTTTCTACGTTTTCTTCTTCAAGATGTTTAATGTCTAGAAGAAGTGAATTATATTTTTCTTCAAGTTCAAGTAACTTATTGTAGATATCGTTAGTTTCTACAATGGGTTTTTGTGTAGGTGAGATAAACCATTTAATAAATTTTTTAATCATACTAAACCAATCTCTTTAAGATATTGTTGATAACGCATAAAAGATTGAAGGCGAACAGGAACACCTAAACTTTCGCAACACTCAACATAACTATTAAATTCGTAATGTGGCGTTGTAGGATCTAATGCTGGATATCTTGAGTCATAATAACCTACAATTTTTCTAAAGTCAATCATTTAGCATAATTTTTTAAAAGAAACTGAATTAAATTTTCCCTGGACACTTCTTAAGTAAAGTTTAGTATGATAAGAATGAACTTCTACCTTTTCAACGTAATAAGTTGCACCTTCAATCAAAACTTTTCTTGGGTCATCATTACCTGCTCCCCAATTTAGTTGTTCCTCAGAACATCCAAGATAGATTACTCTATCACCTTTTCTTATTTCTTCCATTGAAGAATGGTCATCTAATGATATTTAGAGTTTGTAGTTATCTTTTGTAGAATATGTTTTAGATTCATTAAATCCTTCTTGAAGAGATTTAAGATACCAACGAGTACTGCGAATAACCTCTTCTTCAGTGAGTGATGTAATAATACCCTTTCCATCGGGATAATGTGATTGCCATAGACCATACTTCTTTTGCTCCACATAGAAAGCATCATCGTCATAAAATTGTTTATTCATAAAAACTCAACTGACGTTTTAACTCTACTTCTATTGATATGATTTTGCTGCATAAAAACTCTTGATATTCATTGCCTTCCAATAGTTTTGTAAGGTTATCAATCTGTATCAATGCAAGAATGAGTTTAGTCTTGTCGTTCATTGTTTTTCAGTTCTTCAAGACGTTCCATAATGACTTTGATAAAGTCTGCTTCTGTCCAGGTGTTGAGAATACTTTCTGTAGGAGAAGTCTCATCCCAACTGATGGTGAATGTGTGATCTTCATTTTCAGTTACTTGTATCATTTTTTAGACTTTGGAGTGCGAGTAGTGTTTCTAGCGGAATCCACGCTGGGTTTTCGTCCTTTACTTGTACCAGAACTTCCTTTACTTTTTGGTTTAGGTTTTTGTTCCACACTTCCCTTACGTTTTTTACTGGTGTCAGCGGGTTTTCCATCGCGATAATCAATTTTAAGAGTTCTCTTATCTAGTTTATACCTTTCTAGGTATTTGTCAAGGTGCTGTTCACAAGAAAAGAAACAAATCGTAGGATTTTTCTTTTCTCCAAACTCTAATCGGTATGGATGATTTTCATATGGAAATAGGTCAGTGGAAATCATCGTGTTATATGCTCGAAATCTTGTATTTTTCCGTGCTTAAAATGTATCATACATCGCGGCCAATCTTCCCATCGTCCTTTCCACGATGCAGGATAAACCTCAACATAATCGGTAATGTAACAGGGTTCTACTTTACCGTGCTTTCCTGTTGGTATCCACTCAAAGTTTAAAAATCCTCTTTTTGGGTCATAACGCTCATCATCTTCACTAATCTCCTCAAAGTCGTGAGTTTCCCTATAAGTAAGTTCATATAAAGAACCATCAGGCGAAATCCAATATCGGCACATTGCACAAGCAAGTCCTTTAGTTTGCAACTCTACATTTGTAAAATGTTCTCCAAGGTTGTATGAAGAACGCACATAATCAAATAACCCCATTAGTCTTCTCCACCAAGTTTAAAAGGAAACTCCTCATCACTCAGATCATTATACAGCAACTTTGCAAAGATTTCATAAGCAGGTTGCCTGGATTCAATCGCAGATGAGGTTGCAACACTCCACATAATCCTTAACTGGAACTTATCAGGTAAGGTCTTCATCATTCAACTCCACATCTTCTACAAGTTTTTTTGCTCTTTCAATAACTTCATCAATAGGATATACTTTCTCTTTACCAGTATCAATATCGTGGGTCATTTGAAGCAAACTATCTAAGAAGTGTTTGGGATAAATCTCATCTTCCAAACTATCCCAGAAGTATAAAATACACTGCTCTAGTGGGTCATCAGATACAAGAAGTGCATAGTCTTGGTAATTATTAAATACCAAATCTTTCCAATTTGCAAACGAGTACCAACAGTTGTACCAACCCTGAATGATACAGGAGTTCCAGTAATATTCAATCCAAGATAGTTTGACTTTCTTAGTATCAGTTCCTAGAAGTGGTCTTGAGAATATCATTGTAAGTATCGCGGTTTTTCTGTATCAAACTGGTAGAACTTCACGTCTTTCATATCTAAACACATACGCACAGTTTCGTGCTCTCTGTGTTCTCTATCTGTTCCTTTATATAGACTTCTGCGTTGATAAGCACAGCACCAGACACTATAAAAGATTTTAGATTTTTCATTCATCCCAAAGTTCATCCCAAGGTGGTTTAGTTATTCTATCCGCACTCTTCTTGATTTGTCAATGCCTCTTCTCATTTGATACCTTGAAAGGTTCCCAGCATTAGTAACAAATCCAGTTTCAAGGCACATCCATTTTTGATAGTTGGTTTGTGTTGTTCTTTTACTTCTATCTTCCTTTGTTTCCGCAAATAGTCCTAACCCATTCTCTTTACAATATCCTCCAGATTTTCTCCCAAGTTCTCTTCTTTGTTCATCACTAATTCCGTGTATCCCAAGATTATTTTCCAAACAGTATAACGCAATTTCCCTTCTTTTTTCTGGAGTTATTGAATATATTCCAGTTTGGTTTTTTCTACGAATTTCATCTGCTTTTCTTATATTTTTCTTCCATTCGTCAGTTCTAATAGCACCAGAAGAACCTTCCCCACCATTAGTAAGATTTCTCAATATACCAGTTCCTAAATCTTTTCTTCCAAAGACGGCAATCATATATTTTTCGTGCTTGAATGCTTCCTCTTCTATTAGGTTCTGCTTGAGAAAAATTATTCTTGATTTATCTTTTGGAACACTTATTCCTTTTTGGTGCTTTACATATGCTCTATTTCCCTCTCCCTTACCAATATAATAAGGAGTTCTGTCTTCACGCAAATATGCGTAAGTATAAAACCTATTAGGGTTTTTCATAACTGCTCTTTTGTTGGGTGCAATAATATTTATACAAGAAAAGGAGCATTTCTGCTCCCTCTCTACCTGTGAAGATTGCACCCAACGCAGGCATCAGTATTTATTCCTCATTCCACGGAGGTTTTTTAGAAAGAACTCTAGCAATCTTTTCATCATACTCCGGTGGTGCATTGATTGCTTCCATCAGAGTATCAAAGTTTTCTTTTGACAGAATAGTCTTTTCTGGTGGATAAGAACCCTTACCCCAGAACTCCTCAAACTTATAAACATATTCCATATGTTCCCAACCACCATTGAGAGAATGCCAAAACTCTCCCCACACGTGATAGTCATCAAAACGAAAACCCTGATGAGAAATCAAACGATACCACCACCAGAATGGTGTATACTTAATCGGTTTAAATCCGATAATCCACTTGTTTAGAAACACAGGAAAGTCCATTACATTCCTCTACCACCAAGATTCCAAGGGTCAACACCATCAGGAATAGGATCATCCCAATGTCCAGTACCTTCATCAGAATAGTTCACATAAAGATTATCACCACCAATGTTTAGATGGTAAATTTTCCCATTGTTGAGATAAATTCCCATCCATACTGCTTTATTTGGTTCCATTACCTCATAATGAACCATCTTCACATCTTCCAGAACAATCTCATCTGGATTCTTTGTAAATCGTGTCATTTCAATTTCTGTTGTTCTACATTAGAAGTTGAAAAATGTGGTTCAATATGAGCAACTGAAACTACAATTACCAGACCACAAATTGCAGCGAGCATTACATCTCCTAGTTTCATTGTTTTCTCCTTTGTTTTCGTTTTTATATAGGTTTTTATTTCAAAACCTCATTAACATCAACATAATCATAATCATCAATACAAAGTTTGAATCTTACAAAATCAGTAAAGTCCGTTGCATCCTGTTCAGCAACATAATGACCACCATTATTATCACTCTCTGTGTAATTGGTGAGATAATCATCAATTACCACAAGTATTGCAAGGGCACGTGATTGGTCGTGCTCTGTGATAGTTTTATGAGGATGTGCTACGATTTTGGTGATACACTCAAAGAGTTCTTCACGAGTGTATGAGAATGCTTTTGCTTCTGGATTCAGATCGTAAGTCATTGATATTTCATTTCCTTGATAAGAGCAGTGAAGAATGCTATTCGGTCTTTTGAGTATTCAATGTCTACACCATAATTCTTACAGAATCCCTCAAGTTGCCGTTCAGTGTGTGTAGGATAACTGAGATTACTAAACCGAGAGTAAGTGATATGTTCAATGAACTCTTGTTTCATAATCTCAAACAGACGCACTTGGTCGTCTTTGTTAAACTCTACCTCACATTCAGTGGGGGAATGTCCGTCAAATTTGATTTTCATCTCAACGAGCTCCATATGCTTCAAGAATACCATAAGCAACAGCAATTGCCAAGTCCTTATGTGCGATACTCATATCCTCACGAGCACCACCTTCACAGGCAGTAATGAAGACACCACCATTATCTACAGTCAGTTCTACCCGATGAAAAATCTTTTCATCATCAGGGTCAGACATCGTGAAGACATCAATCTTAGAACGAAGCACATCAGTTCCAGGAAGTTTTGTGTAGAAGTTAGACATTGGAGGTCTTGTGTGTATGAGTGTATTATAGGGCATCACAGGGGCATTTAGAGTGTCCCTGTGCCAGTTTGTCGGGTGTCCTATGAGAAGTTGTAATGTATTTCAGTATAGAAAGTTTTATAGCACGGTTCGTTAGACAGTTTTATCATCATAGATGGAATATAGAATGCATAATCCCCAAAGAAATCTTCTTTACTCAGGAACTTTAATCCGTGTAACATCCAGGTGCCAAACTTTCCGTGAAATTCACGCACTGCACGATACTCTTTTGTAGTGCAAGGTACATACTTGTTGGTGGATGTTTCAAAATCTTCCGCATGACCAGGATTTGCCTGTGTCATCATGATGCAGGTAGTTTGTCCTTCACAAGTACCAAAGTATTCACCAACCATATACACCCAAGATTCACTCATTGGGAATACATCACGGTTGTATGTCTTCTCATACTCTTGCATACAACGCTTTGCAACCAGTTGAAAGTTTTCTCTCTTCTTTGCTTGCAGTTCTTCAATTAGTTCTTCGTGTTCAATCTTACGAAGTTCTTTGAGAGCATCAGAATACTTGTCAATACCAGCAATAGCAGTTTGAATTGCTTGTGAATTCATTTTTTCAAGTAGTTCCTCTTTTTCAATCGCAGCAAGTTCTTTTAGAGCATCACCATTTTCAGCATAAAGTTTTTCTACTGCTTTTAGTGCTTTTTCTCGTCGTACTGCTTCCTCTTGAACTTTCTGGTAATCTTCTTCAGATACTTTTGCAATAATTACTTCGTTTGCTGCTTCTCGCTTTGCTGCTTCTTCAAGCATTTCTTCGTGTGTCATAAATCCATCGTATTGTGTGTTTAACCAAGGAGCATCATCCTTTTCTGGTAGATTGTGTTCAATCATGGTTCCCAAGCATAAGATTTCAGAAATTCATTGTCCTTTTCAAGTTGTTCAATTCGTTCATTCATCTCTTGTAAAAGTTCAATCAACGCAAGAGTATCAATAGTTTCTGTATCTTGTCCATTCTCCATATCAATATATTGAGAATAGAAAAGTTCTTGTTTGAAATTGCGTTCAGTCATCAGTTTTGTAGATAGGTGTCACAGAGATTATAGTGTATTGTCCTCGTGCGTCAAGGAAGTTAGCAGAAGCGAGTGCCATCCGTAATGTATCGTGCTTTTGTGTGCGATACTCTTGTGGATCTGTGGCAAAGTTACATTTGTATGCTACTTGATAATGAGATACAGATGCTGGATCAAATGATTTGAGTTCTTCTTTAGTCATCCTAATTTCCTCCTAA
>Ga0315900_10005180_pt1 | contig 17998 bp, 40 predicted proteins | sample LakEriMetagenome_FD_203521 | JGI IMG/M metagenome (GOLD analysis project Ga0315900, IMG submission 203521) | Freshwater fungal communities from buoy surface, Lake Erie, Ohio, United States - Buoy 12 MA114 | ecosystem: Environmental > Aquatic > Freshwater > Lake > Lake biofilm | place: USA: Lake... | reverse complement strand
GTCCGCAATCGGATCACCTGGCACGAAACCTTCGGCGTGCAGTGCCAGCGGAAGTTCGCCCGCACGAGCCGGCCGATCTACTACGCGGTCAAGGACGATAGGAATTTCACGTTCAACCGCGAGGCTGTGACCGTGCCGAGCGACCGGCAGACGAAGTACGGCGACCGCCGCGCCGCCCCCGGCGGCAAGGTCATGGGCGACGTCTGGCAGATCAATCGAGTCTGCGGCACGTTCAAGGAGCGGGTGGCTGGAGTCCCGACGCAGCTTCCGAGCGAGCTCGTCGCCCGCATCATCGGCGTCTCGTCGAATCCAGGCGACGTCGTCCTCGATCCGTTCGCCGGCTCCGGCACAACGCTGGCCGTCGCGAAGCAAATGGGCCGTAAGGCTACGGGTATAGAGTTGAATCCTGAGTACGCCTCCATTGCGAGGAAGAGGGTTGCTGCATGATTGACGACTCCATTGAAACACCGGCCGACGCCCTGCTCTTCTGCGACTACCTCGCGAAGTTCGGCTACGCCGGCATTGCCCGCGTGATCCGCGACTTGATGTTTCGCCTTGAGCAGCAGGCGCTTGTCAAGGAACGCGCCGAGGCAGCGAATGGGGGTGCTCAGTGACAAATCTGGAAGACCTTATCGAGCTCAATCCCGACGCCCTCACGGCAGACGGATTCGACGATGCGATCATCGGCTACACGGTGTCAACGCATCATCCGCATGTCGTCGTCTATGACGTCGATAAGTGCGTCGAGATTCTCGTCGAGCGCGACGGCATGACGCCTGAGGAGGCCGACGAGTACCTGTCGTTCAACACGCTCTGCTGCTACGTGGGCGAGAACACGCCGCTGTTTGTGAAGAGGTTCTGCCAGTGAACTCCACCACAGTCCTCCCAGCCGGCTGGTCGATCAAGCGGCTCGACACGTTCATGTGCGAGGTCGTGCCGACCTGCAACATCGACGCGACGACGCGATGCTTTCTCATTTCCCACGCAACCCGCGACGGCAGTGATTTCCAGCGGACGCTGGCGTCTCAGCTTACGGCCGACGGGACGATTGCTCTGGTGTATGACCAGGGGGAGATCATTGGGTGGAGCCGCACAGAGAGATGGGAGGATAAATCCTCCCATCTCGTGTGGGACACGCTCGAATCATTCGTCCGGCCGGAGTGGCGAGGCCGTGGCGTGGCGTCGTTCGCCGCCAACGGCCTGCGGGCTTCTGGCGTGATTCCGACGGCGTTCGTCGCCGTGTTCCGCCCGCAGATGCTCCTTGTGGCGTCGAGGGCTGGTTTTACGCCGGTGCTCTTCGAGCTCGCCGAGAACCAGTGGCGGGAGGTGAAATGAAGTTTCACGCCCTCCAGGCCAAGACCGCCGCGGCCGAGACTGTCGAGCTTCTCGGAGACGACGAGAACCCGTTCTCGACGAATAAGGTCACAGGCCACAGCCTGAACTACCCGATCGCGGCCACCTGCACGCCGACGAAGGTGTGCGTGGATACCTGCTATTTCATGTGCGGGCCGGCGACGTGGCCGGCGAGCCTGAAGAAACAGTGGCGGTTGTATAACGCGACGGTCGCTGATCCGAAGAGAGTTGCATCCGTCGTCGCAAAATGGGCGACTAGGATGCAACTCGATTTCGTCCGCTGGAACGGCGGGGGCGACCTGTTTGCGCAGTCGGTGGAGTGCATCAACTATGCGGCGCCGCTCATGCCGGACATTCCGCAGTGGGTGGTCACGAGGCTGCCGCAGCACGCCGTGAACATCGAGCCGGCGGCGAACGTGTTCGTCCATTTTAGCCTCGACCAGCACTCGTGGACTCGGGCCGCCGCCATGCGGGAGTACCGCGGCAACTGGTTCTGGAGCTACCAGTGCGATGCTGGCGAGAAGCCAGAGAAGAGCCTGGCGCCGGTCGTGTTCTACGACGGTTACGATCCGGCTGACGAGCCGCTGAACGGCGACGACTGCCCGCTGAACGCGGCCGACGACATCGCCGGGACGTGCGGTCGGTGCCGGCGATGCTTTGACGGCTCCGCGGCCAGCCGAGCCAAGGAACTGCTCCCGATCCTGAGTGGACGAATATGAACGCGGAAGACAAAGCCGAGATCGTGCGGCGTCTGTTTGCGATGCAGAACGGCCTCCGAGACGTCACCGACGCGATGGAGGTGCAGGCTGCGATGGCAAAGCAGGTCGGCGCAACCGGGCTGGCGACGGCATCGTATTTGCTCAAGGAGTCGGTGGCTGTCTACAGCAACGCGCTTCGTCGATTCGTCGCCGGCTACATTGCAGAGGAGGATGACAGTGATAACACCTGAACGGCTTCGGGAGATCGCCTCTTTTCACATGGGCACAGACCTCGTCGGCCGGCTCGGTGAGGCACTGGAGTGGCAGGCCGCCCAGAAAAAAGCACTGGACGAAGCCGCGGCGACAATAGAAACTCTACAGGCCGAGATAACGGCGATAAAAGAGTCGAAATACCACGAGGTGCGAACGTGAGCAAGAAGAAACCGGCTGCGAAAAAGAGTCTCGGCCAGATCGAGGTGACGGCCAACGTCGATTTCCTGCACAACGAGACGAAGTTGAACGCTCTGGAAATCACTCGCCTGAACTCATCCGTCGCCTCGCTGGCGAAGGACATCAACGGCCTGCTGTATCTGGTTGGCGACCTGGCGACGCGGCTGACTGTGCTGGAGAGCCGGCCGGAGCAGCCTGCGAAGCAGACTGCTCCGTGGTGGAAAACATTCCTCCTGGGAGCCGACTCTAATGCAGGATGAACTCGAACGCCTGGAGGCTCGGGCGAACTATTGGGAGCTCATGTACCTCCGCGCCGCCGATGGGGCTCGGGCTGCGAACCGCGGCATCGAGCGGCTCCGTAATGGCCGGACTGAGCTTGAGCTCGACCTGGCGACGGCCGACGCTCAGATCGACAGGCTCGTCCGCGAGAACCGCGAGCTCCAGAAGAAGGTCGAGCGACTGTCCCTGCGGCTTTTGAGCGAGTGGGGGCAGAAGTGATGGCCGTAGCGAGCCACGGCTTTGGCGGCGAGCTTTGCGACGCCCTCGGGCTCAAGAATGTCACAAGTTTGTCGATCCACGCGGCCGTGAACGACCTCGTGCGCGTCGATGCGTCGATGATCGTGACTGAGGAGCAGGCCGGCAAACTGCTGGCGGTGATAAAAGACCGGCATTTCACGCTCCTCGACGATGACGAGGAGCCCCGCGTAAGGGTTATTTCGTGAAACCAATACGGTCGCGCCTGCCGAACCACTTCATCCGCCGCGCGACTGAAAACCTAAGCCTCGACGGCTACTGGGTGCGAAGCGATCCGGTTCCTGTTTTTCACTGCATCCACCCGCCAGAGTTTCGCGACCAGTACATACTTCGGATGGCCGTGCGAACGCCTGAGAGTGGCGGATTCCGCATACCGCACGAACTGAACTGGCTCAGGCCGGCGATCTATGCGTGCGACGGAATCCAGAAGCAGAATGGGCTTCCGAATCAGTACGTCTACGTGACGGTCCGCAGCGGCGAGGTGCTGTCGCAGACTGATGACGACTGGCACGTTGACGGCTTTTCGATGCGTGTTCCGCACCTGCCAGAGCAGAACTACATTTGCGCCTCTTCGCCGGCCACGGAGTGGCAGGCGAAGTCGTTTGACGTGCCGGACGACTTCGACCCGATGCGGCACAACCTGCACTGGCTGCTGCAAGAGCAGGCAGGGGACGACGCAACCAGGCAGTGCGATCCGTTCGTAGCCTACGCGATCGACCCATACTGCGTGCATCGCCGGCCGCAGTTCAACGGCCGGCGACTGTTTTGGCGTGTTTCGTTTGTTGCGATTGCCATCGAGGATGACACATGCACGCCAAATCCGCTGCTTCCGATGCCTAGGTACGGCAGGCGAGATATTCGCGAGTCGCTCGTCGGATACCCCTTGACGCAATACCCTACGGCCGTAGATAATCGCAGCCCGCAAACGGAGGTGCGTAGCAGTGTTTCGCCGTGACTTTCTCAAGGCTTTTGCAGCCGCGGCATCGGCCGCATTCTCAGGCGGCGCAGCCGCCGCGGCGGTCGTCCCGACCGCCGCGGCGGTCGTCCCGACCGCCGCGAAGACTGCCCCTCCAGCGAAGCAGGCGACGCTCGCTTCGCGAACGCCGCAGATCGCTGTCTCGGCCAACACGACGCACTTCTCCAGCGAGATGGATCGCGTCCGCAGCCTGCTGTCAGAGTGCCGGCTAGTGAGCATTGAGAAGATGTCGCTCCGCGACGGCGGCTGCGTCATCACGGCCAGCTACCGCCACGATCCCGACGGTACGCCGACAGAGCTCGACAAGCAGTGGGGCGAATACCTCGCCGACGCCGGCATTCGTAGCGTCGAAGTATCGTCGTCCTACGAAGAGATCGACGTATTCCACCTCGGCAGCTACCGATCCGTTGACACTATTCGGCCCGTCCGCGACATCACCGTCGAATACGTGCAGGGCTGGCAGCCGTGAGCGACCTACTGGCAGCAATCGCAGCGTTCGCGTTCGTTATCTTCGTGATGCTCTTTTCATTGATCGTCACGACGTTCGCGCTGAAGTACGGGTGGAATATGTTCGCGCCGGAACTGTTCAGCCTGCCGCGGGCGACTGCGGACAACGCCTTCGGCGTGGCCGTTGTCATGCTCACGGCCAAGATGTTTTTCGGGGGTGTGAAATGAGCCCACTGAAGCGCGGCTACAGCCAGAAGAGCGTCTCGAACAACATTCGCCACGAGGTAAAGCGAGGCGTGCCGCACAAGCAGGCCGTGGCTATCGCAATGGATATTGCAGCGAAGGCAAGGAAGAAAGCGGCGAAGAAATGAGCACGATGACCCACTACAAGGTGAGCGGCGAAGTCCAGCTTGGCGACGAATACCGCTGCTGCGACGAGAAGTCCGGCTCCGTCCACATTGGCGACATCGACATCGTCGATCAAATCCACGAGCACAAGTGGCAGCATGACGTCGTGGCTCTGGTCAACGGCGTGGCCGTGGCCCGTGGCAAGGCCGTGACCGAAATCGGCTGGGGCTACTCTGAGTGGACGCCGATGGACGCCGACTGCGTCCGCATCGACGGCGTCGATCTGCTCGACGTGCTGCGGACCTACGAGGGCAAAGACGTGACGCTGGAGATCATGCCAGCAGCGGAGGTGCCGAGTGGTGCTTAATCAAGACTACGCATCGTTTGGTCCGGTTGACGCGGGCTCGCACCAGCAGCTTCTGCGCTGCCTGGAGGTGTCCGGCGACGACTCGCGCGGCGTGCTCTGCGCCGACCATCACCTCGGCTACGGGATGCCGATCGGCGGCGTCGTGGCGTCGAAGACGCATATCATGCCGGCCGGCGTCGGCTATGACATCGCCTGCGGAAACATGGCCGTCCGCACCGATCTGTCCGCTGCATCTATCGACGTGGCGGCCGTCATGGATGAAGTGGCTGCCAAGATCAGCTTCGGCGTCGGCCGAGCCAACGACGACCCGCTCCGAGAGCACCCAGTCTTCGACCGCATTGCATCCTGCAACGTGCCGGTGCAGAGGCGGATGCTGGAACTGGCCCGCTCGCAGCTTGGAACGGTCGGCAGCGGCAACCATTACGTCGATCTGTTCGAGGACCGCGCAGACGGCAGGCTCTGGATCGGCGTCCATTTCGGCTCGCGTGGATTCGGCCACAAGACCGCGACGCACTTCCTGCACGAGGCCGGAAGCACCGACGACTCGATGAATGCCGTTCCGGTCGCCATTCCGATCAAGTCGAACCTGGCCGAGCAGTACCTCGAAGCGATGGAGGTGGCCGGCGAGTACGCCTACGCCGGCCGAGAGTGGGTTGTCGGCAAGGTGCTGTCGATCCTCGGCAATCCGGCCGTCGATGTCAGCGTCCACAACCATCACAACTTCGCGTGGCGTGAGATTCACGACGGCGAGGAGTGGTACGTCACCCGGAAGGGGGCAACGCCGGCATTCCCAGGCCAGCGTGGATTCATCGGCGGCAGCATGGGCGACGACGCCGTGATCGTGGAAGGCGTCGATTCGCAGGAGTCGCGGGCCGCCCTCTACTCGACCGTGCATGGTGCCGGCCGCGTGATGGGCCGCATGGAGGCCCGCGGGAAGTGGAAGAACGGCCAGTGCATCCGCGAGCCTCGCGTTGACTGGAAGGCGTCTAGGGCGACCGTGGTCGGCAAGGGCGTCGAGCTTCGTGGGGCCGATGCCGACGAGGCTCCTGAGTGCTACAAGCGGCTGCCGGAGGTGCTCGCGCATCACGCCGGCACGATCAACATTCTGCACACCTTGCGGCCGATCGGCGTGGCGATGGCCGGCAAGGAAATCGTGGACCCATACAAGGACTGACGCATGACCATCGAAGAACTCATCGTGGCGGTGGAGCGCTGGGCCTCGGATCGCGGCATCCTCGACCACTCGTCTCCGCAGGCACAGTTGCTGAAGACTGTCAGCGAATTGGGCGAGCTCTCGGACGCGACACTCAAGGACAACATGGCGGACGTCACCGACGGCATCGGCGACGTGCTCGTCACGCTCATTATCTACGCGCGTCTACAAGGCGTCGGCATCGCCTACTGCCTGGAGAGTGCGTACCAAACGATCAAGGATCGGCGTGGGCGCCTCACGCCGGAGGGTGTGTTTGTGAAGGAAGGAGCCTCGACATGAAGATTCGCGTGATGCGCCGTGAGGTGGAGTTCGACGTTGCGGAGATGTTCCGCCTCTGGGCCAGCGACCTGAAGAACGACGAGATCGCGGAGAAGCTCGGCATCACCCGCGGGCAGATGTGGTCGCTGTCTCGACGGCTCAAGCTGCCGCAGCGGCCGGATCATCTTCGGGCGTGGTGCGAGAACACTGGCCGCACGAAGGACGACCCGTCGCCAGAGGAGATCGTCGAGCGGGCTGCCGAAGTGCGGGCCGGCTGGGACGACGCGACGAGGCTGCAACGCACCGTCGGCCGCGTGAATCGCCGCTACGAGATTCCTGCCTTCCGTTGCTCGGCGAACACCGCCGGCCGGCACGTTTCATTCGCTAGAGTCAATCACGAGTTTTAATGACCCGCTCGGCGCCGCTTGAAAAAGCAATCGTCGCCAAAGGAATGGCAGTCGCGAAGAGCCTCGGCTTCTACGCAATCAAGATGCACGGCAGCCAGTATTCACTTGCTGGCCTGCCGGACGTCTTGTGCATCAAGGACGGCCGCGCGTACTGGATCGAGTTTAAACGTCCCGGCGAAGAGCCGACGAAGATTCAGCAGCATCGCATCCGCGAGCTCATCGGCTACGGCTGTCCGAGCACGGTCTGCCGGAGTGCCGGCGACGTGAAGGAGTTTCTGGAGGCCGTCGCGTGATTCGACTCGTCGTGGCGAGGTACAACGAGGACTTGGGGTGGCTGAAGGACGTGCCGGATGGGTGGGAAGTCGCCGTTTACAACAAGGGTGCGGACGTGGCTGTCGGTAGACATTCGGTCGTCGGACGACCGAATGTAGGCCGCGAAGCCGAGACGTTCTGCCACCACAACGCTAGCGTGCCGCCGGCTGAGTGGAATGTCTTTCTCCAGGGCAATCCGTTCGACCATTGGAATGATCCGCTGTGCTGCGCGCAGCGGATCATCGCCCGTGGCGACCGCGTCGGCTGGCTCGGCTACCACTTCGACACGGCGTGGAACGTACCTCCGCACACGCTTCCAGCCCTCGACTTTCCGACCGTCTGGAGCGACGTCGGCATGGAGGGCATCTGCCCGACGCGGCTCTCGTTTCCTGCCGGCGCCCAGATGGTCGTGCATGGCAGCGTGATCGAGCGGAGGCATCGGGCCTGGTGGCAGCGGGCCGCGGAAGTGGCTGCGACAGAGGACTGGAGGGTCGCCCACGCTTTCGAGCGGATGTGGCCGTGCATCTACAGATGAACTACGACCTCTCGCATCTCACGCAGACCGACCGCCGCGTCTACGGGCCGATTCAAGACGACGAGGCGCTCCTGCTCTACGCCCTCGTCCGCTGCCTCGGCGCAAAGACTGTGCTGGAGGCCGGCGGCCAGACAGGCTACTCGGCAAGGAACTTCCTCGCCGCCGGCGCGACGGTCTACACGGTCGATACGCAGCCTGTTCCGGTGCAGGGCGAGCGGCACCATGTGATCCAGGCCGACATCGGCTACGTCAATCTCGACCTACTGCCGCCTCTTGATCTCGTCTTCTTCGATGCCCATGCGGAGGAGGCACAGTACCGATTCTTTCTGCTAGCCGTCGCCTCTGGCGTCATTCATCACGGCACGACCGTCGTCGTTCACGACACTGGCCTGCACAGTCAGCAGTTCGTGCCGTGGGCCGTCCCGTGCGGCGACCGCTGGGCTCACCAACCGGAAGAGCGGCGGTTCGTCGGGCGGCTCGTGGCCGCCGGCTGGCAGTGCGTTCACGTCCATGCCGACGACGACGCCGAGCCGCGGCACGGCCTCACGATTCTTCAACGCCCCAGGAGCCTCGCATGAGCGTAGCCGTCGTCGTCCCGTCGTGCCGGCCGGATCGTCTGGCCGACTTTCTGCGTTGCTGGGGCTATCAGTTCGACGACTACAACGCCACCGTGCTCGTCGTCCGCGACGATACGCCGAATGGCGAGGTGCATCGCTATGACTCGTGCGACGTCGATCGCTACGAGGTCGTCGGCGATGCGGCGTCGATCATGGGCGATGACGCTGAGATCGTGCCGCGGCAGTCGCCGGCCTGCCGGTGCATCGGCTTCGCGTGGCTGGCGGCGAACGAGAAGCACGACGCGGTCGTGACGCTCGACGACGACCTGACGCCGGACGGCGACACGCTCGGCGACCACCTGTACGCCTTGTCGATGCGGGTGCCGACGTCGTGGATGTCCTCGACGTCGTGGGGCTCGCCGTACATGCGAGGCTTCCCCTACGGCGTCCGCAACGAGTCGCCCGTCTGGGTGAGCCACGGCGTGTGGCAGAACATCCCCGACCTCGACGCCCCGACGCAGCTTGTCCTCGGCGACTCGCCGGGGGTCAGCTTCTACAAGGGGCCAGTGCCGAAGGGCGTCTACTTTCCGGTCTGCGGAATGAACCTCGCGTTTCGCTGGGAGGCGTTGCCGCTGATGTACTGGTCGCCGGCCAAGATGCTGCCTGGGGCCGAGAGGTTCGACGACATCTGGATGGGCATCCGACTGACGCGCAGGCTGGAGAAGATGGAGGCCGCGCTCGTCACCGGCTTCGCGTCGTGCATCCACACACGGGCCAGCAACACGTTCAAGAATCTGGAGCAGGAGGCCCGCGGGATCGGCTTGAACGAGGGCCACTGGCGGCACGACGGCGTGTCAGACGCAGCCGCCGCGCGGTTCTTTGAGCACGACATCGACTGGGCCGCACGCTGGTCGCGGCGAATGCTTGCCGATATGCAGAGGAATGAAGCATGAAGCCACCGCTATTGCTCACCGGCTGGTGCGGGCCAGAGTTTGCGGAGATTGCGAACCATACGCTGCCGCTGATGAAGCGATACGCCGCCAATCACGGCATGGACTACGAATGCGTCAACCTGCACTCGCTCGACGCGCCTCCGTCGTGGGTGAAGATTCCACGAATCATGTCCTCGCTTCAGCGTGGACATGATTGTGTCGTCTGGATCGACGCCGACGTCGTGATCTTCGACTCGTCGCAGAATATCCTGGCCGGCTTTCCGCACTCGGCGCGCCACGGCCTCGTCGAGCACGAGACTGAATGCGGGCTGGTGCCAAACTGCGGGGTGTGGGTTGTGCGTGAGGAGATGCTCCCGACGCTACGCGAGGTGTGGTGGCGGCGTGACAAGTTCTTGCATCACCCGTGGTGGGAGCAGGCGGCGATCCTCGACCGCATGGGCTACAGGCTCATGCTGACGGGCGGCTGGCCGTCTGCCGAACGCGGCGACGAGACGGAGCTCTACGCGCACACGGCGTTCTTGCCAGCGAAGTGGAATCATCACCCGCATGACAGGCGAAAGGTGGACGACGCCGCGTTTGTTCATGTGACCCAGTACGCCCACCGTGCCGCAGCCTGCAAGGAGTATGCCGCCCATGCGACCTGAAGAAGTCTGGCCCGTCGATCCTGAGTACCAAGAGCAGTATGACCGCATGGTCCGCGTCGGCCGCGACACGGCGAAGGAGTTGGACGTCGCGATCGTCGCCATCGCCCGAAACGCCCGCCCCAGCATCGTTGACACGCTGCTTCGCATGGCAGACCTTCGGGCCGGCTTCAGGTCGTCGAGCGTCTACGTGTTCGAGAACGACTCGGAGGACGGCACGAACGAGCTACTTGACCACTACGCGACGGTGCCTGGGTTTCACGTCGAGCATGAGACTCTTGGTGGCGTCGATAGCCGCGGATTCGAGACGGAGCGGACGGAGCGGCTGGCCTACTGCCGGAACAAATGCCACGACTGGGTACGGCAGAATGCCGCATCGACGGCCTGGACGATCGTGCTGGACGTCGATCCCGAAGGCGGGTTTTCGGTAGACGGCGTGTTCAACAGCATCGCGTGGCTCGGGACTCTTTCGACGAAGGGCTGGCCGGCTGGCGGCATGGCGAGCTACTCGCTCTACCGCGTGCAGGACGGCAGCGCCCTGTCGCAGGGCGTTGCGCAGTACGACGCCTGGGCGATGCGGCCTGTCTGCTGGTGGCGGGACCGGAAGGAAGAGGTCGGCATGGGCTGGGCTTCGATGTTTCTGCCGCCCGTCGGCTCGAACCCGTGCCCCATGAATTCGGCGTTCGGCGGCCTATGCGTCTACCGGACGGATGCGTTCCTGGCGGCTGGTGAGCGTCCCTACGAGGGCGGCGACTGCGAGCACGTCTTCCTGCACAAGAAGATGGCGCAGGCCGGCTACCAGCTTTATTTGAATCCTGGGTGCCGGTACATCTCAATCTGGAGGTAAGTGTGGCGAATCCCCGCCGGCGCATGACGCCGGAGGAAAAGGCGGCCTCGAAGGAGCGAGCAAACCAAAAGCGGAGGCTCCGTCGGCTCTGGGCCAGCGATTCGTCGCTCGAAGAGATTTGCGAGGAGGTTGGGATGGAAGAGCAAGACTTGCTGCGCTTCGCAGCGAGTCTTGGGCTTCAAGACCGCGAAGCCCCAGAATGCTATCTGCCATCCCTGCTCGAAATTCGCCTCGCCACCGCGAGCATCCGAATGGGGTGGACGCAGGTGGAGCGGGAAGCCCGCCTTGAGGGGCGGCTGTCTGATAGACTGGATAATGCTACGGGACGAGACAACTATGCTGGCTGAAGTGCGCCTGATTATGACGCCGAAGGAGGCCAGGCTCGTTTTGAAGCACGGCGACGACACGGTCGAGGACGAGGTCTGGTCGATGCCGTCGCCGTTGAGCCGAACCGAGGCCAGGGAGTTCGCAGGCGTGGTTTTCAGCGATGCCTATGACCTGATGAACGCTGCTGCACATGGCGAGTGACGACGAACCGATCGACAAAAGGGACTTTGAGCCGAGATACGGCAACGATACCACGCCGCTGATGGCGCTCGTCCCAGAGCCGCCACCGTCGCATTGGGGAAAGCTCACGAGCACAGCAAGGACGCTGTCTCCGCAGTATTTGGCGTTTCTGAACAAGCACAAGGAGGTGCGAGATGGACATCGACAATGACGAGGAACTGTACGGCGCCGGCTTCCCGCTGATCGAGAAGCTGAAGCTGCTCGCCGAGTGGGCTCCGCTCCTGTCGCGGCTTCAGGCCGTGGGAAACGCCGAGACGCCCCACGAGCGGGCGGTCGCCGTCGTGAAGACGGCGCAGTGGGCGGCCGGCAAGAGCATGACCGAGCTCGACGACGAGGCTCTGGGCCACTTTGAGGCTGTTCTCAAGACGCCGGAAGGCAAGGCGTTCTTCGACTGGATCGTCGGCAAGGTGAGTGGCTGATGGACTTCTACTCTCAGGTGGCTGTCGGGTTGGTGGCTGTCGGGGTGGCGTTCTGGCCGCAGCTACACGCTGCTTCGCAGCAGGTAGCGTCGTGGTTCAAGGACTCCGGCCCGCCTGTCCGTCCGCTCGACGAGGTCGTCGCCCCCAGCTACCGCGACGCGATCTACCACCTCGCCCAGGTTCGTCTCCGGCTCCGCACGACCGGCGTGCTCGACGACGCGAGGAAGCAGGCGATCGACGCCTTGACGCTGGCTCTTGTCGAGGGGAGCGACCAGTGAAAGTCGAGTGGAGGTACATCGTGGCGGCCGTGCTCTTGTTCTTCGCGTGGAAGGGCTCGTCGATCCAGATGGACTGGCCGCCGGCGCCGCACACGGTCATCGCCACACCGAAGCCGGAGAAGGAGCTTCTCGTCTGGGCCGAACCGCTCCGTAAGATTCTGCCCACGATGCTGCCTGCCGATCGGCAGTATCTCGCCAATTTCTACGACGCGCTGGCGTTCGTCTTGATCCGCGACTCGAAGCGGACTGATCCGATCCTGAAGACGACTGAAGACTTCGCCGTGTTCCACGGCGGCAGCCTCCAGGCGGCGATCGACAAGGAGAAGGTCGGCATTTACCCAGGGCTCGGCGAGGCGATCGACCAGACGTTCGCCTCGGCCGTCGGCACCGACGACGTCGTTGTGATCGACGCTGATATGCGAACGCGGCTGACGGCTGCCTCCGGTGTCCTGTCATGGGTGCTGACCGTCAACCATGACTAGGTTCCCGAACCCAGCCGACGCCTACGATGCCGGCCTCCGCGGCGCGTATTCGGACCCTCGCGAAGACGAGCTCTTCGAGGATTCGATTCTACGGCATGGCGGCAACCCCGACGGGGCCGCTGTCGCCCACGAGTGGGAGTTCGCCGACGCTGGCAAAGGCAAGCTGGTGCCGATGTGGGAGCACGTCATGCGGACGTGGCCTGGATGCTGGCCTGGTCCGGCTCAGGAGAACGGCTCCTGCGTCTCCTTCGGGCTACAGCGAGCCTGCCTGATGTCGTGGACGTGCGAGCTCATCGACGGCAGGCCCGACGAGGTGACGGGCGTCATCGAAGGGAAGCCTGAGCTCTCGCCAGAGGCGATCGCAAATAGCGTCCTGTCGAACGAGGTGCCGTACTGGTTCCGCGGCCACGGCGGCGCCGACGGCTGGACGTGCAGCGGTGCGGCCCGTGCCGTGACGACCGACGCCGGTATCTGGCTGCGGAAGGACTACCCAGAGTTCGGCTTCGACCTCACGAAGTATTCCGGCGACGCCGAACTTCGGTACGGCCGCAATCGCCCGCCGCAAAAGATCATCGACTACGGCCGCACGCATCTGGTGCGAACGGCGACGTTCCTGAAGTCGATCGAAGAGATCAGAGATTTCCTCCACGCCGGTTTCGGCGTGTTCTTCTGTAGTGGCCTCAAGTGGTCGAGCACCAGGGATGAGAACGGCTACTCGCCTGTTGTTCCAGGCTCGTGGGCTCACAGCCAAGCTATCTGCGGCTTCGATGATCGGCCTGAGATCATCAAGCTCTACGGTGAGCCTCTGGCGGCGGTCCTGAATTCATGGGGCAGGAAGTGGAACTCGGGGAGCCGGAAGGTGCTCGGCACGAATCTTGAGATTCCAGAGGGCGCCTACTGGACGAAGGCCAGGAATCTCATCGCCGGCCAGGTGATCGCATTGTCGAGCGTGGCGGGCTGGCCGCCGCGGAAGCTCACGTCCTATGGAGCGAAGGGCAGGATATGAAGCACGTTGCCATAGCCGACGCCGTTGGCGTCGTGATCTTGTCGAGCGTCGCTGCGTTGCCGTTTGGCTGCGTGCCGCGGCCGACGGTGGCGAAGGCCGACTTGCAGCCGCTCATCGCGGTGGCTGGCACATACGAGCTCATGGTGTCTGGGCCAAAACCAAACCCTACGCCAGCGCCCGCACCGGCGCCGAAACCAAATGGGTGCCTCGCCGGTTGCCGGTGCAACGGGACGGGGATTGAGCCGACGGGCGACGGCCTCTCGAAGGTGCCGTGCCGATGCGAAGACGATTGCCCATGTAAGCGAAAGACGTCGAAGCCATGCGAAACTGGAAAATGCCCGCCGCCGACGCCACGTACCGTCCGCTGAAGGCGTTCGTCGCCTCCCGCTCTAACTCCAGGCTCCGGCTTCACGGTGCTCTGCGCGATCGCATGATCGAGGCGATCGTGGAAGAGTGGCCTGTCGGCTGCCCGCACGAGCGGCTCGAAGAGGTGCTGTCGGCCAGGATGAAAATCCGCCTCCGCGAGCAATACGGCTCGGTCGTGGCAATGTTTCTCTTGTCGATCCTCGTCAATGCGTTGGTGAAGCTCATCATTGAGTGGTGGTTCGACCGCGACAGTCATCGCGTTCTCATGGTCGGGTGGGCCGAACAGGCCAGCAAGCGCTGATGCCGTGGCGCCAGAAGACATTCAAGCCGGCGTGGCTGAAGAGGCCCGCGGAAGCCCGCCCTAGTTCTCACGAACGGGGGTACGGTTCCGCGGCGTGGCAGCGCGTCCGCAAGGCCGTCATCGCCCGCGACGGCGGCATCTGTCAGATGTGCTTCGAGCTTGTGGCCGGCAGCGACCGCGACCTGCATATCGACCACATTGTCGAGAAGCAGACCAGCGAGGCGGCAGAGGCTACGCCGCTCGACGGCTTGCAGCTACTCTGCCGGCGCTGCCACTCAATCAAGACGAAGCGCGGCTATTAGCCGCGTTGTCGCGTTTCGCCGATCCGCCCAGGTGGCCGCAGTGGACGGCAAGCTCGTGCCGCTGCTCTGAGCCGAACGGGAAGTAGTAGTGCGTCAGGATTTTGACGGCAGACTTCTTAATCAGCGTCTTGCCGAACGCGCGCACCGTTACGTCCTCGCCGTCTGCCTCGGCCCGCGCCACCGCACGGTAGACCGCCCGCCGGTTCGGGGCGCCGATGGCGGCGGCCGCCTCGGGAAACGTCATCAACTGGCTGATGTCGATCTTGCTCATCGCACGACTCCTATGAAGCTGTCGCCAAGTTCTGTGATCGCTGCGGCCACTCGTCGGAGCGGCCGCTCGGGCTGCGGCGCCGGTTGCCACACAGGGGCCATCGGCATCGGCTGGTAGTGATTCATTGCCACGGTCGGGGCTGGTTGCGGCTCCGGCCGCCGGAGGCTCGACGCCTCCAGCAGCAGCGTGCCGACGACCAGGGCGAGCACCGCCCGCCAAGTGTCTCGAACGATGTCAATCATACGCTCACGACCTCCGCTGAAGCAAGGCTGCCTGCCCGACGCATGCACTTCGCCGCCTCCTCCTCAATCGCGTGGGCCTGACCGGCCAGCTTGTCGCCGCAGTACCTCCAGGCGGCGGCCTCGGTGTAGTGAACCGTCTCCACGCCATAAGGCTGGATGACGCCCACATAGCCGCTGTCACGCTTCACGAGCATGTGCTCGCTGTCGAGGATCACGCCATGCTCGACCGTCGCCACTGGCCTGCCGGCGTGCCCCGAAGCCGCCGCGAACGCCACCCAGACTTCCGTTCCGTTCGTCATCATCCTTGCACCTCTTCTATCGGCTGGTTTCCACGATCCGCCCCCGCCACCGCGGCGAGGGGTCTGCCTGTTATATCGTCGCGTAGTCTATTCGGCATCTTTCTTTTTCTTCGCCTTCTTCCGGCGCCGTTCGAGCTCGCGGACGGCCTCTACGGCCACCCGTCGCTGGGCCTCGCGGGCCGCCTCGACGCTGGCGAGGCCGGAGTCCACGAGGAACGTGAGCCAGCCGGCGGCGTATGGGGTGATGCGACTCGTTTTCACGATCGGGCCTCCTCTGCGATCTTCTTTGCCATAGCGTTCGCAAACTTTGCAGCCCGATCCGCCGTCATGCCGACGCCGATGAACGTCACGCGGTCGTTCACCTTTGCCGCCGCCGACGTTGCCGCCAGCCGCACGGCCTCGACGGCTCCGTCGAGCGTGCTTTGCGCCTGAAGCACACGCATGACCGGCCCCTCATCTGGATCGACCTTCCCAGTGGCGACCGCTGGCCTAAACGGCAGGAACAGTCCGCCGCCGGTGCCCTGCTTGAACACCTCGCCAACGACCTTGCCGTCGATCAGCACTTCCCAGGCATTGTGCCCGCGCATCTTTCGTTTCGTTGTCTTCATCGTCTCCCTTTCGGTATGTATCACGAAACAGCTTCGTGATAGCAACTGATCGTGTTCTCGACCGGATATCCCAGGATGAGCCCAGTCACCCAGAGCGGATTATGCTCTGCGTCCCACTTCTTTCCCAAAAACGACGCAAGCCGGCGGCCGGCGTATTTGTTGAACTCGTCTCGCAGATCGTCCTCGTATGCCGGGATCAGAGCCTCGACGTAGTCTGCAAATAGTTCCCCCAGGTCGCCGATATCGCCGACGCGGATGTCGTGGCACGCTTCTACGATCCGCGTGCCGGCGACGAATCCGCGCCCCTCACGAACGACAAGGCCGGCGGCGCGAAGCCGATCGGCGCACGCCTTCGCCTCTTCCAGATCGTCATTCCAGAACACCATCGATCCAAGCGGCTTTCGGCCTGCGATCAGTTGCCGCTCGATCCAGAGATTCTCGTTCTCCAGGCCGGCAAAGCTCCAGCCGCCGCAGAGATGCTGGTTCTTGTCGTTGACCATCTTTGACTTGAAGCGGATGCGGCGAGGCTGCTTGCGGTAGGTGATCATCCGGTAGCCGCGATTCCATACTGTCTTCGTGTTGTGGCGGCCGCCGATGGTGACGATCACGCCGTGTTTCTTGGTTGCTGTCTTCATCGCTTCTCCTCTGGTTTCGCCGGTCGGGGGCCGGTCAGCCGTGATACTCAATCCTCTGTCCGATCGCCGTCTCGAAAACGCGACCAACGAGGTCGCCGTTCTCGTCTTCGAGTTCGCCTCGGCAGTACCGAGACGAAAGTGTCATATTCATGCGTCGATCAGCCATAGCAAGCGATGCGGCATCGGCCTCAGTCGCGGCTACGCCAGCGATTCGCTGCTCTCCATGAGGCAGGAACACGATTGCGATGTAGACGATCACCGCAGCACCTCATCGTAAAGGCCGCCATCATCGCGAGCGGCCTGCCGCTGCTCCTCGTCCATCACCTCGCGGGCAAGCGCAGCCCCCTCTTCGCAGGCAGACTCGGCGCTCATTCCGGTTCCGCCGCACGGGTCACCCTCGGACCTCGCTTCTGCGCATGACACTCCGTACTCGGCATCCGAGAGCATCGCAAGGTCGGCAATCGCCATCGTCAGCATCTCCTGCCACTCCTCTCGGCACCCAGCCGACTTATAGAGGGCCAGGACGGCCTCGGCTCGGCAGCAGGCCGCGGATCGGGTGTTGTCGAGCGGAAACATGGTCTTCATGGTTATGGTTCTCCTTTGCCAGTGGTGATATGCACTCCGCGTGCCAAACCTAGATGCTGGTTTTTCTCGTTGTTTCTTTGCGCCGGCTGCCGCTGATCAGAAAAGTTTTTTGTGCCACCACAAAAAGTTTTTCACGCCGCCGCCGGCACCGCGACGGCGAGCGCCCTATCCACCAGCACCGCGGCCTCGTCGGCCGTAACCCAGTGCCCGTATTCGAGCCCCGCGTCGGGGCACACCACACAATACCTCGCGTCCTCTGGCCGCCGCTGCCAGCCCGTTCGCCCCCACGGCATCATGGTTTCCACGAGCGGGTGGCGGCAGTAAACGTGAATGTCCTCGCGGCCGATGTAGCGGCATTCGCCGGATTGGAGGTCTTCGATGCTCATGGTTGGTTGCTCGGGTTTCGCCGCACGGGGGCGGCTCGGTTTTGGGTTTCTACGCTCCGGGGTGGCATCAGCGAATCGACCACTCGCTGCCTTCGTATCCTTCGATCAGATAGCCTTGGTTGTAGATGCAGTCGCGCAGCGTCTCGCGCTCGTTCAGATACTGCTCCTCGTTCGTCCCGTCGCACCGCCCCACGACCCAGCGGTCGCTGTCGCTGTCGCTGTCCTCGCTCATGGCGAGCACTGGGAAGGAGTTGCAGCAGACCTGCCACAACTGGTCGCGTTCGTCGCCTTGAATCTCGCTGTCGATGCTAAGTGTGATTTTCGTCTTTGTCGCGGTCATCGTCCCTCTCCTCGT